>Ga0210086_1000146_pt1 | contig 44898 bp, 41 predicted proteins | sample China_Galinas_PW_3_FD_184867 | JGI IMG/M metagenome (GOLD analysis project Ga0210086, IMG submission 184867) | Wetland microbial communities from San Francisco Bay, California, USA, that impact long-term carbon sequestration - China_Galinas_PWB_D2... | ecosystem: Environmental > Aquatic > Marine...
TGTTTCTCTTTCCTCTCGGACCGCCGCTCAACGGCTTCGAGACGTCGCCGGGCCACCTGGTGGTCGGGTGCGAGGGCAAGCAACTCGGTCAAGGCCGCAACCGCTCCCACCCAATCCTCGGCCTCCTCGGCGGCCTTCGCCCGCTGTAGAAGCGTCCGCCTCGATTCCTGGCGCTTGTTCCTTGCTTGTTTCTCTTTCCTCTCCGACCGCCGCTCAAGGGCTTCGAGGCGTCGCCGGGCCACCTGGTGGTCGGGTGCGAGGGCAAGCAACTCGGTCAACGTTGCGGCCGCTCCCGCCCAATCCGCGGCCTCCTCCGCGGCCTTCGCCCGCTGTAGAAGCGCCCGCTGCGCCTCTCGCTGCTGCTTCTTTGCCTGTTTCGCTTTCTTTTCGGACCGCCGCTCAAGGGCTTCGAGACGTTTCCGCGCATGCGGATGATCGGGGTTGAGGTCGAGGGCCTGACGGAGTAGTCGGGCCGCTTCCGCATCATTCTCCTTCGCGATTTCTATCGTCGCCTTGAGAGTTCTCTGCTGGGCGCGGCCGTGCTGCTCCTTCAACAACACGTCGTTGATCATCAGCCCGATCGACCGGAGAACCTCCTGGCTCCAGCCGCCGGGGAGCGACTGGGCGCCGCTGTCGACGACCGGCTCTTCGTCGGTGAAGATCGGGCGACCCACAATCGTGCGCAGCCAGTCGATGTCTTCGCGGCACGACTCGACAACCGGCTGAAGGATCTCCGCAGGCAGCCGGAATGGATCGCCGGCGATCTGGGTAAATGCTTGCTTGAAAGCGAAAGCGCGCCTCGAATTCCACCTATCGCCCTCAACGATCGGGATCGCCTGGTTCAGTTGATCAAGAATCAGGGCGGCTTGGGCGCTGATCGCCTCGTTCAGCCTGAGTTCCTTCAACCCGCCGACGTCGAACGCCGGCTCCTCCAGGGCGTCAAAGAAGTCGGCCATGAGCGATTTGTCGCGAAAGACTTTCGGGTTGAATTCTCTGATGTCGATGGAGTCTCGCCCGAACACGTCGATGTATTTTGAGATGACCTCTCTGAAGGGCACCCCCAAATAGGTAAGTTCGGAAATAAATTTTCCTCGCCCAACTAATTCTTGCGCCGCAATTGACGTTAACCAAGAAGCGGGCTCACGCACGTAGCATATTATTTTGATTGATTCGACTTCGTTAATGAAAAAGCTTTTCAAAACTTGCACTTGATCAGCGTCCAGTTCTGCTGCGAACATCTCACAGGAAATGACATATTTCCTGCAATTCGGATCGCGGATACCGGCCAGCAGGTGTTCTCCAAATGATCGACGAAATTCTTCCAATTCCTTTTTGTCAGCGTTGTATCGTGCCCCGCGGTCGGCCGCCTTGGGGGGGAAGTAATCATCGCGAAAAAGGAACATCGGATCGGCGGGATCATCGTACTTCGTAAACCCGTTGCTGTAATAGCGGATGCCGTGCTCGCGCAGCCGCGCCTCGTTGGCGAACAGCGTCTGCTGGATGCTGGTCGAGCCCGTCTTCGGGTGTCCGATATGGATGTAGAGTTTCGCCACGAATTGCCTCCGGCTGCGAATTGCCCAGCGAACTTGCACTCCTCAACCGGAAGTGCAATGTATCGCGTCAGCTCCTTCGGTGAGTGCTCCAACACGTGACGGGAGAATAGGTAGAGGGGCATAGCGAGTCTACCGCCATCATCGCGTTTGGAATTGGGCGGGCGCGGGCGAGGATTACGGCGAAGGCCGCCGCTTGCGGGTCTTTTCCCCGACTCCGGGAAGTGCACCAATCCATCGTTTGATCGCGGCCGGCCACTCCATGCCCCGGGACGGGCCGGAAAGCGAGTGTGCGAAAAGCCTGGGGTGGCCGCGCCAGGCAGTGCTTCAATGTAACAGAGGGTGAAGCAAATGGTGGAAACGAAGAAGATTCTGGTCTGTGGCGCCGGCGGCTTCATCGGCTCGCATCTGGTCAGGAGACTGAAAGATGAGGGCCATTGGGTGCGCGGTGTCGACCTGAAGTTCCCGGAATTCGGGGCCGTCGAAGCCGATGATTTCCTGATCGGTGACCTTCGCGACAGGCGAACCTGTGAACGCGCCATCGACGGAAGGTTCGACGAGGTCTACCAGTTGGCGGCCGATATGGGCGGCGCAGGGTACATCTTCACGGGCGAGCACGATGCCGACGTGATGAGCAATTCTGCGACGATCAACCTCAACGTGGTCGACACCTGCCACAAGCGCAATATCAGGCGCATCTTCTATTCGTCATCGGCCTGCATCTATCCCGCCTACAATCAGATCGATCCGGACCACCCCAACTGCGCCGAGGACTCGGCATATCCCGCGGCACCCGACAGCGAATACGGATGGGAGAAGTTGTTCTCCGAAAGGCTGTTCCTCGCTTACAACCGCAATTATGCCATGCAGAACCGCATCGCCCGCTATCACAATATCTTTGGCCCCCGCGGGACCTGGACGGGCGGCCGGGAAAAGGCGCCGGCGGCCATCTGCCGCAAGGTGGCCATGGCCCCCAACCACGGCGAGATCGAAATCTGGGGTGACGGCAACCAGACCCGATCGTTTCTCTATGTCGATGAATGCGTTGAGGGAACCCTTCGTCTCACTCGCTCGGATTTCGAAGGTCCGGTCAATATCGGGTCCGAGGAGCAGGTGACGATCAACCAGCTCGTCGACCTGGTTTGCGATATCGCAGGGAAGACCCTGCACAGAAACCATGTTCCGGGCCCACAAGGCGTGCGGGGGAGGAACTCGGACAATCGCCTGATTGCCGAAAAACTTGGCTGGGCGCCCTCCGAATCTCTCCGCTCCGGTCTGGAGAAGACATACGAGTGGATCGAGGAAAAAGTGAATCGCGCGGACCCGGAAGCAGCGGGCGCGGCAAGTCGCTCTTCTCCGGCCGAGTGGCCCAAGGAGAGAGTCGCCTAGCTAGGGCGTGTCCTGATAAAGGTCTGTGAGCCAAGGTCCGCTTCCGGCGTCTCCTCGGACATGCGGATCTCATCCCGGCATGTCGCGGATGCGCCAAAAGGCGACACGGCCCCTCGCCGAGCAGCCTTTTCGAGCGGCCATCTCGATGCAGGCGTGGCGATAGTATCGAGTATTCCTCAAGCCGAAAGGGTTGCTTCCCTCATACCGGAGCGGTTACGTTGATACTGGGGCTTGGTCGACCGAGGGGCTGGAACCATGGTGAACACCCCGACAATCTGGAAGGCACGGTATCGGCTCAATCACACCGAGATCGGCTCTTCAGTCACGCGGCGCGACGGCGGCTACTGGTTGCGTAACAGCGCAGCATAACGCCGGCAACACCGACATCGTCGGCCGCGTCGGGGTGAGGGGGCCAATCAATGATCTACATCAGCTACGGTCAGCCAAAATCGGCGAGCACCTATGTGGTATGGCTGATCAATCGTATATTAAGAGTTCATTATAAGGTCAGTCCGCGGGAGTTTAGACATAATGTTCTTCCTAAGGACTACCGTAACGACTTCCAGTTTGTGTCAGGAAGACTTATTGAGACCATGAATGAGTTTGTCCCAGCCGATTTTGTGTGTCCCGTGAAAACCCATGCTCCACCCGACGAAACGATCGTTCGCATGCTCGCGTCGGCAGAAGTAAAAGCTTGCGCCAGTTTCCGTGATCCCCGAGATGTCGCGCTTTCGCTTCTGGACATCGGCGAAAAGGAACGGACTAAAGAGACCCAGCGGCCGGCTTTTGCAAACATCCACACAATCGATGACGTGGTGCCGAAAGTGGCAAAGGGCCTACGCACGTTGAAGAAGTGGCTGGCTGTTGAGGGCGTGCTCCCCGTTCCGTATGAAATGACCGCCCGCAGGCCAGACCTTCTCGTGATGCGCATCATCCGTCAGCTGGATCTCGGGGAAATGGACGAGGAAGAAGTCCTGCGTCCACTGGAGGAGACCAAACGGTCAATCCCCGAGTTCAACAAAGGGATTCCCGGGCGCTACCGGACCGAGATGTCACCGAAAGACCTGGACCTGTTCAACCGTCGGTTTGGCGATGACATCGCCATGATCGAGGCACTCACACGGCAAGTTGCCGCTGATAGCGGATGGGACATCGGGCAGCCGGTTGACCATGACACAACACCGGCCCAGTGATAACGGACATTAGTCAGGGCCGTTAACGTCCGCATAGGTTGAAGCGTCATCTGCCGAAGGCGCTGCCCTCAGTAGCGCTTCAACGAGAGCGGGTCAGATCGACGACATCAGACTGGGGGCCTGGCTTGTTCGTCCAGGCGGCCGGCCCGCTCCTCACTCCATGACGATCACGCGGGCGCCGACATTGACCTTGCCGTAAAGGTCGATGACGTGCTCGTTCAGCATGCGGATGCAGCCGGACGAGGCGTATTGGCCGATCGATTTCGGTGCGTTGGTGCCGTGGATGCGGTACTCGGAATAGCCGAGATAGAGGGCGCGGGCGCCGAGCGGATTGGTCGATCCGCCCTTGATCACCGCCGGCAACACTTTCCCCTTTGCCTTTTCGCGCGCGATCATGTCCTTGGGCGGGCGCCAGTCCGGCCACTCGACCTTCTTGGTGATCCGCATCGAGCCTTCCCACTGAAAACCTTCACGACCGACGGCGACGCCGTAGCGGAGCGCCCGGCCCTGGCCGACAAGCAAGTAAAGATAGCGCTCCGAGGTGTCGACGATGATCGTTCCCGGCGCATAGCTGGAGCGATAGAAGACCGGCGTCCGGCGAAGGTTGATCGCCAGTTGCTCCTCGCCGGGAATCGGCGCGATGTTGTTGAAGTCGGCGTCGGTGTACGTGACCGGTGGCGGCTTCCGCTTGAACAGGCCCGCGTCGGACGGCGTCGCGACGGCGAGGATGACCGCGGCCGCCAATGTCAGCGAGGCCGCTGACCGAAACCTGCCATGAAGCATTCTCATCGAGTCCATCCCATCCAACTGCCACGAGGGCGTCGTCTGCCGATTAGCATACTTCTACCTTTTGCGTTGTCAGGTTCGGGTTGTTGGTCAATCGACTGCCGTTTCACCCTGCTCGCGGCGCAGGCGTGCATGGTCGACTCAGCTTCTTGTGCGCGAGGCGGTCGATGGCGGGCGCCCAAATTGTGGCGAGCGCCACATCGCGCCTCTATCCACTGGTGTGTGTGATCTGCATTGCGGGCTTGTGTCCTCAGGCCCTGACGGCATCAGGAGGTTCCGGGGCCGGCGCGACGGAAGGTCTCGGCGGGTGGCTTTTTTTGCATCCGGCTCTTGAGTAATACGAGAATTGTACTTTATTCGGACTTGGGCTGGCGCTGGAAAGTAAGGAGGTACCGGAGTCGTGCAGTCCGTTCCACAAACAGGCTGCGTGAAGCAGTCATCGGCCGGCAGGACGCATGACGATATCGTCTATCCGTCGGCCATCCCTTTTGTCCTTATCCATCTCGGCTGCCTGGCTGCCATCTGGACCGGCATAACATGGCAGGCCGCCGTTCTCGGCGTGGCGCTCTACTGGCTGCGCATCTTCGCCATCGGCGCCGGCTATCACCGGTATTTCTCGCATCGTTCCTATTCGACCAGCCGCGCTTTTCAGTGCGTGCTTGCCGTTGCCGCGCAAAGCACGGCCCAGAAGAGCGTACTGTGGTGGGCTGCCAAGCACAGGCATCACCACCTTTATTCGGATACCGAGGAGGACTTCCACTCGCCGCGCCAGAGCGGCTTCCTCTACAGTCACCTCGGATGGATCTTTTCCCGACGGCACGACACCTTTGACCGGGTGAAGGTCGAGGACCTGGCGCGCTATCCGGAACTGATGTGGCTGCATCGTCACGAGCGGCTGCTGGCCATCGTGCTTGCCGCCGCGTGCTGGCTGATCGCCGGCTGGCCGGGTCTGGTCGTTGGCTTCTTCTGGAGCACGGTCGCCGTCTATCACGCCACCTTCTGCATCAATTCGCTCGCCCATGTGAGCGGGCGCAAGCGCTACGTGACGGGGGACGACTCGCGCAACAACTGGCTCCTGGCGATCTTCACCATGGGCGAAGGCTGGCACAACAACCATCATGCCTGTCAAAGCAGCGTTCGGCAGGGCTTCCGTTGGTACGAGTTCGACCCGACCTTCTACATCCTGAAGCTCCTGTCCTGGACGGGGCTGGTGTGGGATCTCAAGCGTCCGTCCGAAGCGGTTCTGCGGAACGAGCAGCGGCTTGGATCGCGGGTCATTGATCGGGCAGCCCGGCAGCTCGCGAGCAGCTTCGATTCGGAGCGGATCGCGAAGGCCGTGGCGTCGGGGCTCGACGTCGGCCTGTTCGCATCGCTTCAGCATCGGCTTGCCGCCGCCAGCCATCAGGCTGCCGACGTTCTGGCCCACGCCCACCTGCCGCAACTGCCGACGCGGGCCGATATCCGGGCCCGGGCGCAGGCCATGTTCGCGGCGACGACCTCGATCGAGGACATTGTGGACCGGGCCTACCGGATTGTCCTGGAGGCCATCGGCATGCGCCTTTCCAGCGAAGAAGGCTAGCTCGGGGTTCCGAGGGCGCGCCGACGCCGCCTGCGCCAATTCGAACGGGGCGATTCGGTCGTCACTCTACCGCCCGGGCGCAGCGCGAGTTCGTGCCCCACCAGGCAGCGCAGAGGTGGCCGGCGCGCCATTTGAGCGCTATGATTGATCAGCAGCTTGAGGGTCATTTGATGAGCATCCCCTTTCTGCAAGTACTGCACGTCGGCAGCTACGTGGTTCGGCAGCACCTCGCGGGGCGTCGTCGATACCCGCTGGTGCTCATGCTCGAACCGCTGTTCCGCTGCAATCTCGCCTGCGCCGGCTGCGGCAAGATCGACTACCCGGACAAGATCCTGAACCAGCGGCTGTCGGTGGCGGACTGTCTGGCGGCCGTCGACGAATGCGGCGCGCCGGTGGTGTCGATCGCCGGCGGCGAGCCGCTCCTCCATCGCGAGCTGCCTCAGGTCGTCAGCGGCATCCTCCAGCGGCGGAAATTCGTCTATCTCTGTACCAATGCGCTGCTGATGGAGAAGAAGCTCGACCAGTACAAGCCGAGCCCCTATTTCGTGTGGTCGGTGCACCTCGATGGCGACCAGGCTATGCACGACCGTTCGGTCTGTCAGGACGGGGTCTACGACCGGGCGGTCGCCGCGATCGGCAAAGCCAAGGACCGGGGCTTTCGCGTCAACATCAACTGCACGCTTTTCGACGGCGCCGATGCCGAGCAGGTGTCGCGCTTCTTCGACAACGTCGAGGCCATGGGCGTAGACGGCATCACCGTCTCGCCCGGATATGCCTATGAGCGCGCTCCCGATCAGGAGCACTTTCTGAATCGCATCCGCACCAAGACGCTGTTCCGCGACATCTTCCGCCGCGGCCGCGGCGCTCGGAAATGGTCGTTCAACCAGTCCGGCCTGTTTCTCGATTTCCTGGCCGGAAACCAGCAATACCACTGCACGCCGTGGGGCAACCCGACGCGCAACGTGTTCGGCTGGCAGCGGCCCTGCTACCTGCTTGGCGAGGGCTATGCGGCGACCTTCAAGGAACTCATGGAGGAGACCGACTGGGACGCCTACGGCACGGGCAACTACGAGAAGTGCGCCGACTGCATGGTCCACAGCGGCTATGAGGCGACTGCCGTGGTCGACGCGGTCCGCCATCCGCTCAAGGCGTTGAAGGTGACGATGCGCGGCGTCGAGACGGAAGCGCCGATGGTGCCGGATATCGCGCTCAAGGATCAGCGCCCGGCGCAGTATGTCTTCGCCGATCACGTCAGACAGAAGCTAGGCGATATCGAGAAGGCCGAGGCCCGCCCCAAGGCGGCGGCGAGCGTCGACTAGGCGGCGTCGCGCATCCCAGGTGTCGCGGGCGAGACGGATCAAGGGAACAGTCTCCGATGGTCTCCGGAACAGGGCGCGCAAGACCGCGACGGCGTCGGTCGAGCCGTCCGGACGCATGCCGGCGAGCGCACTGTCCGGTACGGTCTTGTTTGCCGGATCGGCGATGATGCGGAGCGCCGCAAAGGGCAGGTCCATTTTCCCGGCAACGCCGGCGGCGATGTGCGATTCCGTGTCGACCGCCACGGCGCGGGTGCGCTGAAACCAGGATGCCTTTTTAGCGGCGTCGAGCAGCGGCTGGTCAACACCGAGGACCGGGGCATGAATCGCGGAGCCAAGCCGCGTGAGAAGGTGTCCGGACCAGGCCTCGTCGGTCTGCCATGATCTGGATTCATCAAGGATCGCCGACGCCGCGACCACCATGCCGGGACGCAATCCCGGGTCGAGCCCGCCGGCGATGCCGAAGCTGATGATTCCGCGGCAACCGGGCCCTGCCGCTGCAGCGAGACGATCGGCAAGCACGTCACCGCGGCCGACGCATGGCACGACGCCATGGCCCCGTTGCGCGATGCGGGCCTCGAAGGCGAGGCCGACGGCGGCAACCACGAACGCCGCTCCGTCCGTCATATTCCCGTTGCGACGCGCCGCTCGTCGTTCAGCTGGCGCAGCGCGCGGTAGCGGGCGAGCGCCCACAGGGCGAAGTACTTCGGGTATCCGTGGTAGCGAAGATAGAACACCCGCGGGAACCCGGTACCGGTGTAGATCTCTTCGCTCCACAGGCCGTCCGCGGTTCGGGTGCGCAAGAGATAGTCCACGCCGCGGGCGACCGAATCGTGATCGACGGCGCCGGCGGCCATCAGCCCCAGCAGCGCCCAGGCGGTCTGGGACGCCGTGCTCGGCGCCGGCGCGTGGCCGTCATAGTCGAGACGGTAGCTCGACACGTCCTCGCCCCAGCCGCCGTCGTCGTTCTGGATGGACAACAGCCATTCGGCAGCCTTCTTCATTTCGGGCGCCCCGGCGCCGAGGCCGGCGGTATTGAGCGCGGAGAGAGCCGACCAGGTTCCATAGATGTAGTTGACCCCCCAACGGCCGAACCATGAACCGTCGTCGCGCTGGGTGCGGCGGAGGTAGGCAATGCCGTCTTTCACCTGCCGCGAGGTCTCGGGGGATCGTCCCAGCTGCACGAGCATGGAGACGCAGCGGGCGGTCAGATCGGGGGACGGCGGATCGAGCAGGGCGCCATGGTCCGAGAACGGGATGTTGTTCAAGTATTCGTCATTGTTGTCGGCGTCGAACGCCGCCCAGCCGCCGTCGGCAGATTGCAGCCCCTCGATCCACTCACAGGCGCGGGCGATCGGCTCGTCGAATTCATTGGTGCCATTTAGCCGACGGAGGCGATCCATGGCCATGGCGACGACAGCCGTGTCGTCGAGATCGGGATAGTGCGGGTTGGCGTATTGAAACGCCCAGCCTCCGGGGCGCAGGTGCGGACGACCGCGCGCCCAATCCCCGCGGACCTCGCATTCCTGACGCGGGCGCAACCAGGCGACTCCTTTAGCCGCGGCTTCGACGCTCTCGTCGTCGCCGGCTTCAAGCAGCGCGTGGGAGGCGAGCACCGTATCCCAGATCGGCGACAGGCAGGGCTGGCAGTAAGCCTCATCCTCACCGACGAGCAGCAGCTTGTCGATCGAGCGCCTGGCGATGGCGCGGTCCGGGTCGTCCGGCGGTCGGCCGAGGGCGTCGAACATCATCACCGAATTGGCCATGGCCGGAAAGATTGCCCCCAACCCGTCCTCGCCGTTGAGGCGTTCGCGGACGAAGGCCACTGCCGCCGCGATCGCCCGCTGGCGCGTCCTTCGCGGAAACGCCCGCTCGCTCACGCGCAGTGCCATGTCGACCGCGGTGAAAAAGACGAACCAGCTCCGCTTCTGATGCGGCGCCCGCGGCTGGCGGCCGACGTGTTGCGGGGTTTCGGCGAACAGCTCGTCCACACTGACGCCCCGCGGGTTCCGCGCCCGCGGCTTCAGCGCCTGCAGCACAAGGAGCGGCACCAGCACCGTCCGGCCCCAATAGGAGATCCGCGACAGATGAACCGGAAACCAGCGCGGCAGCAGCATGATCTCCACCGGCATCATCGGCACGGCCGACCACGGCAGGACGCCGTAGAGCGCCAGCAGGGTCCGGGTGAACACGTTGACGTGGGAAGCGCCCCCCCGTGCCAGAATCGCCTCGCGGGCGCGGCGCATGTGCTCCGCCTCGGGGTCGTCGCCGATCATCTTCAGGCAGAAGTAGGCCTTGACGCTGGCGCTCATGTCGAAGTCGCCGTTATGGACCAGTCCCCAGCCGCCATGGGATCCCTGCCTCCGCCGCAGATAGGTGCCGATCTTCTGTTCGAGCACCGGGTCGGCCTCCTCGCCGAGGTAGTGGACCAGAAGGACGTACTCCGAAGGGATCGTCGCATCGGCCTCGAGCTCGAACAGCCAATGCCCGTCGGGCTGTCGAAGCGCGCGGAGGGCGGTCGCCGCTGCGGCGACGCTTTCGTCGAGCGGCTCGGTGGCCAAGGTCGGCTTCCCGTCCTGGTTCTCGCTATGGATCGCCTTTGTCTCCATCGTCCGGACTGCTTCTCAAGCTACTGCGAGCTGCGCGGCGCGCTGACCCGAGCGAACAGCGCCTTCGATGGTCGGCGGCAACCCGGTGTCAATCCAGTCACCGGCGAGGAAGAGATTGCGGTGGCGGGTCTGAGCTGGCGGGCGCCGGATTTCCTGCTCCGGAAGGGTGGCGAACGTGGCGCGGCGCTCGACCACGACCTGCCACGGCGGCAGGTCTTCCGGCAGTCGGGCGATCAAGGAGACCTCGCGCCACACCCGTCTGGCAAGCTCCTCCCGCGGAGTCTCGAGCACCGCGTCGGCATTGCTGATCGTGACCGACAGGCGGAGAGGGAACGAGAAGATCCACTGGGTGAGGCCATTGATGACCCCCGTAAGGGGCAGGCTGACATCTTTATCGACGCGGAAATGCAGGTTGGCGATCGCGCGAAACTCCGAGGGCACGGCCAGATCCGGCATCAGGCGGGCAGCGGCGTCGGGCGGCACCGCGAGCACGACCCGGTCGGAGGTGGCGAGCGGTACCACGGCGTTGCCGAAATCCAGCGTCTCCAGTCCGCCATCGCCGAAGCCCAGTTGACGCAGCCTGTGCCCGAAATGAACCTCCGCACCGCGGGCCCCCAGGTAGGCAAGGGCCGGCTCGATATAGGCACTGGACAGGCCGTCGCGGGCAACCAGCGGCCGGCACGCTCCTCCGCCGGCGGCTACCGTCTCGCGTATCACCGCAGCGGCCAATCGCGCCGAGGCGGTCGACGGATCGTTGTTCAACGTGGCGAGCAATAACGGCTCGAGGAGCCGCTGGTAAAGCGTGCCGCTGCAGCGGAGGACCGTCTCGACGGCTCCGCCGCCCGGCTGCAGGACCAGCCGCGCCATCGTCAGATAGTCGCGGGGGCGCGTGCCCGGAACGCGCCGCGCCCGGCTGAAGATCCACCAGGGAATGAGGCCGGTGCCAATCTCAAGCTGCCAGCGCTGGTCGGTCGCCAGATCGACGAAGTCGAAACTTGCCGAAGCCGGGCCGCAAAGATGGATGTCTCCGCCGATCCGCTTGAGGAACGAGAGGGCCGAGCGGTTGCCCGACAGGATGATGTGGTTGCCGTTGTCGATCAGGATGCCGAGAGCAGGATCGTCGTAGGAGCGGCAGCGTCCGCCGGCATGGGCAGTGGCTTCGTGAACGACCACGCGCGCGCCCTGCTCGGCGAGGGCAGTCGCTGCAGAGAGACCCGCCAGGCCTGCACCGATGATGTGGACCGTTCCCGACATTCAGCCAACATAGCTTCTCAGCACGATGCGGGCGATCCGGCCTTTCCCGAGGTGAACCTGTGTCCGTGGCGCATCCCAGCCGCGATCGCGCAGCTGGCGGAGTATGCCCCGATAGGCTTCCGCCATGATGCGCGGGCAGCGCACTTCTGTCCGCCGCGCCGATTGCATCACCGCATCCGCCTTCTGGAAATGCTCGGCGGCACGGCTTGCCAGCAGCTCACAGGCGCGTGGCAGCGCGGGATGGTGCAGGATCGCATCAGGCTCGGTGGCGGTTATTCCCGTCTGCTCGAGGAACTCCCGCGGGAGATAGACGCGTCCGATGGCGCCGTCCTCGTCGAGATCGCGCAGGATGTTGGTCAGCTGGAGGGCGCGGCCGAGATGAAAGGCGAGGTCGATACCTTCCCGCTCCTCCATGCCGAAGACTCGCACGCACAGGCGGCCGACGGCGCTGGCGACCCGATCGCAATAGAGATCGAGCGTTGCCAGATCCGGCACACACATCCTGGCGTCGACGTCCATCTGCATGCCGTCGATAACGGCAAGGAAATCGTCGCGCTTGAGGTGGAACCTGCCGACAGCTTCCGACAGGCCGGCCAAGCGAGCCGGCGGCCGGCCATCGCAGATGGCGACGATATCGCTCCGCCATCGATCAAGGCGGGCGAGCCGGTCTTCGTGTTCGCCTGGCTCGTCCGCGATGTCGTCGACGGCGCGGCAAAAGCCGTAGATGTCGAAGATCGCGTTCCGTCTCTCGCGCGGCAGAATGCGCATGGCGGCGTAGAAGGAACTGCCCGAGGCACTGGCGCGGCCATTGTGCTCGTTGTTGGCGGTCGAGGTCGATTGCGACCTGTGGCGAAGCATTTGCATGGGCGCGCTGGTGATTCGCCGCGAAGCGCCGCCGAGCAGACCAAAGAGCGCCGTGCGAACGACTTCGAAGGAGCCGAGCGCCGCCCGTTCCGACAGCGGATCGTGCTGGCGCAACGAACGCACAAGGCGTTGGGCGAGCCGCTGGATGACCGATATCTCCAGGCCCAACCGGGTCTGACGAACCTGACCCGCTAGGCTTTCGCTTTCCGCGAGCAGAGCGGCGGTCCGCCGGCACATGTCATCGATGGTTGCCCGGAGCTCGGGCGAAGCAATGGGCCGGGCAAGGTGCTCGACGTCCGCGCCATGCGCGGACAGGAGGTCGAGGGGGAGATAGACGCGGTCGAGATTGCGGTAGTCGTCACCGCAGTCCTGCAGGTGGTTGATGATCTGCAGGGCGGTGCAGAGGGCGTCCGATGCTGCCCAGGTGCTCTGCGCCTCGCCGTGGACGTCGAGCACGAAGCGACCGACCGGCATCGCCGAGTAGCGGCAGTATTCGACGAGGTCTTCCCAGTCCCGGTAGCGGCTCTTGGTGACGTCGAGGCGGAACGCGGTCAGCAGGTCGCGGGCGTGGACGGGCGACAGGCCTGCGTCGGACAGGGCGGCACGAAGAGCCACCCCAGTGGGTTCCTCGCTGCTGTCGCCGAGCAGGGACGCCTCCAGCCGGTCGAGGGCGGCGAGCTTCTCCTCCCGCGGAAGCCGGGGATGGTCGGCCACATCATCGGCCGTGCGCACGAACTCGTAGAACGCCCGGATCGGGCGCCGGTGCTCCGGCCGGATCAGGCGGGAGGCGACAGGGAAATTCTCGTCGCGATGGCTCTTGCCTGAGCGGAGGGCGGTGGCATCCATCACAGGGCTCCCGACGACGGCGTCGCCTGAACGCGGCCCTTCCACAGCCCGCCGCGGCCAAGCGCGTATTGAATGCCCGACTCCACCGTCCACGCTGTGTAGACGAGGGCGATCGCCGGCAATGCTAATCCCCATGGCGGCGATACGCGATAGAACCGCAAGATCGGCTGAAAGGCTACCACCATCATCGCGTAGGCGACCCCGCCCAGAATGGCGGTGACACCCGATCCGGCGATGGCGATGAGGGGTGGCGCGAGAAAGACAATGGCCATCGCAGCGACGGTGCCAACAAGCAATGCCGGCGAGTATCCGAGCTGCGCATAGGCGGACCGCGTCACCATCCGGCGCAGCGGTCCGAAGCCCGCACAGGCCCTCAGGCTCCGCACCCGGTCGCTCAGATCGAGCGAGATCGGTCCGAGGCGCTTCAGCTGCCGGGCGAGGGCGCAATCGTCGATCAGGGCGTCGCGAATGCTCTCGATGCCACCGGCCCGCGTCAATGCATCGGCGCGCACGAGCATGCAACCGCCAGCCGCCGCGGCCGTCCGGCGCGCGGGCTGGTTCACCCAGGAAAACGGGTAGAGCATGCGGAAGAACAAGATGAAGGCCGGGATGACGAACCGTTCGGCGAAGCTCTGGCAATTGAGCTTCGCCATGATCGAAGTGAGGACAAGGTCTCCGGCAACGGTCCGGCTTACGAGGCGGCGCACCACCTCGGGCGCGTAGGCGATGTCGGCGTCGGTCAACAGAAGATAGTCGGGGCGGCCGGTCGCCGCGCGGTCGATGCCCTGCTTTTGCGCCCACACCTTGCCGGTCCAGCCCGGCGGCAGCGGGCGCCCTTCGACGACCGTCAGGCGCGCCACCGCACCGGCTCCGGCGGCAGCCTCGCGTGCGGCTTCGGCTGTGCCGTCGTCACTATCGTCATCGACGAGGACGACCTCCATGGGGCCGGGGTAATCCTGGGCGAGAAGGGAACGAACCGTGGTTCCGACCGTGGCCGCTTCGTTCCGTGCGGGAATCACGGCGGCAACCCGTGGCCAGAGCCGGGGTGGGGGCTCGTCACGAACACCGTCGGCGCGGACAAGCCAAAAACCGCCGCGTCCGACGACCAGATAGAGCCACATGCCAAGAACAATCCAGGCAATGAATTCAAGCATTTGTGCCGCGCCGAAATCTGCCTTTCAGCGTGGATTATGCACAGCAACGTGGCGTGAGCCAAAAAAGTTCCCGCTGAGGGGCGATCTTCAATCCAGAATCGTTGGGGATAACGTGCGATTCTTGGCATTCTCGGACGCATGACAGGCAAGGACGACGTCCTCATCACGGGAGCGAGCGGCTTCGTCGGCTCCGCCGTCGCGCTTGAGCTGGTTCAGCGCGGTTATGCGGTTCGGGCCCTCGTCCGTCCTTCAAGTCCGACGGGGCACCTCGGCGACCTCGATATCGAATACGTGCACGGCGATGTGCGCGATGCGGAGTCCGTCCGGTCGGCCATGCGGGGCATGCGCTGGGTTTTTCACGTGGCAGCAGACTACCGGCTGTGGGCGCCCGACCCGGCGGAAATCATGGCCACCAACGTGGCCGGAACCCGGACCGTCATGGAGGGGGCCCTACGTGCCGGCGTCGAGCGGGTTGTTCACACCAGCAGTGTTGCCACGCTCAAATTGCGCGAGGATGGCAGCCCGGCTGACGAGACGGAGAGCCTTGCCGAGAGCGCCGCGACGGGAGCGTACAAGAAGAGCAAGATCATTGCCGAGCGTGTGGTCGACAGCATGGTGATGCGCGGCTTGCCGGCCGTGATCGTCAACCCGTCGACGCCGGTCGGTCCCCGCGATGTGCGGCCGACCCCGACCGGCCGGCTGATCCTCAATGCCGCGGCCGGGCGCATGCCCGGCTTCGTCGACACGGGGCTCAACGTCGTGCATGTCGACGACGTCGCGGCCGGCCACGTCGCAGCGCTCAAGCATGGGCGCATCGGCGAACGCTACATCCTCGGCGGGCAGAACGTCATGCTGGTGGAGATCCTCGCTGCGGTGGCGGGAGAGACCGGCCGGTCGCCGCCGCGGCTGAAGATTCCACGGGCAGCGGTCGCTCCCTTGGCGCTGGCCGCCGAGGCGCTTGCCCGCTGGACGGGACGCGAGCCCTTCGTGACGCGTGATGGGCTGCGCATGTCGAAGGCGCGCATGTTCTTCACCGCAGCAAAGGCCGAGCGCGAGCTGGGCTTCCGAGCGCGGCCCTATACCGAGGGAATCAGGGACGCCATCCAGTGGTTTCGGAGTGCCGGCTATCTGCGGCGGTAGGCTGTTCGGGTCGTGCCCGAAGCGCGGGCCCTGCATCGAGCAGACGAATGATCCCTTCCCACGAGCCATGGCACGGCCCCAGCGCGTCTCAAGGCGCGTCGGCGTAGCCGCCAAGCCACCGGCCGCAGGATCGGGCCGCGTCAACAACCGCCGGATCGGTCAGCGCGGCAAGCTCGTCGACGTATCGATAGTCAACCGCGTGGCCGGCAAAGTCGTTCCGCGTCGCCGGGTGCGTGTAGATTTCGACGAGCCCGTCCGGCAGGTGCTCAAGAAGGCCGCGGAGACGGGCGGCGGTCATTTGGCCCGTCCAGCGAAGGCCGAAGACGGCATCGGCGGTCCTGAAGCCGGCGCTGCTCGCGCGTGCGCGCAAGAGCCGCGCCCAGGGCGACGCGACGTCAAGGCGCGTGGTCGAGCCGTTGGGGTCGGCACGCCGCAATACCGGAACCGGCTCGACCGGCACACGCAGCGCTTTCATGCCAAAACGGTGGCCGATGGCGAAAACGTCGCTGGCGACAAGAGGGTGCAGGTGGAAATGCTTGTGGGCGCTGACGTGGTCGAGGGCCCGCCCGGTCTTGCGAAACGCCTCGAACTGCGCGGCGATCTCGTTCTGCATCTGGCGGCGCACCTTCGGCCGAAGCAGCTCGAAGCCCGTGAGGGTCATGTTGCGGGACAGGCTCCCGTCGTGGGCGACCAGGTTCTTGATCTGGTCGGGCGGCAGGATTGGTTCGCTCTCCACCAGGACAAGGTGCAGCCCGAGGCGGAGGTTGGGCATGCGGCGAGCAAGCGCCAGCGCGTGTCCGGCCGCCGGACCGGCGACCATCAGATCGGCGGCGCTCAGGATGCCTTTGCGGTGCGCCTCTTCGATGGCGTCGTTTACCTCCTCGGAGAGGCCGAAATCGTCGGCGGTGACGACCAGCGCATTCAGTGTTCCACTCCATGTCTCTCGCGCAGGAAGGCAAGGAACTCGACGGCCTCGCCCAGCCACCGTTTCATTTCGCTCCGGTCCTGATAGCAGGAGCCGGTGCCGCCGTCGGAGCCATCATCACTCGGAGCATGGAGGAGGAGCGCGTGCAGGGTGGGCACTTCTCAATCCGTGTAGGGGACGAGCGTTCCGTCGGAGGCGATCCGGTATCGCCGGCCACGCCACAGGACGCTGGTGCCAAAAAAGCTTGCCGCAAAGACGGCGAACGAAATGCATTCGCGGATCGGGACAAGCGGATAAGAGGTCGACGCGACCCCGAACCGCTTTTCAACTGCCCGCCCCACGCCAATCCGGCAGGCCAGGGCGAGAAGCGTGAGCACGATTGCCAGCGGACCGCCTCCGCATACGATTGCGATCACGGCAAGCGGGAACGGGTGGGTGACGATGCCGCCGGCGTAGCCAACCGGATCGATGCTCTTGATCGTGCGGGCAAAGCGCAGCTGCCGTGCCAGAAGCGCGCCCGCCGACGCTTCCGAGCAGACGTGACCCACGGCAAATGACGGCACCGCGACCTGCCGACCAAGGCCGCGAATGGCTTCGCCGATGGCGTAGTCGTCCCACAACTGCTCGACGAATGCCTCGAAGCCGCCGATCTGCCGAAGCGTTTCCCGCGACATCGCGATGGTCGATCCGAAGCAGGGGCGGGCGAGCCCGAAGGTCAGGGCGAAGACCACGCTCGGCAGGAAGTGCAGGTTGATTTCCATGCTGGCGAGTCGGGCCCAGAAGCCGCCCTTGGCGACGCCTCCGTAGAGGCAGGTGACGCCGCCGACGCCCGTCATCTGCAGTTCGGCCACGACGTTTGCAAGGTAGTCGGGTTCGACTTCGATGTCGCTGTCGACCACAACCAGCGTGTCGTGCCGCGCGCGGCCGGTCATGTTGATCAGGTTGGAGATCTTGAGGTTGCGGCCGTTGATCTTGGTATCGACATGCAGGTCGATATTGTGGGGCGAGGATTCTGCGGCGACCTTCTCGACGACCTTCGCCGCCGGATCCTCGGGGTTGAGGACGCCGCAGACGATCTGCACGGGCGCGGCATAATCCTGGCAGCGAAGGGCGCGCAGCCTGGCGTCCAGGCCCGGTTCGGGGCCGCAAAGGGGAACGAGGATGGTAACCGGCTCCGGCACAAGCGTCTTCTTCGATGTCCGCGAGCCGTGGCGGAGAACGACGACAAGGCTGGTGACAAGGTAAAGGCAACCGATCGCCGCGAGGGCGAGGCACAGGCCGGCAAACCAGCGCAGAACATCGTCAGCCGGCGGCATGGGATCGCTTCCCCGCTCGTTCGCGATCCGGAACGTCAGGATAACGGCGTTCAAGGACGCGGCGGGAGAGATAGGCGACGGTACAGTCGCGCCGAAACACGGTGGCCCACGCCGCATACGGATTCGAAGCAACGACGAGCAGGAACATCAGGATATGCTCGCCCAGCCGACGCAGCCTCCGCGAGGGCCTGCCGTCCGCCGGAACCCGGTGAAATCCATAGTGGCCGACGATCTTCGCGAGTTGGTCGCCGCGCTCCGCCGGGCGAAGCCTCATGTCGGCGCGGATAGCGATGATGTGGTCGAGATCCGGGTTTTGCCGGAGGTAGTCCGCCAGCGCTCGCAGCGACCGGTCGATGGCCTGGCTGAACTGCCGGCCCCATGAGAGCGTCGGCCCTTGCCGCCCGATGGGAGGCATGTGTTCGTTCCAGATATGCAGATCCAGAATCGGGTCGCCCACCGCGAGATGGGTTCCCTCCGGAAACGCCACCGGCTGATCGGCGACCGTCCGCTGGATACGAAACAGGCATCCAGGCTCGGTGCTGTACTCGAAAATCCCCTGGGCGCGCCGCAGCAGGCTGTCGAGAGCATAGACGGCCGCGCCAAACCATTGGCCGGCCACCCCGCGTCTCTCTGTAAGCCCGGCGGACACTGCATCTGCTCCATTCCCGGCCAGAATAATGGGAAACCCGTGCCACCCCAAGACGGTTCCTTGGCGCGGCATCGGGCGCCGCGATCAGGAAGCCCAGTCCAGTGCCCGGGACATCGGCGTTTCCGCCTCCGTGTTGTATTGATAGCCGCGAGTCCACGGCCTTGGCGACGGGCGGTCGCCGGACGGTTTGTAGGCGAGGACCTGGGCCACCGAAAGCCAGCCGCGATCGAAGGCGAGCGCCATCCCGGCAAGATATATCCGCCGCCGTCCCAGAAGACGATGCGCAGTGGCAGCGGGACTGACGACCCGAACCTTTTGAGACTTGAGAGGAACCGCCGACGGAGCGACATAGCTTTCGCTTCTCCGAACGCAGGAGAGCCGGCGCGCCGGCTTCAATCCGAATGGGCCTCATGTTCCTGGTACAGGGTCGCCAGGGTCGCCTTGAGGGCGAGGGCGACGGGAACCGCCAGGATCACGCCGACGACTCCGAAAAGCAGTCCTCCGCTGAGGAAGCAGAAGATGACGACGACGGGACGCACGTAGGCCGCCTTGCCGAGCACGATCGGGCCGACGAATTCGTCAATCGAGATGCGCAAGGCAGCCGCATAGAAGACGTAGGCCAGGATGCCCTCGGCGGTGGTGGACTGTTGCACCGCCACCAGTCCGGCGACTACCGCGGAAGCCACTGGGCCCACCAGCGGAACGAGCTCCAGCACGCCGGTGAGAAGCGCAAGGAACAGCGCGTCGTGGATGCCGAGGATCAGCCCAAGCCCGACATAGGCCGCCGTTGTCGCATAAAGGACGATCAGCACAATGCCAATGAAATACCGGCGGAGAACGGGATCGAGCCTCCTCCATACGCGGCTGGCAAAGGTACGATGGTCGGGCGGGACCAGCCAGATCAGCCCCTTGCCGACGGCTGGAACGTCACTGAGAAGATAGCCGAGGACGACCCAAGTGAGGACGAAGCCGAACACGATGGCGATGGCGAGTGCCACAAGCGTGAGCAGAGCGCCATCCTGGGCAAGCCGGCGCTGGAGTGCATTGACGACGTCGTCGGCGATCGTCGTGGCGTCGAAGGACTGACCCAGCAGGGTGAAGCTCCCATCGCCGATCATTGCCTGGGAAAGCCTCGTCACGGTGCCGTGCAAGTCTCCCGCGACGGTCATGATCTGGCTGACGAGGGATGGCCCGACCAGGAAGCCGAACAGTGCCGCAACCGCCATCAGGACGACGAGAACGCCCATCGCCAGCCCCAAGCGCGGCAGGCGGGTCAGCCGATGCAGCCAGCCGATCAGCGGCGTGCAGACATAGGCGAGGATCCCACCCAGCACGAAGGGCAGCAGGATGTCTTGCACGAGGTACAGAAACACGGCGATGCCGGCGATGACCGCAAAGGTCGCGAGCGTCGTCGTGCCTGGCCGACGGGACTGGGGGGGTGCAGGGTCGCGCCGGGCGGAATGCGCGTCTTGCACATCGTTCACGAGTATACCCGACCCTTCCAGCGTACCCGGCCGGTCAGATGCGACCACAGGCTGTCCAAGGCAATCAACGCGCCGGCCGAGTATCCGAGCGGAAACAGAAACCCATAGAACAGCGGAATGCCGAAGTAGGCAGCCCCGGCGACATGGAACGCGAAAGCGAGCGATGATGCAAGCAGGGCCGGCGCGATTGCCCAGCAGCCGGCATCCGCGCCAGCGGTGCAGGCAGCGATGCTGAATGTCGGCAGAAGAACCGTTGCCCACGCCAGCACCACGGCGGCGGATGCGATGGCCACCGTTCGTGCGGGGCCGCCCAGCATCTCGTTGAGGTTTTTGGCGATGCCGGGCCACAGACTTCGCCAGCCGGTATACATGCGCGTCGCGAGGAGCTTGCTGCCGTCCTGAAGCAGGACCTTGCCGCCCTGACGCTTGACGAGTCGGGCAAGCGCGGTGTCCTCGCAGATGGCCGACCGCACCGCGGCATGACCGCCGACGGCTTCGTAGGCTTCCCGCCGAAACAGCATGAACTGGCCGGTGGCCACCGCCTCGTCGCTATCGGGCGACTGAACCTGCGAGAGATCCTGACAGAATGCGAGCGTGTAGTGACCGCAGGGAAGCATCAGGCGCTCGGCAAAGCTCACCAGCTCGTGTCTGGGTGCAAGCGACAGCAGATCGATGTCCCGGTCGACGGCAGATGCAAGGGCGCTCGCCAGCAGGGCGGGGTGCATCCGCATGTCGGCATCCACGAAGCACAGCCACTCCGCGTTGTTTCCCGCCACATCGGCACCGAGGCGGCACGCGTTGACCTTCCCCTTCCAACCGAGCGGCAATTCGGGGCTGCGGATCAGCGTCACCAAGGGATCATCCGTTGCGATCCCGGCGACGATGTCCGCGGTATCGTCCGTCGAGGCATCGTCCACGACGATAATCCGCAGGCGATCGCCGGCTATCGTTTGCGCAAGCAGGGATCGTACACAGATGGCAATGTTGTCACTCTCGTCGCGCGCCGGCACGATCACGCAGATCGTCGGCGTCTCATCGCGGCTCATCCGCGAGAGGATCTTCAGTGGCTGAAGCACTTGGCGCTGCCGCCACGCCCGCAGTGCGAGCCAGCAGACCACGGCCAGCCATGTGAAAGAGAGGGGGACGAGCACAACGTTCGATCCAGTTTTTCCGGCGAGCGGCGCTGGAATGCTCGCTGCCAGGCTTCCGCCACATCCAACAATGAACGTTCGGGGATAGTTCCATAGAACTGGCTGTTTTCCGGGCTTTTGACGGTTCCCGACGAACCGCGCGCGTCTTCCGGTGGCGCGTTCACGACCGCCGCATGCCCGGGTCCCGTCCAAGAGAAGGCGCTCCGTCGGGCGCCAGCCGTCGGAAAGACCGGGTGCCCTTCAGCAGTTTCATGACGCCATCCCGCCCGGAGCGACGTGGAATGGCGCAGACCCGGTGAGAAACTGGCGGAGATTGTCGCTAGTCGCCGCCGGAGGATGAAGGTGAGGAGCATTGTGGCACTCTTCGAGCACGCAGATTCGTCCTGACCACAGGTTTTTGTACGCCAGACTTGCAGTGCAGTCGACATCGACAAACGAGTCATGGCCGCCGCTGCGAGGGCGAGCGGCGCCGGGCAGGCTTCGGTCAGGCCCGGCAAGGCCGCTGCCTGCCCGACGGACAAGGCCGCTCCTGGACCGATCGCGCAGCCATCGCCGCTGTACGGCTTGAAGATCCGCAGCTTGTCGAGTCAGGTCAGCAGATCAGTTTGCTCGGGCGGCTTCGACTCCAGCGTGCAGCCGCTCCGTCCAACCGTCCAACCGCGGCGGGCGTTAAGGTGCCACCACGACGATCGCCGAAGCGCCCGCCCGCCCCTGCTGCCGGTAGCTGTGCGGGGCGCCGGAGTCGAAATACAGCGCATCGCTTTCGTCCAGAACAGTGTCGTCGCCGTCAATGGTGACGACGAGTTGACCCTTGAGGACATAGATTAGTTCTGCGCCGTCGTGCCGGTGGGGCGCCGACGGCTTCGAGTGGACCGGGAATTCCGCATAATACGCCTCCATCTTGCGATCGGTGACCGGAAAATCGAGGCTCTCGAAGAAGTAGGACGGGTTTTCTTCGCCTTGCCGGTCCGGCAGGCGGATACGGTCTGCCTTTCGGACCACGGCAAGTGAGGGCCGGTCCCGGCCCTCGACGAAGAAGTGATCGAGGCCGACCCCGAATACCATCGCAATGCGCAGAAGGGTCGGCAACGTCGGGAACAGCTGTCCGCGCTCGATCTTCGACAGCATCGCCGGCGACAGCCCGGTGTGCTCGCCGAGCTGCACCAGCCCCAGCTTCTTCTTCAGCCGAAGCGCGCGGACCTTTGGGCCGATCCCGTACTGCTCAAGCCCGGCCGCGATCGTCTCCGAGAGCATGGCGCGGTCCTCCTTTTCTCCATGATCAAACCACAGGCTCAAATTTTATCCAAGAGAAAATATATATTCACATCACGATAATGTGAGTGTTAAGAAAATTTGTTTTCTCTATATGCAAACTCAGCAGCCCACCGGGTTGCACCTTCGACACCAAAAGGAGCAGGAAGCATGAAGTTCGAGATCGCGAATATGGCCATCGCCGCCGTGGCCGCCATCGGCCTGGCAACCAGCAGCGCAAGCGCCCGAGCCGCGGAAAAGGACATCGTTGATACCGCGGTGAGCGCCGGTCAGTTCGACACTTTGGCCGCCGCGCTCGGTGCGGCCGGTCTGGTCGACACACTGAAGGGCGCCGGACCCTTCACGGTGTTCGCACCGACCGATGAGGCCTTTGCCAAGCTGCCGGCCGGTACGGTCGACAACCTTCTGAAACCGGAGAACAAGGATCAGCTCATCGCGATCCTCACCTATCACGTCGTGCCGGGTTCGGTGATGGCGTCGGATGTCGTGAAGCTGACCGAAGCCAAGACGGTGAACGGCAAGATGGTGACGGTGAAAGTCGACGGCAGCAATGTGATGATCAACGATGCCAAGGTCGTCACGCCCGATATCGCAGCATCGAATGGCGTCATCCACGTCATCGACGCCGTCATCCTGCCGCCCAGCGGCTAACAATGCGCGCCGGGCCGCTCTCATCGGGGTGACCCGGCGTTCTCATCAAACGGAGAACAAAATGAAGGCCTTGAACCTGATAACGCTCGTTCTCGTCATCGTCGGCGGTTTGAACTGGGGGCTGGTCGGACTGTTCGACTTCGACCTGGTCGCCACGATCCTCGGCGCAGGGTCGCTCCTCGCGCGACTGGTCTACACCCTGGTCGGCATTGCCGCCCTCTGGCAGTTGGTTCCTCTCGCCGCCGCCGTCAACGCGGGCGAGGCGTCCGCCATCGGCGAACGATCGGCACGCTGAGCGTCGTGGTCGTCCCGCTGCCTGATCAGGCAGCGGGGCGCCGTCGTTGAGGTGTGCGCCCCACCGGGATTTCGCCGCTGCACTGCGCCTTGACAGGCATGTGACGCCTTTATAGCGTCGGGGCTAATAGTTGGTACGCCCGTTCCATATATGGAACACCGGGAGGAAGTCGGGTGGACCCACAGCCAGCGGCGGCGGCCGAAGCCCGGCCGGCAGTTCAGCGTGACGATGCACCGGTTCTGGAGGCGCGGCGGATTACCCGCACCTTTGGCGCAGTCATTGCCTTGGCCGACGCGTCGCTTGGGCTGAGGCCGCGCGAGGTGCTCGGTCTCGTCGGCGACAACGGTGCCGGCAAGTCGACGCTCCTCAAAATCCTCTCGGGTGTCCTCACCGCCGACAGCGGCCAGATCTTCCTGGAGGGTCGCGAGATTCAGATCCGCCGTGCCCATGATGCGATGGAGGCGGGCATCGAGACCGTCTATCAGGACCTAGCCCTGGTCGACACGATGAGCGCGTTCCAGAACGTCTATCTCGGGCGCGAGGAACTCGCCAAGCCGTGGCTGATGCGCGTCCTCAACCTCGTCGACGACCGCGCGATGCGTCGGCGCTCGCGCGAGGTGCTCGACGCGCTGGCGGTGAAGATTCCCTCGATCAACGTGTCGGTCAAAGGCATGTCGGGCGGGCAGCGGCAGTGCCTCGCCATCGCCCGCGCCATCCTGTGGGGCCGGCGCATCGTCATCCTCGACGAGCCGACCGCCGCGCTCGGCGTGCGCGAGGCGGCACAGGTCCTCGACGTGATCCGCGACCTTCGCAATCACGATGTCAGCGTCATCGTCGTCAGCCACAATATGCAGCAGCTGATGGAAGTCGCCGACCGCATCACGGTGATGCGGCTCGGCCGCACCATCGCGACCCGCGAGGTGAGGCAGACCGAAGTCTCCGAGATCGTCGGCCTCATCACCGGGGCAATCGATCCGGACGAGCAATAGCGAATCGCCGGCGAACGATCCGGCGAGGAAAAGAAGAACGCCCGTTGCCGCGGGCTCAAACGGAGGAAACGTTCATGTCAGCCAAGGAGAAGAGCATGTTCAAGTCAGGCGGATCGGCGCCCCTTCGGGGGCTCGGAATGATCGCCGTTTCGGCGTTGGTGCTCGTCGCCAGCCACACGGCGGGCGAGGCCCAGGACAAGAAGTTCAAGCTGGGCATGGCGGTGGGCGGCAATCCCTGCTGCGAATGGATGAAGGCGCAAGGCGACGTCGCCCGGACCTTGGCCGAACAGCGCGGCTGGGACTACATCGAGCTCAGCAACAATGACGACGCCGCCACCGCCTTGAAGAACGCCGGCATCTTCATCCAGGAAGGCGTCGACGCGGTGATCCAGTTCAACGGTCAGCCGTCGGCCAATCCGGCGCTCGCCCAGCGCTTCGGCTCGGCCAACATCCCGGTGGTCACCTATGACATCGCCCAGCCCGGCTTCTACTTCGTCGGCATCGACAACCTGGCGGCCGGGCATGCCGGTGGCGAGGCGCTCGGCAACATCATCAAGGAGAAGTGGAACTGCGAGCCGGATCTGGTGATCTCGGCGGAAGGCGCCGCGGCCGGCATCGTCAACACATGGCGGACCGGCGGCATGCGCGACGGTCTCAAGAAGGTGTGCCCGGACATCCCGGAGGAGAAGTGGGTGTCCTTCGAGAGCCAGGGCCAGGCGACCGCCGGACTGCCGGCGGCGCGCGACCTGCTTGCCGCCCACCCGGAAGCCAAGAAGATGGCGGTGGTCGGCCTCAATGACGGCGGCGTGCTCGCCGCGATCAATGCCGCCGAGCAGCTCGGCCGCGCCGACGAGATCATCGGCTGGGGCCAGGACGGCGCCTTCATCACCGGCGACAACGTGAACCCGCACCTCGCCGGCAGCGTCTTCTACTTCCTCGAAGGCTATGCCGTGTATGCGCTTCGCGACGTCATCGACCCGATCGCGGCCGGCAACCCGCCGCCCGTCAAGGATGACGCTGGCGATCCCGCCTCGCGGGTCGAGCCCTGCCCGGTCTCAGCCGAGCAGGCGGCCAAGGTTCCCGACATGCCGGAGCGCGTGAAGCTCCTGCTCGCGGCGCCTCCCGGCACCACCGAGTACGAGCTTTTCTGTCCCAACAAGTAAGCAGAAGCGCTGAAAGGCCATGGCCTATCAGGTCATCGGTCGCTCCGTTGCCACCAGCCGCCCGGGCGCAAGAGTTCGCCTGGACGGCTGGGGCACGGCCGTGGTCGTCGCCCTGGCCTGGCTGCTGCTCGTCGTGGCCTCCGCCCTGAACCGTTCCGACTTCATTTCGCACCAGACGGTGCTTGCGGTCACCTTCACCATGTCGATCGTTGGCGTGCTCGCCGTCGGTCAGGCGCTCGTCGGCATCAGCGGCGGGTTCCTCGATCTCAGCCAGCCGACATCGCTGATCCTGACGGCGCTGGTCGCTGCGCGCCTCCTCGCCGTCGACATCAACGTCGCCGTCGTCGTCGTGATCACGGTCGCGGTCGGCGCCGCGTGGGGCCTGCTCAACGCGCTGATCATCGTCTACGGCAAGCTCAACCCGGTGATCGTCACGCTGGCGACCAACTTCGTCGGGCTCGCCGCGCTGTTCCTGCTCTTCCAGATCGCCGAGGCACCGATCAATTCCGGCTTCCGCGACTTCGGCCGCAGCTCGACTCTCGGCCTTCCCAATATCTGGTGGCCGATGGTAGCGCTGGTGCTGATCGTCGGCTTCTTCCTGCCGCGGACGCGCTACGGCCGCCACGCGATCGCCGTCGGCGGCAGCCGCTTCGCGGCGCAGGCGCGCGGCATCTCGCTGCGCCAGACCCGCTTTGCCATCTTCACCGCCGCCGGCGCCTGCGCCGGTATGGCGGGCCTCCTGTTCGCCGCTTCGAGCGGCCCGTTCACGCCATCGAGCGGCACGGTCTATCTCTTACCCGTCATCGCCGCGACGATCCTTGCCGGGGTCTCGCTCGCCGGCGGGCGGGGCAATATCTGGCTGATCCTGCTCAGTGTCGGCTTCCTGTCGACGGTGCCGACCTCGCTCGTCTTCTTCGGCCTCTCCTCCGACTGGCAGGCGATCTTCCAGGGCTTCATCCTGATCGTCGCCGTGGCGATCGACGGCTATCGCGAGAGGAACGTGGCGCGATGAGCGAGATAGCCACGAGCCGCACCGATCTGCCGCCGGCGCTGCCTCATCGCCCGCTCCGCGACGTGATGACCGGTCCGGTCGCGAGCATCGGCATCACGCTCATCATTGTCATCGTCGCCGGCCTGACGGCGGTCGGCCCGCGTTTTCTTTCCGCCAGCAACGTCACCATCGTCGGCCAGTTCGTGGCGATCCCGATGCTGGTTGGCGCCTGTGCGGGATTTGCCCTGCTGGCCGGCGTCGTCGACCTCAGCATCGGGTCGATGGTCGGCGTCAGCGCGGCGATCTTCGGGGCGCTGCTGCTCGGCGGCTGGGACCTGGCGCCGGCCGCTGCCATTGCCTTGGCGGCGTGCCTCGCTTTCGGCGGCATCAACGCTATCGCCATCGTCGGCTTCGGCGCCGATCCCATTGCGGCGACGCTCGGCATGCTGACCGGCCTGCGCGGCGCCACCTATGTCATCGTTGAGGCCAACGGCCAGTCCGGCTCGCTGTTTGCCTTCAACGACACGCTGTTCGCCTTCACCAATGCACTGGTGTGGTCGCTGCCGCTGATCTTCCTGCTGGTGCTCGTCGTTACCGCCATCGCCGCCATTGTCGTCACCCGCACACGGGTCGGGCGTCACCTGCGCGCGGTCGGCGGCGATCCTCTGGCGGCGAGCCGGGCCGGCATCTCGGTCGCCGGCATGCGCACCGCGGCGCTCCTCATCAGCGCCTTCGGCGCCGGTCTCGGCGGCATTCTCTTCGTCGGCCAGCTTGGCAGCGTTTCCCGCAACATGGGCTTCGGCCTCGAGTTCCAGGTCTACGCGGCGCTGATGATCGGCGGCTACAGCATCCTGCGCGGCGGGGTCGGCAATCCGGTCGGCGGCGCGCTCGGATTCCTGGTAATCGCCGGCGCCGCCAACATCCTCGATCTGCGCGCGATCAGCCCCTACTACGTCAACATCATTGTCGGCCTGCTGCTGCTTGCGGCGGTGCTCCTCGATCGTTTCCGTGGCGGCGACTCCTATGAATAGCGCCGATCGCTTCATTGCCACCCAAGGAGGTTTCGAAAGGTGAAGATCACCGACATCAAGATCACGTCCTTCAGGACCCACGCGGATCGCTGGGACTGGGGCTACGGCAAGCCGCTGCCCAATAGCGAACTCGTCCAGACCGTCGCCAGCGTCGAGACCGACGAAGGCGTCACCGGCTACTATTTCGGCGGTGGCTCCCACGGCGATCAGGAGGGGCTGAACGTCGTCGACCAGGCGCTGCTGCTTGGCCGCATCCGCTCGCTGCTCGTCGGGCAGGACCCCCTCGACCGCGAGATGGTCTGGAAATGGATGTGGGTCGCCAACATCTCGGAGAACGTCGCCAGCGTCGTCGACCTGATGCTGTGGGACCTTGCCGGACGCGCCGCCAACCTGCCGGTCTACAAGCTGATGGGCGGCGCCCGCGACCGCGTCAAGGCCTACGCCAGCACCTATCCGAACCTTGGCCAGCCCAGCGTCTATGCCGAACATGCCCTCGCTTGCAAGCGCGAGGGTTACCTCGCCTACAAGATTCACCCCCACTATTTCTGGGACCCCAAGACGGGCAAGCCATCGCCCGGCCGGCCGTCCAATATCGCCGAGGACATCGAGACCTGCCATCTCGTGCGCGAGGCGGTGGGGGCGGACATGGTGCTGATGTACGACCCGTGGGGCACCTATCACACCATGGAGGAGGCGATCAAAGTCGGGCGGGAGCTCGAGGCGCTCGACTTCTACTGGTACGAGCATCCGATGCCGGAATACCGGGTCGAGAGCTACGTCCGTCTTGCCCGCGAGCTGTCGATCCCCATCCTGTCGCCCGAGATCGCCGGCGGCGGCGTGTTCACCCGAGCCGAGTGGATCCTGCGCGGCGCCTCGGACATGAGCCGCATCGATGTCGTGCGCGGCGGCATCACCGGCGCCCGCAAGACGGCCATCGTCTGCGAGGCCTATGGCCTGCGCTGCGAGATCCACATGTCCGGCTGGGGCAACCTGCAGGTCTGCGGGGCGACGTCGGAAGACACCAGCGAGTACTACGAGAAGGGGCTCTTGGCGCCCGGCGTCGACTACGACGCGCCACATCCCTATCTCCGCCAGACCTGCGACAAGCTCGATCCGGACGGCTACGTCAACCTGCCGACGGCGCCCGGGCTCGGTTACGACATCGTCTGGGACTACATCGAAGACAACATCGTCAAACCGCAAGGCGTTTCCTGAATGTCGAGCATCAGGCGGTCGGTGCAAGTGCTGGATCTGCTGGCGCGCAAGGGTCCCTTCGGCGTGCGGGCCATCGCGCAGCAGCTGCAGCTGCCGCTCGGATCGACCCAGCGCATTCTCGGCGATCTGGCAGAAGAATCGATCGTCGAGCGCACGCCGAGCGGCGAGTGGGAGCTGTCGTTCCGGCTTCTCGAGATCACCGGCCGGCAGCTCGAGCGCATCCAGTGGCCGCAGCTGGCGAGGCCGTTCGCCGAACGCATCGCCGAGGCTACCGGCGAAACGGTCAATGTCACGGCGCTCAGCGACATGGCCGGCGTGTGCATCGACAAGGTCAGGGGCAATGAGGGGATGCAGCTCGACGCCCCGATCGGGTCGCGCGGCCCGCTCTATTGCGGTGGAGCGGGCAAGTCGATCCTCGCCGCGATGACGGAGGCCGAGCAGCGGCGGGTGTTCGCCGCGCCAATGATGCAGCTCACGGCCAACACGATCACCGACCCGGACGTGCTCCGCCACGAGCTCGCGACCATCCGGGCGCGCGGCTACTCGCTCGACAACGAGGAGGTGGTGATGGGCGTCCATTGCGTCGGGGTGCCGATCCTCGACCGCAACGGCCGGCCGGTCGGTGCGCTCAGCATTTCGGGGCCGTCGCCGAAGACGCCGGGTCCGGCATTGGAGAGGCTGGTGGCGATGCTGACCGAGGCCTGCGGCCATATCAGCCGCAAGCTTGGATTCGCCGGTGCCTTCCCTCCGGCGGCGCCGGGGTCGTCCACGAAAAGAATCGAGCGGAAGCCGGTCGAGGCATAGCGACATATGGCGACGGACCGCATGCAGGGAGTCTTCCCGATTCTGGTCACTCCTTTCGACGAGAAGGGGCGGATCGACGAGCAGAGCCTTGTCGCGCTGATCGAATTCAACCTGGCTGCCGGCGTGCATGGCATCGGCGTCGCCATCGGCAGCGAGATGTTCAAGTTCAACGAGGCCGAGCGTGCAAAGGTCACGCGCCGCGTCATCGAGACGGCGCGCAAGCGCGTCCCGGTGGTGATCAACACCGGCGCGGGCGGCACCGACCTTGCGGTTGACTACAGCAGGGCCGCCGAAGATGCCGGCGCCGACGCGCTGATGATCATGCCGCCGGCGTTCCTGCCGGCCGGACCGGCCGAGGTGGTCGACTATTTCCGAGCGATCTCGGCGGCAGTGTCGATCCCGATCTTCCTGCAGGACACGCCGGCCGCGCCCGTTTCGCCGGGCCTTGCGCTGCGCATCACCGAGGAATGCGAACACGTGCGCTACATCAAGGTGGAGACGCTGCCGGTCACCGCCAAGGTGGCCGACATGGTGGGCTCGGTCGGCGATCGGCTGACCGTGTTCGGCGGCGCCGGCGGCGGCTATTTCATCGAGGAACTGCGTCGCGGCTCGCGAGGCACCATGCCGTTTTGCAGTCAGCCCAGTGCCTTCGTCGGCGTCTGGGACCTGTTCCGGCAAGGTGACGAGCGTCGCGCCCGGGCGCTGTTCGACCGCACCATCATGCCGGTGAACCGGCTTGCCGCCCAGGGCGCCGACATCTTCTACCACGTCCACAAGCAGCTTCTCGTCCGCCAGGGGATCATCCGCTCGGCGACCGTGCGCAGCCCAACGGTGCCGGTCGACGAGATCACCCGTCGGGAAATCGCGATGCTGCTCGACGATCTTTATCCAGCCGGCGGGGCCTGAGGCAGAGGCGCGGCGCAAGTTCGACGACGCCGCAAGTCAGATCTGCTCAGTTTGCCTCGACGCCCCTGCTTCTCGCAGAGCGATGCGGCGGACGCGGTGGTGGGGCGCGTCAGGCGGACCTTTCACTTTTGCTGCTTGACGTTCTCAGAAAGGTAACCGCCGCATCCCATTCGCGGTTAGTATTGACGTAGCGCACACCGGAGAACGAGACCATGCCATCCAAGCGGATCGATCCCCCCGGCGGCCGTCGCCGGTTCCTCCGTGCTCCCTTCCTCGTCGTCCTCGCCCTCCTGCCAATCGGATGGGCTCTGCTGGTGCCAACGCAGGGACCGCTCGCGGCCACCGACGACGACACCGAGGCGGCAATGCGTCTTGCCAATCTGTTGCGCGCCGCCCGGTCGGTGATTTCGAGCAACCAGGCGCTGATCAACAATCCCGACATCGGCGACAAGGGTCTGACCGGAGACACGGTGCTGGCCGACGCGATCGTCATCTACAAGAAACAGACCGGCGAAGACCCCGCCGACGCCGACCCGGCCAGCCGGGAAGGCAAGCTCCTGCAGGCTCAGATGAACGCCATCCGGACGGTGATGGATGAGAACCAGTCGACGATCAACGCGCCGGGGGTCGGGTTCAAGGGCTTCATCCCGGCAGTTTTTGCGCGGCTGGTTAACGAAACCTTCGGCGCCACCGTCGGCGACCAGGCGAAAGTGAAGGTGACCGCGCCGGAGGCGCTGGTGCGGAACCGCAAGGCCCGTCCCGACGCCTGGGAGACCGAGGTCATCAACACCGACTTCCTCGCCCCCGGCTGGCCGAATGGCAAGGCGTTCAGCCAGATGGTCGACGTCGACGGCAAGTCCGCCTTCCGCATTCTGGTGCCCGAGTATTACGGATCCTCGTGTCTCTCCTGCCACGGCGAACCCAAGGGCGAGGTGGACATCACCGGCTATCCGAAGGAAGGTGGCAAGGAGGGAGACCTCGGAGCGGTGATCAGCATCACCCTCTTCAAATGACCGTTGCAGGCAACCCGGACCGTGCGGCCGCCTCGGGTGAGAGGCCAGCGTTCAGCCTTATGCCCGAGTTCCTCCGCCAGCGCTCGATTCCCATCCGCGTTGCGGCGGTGTCCGCACTTCTGCTCGGCGCCCTCATCGTCACCAACGCCATCGTCATCCGGCAGCTCTACCGCGACTCGGCGCGTATCGTCGGCGCCACCGAGCTATTCGACCGGCTGGAAGCGGCGAATGGCGCCAACCAGGCGTTCGGCGACATTCGCTACTGGCTGACCGATCTTGCCGTCAGCCAACTGACGCTCTCCGAGCGCAACGCCGACGCGGCCCGCAAGAGATTGGATGACTACCTGGAGCGGCTTTCCAGCTACAACCCGGCACTTGCCAGTGAAATCGGCCAGCAAACCGACGCCTACATGCAGACGGCCCTGAAGGCGGTCGACGCATATACCGACGACAAGCGTGTGATTGGCAATACGCTGCTCGCCCAGGCCCGCGAGCACAGCAATGTCGTCGCCGCGCGGCTCGCCCAGCTTACCGATCATCTCCACTCCGACGCATGGGCGGCGCGCGATGCGGCAGTGGAAAGCGCCACCACTGCCATCCGTACGTCCATCATCATCGTGGTGGCAGTCGCCCTGATCGGCATTGTGCTGACGCTAGCGGTGTTCCGCTCGATCGTCCTGCCGTTGCGGCGCCTCGACACGGCCATGACGGCGATGATCGATGGACGCACCGATGTTGACCTGCCACCGGTCGGCAGGGATGAGATCGGGACGATGGCCCGCACCCTGGCGCTGTTCCGCGACAGCATTGCGGAGCGGGCGCGCCTCGAGAAGGAATCGCAACGCCAGCGGCAGATGATGGAAACGGCGATCGAGACGATCTCGGAAGGCTTTGTCCTCTTCGACGCCGACGACAGGCTGGTCATTGCCAACCGCAGGTACGCGGCGATGTATCCTGGCGTCATCGAGCCTGGCCGCAGCTTCGAGGAAATCCTCGGCGTCCTCGTCAAAAGCGGGATCGCCAAACTGAACGATCTGCCCGCCGAGGAGTGGATCGCGGCTCGCCTGGAGCAGCATCGGCGGGCGGAAGGCTTCTTCGAGCAACGATACGCCGACGGCCGCTGGATGCGGGTCAGCGAACGTCGCACGCCCGACAACGGCACGGTTGGGGTTTTCGCCGACATCACCGAGCTCAAGGAGCGGCAGAGCGAACTCGAAGCGGCCAAGGAGCAGGCGGATTCCGCCAACAAGGCGAAGAGCCAGTTCCTCGCCAATATGAGCCATGAGCTCCGCACCCCGCTCAACGCGATCATCGGCTACAGCGAGATGCTGATCGAGGAGGCGGAGGATCTGAGCCTCGATGGCTTCGTTCCCGACCTGCAGAAGATCCGCGTGGCGGGCAAGCACCTGCTCGGGCTCATCAACGACATTCTCGATTTCGCCAAGATCGAGGCCGGCAAGATGGACGTGCTGGTCGAGCCCTTCGTGATCGGCGACCTGGTTTCGCAGGTGGAGAGCACCATCGCGCCGTTGATCGCCAAGAACGAGAACACGCTGCAGGTGATTGCGGAGAGCGATCTCGGAGGGATGGAGTCGGACGAGACAAAGATCCGCCAGAGCCTGTTCAATCTTCTCAGCAATGCTTCGAAGTTCACCAAGAACGGCACCATCAGGTTGACGGTGCGTCCGGTGGCGGGACCGGGCGGGACCGATTGCATCGAGTTCCGCATCGAGGACACCGGCATCGGCATGACGCTGGAGCAGAAGGCGCGACTGTTCCAGGCGTTCACCCAAGCCGATGCCTCGACGTCCCGCAACTACGGCGGCACCGGGCTTGGCCTGGCGATCACCAAGCAGTTCTGCCGCATGCTTGGCGGCGATATCGAGGTGGAGAGCGAGTACGGCAAGGGCTCCTCCTTCACCATGACGCTGCCGCGGGTATGCCCACAGGCCGTTGCTGAGGCGCACGACCGGCGCGTCGGAGACGGCACCGGGGGGACCATACTGATCGTCGACGACGAGTCGGCGATCCGCGACGAGCTCGCCGGCTCGCTTGCCGCGGAAGGGTACCGCGTCGTCACCGCGGCCGGCGGCAAGGAGGGATTGCGGCTCGCCAGGGACGAGCAGCCGGACGCAATCATCCTCGACGTCATCATGCCTGACCTCGACGGCTGGACGGTGCTGAGCGCATTGAAGCAGGACGCGGAGCTCGGCAAGATTCCGGTCGTGCTCGCGACTGTCCTCGGCGATCGCGAGATGGGACTGGCGCTCGGCGCGGCGGAGCACCTCACCAAGCCGATCGACGGCGCCGAGCTGAAGCGCGTGCTCACGCGCATCGCAAAAACCAGCGACGCCACCGATGTGCTGGTCGTCGACGACGATCCGGCGACGCGCGAGATGCTGAAGCGGGTGTTGACCCGGGAAGGCTGGAGCGTGCGCCAGGCGGAGAACGGCGCTAAGGGGCTCGAGGAGGTGGCGCGGTCGCGGCCGGCGGTGGTGCTGCTCGACCTGATGATGCCGCAGATGGACGGCTTCGAGATGCTGACGGCGCTTCGCCAGAACGAAGCGACGCGCGACCTGCCGGTGGTGATCGTCACGTCGAAGGATCTGACGCGCGAGGAGCGCGACTGGTTCGCCGGCAAGGCGCTGACAGTATTCCAGAAGGGCGCCTATGAGCGCGCCAAGCTGGTCGAGACACTGAGGAAGATGGTTGAGGCAACGCGGCGATCGGTGGAGGCTGCCGGTCCCGCTGCTGGCTAACAGAAAGCCGGGAGCGTCAAAGTGGCGAGAATTCTTCTGGTCGAGGACAACGAGATGAACCGGGACATGCTCTCGCGCCGTCTCGCGCGACAGGGACACGAAATGCTCATTGCCGTCGACGGCGCGGAAGGCGTCGCCATGGCGTCGGAACAACGGCCGGACATCGTACTGATGGACATGAGCCTGCCGGTGGTCGACGGCTGGGAGGCGACGCGACGGCTCAAGGCCGACGAAGCGACGGCGCCGATTCCGATCATTGCGCTCACCGCCCATGCGCTCGCGTCCGACCGCGAGCAGGCGCTCGCCGCCGGCTGCGACGACTACGATACCAAGCCAATCGACCTGCCGCGACTCCTAGATAAGATCGGGCGCCTTCTCGGCCGGACGCCGCCCTCGCCGGGCTGAAGGAAGGAGGGGCATGCCATGGACACCAAGACCCATGCCGATCTCGAGCGGCGCGCCCGGCTTGCCGTCATCTGGGAAGACCTGATCAACCCGGTGCGGGCGATCGTCGGTTATCAGGAGATCATTGTCGACGAGGCGCGGCGGTTGGGGATGGCCGACCTGCTCCCCTATCTCGAAAAAGTGCTGGTCGCTGCCCATGCCCTCAACGATCTGGTCAACAGTCTGCGCAATCCCGACTCCGGCCGCGCGGTCGAGGCAGACGACCTGGTCAGCGTCGAGGGGCGGCTCCGCCACGACCTCCGAACGCCGCTCAACGCCATCATCGGGTACAGCGAGATGGTGGTCGAGGATCTCGACGCCTTTCCCGGTGCCGAAGCTCTGTGGCCCGATCTCGACCGGCTGCTCCACGAAGCGCGGCGCCTTCTCGACGGTGTCGACGCCATCGTCAACCTCACGCGCGGTGAACCGGCGTCGCCCTCGGCGGAGGAAACGGCACAGCTCGATTCCGCTCAGTCGGTCGTCGCGGGGCTCCTGCGGACGCTGCGTCCCGGGGACATGTCGGCACAGTCGGAGGTGGGGCGCATCCTGATCGTCGACGACAACGAATCCAATCGCGGCGTCCTCGAGCGCCGCCTCGTCCTCGACGGCCACGAGGTGGTCACTGCCGACTCCGGCGCCGCTGCCTTTGCCATTCTGGAAGAGCAAGGCTTCGACCTCATCCTCCTCGACCTGCTGATGCCGGTGATGAACGGGCTCGAGGTTCTGACGCGGCTCAAGGCGGACGAACGCTGGCACGGGATTCCGGTGATCATGATCTCCGGCCTGCAGGAGACCGACGCGGTGCTGAAATGCATCGAGGTCGGCGCCGAGGACTATCTGCCGAAGCCCTGCAATGTCGTTCTCCTGCGCGCCCGCATCAACGCCTGCCTCGAGCGCAACCGCTGGCGGGAGCGCGAGCGCATGTATCTCGCTCGCCTGGAAGAGGAGAAGGCGAAATCCGACGCGCTTCTCCGCAACATCCTGCCGGAGCCAGTGGTGCTTCGCCTCAACGACGGCGAGACGGTCATCGCCGACGGTTTCCCCGCGGTTTCGATCCTGTTCGCCGACATCGTCGGCTTCACCCCTGCCGCCGCTTCGATGGCGCCAGCCCGTCTGGTCGACCGGCTCGACCGGGTGTTCTCGGAGTTCGATACGCTGGCGCTGCGGCTCGGAGTCGAAAAGATCAAGACGATCGGCGATGCCTACATGGCTGCGGCCGGTCTGCCCGAGCCGCGCCACGACCACGTCGAGGCGATCGCGGCATTTGCCATCGAAATCCTCAAGACACTGCGGGGCTTCGAGACCGACGGAGACCCGCCGCTTCGGGTCCGCATCGGTCTGCACACGGGGCCGGTGGTGGCCGGGGTCATCGGACGCCACAAGTTCAGCTACGACGTCTGGGGCGACACGGTGAACATGGCAAGCCGGCTGGAGTCGCACGGTGTGCCGGACCGCATCCAGGTTTCCGAAGACGTCAGGGACGCGCTCGCCCACCGCTATGTGTTCGAGCCGCGCGGCACGATCACCCTCAAGGGCAAGGGCGAGACGACCGTGTTCTTCCTGGTCCCGCCGTCGTCGTGACGGCACCGGGAAACAGCCACCCTGGCCCCCGCGCGGACATAAGAAACGTATCGAATCAATGTCCATCCAACCGGGCGACGCGGCGCTCTTCGCCAACGCCGAACGCATCCTCCGCGATAACGATCGCGGCGCCTATACGATTCCCACCCGCGGCCTCTACCCCTTCCAGTGGAACTGGGACTCCTGCCTGACGGCGCTTGGCCAGCGCCATTTCGATGAGACGCGGGCGTGGACCGAGATCGAGACGCTGCTCGCCCATCAGTGGCCCGACGGCATGGTGCCGCACATCGTCTTCCATGCCCCCGACGAGGGATATTTCCCCGGGCCGTCGGTTTGGGCGACCGGAGGGTCGACGCCGACTTCCGGCATCACCCAGCCACCGGTGCTCGGCTTCGTCCTCCGGCGGCTCTATGCGGAAGCCCGAGACAAGGCGCTAGCCCGTGAACGGGCGACCGCGCTGGTGCCCAAGACCGACGCCTGGCACCGCTGGTTCTATGCCAACCGCGACCCCGCCGGCACCGGGCTGGTGGCCATCCTCCACCCCTGGGAGTCGGGCCGCGACAACTCGATCGACTGGGATGAGGCGCTGGCGCGGGTGCCGACGGAAGGCGTCGAGCCGTACCACCGGCGGGACACCCGGCATGTGGACGCAGCCGAACGGCCGACGGAGGCCGAATACGACCGGTATCTGTGGCTGGTGCAGCAATTTCGGCGGCTGGGTTGGGACAACGCGGAGCTTCACGATGCCTCCCCCTTTCAGGTCGTCGATCCTGGTTTCAATGCGATCCTGTTACGCTCTGACGAGGCGCTGGTCGAACTGGCGGATGCGCTCGGTTTTGCGGGGATTGCCGAAGACGCCCGTTGCCGGGTGGCGCAGGCGCGCGCGGCCTTTGCCGGCCTGTGGAGCGAGGCCGCCGGCCAGTTCCTCTGCTACGACCGCGTGGCGGGCCGGCTGATCGACAGCCACTCGGTCGGCGGTCTGCTTCCCCTTCTCGCCGGGATTGGCGACACCGGCCGGCTGGCGGCGACCGTCCGTCGCTGGCGACAGCAGGTCGCCTTCGGTGTCCCCTCGCACGACCCGGCCGACCCGCGCTTCGAGCCCAAGCGCTACTGGCGCGGCCCGTGCTGGCTGGTCGTCAACTTCATGCTTTCCGACGGCCTCAAACGGAACGGCGAGCCTGCCGCCGCGGCGGAGATCGTTGCCGACAGCCTCCGGCTGATACGCCGGCACGGCTTTGCGGAGTATTATGACCCGACCGACGGCACCGCTCTCGGCGGCCGCCACTTCACCTGGACGGCGGCGATGGCGATGGAGCTTCTGGCCGGCGGCCGCGAGGCGTGAGCCGGGGCGTCCCGCTCGAGCGGAGAGAGGCCATGCGCATCATCGGTTTCGGGGCCCATCCCGACGACGTGGAGATCTTCTTCTTCGCGACGCTGGCGGCGGCGCAGGCCGAGGGGGCCGAAATCGGCTGGGCGATCGCCACCGACGGCGCCCGTGGGGGCGAGCCGCCGGGCGGATGGTCTTCGCCGGACGCGGCGCGCCGAGGCGGAGGCGGCAGCGGCGCTGCTCGGCGTCGCGCCGCTGTTTCTCGAACGCCTGGATGGCGCCCTGGCCGCCGATCTGGACGCGGCAGCGCACGTCGAAGTGGCGATGGAAGGCCTGGCGCCCGACCTCGTCATCACCCATGCGCCGAACGACTATCACCCGACCATCGCGCCCTCTCGGCGCTGGTGCGCGACGCGGCGCGATTCCGGGTGCCGGTGGTCTTCGCCGACGCCCTGATGGGCAACGGCTTCGAACCGACGATCTATGTCGATGCGACGCGATACTTCGACCGGAAGCGCGCGGCGATCCGCTGCCACGCCTCGCAGCGGCCGGAGCGGTTTGTCGTCGCCTGCGAGACGTGGAACCGGTTGCGCTCGCTCCAGTGCAATGCGGCCGACGGCTACGCGGAGGCCTTCCGCTTCGACCCGGTCTATCCCTTCGCGGATGTTCGCGCCCTGATGCCTCCGGCGCCGCCGGTGCAATCGCTCCTGTCCACCGGGCTCGCCAACGCGCCGAAATGACCGCACCACCGTGACGACGAGCGTGGGCAAAAAAGATCCGCCACCATTGTCGAATCTACCCGGCGCCGGTCGTCGTGATGGCAGAGCGCGGGTGATTTCGGTGGCAAACGCCCCGAAAGCCCGGCTTCGAATGGACATATCGACAGGAGAAAGACCGATGCGATTCATGGTGATCGTCAAGGCAACCGCGGAGACGGAGGCCGGTGTCATGCCCTCGGAGGAGCTCCTTGCGGCGATGGCGCGCTACAATGAGGAACTGATCAAGGCCGGTGTGCTGCTCGACGGGGCCGGACTTCAGCCGACCTCCAAGGGAGCGCGGGTCCGCTTCTCCGGCGACAAGCGCACGGTGATCGACGGTCCTTTCGCGGAATCCAAGGAACTGGTCGCCGGCTACTGGCTCTTCCAGGTGAAGTCCAAGGAGGAGGCGATCGAATGGGTCAAGCGCGCGCCGAATCCCCATAGCGAGGACAGCGAGATCGAGATCCGTCAGCTCTTCGAGCTCGAGGATTTCGGCGACAGTGCCGCGGTCAAGCACCATCGCAATCTCGAACAGCGGTACCCCGGCCGGCAGTGATCACCGGCGGCGGAGGAACGGCCTTAGCCGGCTGTCTCCGCCGCTCAAATGTTTCGCGTTTCCGACAGGAGCAAGACGATGCACATCAACCCCTATCTGTTCTTCGACGGCCGCTGCAAGGAGGCGTTCGAATTCTACGCGAAGGTCCTCGGCGGCAAGATCGTGGCGATGCTTTCGCACGAGGGCACGCCTGCCGAGGGGCACGTCCCGGCCGAGTGGCGGAGCAAGATCATGCACGCGCGGCTGGAGGTCGGCGACCAGACCCTGATGGCCTCTGATTCCCCGCCCCAATACCAGGAGCCGATGAAGGGCTTCTACGTTTCGCTGCACTACACCGATCCGGCCGACGCCGAGCGAGTGTTCACCGCGCTGGCCGAAGGCGGCACGATCCGTATGGCGATGGAGGAGACCTTCTGGGCAGCGCGGTTCGGCATGCTCGTCGACCGGTTCGGAACGCCGTGGATGGTGAACTGTGACAAGCCGGCGAGCTAGGCTGCGGTTCCCGTGGCAGCCCGTCGTCAAGAAGGGCTGCCACGAGGCTTTACGTCCTCCCGCGTCGCGTCTAGGACGACGCAGAAAGCCTTGCCAACGCGGGAGGGTCGGATGGCGTACATGCTTCTGGTGGTCGAAGAGCCGGATGAGCGGCGCAAGGCCGGCCTGGGGGAAGGCCAGCGGCGCTACGCGCGCATGCTGGATTTTGCCCAGGACCTCAACAAGCGCGGCCTCCTGATCCGCACCGAGTCGCTGTCCTCGCAGGCCGACGGCGTGCGCATCCGCAAGCGCGGCGGCAAGCTCGCCGCCGTCGACGGGCCCTTTGCCGAGGCCAAGGAGATCATCGGCGGCTTCTTCCTCCTCTCGTGTGACACGTTGGAGGAGGCCATCGCCATCGGCAACGAATGTCCGGCCGTCGAATGGTCGACCGTCGAGGTCCGTGGCCTCGGTCCCTGCTTCATCGAAGCTGACTAGCCTGGTGCGATAGGCAGGTCGCCATCGCGCGACCGCGGCCGGCAGTGAGCTTTCTCTTCTTCGCCGTGTCGATCAGGAAGGACCCTGTTCGTCGTATCAGCGAGCCGGTCGGCGGGTCGACCGGCGAGCAGTCGACGGAGGAAAGGAGATTGCCGTGCGTTACATGATGATCGTGAAGGGGCAGGAACTGGGAAATCCGCCGCAGGAGCTGGTCTCGGCGATCATCGCGCTCGGCGAGGAGGCGACGAAGGCCGGGGTGATGGTCGGGATGGGCGGCCTGCTGCCAACCGCGAAGGCTGCCCGCGTCCGCCTGTCGGGCGGAAAGATCACGGTCACCGACGGGCCGTTCACCGAGGCCAAGGAGGTGATCGGCGGCTTCACCACCTATGAGCTGGCGTCGATGGAGGAGGCCATCGAATGGACGAAGCGCTTCCTCGCTCTACACACCGAGTATTGGCCGGCGTGGGAAGGCGAGGTCGAGATCCGGCCGATGGCGTAGCTCGCCGGAAATAGCGCGGCCGGAGAGGGCCAGGCCGACCTTGCTTCGCATCGCGTGAGATGGTCTATCGGCGGCCGTGACGGCTTCCGATATCCATCGCGCGATCGACGCCATCTGGAGGATCGAGGCGGCGAGGCTGATCGCCGGCCTCGCCCGGATGGTGCGGGACGTGGGGCTTGCCGAAGACCTGGCCCAGGAGGCGCTGGTCGCGGCTCTGGAACGGTGGCCGCGGGCAGGAATCCCGGACAAACCCGGCGCATGGCTGATGGCGACCGCCAAGAACCGGGCCATCGACCAGCTCCGCCGGCGCAAGCTCCATACCCGCAAGCACGAGGAGATCGGCCGCGACCTGGAGATTGAACAGGAGACCGTGCCCGATCTCGACGCCGCCCTCGACGACGACATCGGCGACGACCTCCTGCGGCTGATGTTCACCTCCTGCCACCCGGTTCTCTCCACCGAGGCGCGGGTGGCCCTGACGCTTCGGCTGATCGGTGGCCTGACGACGGAGGAAATCGCCCGCGCCTTCCTCGTGACCGAGCCCACCATCGCCCAGCGGATCGTGCGCGCCAAGCGGACGCTGGCCGGGAAGAAGATCCCTTTCGAGACGCCGCGCGGCGCGGAGCTTGCCGAGCGCCTCGCCTCGGTGCTGGAGGTCATCTACCTGATCTTCAATGAGGGCTATGCGGCGACGGCCGGCGACGGCTGGATACGGCCGCAGCTCTGCGAAGAAGCGCTGCGGCTCGGCCGCATCCTGGCGGAGCTCGCCCCCCGGGAGCCCGAAGTGCACGGCCTTGTCGCGCTGATGGAAATTCAGGCCTCCCGCTTTGGCGCGCGCACCGGGTCGGACGGCACGCCGGTCCTGCTCCTCGACCAGGATCGAGCCCGCTGGGACCGGCTCCTGATCCGTCGCGGTCTTGCTGCGCTGGAGCGTGCCGAGCAGCTCGGTAGTCCGGCCGGTCCCTACGAGCTGCAGGCGGCGATCGCTGCTTGCCACGCGCAGGCCGGCACGGCAGAGGCGACGGACTGGATCCGCATCGCGGCGCTCTACGAGGCGCTGGCCCTGCTCACGCCGTCGCCGGTCGTGGAGCTGAACCGGGCTGTTGCCATTGCATTTGCCTTCGGCCCGGAAGCCGGTCTCGCCCATGTGGATGCGCTGGCCTCGGAGCCGCTGCTCAAGAGCTACCATCTCCTGCCGAGCGTGCGCGGCGATCTTCTCCAGAAGCTCGGCCGTCTTGACGAGGCGCGCGCCGAGTTTGAGCGCGCCGCCTCGCTGACCCGCAACGCGCGCGAGCGCGCCCTGCTCCTCGAACGCGCTGCCGCTTCGATGAGGCCGGCCGCGGATCGGTAGTCGCGCGGTGAACCGGGAAATTCGGGCGCACGCCGACGATCGCGCTCGACTTTTTTTGCGTGCCTCCTCGCAACCCCCCTTGATTGTGATGGGCGACAGGCATAGTTACGCCCTTGCCCAAATTCGCACGTGCCTGTGGTCGCAACTGTCCGAGGGCGAACTAGATCGGGGGCCACCCCGGTTGCTTCGAAGGACGCGGCTTAAAGCAACGACGTAGCGGGCTTTTTTGGTCTCTGCCGACTGTCCAAAAGTCGGGGACACTAGAGAGGCACTACTTCCTTGCCGGGCGTGCGGATCGGGACACTCCCTTTCCAAGCGAAGGCAGCGACAAGCGGCACAGCCCTGTCCGCTTGAACCGACTGCCACCCGCAAACCAGCCGGTCAAAGGGCCGGCAAACCGGATCGCGACAGTCGCGGGATGATCGGCTCCACAACGATCACCTCAGGACCGAGCGGCCGGCGGTTGCAACGATCCGCGTGGGAGTGACCCGCCATGACTGACCGTATCCGCGACTTCCTGCGCCTCCGACGGCCGGAGGGACCGTGCCTCGTCGTCGATCTCGACGTCGTCCGCGAGAACTATCTGAACTTTGCCCGCGCGCTGCCGGACAGCCGGGTGTATTACGCCGTCAAGGCCAATCCGGAACCGGCGATCCTCAGGCTCCTCGCCGGTCTCGGTTCTTCCTTCGATTGCGCCAGCGTGGCGGAAATCGACATGGCCCGCGATGCCGGCGCGACGCCGGAGCGCATCTCCTACGGCAACACGATCAAGAAGGAGCGCGACGTCGCGGCCGCCTACGAGCGCGGCGTGCGGCTCTTCGCCGTCGATTGCCGCGAGGAGGTGGACAAGATCGTCCGCGCCGCCCCCGGTTCGCGTGTCTTCTGCCGCATCTTGTGCGACTGCGACGGCGCCGAATGGCCGCTGTCGCGGAAGTTCGGCTGCGTGCCCGAACTCGCCGTCGACGTTCTCGACTATGCCCATCGCTCCGGCCTCGAGGCCTACGGCGTTTCCTTCCATGTCGGCTCGCAGCAGCCGAACCCGGAGGCGTGGGACACCGCCCTGATGGCGGCCTCCGGCATCTTCCGCACCCTGTCCGAGCGCGGCATCCAGCTCCGCATGGTCAATCTCGGCGGCGGCTTCCCGGCGAAATACGTCCGTGACGTGCCGAAGGTGAAGACCTACGGCCAGGCGATCTTCTCTGCCCTTCGCCGCCATTTCGGCAACCGCATTCCGGAGACGATCATCGAGCCTGGCCGCGGCATGGTCGGCGACGCCGGAATGATCAAGGCCGAGGTGGTGCTGATCTCGAAGAAGGCCGCCGCGGACGCGGTCCGCTGGGTCTATCTCGACATCGGCAAGTTCGGCGGCCTCGCCGAGACGATGGACGAGGCGATCCGCTATCCGATCCGCACGGCCCATGACGGCGACCACACGGAGCCGTGCGTCATCGCCGGGCCGACCTGCGATTCGGCCGACGTGCTCTACGAGAAGACGCCCTACGAGCTGCCGGTGTCGCTCGCCATCGGCGACGAAGTGCTGATCGAGGGGGCCGGCGCCTATACCCAGACCTACTCGGCCGTCGCTTTCAACGGCTTCGAGCCGCTCAAATCCTACGTGATCTGAGGGGGCGGCGATGATCTTCATAGACGATGAGGCGCCGGGCGACTTCGGCGCCCGGGAAGCCCTGCTCGACCGGGTGATGCCGGACCGGGCGACCAAGCCCTCCGAGCGGTTGCGCGAGGGCCGTCTGCCGGCCGTCGGCCTGTCGCTTGTCGCCCGCAATGGCGATGCGCTTTGCGGCTCGGTCCGCCTCTGGCACGTGAGCGCGGGCGACCGGCCGGCGCTGCTCCTCGGCCCGCTGGCCGTCGAACAGCACCTCCGTGGCAAGGGCGTCGGCGCCGGGCTGATGCAGGTGGCGCTGAACCGCGCCGGGCTGCTTGGCCATGCGGCGGTGATCCTGGTCGGCGATCCCGAGTACTACACGCGGTTTGGCTTCGCGGCCGATCCCACCACCGGCCTCCACATGCCCGGGCCGGTGGAGCGGCGGCGCTTCCTCGGGCTGGAGCTGGCGCAGCGCGCCCTCGATGGCGCCGAAGGCCTGGTGATTGCCGTCGGAGCTGTCGCTTCCGACCGTTTGGCCGCGTAGGCCTCGGCGGAGCGCGGGGCCCGATACGGCCCGGCGCTTATCGGCCAAGCGCCGACTGCTCGGCGATAATGCGGTCCATCAGGGCATCCTCGCCGGCCGCCTCCGGCGTCGCGCCCGATGGTGTCGCCCTGGTGTGGGCGATCGGCTCGGCGAGGATCTCGTCGAGGTCCTCCGAGCAGGCAAAGTCGCCGGCAACCGACTTGACCTTCGAATTGTCGAAGATCACCGACCAGCTCTTGTCGCCGAGGAGCGGGCCCTCCCAGGCGCTGTTGTAACGGGTGAGCGTGTCGGTCGGCACGTGGGCGATGTCGACCGGCCTGCCGAGCCCTCCTGCCACTGCGGTGGTGATCTGGTCCCAGGTGAAGCTGCGGTCCGAGGTGATGTGGAAGGCCTCGCCGAGCGCGGCGGCATTGCCGAGAAGGCGGATGAACGGCCGGGCGAAATCGGCCGACCGGGTCAGCGTCCAGAGCGACGTACCGTCGCCGGCGACGATGACCGGCCGGCCCTCGAGGATACGCCCGACAACCACGCTTCTATCGCCGACCTGCACCGGCACCCCGGTCCGCACCGTGTGACTGGGCCGCACGATCGTCCACGGCAGCCCGCTCTGCTCGCGGAGTATCTTCTCGCATTCGGCCTTGTTGCGGCTGTATTGCCAGTAGGGGTTTTCGAGCGGCGTTCTCTCGGTGATGAGGTAGTGCCGCGCCGGCTTCTGGTAGGCGGAGGCCGAGGAGATGAAGATGTACTGGCCGACCCGGCCGGCGAAGGTCGCGATGTCCTCTTCCATCTGTTCCCGCGTGTACACTCGGAACTGGCAAACGACGTCGAAATGACTGTCGCCGAGCGCGGCGTAGCCGGCCCTGCCGCCGACTTCGCCGACGCGCGTGGTCACCCCGTCGGGCAGAGCAACGTGGGTCTTGCCCCGGTTGAGGATGGTGACCTTGTGGCCGGCCGCGACGCTTTGCTCAACGGCGG
>Ga0210086_1000147_pt1 | contig 44683 bp, 37 predicted proteins | sample China_Galinas_PW_3_FD_184867 | JGI IMG/M metagenome (GOLD analysis project Ga0210086, IMG submission 184867) | Wetland microbial communities from San Francisco Bay, California, USA, that impact long-term carbon sequestration - China_Galinas_PWB_D2... | ecosystem: Environmental > Aquatic > Marine...
CTGCGTGGTCAACGGCCAGATCTACAACAGCGACGAGCTGCGGGCCGAGCTCGAGGCCAAGGGCCACGCGTTCCGGACCCGCGTCGACACCGAGGTCGTCCTCCACCTCTGGGAGGAGCACGGACCGGACCTGGTCGACCGGTTGAGCGGCATGTTCGCCTTCGCCGTCTGGGACAGCCGCCGGCGGTGCCTGCTGCTCGGGCGCGACCGGGCCGGGGAGAAGCCGCTGTTCTACTGGACGGATGGCACGCAGTTGCTGTTCGCGTCCGAGATCCGGGCGCTCCTCGCCCACCCGCGGGTCGCCGCCCGCCTCGACCCGGTGGCCCTGACCCGCTACCTGGTGCACGGCTACGTGCCGGCGCCGCGCTCGCCGCTCGAAGGCATCCGCAAGCTGCCGGCAGCCCACGTTCTGCTGGCGGAGGGCGGGCGGTTCACGGTTTCCAAGTACTGGGACCTGGCGGAGTGGTTCCCGGAGCCGGGCGCCGTCGATCGCCGCTCGGCGAACGACCTCGTCGCCGGGCTCGACGAGCGGCTGGCGCTGGCCGTGCACCGCCGGTCGCGGAGCGACGTCCCGTTCGGCGTCTTCCTCTCCGGCGGTATCGATTCGTCCGCCGTGCTCGCCTACGTCAGCGAGATCTACGGCGCCGGCGTGCCTGCGTTCACCATCGGCCATACGGACCGCTCGTTCGACGAGTCGAGCATGGCCGCCGAGACCGCGCGCGCCCTCGGGGCCGATCTGCACAGCCTGGTGCTCTCCGAGAGCGACCTGGCGGAGGGTTTGCAGCGGGTCGGCGAGGGCCTGGATGAGCCGCTCGGAGACGCTTCGACCATTCCCACCCACCTGCTGGCCCGGTTCGCTCGCGAGCACGTCAAGGTGGTGCTCTCCGGCGAGGGGGCGGACGAGCTGTTCGGCGGCTACCCAACCTATCTCGGAAACCGGCTGGCCGACGGTCTGGGGCGGCTGCCGGCGTGGCTACGGCGCGGCCTGGTGGGCGGCGTCAATCGGCTGACCCCGGCGACCATGAGCAACGTCGGCCTGGACTATCTCCTACGCCGCTTCACCTCCGGCCTCGACCGCCCGCGCCTGGAACGGCACCAGGTCTGGTTCGGTAGTGTGGATCCGAGCCGGCTGCCCGGCCTGCTGGCGCCGGCGCTCGCAGAGCACCTGGGCGCGGCGCGCCTGGCGGCACCCTTCGGCCGCGCCCGGCCCGGCCGCGCGCTGCCCGACCCGCTCTCCGAGCTGCTCTACACCGACTTCATGCTCTACCTCCAGGACGACCTGCTGACCAAGGTCGACCGGGCCAGCATGCTGGCGTCGCTCGAGGCCCGGGCGCCGTTCCTGGACCACGACCTGGCGCAGTTCGTGGCCGGTATCCCGTCGCGCTTCAAGGTGCGCGGAATGACGACCAAGGCGATCCTCCGGCGGACCGTGCGGTCGCGCCTGCCGGCGGACGTGCTCAAGCGGCGCAAGCGCGGGTTCAACATCCCGTTCTCCCGCTGGCTGCTCCACGGCCTGGGCGAGACGCTCCGGGAGCGGTTCTCACCGGAACGGGTCGCCGCCCGCGGCCTGTTCGCCTACGACGGCGTCCAGGCGCTGCTGGACGAGCACCTGTCCCGCCAGGCCGACCATCGCAAGCCCCTGTTCACCCTGCTGGCGCTCGACCTCTGGTGTGACCGCACCTTCGGCGAGGGGGCCGCCGTTCCCTGGGGTGAGCACCCCGCGGAGGCCCGGCAGAGCGCCGCCCTCGAGAGCGTGCCATGAAGCTTCGACGACCCGTCCTCCTGGTGCTGGCCCTCGCCGCCGTACTCTTCTTGTGGAAGCTGGGTGGCCACGACCTGTGGGCGCCGGACGAGCCCTACTTCGGCGAGGGCGCGCGCGAGATGGTGGTGGACGGCCAGTGGCTGGTGCCGCACGTCAACGGGGTGGTGACCACCGACAAGCCGCCGCTCTTCTTCTGGCTGATCGCTTTCTTCTCCCTGCCGTTCGGCCACGTGACGTCCTGGACGGCCCGGCTGCCGTCGGTGCTGGCGGCCCTGGGCACGCTGCTCCTGGTGATCCGGCTGGCGCGGCGGTTCGATGCGGAAGGGGGGCGGCGCCTGGCCTGGCTGGCGCCGCTGGTCCTCGCCACCACGTTCATGTTCTGGGACAAGGCGCGCTGGGCCCAGATCGACTCGCTCCTGTGCTTCCTGATCTGGGTCTCCCTGTCGGCGTTCGAGGCGTGGCGGGCCGGCGACGCCGATGGCCGGCGCGCCGGGCTCCTGTTCTGGGCCGCGGCGGCGCTCGCATCACTGGCCAAGGGGCCGGTGGGGCTCCTCCTGCCCCTGGGCATCGCCCTGGTCACCCTCGCTTTCGACCGGCGGTTCCGCCGGTGGAAGGAGTTCGCGCCGCTGACCGGGCCGCTCCTCTTCGCCGTCATTGCCGGCGTCTGGATGACCTGGTCGACCCTGGGGAGCGGCGGCGAGTACTCGGTGTGGAGCGCGCTCGACAAGCACTTCGTCAACCGCGCGGTCCACGGCATGCACCACCGCCAGCCGCCCTGGTACTACCTGACCGTGCTACCGGTGCAGCTCCTGCCATGGAGCGGCCTGGTTCCGGGGGCCCTGGTGCTCGCCTGGCGGCAGCGCCGCACCGCGACCTACCGGTTCCTGCTGGTGGCCTCCCTGTTCGTGGTCGTCTTCTTCTCTATCTCGACCGAGAAGCGGAACCTCTACGTGCTGCCGGCGTTCCCCGCCTTCGCGCTGCTGGTGGCGAGCCTGATCGACACCATCGCCTTCCCACGGGGCGAGGCGGCTGCCCCGCGGATCGACCGGCGCTGGCTCTACGGCGGCCAGGTCGTGCTCGGCGCGGTGCTCGCTCTGGCCGGCGTCGCGGTCCCGATCATCGCCCGGGGCCGGGAAGAGGCTCCCTACTGGATGGCCCTCTGCCTCGCCGCGGTGCTCCTGGCTGCCGGCGTGGTGACCCTCTGGGCCTGTCGTGGCCGGCGGCCGCTCCGCGCGGCGCTCGCCCCGGCGGCCGGCTTCGCGATCGGGTACCTGTTCCTGGTCACGGTCGCCTACCCGGCGCTCGAGCCGCGCAAGTCGGCGCGCCCCTTCGCCGAGGAGGCCGCGGCCGCGAGCGCGGCCTCGCGGGCCGCGGGCCACCAGGTGCTGGCCTACGACCTGAGCAACCTGCCCGAAGCCTTCGCCTTCTACGGCAACGGCTTCTACACGGTCGAGACCCAGGACCCGGCGGTCCTCGCCGCGCACCTGTCCCAGAGCGACACGGTCTGGGCGCTGGTCAACCGGCCGGGGCTCGACACGCTCTCCCCGGCGCTCCGCGACCGGCTGGTGATCGTCGACGAGACCTACCTGGCCAGCCGGGACGTGCTGCTGGTCAAGAACTAATCTTCAGGCAGAGCGCTGCGGCGTTCGAGGGTCATTGGCGCCGGCAGGTTGGCTGGGCTCCGATCGACCTTGATGATCCGCTGGATCACCCCTCCAAACCCCCCGACCCCCTTCGGGAGAGCGCTCTGGGGGAGGTCGTGGCGTTCGAGGGTCTTTGGCGCCGGCAGGTTGGTTGGGCTCCGATCGATCTTGATGATCCGCTGGATCACCCCTCCAAACCCCCCGACCCCCTTCCTCCCCTCGCGGGGAGGGAGGGGGCGCCACCGCCCGGGGTTGTCGTTGGCTTGGGGAGAGGCTTCAATGGTTGTCTGCCTTCCGATGGGACGGCGAAATTGTCTGCGGCGTAGACTCGGTTAGAAGGGATATCGAGATCTGTCCCGGGGGAGATGCGCCATCACGACGAGCGAGCAGAGACGCGAGGACCGATCGCCCGTCTGGAGAGGGTGGAGAGGGCCGGTGGCGGCTCTGCTCTTGGCGATCCCTTGCGCGCTTGCCACCGCGGTGCCGGCCCGCGCCGACCTGGTGGTCCTGGACGACGGCCGCTTCTTCAAGGTGACCGCCTACGAGGTTCGCGGTGACGCGGTCCGCCTCGCCCTTCGGGAGGGCGGGCGGATCACCCTGCCCCTCGACCGGGTGGCGCACGTGGTCGACGACGAGTGGGTGCCGCCGGATCCCGCGCCGGAGGCGGACGGTGCCGCCGCGCGGAGCTGGCGGTTCCCCGACGGGGCGAGCGCCCCGGCCGTGCCATATGGCGCGGAGATCTTCGCCGCGGCCCGCGACAGCGACCTCGATCCGGAGCTGGTGGTGGCCGTGGTCCGGGCCGAATCGGCGTTCGACGCCGGCGCGGTTTCGGTCAAGGGCGCCCGCGGGCTGATGCAGCTCATGCCGGCCACCGCCCGGCGCTTCGGCGTCGCCCCCGGGCGGATCCATGACGCCGTCGCCAACCTCCGTGCCGGCACCCGCTACCTCGCCTGGTTGCTCGACCATTTCGAAGGCGATCTGTCGATGGCGCTGGCCGCGTACAACGCCGGCGAAGGCACGGTCGAGCGCTATGGCGGGGTGCCGCCGTTCCGCGAGACGCGCGGCTACCTGGCGCGCATCTTCGCCTTCCTCGGCATCGCGGAGACGCCGCCGGCCGCGGCGGTGAAGACCGCGGCGACCAGCGACTGAGCAGCCCGCCGCCGGCTGCTCCCCCCTCACCCGTCCCCGTCCGGGTCGAAGACCTCCTCGATCGTCTGCCCGAACAGCCGGGCGATGGCGAACGCGAGCGGCAGGCTGGGGTCGTACTTGCCGTTCTCGACCGCGTTCACCGTCTGCCGCGAGACCCCCAGCCGCTTCGCCAGCTCCGCCTGAGACCATGCGTGCTCGGCGCGCAGCACGCGCAGGCGATTCTTCATCGGTACCTCCGCATGCCGAGCAACTGGCCGAGCCCGGCGCAGACCAGCATCACCGCCGCCGGCTCCGAGCCGTCGAGGGGCGGCGCGCCGACCTGAGCGGCCAACCGGTAGCCGAGGATGAACACCAACCCCGCGCCGAAGCCGAGGGCGATCGCCTCCAGGTGGACCTTGCGCACCAGCTCGTCCGCGTGCCGCAGGAAACGCATATAGCTCAGCACCGCCACGACCCCGAGCACGTCCGGCACCAAGGCCAACGTCCAGCGCACAGCCGTGTTCCCGATCAGGTCGTGCTTGAGCAGCACCATCCCGCAAGCCACCGTAAAGCTCCAGGTGATGATCCAGAAGTTGAACGAGCGCAAATTGCGCCGGTCCCGCTCGCTCAAGTCGCCGCTACACCCCCAAGAGAGCCAGGAGTACCAGGGTCTGCGAGGTTCGGATCGGAGGTCGCTCTGCTCTGCGTGCATGTCGTCTCTCCTTGTCGTTGCGTCAAGTTTCATTGACAGGATGCAGTGTAATGAGTCCTTGACTCGGTGTCAAGCGATATTGACAAATCTGGACGAGGGACGCCACCTCCCAATTGACTGGATCACCCCCAACTCCCTCGATCCCTCTTCCCCCGCACGGGGGGCAAGGGACGCCACCTCCCACCCCCTTCTCCCAACATCTCGTGATGCGGGGTGGGGGGACGAACGGTGCGCATGTGGAGCGGGTCGGGAGGCCCCGCCGCAGGGCGTCGAGGACCGCGCGCGCCAAGTCCCTTGAGCTGGCAACCAGGCCCGGCGCGGTCCGAGCCCCGGGCCGCACGATCAGCTCCCAGCCCTCCACTTCGTGCGGCCACCCGGAGGCGGGGCCTCCCGACCCGCTCCCGGCAGACGGCCCCCCCTCCCCCTCTCTCCCCCCTCCCCCGCTCCTCCCCGCCCCCCCGGGGCAGGCTTCTTGCGTGGACGCCCTGGTACCCTCCCGCCAGTGCCAGCGCCCCGCGGGAGGATGCCGGACGCGCGGGTCGACGTCCGATCCGTGCCCCCGCGGCGCGCCGTCCGAGGAGAACGCAGAGGAGGTTTTCGATGAGTGGCAACGTCGACGTATTTGAACACTGGGAATCAGAAATCCGGGGCTACTGCCGCATGTACCCCACCGTCTTCGCCTCGGCATCCAACGCCCGCCAGGTCGACGAGGCCGGACGCTCGTACATCGACTTCTTCGCCGGCGCCGGCGTGCTCAACTTCGGCCACAACAACCCGCGCATGAAGCGCGCCATGATCGCCTTCCTCGAAGACGACGGCGTCGCCCACAGCCTGGACATGTACACCACCACCAAGCGCGACTTCCTGGAGAAGCTCGCCGCCACCATCCTCGAGCCCCGCGCCATGGACTACCGCGTCCAGTTCACCGGCCCGACCGGCACCAACGCCGTCGAGGCGGCTCTCAAGCTGGCGCGCAAGGTCACCGGCCGGGGCACCGTCGTCGCCTTCAGCCACGGCTTCCACGGCATGACCCTGGGCTCGCTCGCCTGCACCGCCAACGACTACTACCGCCAGGCCGCCGGCGTGCCGCTCGACCACGTCGTCCGGCTGCCGTTCGAGACCGCCCCGGGCGGCGGCACCGGATCGCTCGACGCCTTCCGCGCCGCCCTGGACGACGTCTCGAGCGGCGTCGCCGCCCCGGCAGCCTTCCTGGTCGAGACCATCCAGGCCGAGGGCGGCGTGCACGTGGCGAGCGAGAAGTGGCTCCGCGCCGTCCAGGACCTGGCCCACGACCACGGCGCGCTGTTCATCGTCGACGACATCCAGGTCGGTTGCGGCCGGACCGGCTCCTACTTCAGCTTCGACGGCATGGACCTCCAGCCGGACGTGATCTGCCTGGCCAAGGGGATCGGCGGCTTCGGCACGCCGCTGGCGTTGAACCTGATCCGGGCCGAGCACGACCGGTGGTCGCCGGGGGAGCACACCGGCACCTTCCGCGGCCAGGGGCTCTCTTTCGTCGCCGGCCGGGAGGCGCTGGCCTACTTCGACGACGACGAGCTGATGACCTCGGTGCGGACCAAGGGCGAGCGCATGGCTGCGCGGCTGGAGGAGATCGCGGCGGCGCACCCGGCGGCCGGCCTGGAGGTCCGCGGCCGGGGCATGGTCCAGGGTCTGGACATGGGGGAGGGGGACGTGGCGAAGCGCATCGCCACCGCCTGCTTCGAGAACGGCCTGTTGATCGGACCGTGCGGCACCGGCGGCCGGGTGCTCAAGCTGATCCCGCCCCTGACCATCGAGGACGCCGACCTGGACGAAGGCCTGGACATCCTGGCCTCCGCCGTCGACCACAGCCTGGGCACCGGGGAGGCGCGATGAGGCAGCGCGACGACATGACCTTTCCGTCCGCGGAGTACGAGCGCCGCCTGGGGGAGCTCCGCGGGCGCATGGCCGAGCGCCAGCTCGACGCGGTGATCATCACCGACCCCGAGAACCTGATGTACCTGTGCGACTACCAGACCACCGGGTACTCCTTCTTCCAGGCCATGGTGGTGCCGATCGAGGATCCGCCATTCATGATCATCCGGGCGATGGAGGAGTCGAACGTCCACGCCCGCACCTGGGTCGAGCACACCCGCCCCTACCCGGACACCGGCGACGCCATCCAGATGCTGGTCGAGAGCCTGCGTGAGTTCGGCTTGTCCGGCAAGCGGGTCGGTTACGAGCGGAACAGCTACTTCTTCCCCGCCTACCAACAGGACCGCATCCACACCACCTTCCTCCGCGGCGAGCTGGTCGACTGCTTCGGCATCGTCGAGGAGGGGCGGGTGTGCAAGTCGCCGGCGGAGATCGAGATCATGGGCAAGGCGGCCGCGGCCACCGAGGCGGGCATGCGCGCCGGCATCGAGGCCTGCGCCGCCGGGGTGACCGAGAACGAGATCGGCGCGGCGATCAGCTCTGCCATGTTCGCCGCCGGCGGCGAGCCACCCGCGGTCATGCCCTACGTCACCTCCGGTCCGCGGAGCATGATCGGCCACGCCACCTGGGAAGGGCGCACGGTTCGCCCGGGCGAGCACGTCTTCCTGGAGGTGGGCGGCTGCTTCCGGCGCTACCACACGGCGATGATGCGCACGGTGGTGCTGGACGAGCTCTCGCCTTCGATGCAAAGGGCCCAGCGACGGATGAAGCTGGCGCTCCGGGAGCTGCGCTCGGTGCTCCGGCCCGGGCTGACCGTCTCCGACGCCGACCAGATCGTGCGCTCGATCATCGTCGATAACGACGTCGGCGCCCGGCTGGTGACCCGCTCGGGCTACTCGATCGGCATCGCCTTCCCGCCGAGCTGGGACGAGGGCTACATCATCAGCCTGAAGGCGGGCGACGCGCGGGTGATCAAGCAGGGCATGACCTTCCACGTTATCCCCTGGATGTGGGGTGTCGACGGCGACAAGACCGTCGGCATCTCGGACACCTTGCACGTCACGGGCGACGGCTGCGAGTCGTTCTTCACCCTGGACGAGGACTTCGTCGCCAAGCCGGAGCACGCCGCCGACCTGCCGCGCGCCGGCAAGGCGCACCGAGCGGGCGGAGCGGACGGCCGCGGCGCCGAGGGCGGGGCTCGCGCCGGGGCCGAGACGGCGGCCGCCGCGAGCGCGTCAGGGGAGGACCAGAATCCGCCATCGGGCGCTCCATCCAGAGCTGGGGAGGGCTCCTGATGTTGACCGTCATCGATCCGACCACCGGCCGGACCGTCCGCGAGGTGCCGGCCGCCGGCCAGGAAGGGATGCAGGCGATCCTGGCGCGGGCCGAGGCCGCCTTCGGACCGTGGCGCCGTGCGTCGTTCGGCGAGCGGGCGGCGGTGCTCCGTGCAGTCGCTTCCCGCCTGCGCGACGACAAGGAGCGGCTCGCTCTGCTAATGACCGAGGAGATGGGCAAGCCGATCCGCGAGGCCCGGGGCGAGGTGGAGAAGTCCGCCTGGTGCGCCGAGCACTACGCAGAGCACGCCGAGAGCTACCTGGCGACCGACGTGCTGGCGTCCGATGCCTCGTCGAGCTACGTCCAGTACTTGCCGCTCGGTCCGGTGCTCGGCATCCTGCCGTGGAACGCCCCGTTCTGGCTGGCGTTCCGCTTCTGCGCGCCGGCGCTCATGGCCGGCAACACCTGCGTCATCAAGCACGACCCCCACGTGCCGGGCTGCGCCGAGGCGATCGCCGGGCTGTTCGACGGACCGTTCGAGGGGATCGATGCGCCGGACGGGATCGTCCAGAACCTGCCGCTCGCCAACGAGGACGTGGCGGCGGCGATCCGCGATCCCCACGTCCGCGCGGTCTCCTTCACCGGCTCGGACCGGGCCGGCGCGACCGTGGCGTCGGTGGCGGCGAGTGAGGTCAAGCCGGCGGTGCTCGAGCTGGGCGGCTCCGACCCGGCGATCGTCCTGGCGGACGCCGATCTCGAGACCGCCGCGGACCAGATCGCCCTCATGCGGATCATCAACGCCGGCCAGTCGTGCATCGCGGCCAAGCGCATCCTGGTCGAGGAGCCGGTCCACGACCGCCTGGTGGAGATTCTGCGCGAGCGGCTGGCAGCGCTCGCCGTCGGCGACCCGCGGAACGACGCGACCGACGTCGGGCCGATCGCCCGCGCCGATCTGCGGGAGACCCTGCACCGGCAGGTGCGCGAAACGATCGACGCCGGAGCCACCTGCCTGCTGGGCGGCGAGCTGCCGGACGGGCCGGGGTTCTTCTACCCGGTGACGCTCCTGACCGGGGTGACGCCGGAGATGACGGCGAGCCGGGAGGAGACTTTCGGGCCGGTGGCGGTGGTGACCCGGGTGGCGGATGCCGGGGAGGCGCTCCGGCTGGCCAACGACACCCGCTATGGGCTGGCGGCGAGCGTCTTCACCGAGACGGCGCGGGGGGAGGCGATGGCGCGGGAGATCGTGGCCGGGCAGGTGGCGGTGAACGGCGTGGTCAAGACCGACCCGCGGCTGCCGAGCGGTGGGGTCAAGCGCTCGGGCTACGGGCGCGAGCTCGGGCCCCACGGGATCCACGAGTTCGTCAACGCCCAGCAGGTGTGGGTCGGGCCGAAGGTCGGGTAGGTCGGGTAGGGCGGGTAGGAGGGGTCTGCCGGGAGCGGGCCGGGAGGCCCTGCCTCCGGGTGGCCGCACGAACTGGAGTGCTGGAGGCTGATCGTGCGGCCCGGGGCTCGGACCGCGCCGGCCCTGGCAGCCAGCTCAGAGGACTTGGCGCGCGCGGTCCTCGACGCCCTGCGGCGGGGCCTCCCGACCCGCTCCGCATGCGTATCGTTCGCCTCCCCCACCCCGCATCACGAGATGTTGGGAGAAAGGGGTGGGAGGTGGCGTCCCTTGCCCCCCGCGCGGGGGGCGAGGGATCGAGGGAGTCGGGGGGCGATCCTGTGGACTGCGGTCCTCGACTCCCGGAGGGCGGGGCCTCCCGACCCGCTCCGCCTGCGCACCGCTCGTCCCCTTCGCCTCACGCATCACGGGATGTTGAGGAGAAGAGAGTCTCCACAACCGCATCCGCTCCGGAGCAGATCGGGCGGGGGCGCCCCCTTCTCCCCCCTGGGGGGTGAGAAGGGGGTCGGGGGGTTGTAGGGGGGGATCCAGAGGATCGTCCAGGTTGATCGCGGCCCAACAGACTCTGCCGGCGCGGAGACACCCAGGGGATTGCTTCAGCTCTTTCCCGCGCCTGAATACTGCATCACCACCAGCGTCCGGTCGTCCCGGGCCGGGCGGCCGCCGGTGTGGAGGTCGATCGCTGCCACCAGGCGGTCGCGGACGGCGGCGGGGGAGGGGGCGGGGCCGGCCAGGGTCTCGGCCAGGCGGTCGTAGCCGAAGGGCTCGCCGTTGCCGTCGACCGCTTCGAGCATGCCGTCCGAGAGCCAGACGATCACGTCGCCGCGTTCGAGGTCTATGTGGTGGGAGGCGTAGTTCTGGCCGAGGCCGCCGAGGGGGGAGCTGGGCAGGAGGATCTCTTCGACCGAGCCGTCGCGGAGCAGGTAGGTCGGCGGGTGGCCGGCGTTGGTCAGGTCGATGCTTCCGTGCCGGAAGTCGACCCGGGCGAAGGTGGCGGTGACGAAGAAGCGGGCCTGGTCGCCGTGGTCGGCGGAGCGGACGGTGTGGTCGAGCCGCTCCAGGATCTCCTGGGGCTCGTCGGTCTCCGCGATCAGGATGCCCAGCGCCGCCTTCACCATGGCCATGCGCAGGCCGGTCGGCAGGCCGTGGCCGGAGACGTCGGCGATCACCACCGCCAGGGCGTCGTCGGACAGGCGGAGGACGTCGAAGTAGTCGCCGCCGATCGCCGCGCTCGGCTCGAACAGGGTCGAGAACTCGATCGTCTCGCCCCGCGGCAGGTCGCTCGGGATCAGGCTTTGCTGGACCTGGCGGGCGATCTGGAGCTCCTTTTCCAAGAGCTCCTTCTGGGCCGCGGTCGACACCAGGTCCTCCAGGCTCTCGGCCATGCCGTTGAACGAGCGCTGGAGGGCGCCGATCTGGTCGCGCCGCCGCACCGGGATGCGGACGCTGAAGTCGCCGGAGGCGACCTGGGAAGTGGCTCGGTAGAGCCGGGTGACCGCCCGCGAGATACCGATGATCATGGTCAGGGCGACCAGCTCGGCGATGGCGTAGATCGTCAGCAGCAGGAGGGAAACGCCGATCAGGGCGACCCAGTAGACGCGGCCGACCTCGGCGCTGGCGGAGAACAGCCGGCGGGTCAGGATGCGCGGCGAGGCGGTGAGTAGAACGGCCATCTCGCCGCCCATCGCCTTGCCGGTGGCGAGCTCGCGGGCCGGTTCCTCGATCTCGACCCAGGAGAGGAGCGGCTTGTCGCGGAAGCCACCGGTGACCGAGCGGTCGGCGAAGAACTTGTCCTTCCGCGCCTGGAGGTCGGCCGCCTCTTCGGGGGTCAGCGGGTCGGTGCGGAGATTGAAGCCGGCGCTGCCGATCGAGATGCGCGTGGTCTCGGAACCCTCGACGTTGCGCAGCAGGCTGACCCAGAGCGCCGAGCGTTCCCGGAGCATGGCCCCGAGGTCCCCGGAGTAGAACGCGACCACGCCGCGGTTCTTGTCGCCGGCGGCGGCCGCCAGGGTCATGGCGCCGCCGGGCAGGACGGCGTAGGCGGGGGCCGCGTCGTCGGGCCGCTCGGCCAGCCACGCCGGCCAGGTGTCGGGGGCCGCCGGATCCCCGGCGACCCGGTGGCCGCCGCGGTAGACGGCGTAGGCCACGGTCTTGTCGGCTCCGGCCCGGCCATCGGCCAATTCGGAGAGGTCCTTGGCCGCGGCGTGGGCGGCCTCCGCCTGGATCTCGAGCTCCAGGCCGTGGAGCGCGTCCCGGTACAGGTGGCCGAGGAAGAAGCCGCTGACCAGGAAGACGAGGACGAGCAGGAGGGTCGCGGCGAGGGGAATCGGCAGCACGCCGATCAGGAAGTAGGAGAAGGCGAGCCGGCCGCTGACGCGCCAGAGCAGCCGCTGGTAGGCGCGCCAGAGGAGCCAGACGGTGATCGCGGAGCCGGCCACCCAGACGAACAGCCGGGCGAGGGCGCTCAGGACCGGGACGGTGAAGAGGTAGCCGAGCGTCCAGGCCGCGGCGAGGAGCGCCACGACCAGGAGGATGCGGACGAGCCGGCGGCGGGTGCTGCCTGGACGGGTGGTCTCGGGCACGGAGTCTCCGGGCGGCTCCGCGTCGGTCGGCGTCGATCTCTCGGCCATCGAGGTCTGGGGGCCACCGAGGTCGGTGGGCGGAGCTCGCCCCTCCATTGTGTACGAGTCAGACGCCCCGGTGTTTCCATCCAGGCCCCTCTCGGCCCGAGGTGCCGGGGGTTTCGTAGCGCGTACCCGAGGTGCCAGGGGATTCGCGGAGCGTCGTCCGCGGGGCGGCCTCGGTGACCGCGCGGTGGGGTGGTTGACCCGGCGGGCGGGTGGCGTACAATCGAGCCCGCCCCCAGGAGTCGGTGCAGGAGGGGGCCGGGGCTGTCGTCAACTTCCAGCGGTGGTCTTCCGCCGTCGGTGCTCCAGCTCGCCCCGCAGCAAGTCAGAGATCCCCAGCAGACCAGAAACCAAGGAGCAACTCGTGTCGAGGATTCCCCGCATTCAGGAGCACCTGAAGACCGGTTTCACGTCCGAGGCGGTGAGCGCCGCCAAGTTCCGCGCGTACGCTGCCCGCGCCCGGCGCGACGGGCTGCCCCACCTGGCCGAAAACTGGGAAGGCCTGGCCCGGGCGAAGGACGAGCTGGCGCGGCTGCAGCTCGAGGCGGCCGGCAAGGTCCGTGGCGGTGCGACCGACATCGGCGCCGAGATCGCCGAAGAGCGCTACGAGAACGAGGTCCTGTACCCGAAGCTGATCCAGTCCGCCGGCAGCGACGAGGTGGTCGGGATCTTCCAGAAGGTCATCGAAGCCCAGAAGGAGCACCAGCGGCGGCTCGAGCACCTGCGCAAGGCGCTGACCGGTGCCGAGGGCGACGTCGACGCGCCGGTCGAGCAAGAGCCGGTCGCCGTCGGCTAGAGCCCTGCGCGGCGGATCGGGATCGTCCGGCACCCGGCGCGTGCGTGACGATTTGGGTTCGCGTCTAGCACGACACGCCCCAGGCCGGGTGATCCAGCACGAAGCCGTCGTCCTCGTCGTAGTCGAGGACGGCGCCGTCGAGCTCCCGCACGGCCTGGCGGTCGAGCACCAGGACCACGCCGTCGCGCTCGATGCGCAGGTCCCCGTCGGAGCTCCGGCGGCTGGCGGCGAGGCGGAAGCCGAGGGCTCCGCAGCCACCGGCGAAGGCGATCCTGAGGTGCTCCTCGGGACCGAGGTCGCGGGTGACGGCGGCACGGGCGGCGGGCGTCAGGCGGATGTTCATCGCGTCGGTGCTCTCTGTTGCGTGCCCGATCGATCGGGCGCCGGGGGGGCGCGAGGGGGCGGAGGGGCCGAGGAATGCCTCCGCGGCAGTCCGGTTGTGGATAATACCGGAGGGCCGGCCGCTCATTCCCGCGTCCTCCGAGCCGGCCCAGGGCCGCGGCGAGCGGCTATCGATGCGGTAAACGATTGAAAGAAGAGTACTTTACCGAGCTTGTGACCGTCAGTCACATTCGTTAGACTCCGGCTTACGGAGGAACCATGAGCCTGAATATCGTCGGCCAGGACAAGAGCCCCGCCGCCCGCGTGCAGACCGAGCAGACGGGCGAGAGCTGGATCACCACCCGATTCGAGAAGATCGAGGACTGGACCCAGCGGCACTCCTTCTGGCCGTTCCCCTTCGGCACCGCCTGCTGCGCGATCGAGTTCATGTCGTCGGTCTCCAGCCACTACGACATGTCCCGCTTCGGCTCCGAGGTGGTCCGCTTCTCCCCCCGGCAGAGTGATCTGCTGATCGTCGCCGGCACCATCAACGACAAGATGGCGCCGGTGCTCAAGAAGATCTACGACCAGATGGCGGAGCCCAAGTGGGTCGTCTCGATGGGCGCCTGCGCCTGCTCGGGCGGCTTCTACCGCGCCTACCACGTGATGCAGGGGATCGACGAGATCATCCCGGTGGACGTCTACGTGCCCGGCTGCCCGCCGACCCCGGAGGGCCTGATGTACGGCATCTTCCAGCTCAAGGAGAAGGTGCTGCGCGACCGCAAGAAGTTCGCCCGCGAGTCCCAGACTCGGGTCCAGGAGGACGACGCTGCGGCCGTTCCCTCGTCGGTGTGAGCCGGAGCGCGACCGAACACGGACACCGATCCCCGTCTCAAGTCAACTCCCATCCGAGTCAAGGAAACGCCAGAGGAATAGGAGATCCACCCGTGGCGACCACGGTGACCGATACGCCGTCCTTGCTGGACAAGTACCCCGCCGGCAGCATCCTGCCCCAGGAGGGGATGGATCAGCCGACCTGGGTGGTGAGCCGCGACGTGCTCGCCGACCTTGCCCGCGACCTGCACGACGACAAGGAGACCCAGTTCGACCTGCTGCTCGACCTGGCCGGTGTTGACTACCCGGACCGGGAGGAGCGGTTCGAGGCGGTCTACCACCTCTACTCGATCCCGCGCAATCAGCGCCTACGCCTCAAGGTGCCGGTGGCCGAGGACGACGTCACGCTGCCGAGCCTGATCCCGGTCTGGAAGGCCGCCGACTGGTTCGAGCGCGAGGCCTACGACATGTTCGGGCTGCGCTTCGAGGGCCACCCGAACCTGCGCCGCATCCTGACCCACGACGCCTTCCAGGGCCACCCGCTGCGCAAGGACTACGACGCCACCCGGCGCTGGATCCTGACCGAGGACAAGATCTACCGGCCGAAGCTCGACGTGCCCGAGAGCACCACGGACGACATGTTCGAGCGCATGACGATCAACATCGGCCCGTCTCACCCGGCCATGCACGGCACCTTCCGGGTCGTGGCGGAGCTCGACGGCGAGACGATCGTCGCCAGCGAGGTCGAGATCGGCTACCTCCACCGCTGCTTCGAGAAGATGTGCGAGACGCACACCTGGCAGCAGGTGGTGCCCTACACCGACCGGCTGAACTACTGCTCGTCGTTCATCAACAACGTCGCCTACTGCCGGACGGTGGAGGCGATGCTCGGCGTGGAGGTGCCGCCGAAGGCGGTCTGGGCGCGGACGATCCTGTCCGAGTTCTCCCGCATCATGGACCACTGCGTGGCCAACGGCTCGACCCTGGTCGACGCCGGCGCGCTGACCAACTTCTGGTACCTGTTCCAGCCCCGCGAGGAGATCTACGGCCTGCTCGAGTCCTGCTGCGGTGCCCGCCTGACCGTCTCCTACGGGCGGATCGGTGGCCTGTCCCAGGACCTGCCACCCGACTTCATGGAGCGGTGCTACCGGCTGCTCGAGATCATCCCGCCGTTCATCAAGGACGTCGAGACGCTGATCGACAAGAACACCATCTTCCACAAGCGGGCGGTCGGCGCCGCGGCGATCTCCGCCGAGGACGCGGTCAACTGGGGCTGGACCGGCCCCTGCCTGCGCGCCTGCGGTGTCGACCTGGACGTGCGCAAGGTGGCGCCCTACGACCTCTACGACACGGTCGACTGGGAGGTGCCGGTCTTCCACGGCGGCGACGTGTTCGACCGCTATCGCCAGCGCAACGCCGAGATCCGCCAGTCGCTGTCGATCATCCGCCAGCTCCTCGACCGCGGCATGCCCGACGGCCCCCACATCGTCGACGACCCGCACGTGGCGCTGCCGCCGAAGGAGGCGACGTACAACCAGATGGAGTCCATGATCTACCACTTCAAGCTGATCATGGACGGCATCCAGGTGCCGCCGGGCGAGCGCTACGACATGGTCGAAGGGGCCAACGGCGAGCTCGGCTTCTACTGTGTGTCCGACGGCTCGTCGAAGCCGTACCGGATCAAGGTCCGGCCGCCCTGCTTCCCGATCTTTTCCACCTTCCCGCTCCTGATCAACGGCAACAGCGTGTCCGACCTGATCGTCACCCTGGGCGGGTTGAACGTCATCGCTGGAGAGCTCGAACGATGAGTGCCGAACCCCTGAGGAAAGAAGCCGAAGAGCGCCGGCCGACGGTCTACCACTCGACCGAGATCGAGCCGTACCAGGAGAGCTGGGCGGAGAAGATGTACCTGCCGCTCTTCTCGGGCCTGATGGTCACCATCCGCCACTTCTTCCGGAACCTGTTCAAGGGGCCGGAGTACAGCATCAACTACCCGGAGGAGCGGCGCCAGTACAGCCACCGCTACCGCGGCCACCACATCCTCACCACCCGGCCCGACGGCTCGGTGCGCTGCGTCGCCTGCTTCATGTGCTCGACCGCCTGCCCGGCCGATTGCATCCACATCGAGGCCGGCGAGGACCCGGACGAGAACATCGAGAAGTACCCGTTGGTCTACGAGATCGACATGCTCCGCTGCGTCTTCTGCGGCTACTGCGTGGACGCCTGCCCGGAGGAGGCGATCATCATGTCCAACAACTACGACATGGCCTACTTCACCCGCGAGCAGTCGATCGTCGGCAAGAGCGACCTGATGAAGCCGTTCACCTTCGACGAAGACCGCCTGGGCTACCGGCCCCGGTTCCCGGAGGAGGACGTCCAGCGGGCCAAGATGCGCCGCGAGGCGTTCAGCCTGGTGGAGGCGACCCGCCGCGCCCGCGGCGAGGCGCCGGGCGGCGAGGCGGCCGCGGGCTAGCCTGGACGGCAAGGCGGTGCCGGGCCCGAGCGGCCGGGCGCATTCTCACGGGCGGGGCGCCGAGCCCCGCCCTTTGTCGTCTGGGGCCCGCGGCCTGTCCGGTCCGGGCCTGCTCCGGTCCGGCGCCACCGTCCAGGACGGTCTGAAACCGCTCGGCGTCGTAGGCGTAGAGGAGAGCGAACCCCGCTCACTCTTCTCGGAGGCTCCTCAATGCCCCTCTCCCGCCGCAAGAAGATCCTAGGTCTCGTCGTCCTGGTCCTGGCGATCGGCACCGCCGTCGCCTGGGCCGTCACCCGTCCGGAAGCGGTCGACACCCGGTTCACCGGTGCCTACCGGCTGGACGATGGGCGCTTGGCGATCATTACGCCGCGCGAGGGCAAGACCCTCCGCCTACGCTTTCCGGACACGGGCGAAAGCCTGCCGCTCTTCCCCGTCGGCAACCCGGACGACCTCCGCTACGAGGCCGGCACCGGCTGGAGCGAGCGCCAGCCGGTCACGGCCGAGGTGACCTTCTCCCTGAGCGGTGGGGGAGGCCGTCCCGCCGGCTTCACCTTGGTCGACCGGAGCGGCGCCGGCGCGGATCGCACGGCCGCGCGCATTGAGCTGCCGGAGGAGGCCCTCTCGATCCCCAGCGGCGACCTAGAGCTCCGGGGCAAGCTCGTTCTGCCGACGACACCCGGCCCGTACCCGGCGGTGGTCCTGGTCCACGGCTCCGAGGCCTACAGCGGCGTCGACTTCTACGCCGGGCCGTACCTGTTCGCGACCCACGGCATCGCCACCCTGGTGTTCGACAAGCGGGGCACCGGCGGCTCCGGAGGCCACTACACCCAGAACTTCCACGTGCTGGCGGGGGACGTGGTGGCCGCGGTCCATGCGCTCCGCGAGCGCCCCGAGATCGACCCGGCGCGGATCCACCTCCAGGGTGGCAGCCAGGGAGGATGGATCGCGCCCCTGGCAGCGGCCGAGGATGGAAGGATCAAGAGCCTGCTGATCGACTATGGGCCGATGGTGCCGATCGCCGAGGAGGACCGCTGGGGCTACGTCTACCAGCTCCGCCGCAAGGGGCTGGGGGACGACGCCCTCCAGCAGGCCGACCGGCTGAACGCGGCCGTCAATCGGGCGCTCCAGGGGGAGGACGGTGCCTGGGACGAGCTCGGTACGACGTTGGACGCGGCACGGGGCACGGCGTGGTTCGAGGCTGCCAAGGGGAGTGATTCGGCGCTGGGCTTTCTGGCCGACACGCGGATGCCGCTCTGGATGATGCGGCTCTATGCCTGGTGGAAGCTCCGACCGGTGGACGGCGCACCCTTCGGCGAGCGCTTCTACGATCCGGTGCCGACGGTCGCCGGCCTCGACGTGCCGAGCCTCTGGATCTTCGGCGGCGAGGACCACTCCATGCCCACCTTTTGGTCGATCGACCGGCTCGTCCCCCTGCGCGCCGCCGGCCGGCCGATCGAGATCCTGCTCTATCCCCATGCCGACCACGGCATCCTGCGCTTCGAAGAGACGGAGGACGGCGGCCGCCGCATGCTCGGCTACGAGCCCGGCTACATGGCGTCCCAGGTCGCGTGGCTGCGCTACCAGAGCGGCCTCGACAGCGCGCTCACGCTGCCGGCCCCTGCGCCCGGTCAGCTCGTCGGCGCCGCGACCAGCCGCTCCGACAGGTAGATCAGGCAGGTAGACCAGGCAGGTAGGCCGGGAACGGCACGCCCGCCGTCCCTGTCGGGGCGCCGGGCCAGCCGGCCCTTTACGCCACAGCGTCGAGCGCGGTCCGTCCCATGGCAGCACTCTCCGGCGGCAATTGCTGCGTGTCTAGGAAAACCTAGACAAAGTATTGACAAACCATGGTCATCAAGGTACGGTTCCGGCCAAGGAGAGCGCCATGAACCGTCTTCGTCCCCATGCAATCGACGTCCCGTCCCGCACCCGGGCCGGCGCCCGGCCGGCCTCCGATGCATCCCCCGGCACCTCGCAGTGGGTGGTGCAGTGGGCGGTGGGGAGGGCGCGATGAGGATCGCCGTGATCGGCGGTGGGGTGTCCGGGATGGTCGCGGCCGCCGGCCTGGCGGAGCGCCACCAGGTCACCCTGTTCGAGGCGGCGGACCACCTGGGTGGTCATGCCCACACGGTCGAAGTGAAGCACCAGGGGCGGACGGTGCCGGTCGACACCGGCTTCATGGTCTTCAACGAGACCACGTACCCGGAGCTCTGCCGCCTGTTCGACCGCCTGGGGGTGGCGTCGCGGCCGTCGGACATGAGCTTTTCGGTGCGCAACGAGGCGACCGGGCTCGAGTACTGCGGCAGCTCGGTGGCCACCCTGTTCGCCCAGTCGCGGAACCTGGCCCGCCCGGCGTTCCTCCGCATGCTGGCGGAGGTCGTCCGCTTCAACCGGTGGGCGCCGCGCCTGGCGCTCCGGCGCCCGGACCTGACTCTCGGCGAGCTGCTCGAGCTGGGTGGCTTCAGCGCCTTCTTCCGCGACCACTATCTCGTGCCGATCACCGCTGCCGTCTGGTCGGCGACCGCGGAACGGGCCCTCGACATGCCGGCGTCGTTCCTCGTCCGCTTCTACCGCAACCACGGCATGCTGACCGTGAAAGGCCACCTTCCGTGGCGGACGGTGGTCGGCGGCTCTCTCCGCTATGTCGGGGCCCTGGCGCGAGAGCTGGAGCGCCGCGGGGTCCGGGTGCGCACGCGGATGGCGATCGAGGGGATCTGGCGGATCGGTGCCGGCGCTGCGGCCGATGGGGTCCGGGTCGTTCCGGTCGGCCGCCCGGCCGCGGTGTTCGACCGGGTCGTGCTGGCGGTGCACGCGGACCAGGCGCTGGCCTTGTTGGACGAGCCGACACCGGCGGAGCGGGCGGTGCTCGGTGCCCTGCCGTACCAGCGGAACCGGGGGGTGCTGCATACCGATCGCTCCCTGCTGCCCCGCGCGCCGCAGGCCCGTGCGAGCTGGAACTATCACGTCACCGGTGCCGAGACGGACGCCACCGGCGTTGAGGGCGGGGCCACCCTCACCTACGACCTCACTCGCCTCCAGGGCTTGCCCGGGTCCCGGCCGCTTCTCCTGACACTGAACCGGACCGACCGGGTCGATCCACGCCGGGTGATCGGCTCCTTCGAGTGGGACCACCCCGTCTACACCCTGGCGGGTGTCAGCGCCCAAGGGCGGCGGAACGAGGTGAGCGGCGCCGATCGGATCCATTACTGTGGCGCATACTGGCGCAACGGATTCCACGAGGACGGGGTGGTCAGCGGGCTGGCCGTCGCCCGCGAGATCGAGCAGGTCGCGGCGGCCGAAGGACCCGGTCGGAGGGGCGAGGTGCTCTGGGTCCGGGATGCCGCCGAGCCCCTGGTCGCGGCCGCTGGAGGGGGATGAGCCGTGCCGGAGAGCGCACTCTACGAGGGCACTCTGCGGCACCGCCGGTTTACCCCGGTGGAGCACCGCTTCCGCTACCCGCTGTACATGCTCTATCTGGATCTCGACGAGCTGCCGGAGGTGCTCGACCCGGTGCCGCTCTGGTCGGCCCGGCGGCCGGCCCTCGGCCGCTTCGACCGGCGCGACCACTTCGGCGCGCCGGACGAGCCGCTGGCGGAGTCGGTCCGGCGCCTGGTCGTGCGGCGGGGCGGGCACCGTCCGGAGGGGCCGATTCGCCTGCTCACCCTCGGCCGCACCTTCGGCCACTGCTTCAACCCGGTGTCGTTCTTCTACTGCTTCGACCGGACCGGGAGCCGCGTCGAGACGGTCGTTGCCGAGGTCGACAACACCCCCTGGGGGGAACGGCATCTCTATGTCCTCGGGCCGGGCACGGCGTGCGGCGGCTCCGGCGGCACCCGGCGCTACCGCCACGCCAAGGCGTTCCACGTCTCACCGTTCCTGGGCATGGACCTGGACTACGACTGGCGCTTCACGACGCCGGGCAGCCGGCTGCTGGTCCACGTCGCGACCCCTGAGCGCTCCGGCGCCGGACGCCCGTTCGACGCCACCCTGGTGCTCCGCCGCCGGGAGCTCTCCGGTGGCGCCATGGTCCGGGCGCTGGCGCGGCACCCGGCGATGAGCCTTCAGGTCCTGGCCAGGATCTACTGGCAGGCCGGGCTCCTGCGGCTCAAGGGGGTGCCGTTTCATCCCCATCCACCCACCGAGCGGCCGTCCTCCCAGGGCGGAGACGCTCCCCGGTCGGAACCGATCGCTTCCGGAGAACCCCGTCCATGACTGTCCACGACTCCCGCCACGATTCCCTGTTGCTCGACCTTCGCCCAAATCCTCGGTCAACCCCTCGCCCGAACCGGGCTCCGACTCCGGTTCCGGCCGCGGAAGGCGCGCCGGCCGGAAGGGCGCCCGCCCGCCGCCACCGGCTGCCCCTGGGCGCGCGCGTGGCGCGCCGGGCCGTCTGCGCCCGGCTCCGCTCGCTCGCTCGGGTGCCGGTGGGCGAGCTGGTCCTGGACGACGGGGGTGAGCGCCTGCGGTTCGGCGCGCCGGCGCCGGACGGGCTGGCGGCGACGGTCTCCGTTCGCGATCCGCGGTTCTGGACCGCGCTGGCGCTCGGCGGGTCGGTCGGCGCGGGCGAGGCCTACGCGGCCGGCTGGTGGGAGGCGGATGACCTCGTCGGCGTGATCCGGTTGATGGCGCGCAGCCTGGAGTCCAGCGACCGGCTGGAGCGTGGCTGGGCGCTGCCGGCCCGCCTGCTGGACCGCCTCGGTCACCGCCTGCGGACGAACACCCGGGGCGGCAGCCGGCGCAACATCGCGGCGCACTACGACCTGGGCAACGACCTGTTCGAGCTCTTTCTGGACACCGGCATGACCTATTCGTGCGCCATCTTCCCGGCGCCCGGCGTCAGCCTGGAGCTGGCCCAGCGGGAGAAGCTCGACCGCGTCTGCCAAACGCTCGATCTCGGTCCGGACGACGAGGTGGTGGAGATCGGCACCGGCTGGGGCAGCTTCGCCCTCCATGCTGCCGGCGAGTACGGTTGCCGGGTGACGACCACCACGATCTCCGCGGCCCAGCACGGCTACGCCGCGGAGCGAATCGCCGACGCCGGGCTGTGCGACCGGGTGACGCTCTTGCGGGAGGACTATCGGGACCTGCCGCGGTCGATCCCGGCGCAATTTGCCCGCCGGGGCCGCCCCGGCCGCCGGTTCGACAAGCTGGTGTCGATCGAGATGATCGAGGCGGTCGGCGAGGACCACCTCGACGACTACCTGCGGGTGGTCCAGGAGCTCTTGGATCCCGGCGGCCGGGCCCTCATCCAGGCCATTCTGATGACCGACCGGCGCTACGACGACTACCGCAAGCAGGCGGACCTGATCCAGAGGTTGGTCTTCCCCGGCGGGCACCTGCCGGCCCTCTCCGACCTGCTCGGCCGGGCGGCGCGCCACACCGACCTGACACTGGTCGGCCTCGACGACATCACACCCCACTACGCGGAGACCCTGGCGCGGTGGCGCCAGCGCTTCCTCGGCCGGCGCCACCGGCTGCCGGCGATGGGCTACTCGGACGACTTCTGCCGCCTGTGGGACCTCTACCTGGCGTACTGCGAAGCGGGCTTCCGCGAGGAGACCGTGCGGGATGCTCAGATGCTGTTCGCCCGCCCGGCTCTGGCCCCGTTTCTGGACCCGGATCTGGCCCCGGCGGCGGGAGGCCGGCGATGAGCCCGCGGGGGGCGACCGCCCGGCTGGTCGACCTGGCGGAGAAGGGCACCCTGCCGGACGCCGCCATCCGCCTCGGCATCCGGCGGCTCATCGCGTCGCGGCTGGAGACCGAGAGCCGGGGCGGGCCGGAGCAGCACCAGGAGCGCTTCGAGGCCCTGCTCGCGGAGCTCCGCCGCGGGCCGGTGGCGGTGGCGACGGAGGCGGCCAACGCCCAGCACTATGAGGTGCCGGCGGAGCTCTACCGCCTCGTCCTCGGTGAGCGTATGAAATACAGCGCGTGCCTCTGGCCCCCCGGGATCGTGACTCTGGACGAGGCCGAGCGGCGGATGCTCGAGCTGACCATCCGCCGCGCGGCCATCGAGGACGGCCAGGACGTCCTGGAGCTCGGGTGCGGCTGGGGCTCCCTCACCCTGGCGATCGCCGAGCGGTTTCCCGGCAGCCGCGTCACCGCCGTCTCCAACTCCGCCAGCCAGCGTCGCTTCATCGAGGAGCGCTGCCGGTCGCGCGGCCTGGCCAACGTCGAGGTGATCACGGCGGACGTCAACCACCTGGTGCTCGATCGCGCCTTCGACCGGGTCGTGTCGGTCGAGATGCTGGAGCACGTGCGCAACCACCAGGCGTTGTTCGGCAGGATCGCCGGCTGGCTCCGTCCCGGCGGCATGCTATTCACCCACGTCTTCTGCCACCGGCGGTTCCCCTACCTGTTCGAGAGCTCGGAGGATCCGGAGGACTGGATGGCGCGGACCTTCTTCACCGGCGGCATCATGCCGACGCCGGCGCTCTTCCTGCGATTCCAGGACCATCTGCGGGCGCGCCGGCAGTGGCTGCTTCACGGGCGCCACTACCAGCGCACCGCCGAGGCCTGGCTGGAGAACCTCGACCGCCGCCGGCGGGAGGTCCACCGGGTGCTGGCGGGCGTCCACGGCGAGGCGGAGGCCGATCGCTGGGTGCAGCGCTGGCGGATCTTCTTCCTGTCGGTGGCGGAGCTGTTCGGATACCGCAACGGCCGGGAGTGGATGGTCTGCCACACCCTGTACGAAAAGCCCCCGGCGGGGGCCCCCAGCCCGGACGATCCCGCCGGCCCGGACGATCCCGCCGGCCCCGGCGACGAGCGGGGCGCGACGGGCGGCGCGGAGTCCTGACATGGGGTCCGATGCGCTCCTCTCGTGGGCCGCGAGCTGGCCTCTCGCCGCCGGCCTGGCGGTCGCCCTCGCGCTCTTCACCCTGACCTGGCTGGTCCACCTGCTGCTCCGCGACGCCAGCATCGTCGACGTCCTCTGGGGCCCGTCCTTTCTGATCGTCGCCGGCGTCTACGCGGCGCTCGCTCCGGGCGCGGCGCCGCGGCGCTGGCTGGTCCTGGCATTGGTGGCGGCGTGGGCGCTTCGCCTGGGCGGCTACCTGTTCGTGCGGCGGCTGGGGGAGCCGGAGGACGCCCGCTACCGGGCGATGCGCGCCCGCTGGGGGGGCGCGTTCCCGTGGGTCAGCCTGGTGGTGGTGTTCTGGCTCCAGGCGGTGATCGCCTGGGTGGTCTCCTGGCCGCTCGCCCGCGCGATCCGGGCGGCGGAACCGGCGGGGTGGAGCGGTCTCGACGGCGTCGGCGCCCTGCTCGTCCTCGCCGGTCTTCTGTTCGAGACGGTCGGGGATTGGCAGCTCGCGCGGTTCAAGGCCGACCCGGCCAACTCCGGTGGAGTGATGGACCGGGGGCTGTGGCGCATCAGCCGCCACCCCAACTACTTCGGTGAGTGCGTCGTGTGGTGGGGGTTCGGCCTGCTCGCCCTGGCCACCGGGTTCGCCGCATGGTGGACCCTGGCGAGCCCGCTCCTGATGACCTTCCTGCTGCTCCGGGTCTCCGGGGTGCGGCTGCTCGAGAAGGGCCTGGCGGAGACCAAGCCGGGCTACGCCGACTACGTTCGCCGGACCAACGCCTTCTTTCCCGGTCCGCCGCGGAGCTGAACCGCTGGATCGAGGCGGTGCCCGCTGCCGGCAGGCTCAGCCGGTCCGTCGCATCGCCCGTCGCTTCTTCTGTGTTAACGGCTCCCGGGCACCCCGGAAGCGGGCGACGATCATCGACAGGTCGTCCGCCTGGAGCGTCTCCCCCTTGAACCGCGCCACGCTGTCCAGCAGGTCGTTGCGGACGGCGCGTGCCGGGCCGGCGTCCGCCGCCTGGGCCAGGGACCGTTCCAACCGGTCGAAGCCGAAGGCGTCGGTGTGGTGGTCGACGGCCTCCACCAGGCCGTCGGTGTAGAGGAGGACCAGGTCGTCGGGGGCGAGGTCGACGGCGTCTTCGCGGTAAGCGGCGGGCAGCCGCGTCCCCAGGGGGGGCGCCGGGGCGCCGACCTCGCACACCGTCCGGTCGGTGGCGCGGTAGTGGAGCACCGGCGGGTGGCCGGCGCTCGCCACCCGCATCCGGCCGCCGCCCTGGGGCGGCCCGGTGTGCTCGATCACGGCGACGGTCGCGGTCACGAACGTGCGGTGGCGGACCGACTCGCGGACCATCAGGTTGAGCCGGTCGAGCACCGCCGCGGGGGTCCGCAGGTGCTCGTGGAGCACGTAGAGCGAGCTCCGGAGGCCCGCGATGAGCAGGCCGCTGGCGACGCCGTGGCCGGCCACGTCCGCCATCACCAGGACGAAGCAGTCGTCGTCCAGGCGGATGTAGTCGAAGTAGTCGCCACCGACCTCGACCGCCGGCAGGCAGACGCCGGAGAGATCGAGCCAGTCCACGTCCGGGTCGCCGGCGGGCAGCATGCTGAGCTGGATCTTGCGGGCGTCGGCGAGCTCGCCCCGCATGCGCAGGCGCTCCCGTTCGCGGGTGGCCGCACGGCGCCAGCGGTCGACGAACTCCCGGTGGCGGCGGGTGGTGATCCGGACGCCGAGGGAGGCGGCGAGCACCACCGGGATCGACAGCCCGAAGACCCACAGGAGCGCCCGCTCGAGGGCGGTGCCGTGGACCAGGTGCCAGGTCGCGATGACCGCGGCGGTCGCCGCCCACAAGGCAGTGGACGTCGCCGGGCCGAAGCGGAGGACGAGCAGCAGAACCGACGGCAGGAGCGCCAGGAAGACGGCCAGCGCCTGGGGGTCGTCGGTCCACAGGGCGATCGCCACGAGCTCGACTCCCACCAGCGCGACCGTCGCCCAGCGGAACCCCTCCTCGATCGGCCGGGTGCGCCGGAGCAGCAGGAAGGCGGCGAAGACGACCAGGTCGCCGAGCGCGGCGAAGAGCCGGAAGCGATCGCCCGAGGTGCCGGCGTCGATCGCCACGATCGCGCCCGCCAGGAGGGCCCCGGCCACCAGCCACCGGAACCGCTGCCAGTTGACGCCGTCGAAGTAGCGGTGGACGGCGGTCTCCTCGGGTAGCAGGAGGAGCTCGTCGAGAGTGCGGATGCGCATGGGTCGGAAGGGTCGGAGACGGGCCCGGACTGCCGGGAATCTACCAGACGGCCCGGGCGGCGCGCAGGGCAAGCGGAGGAATGGTGACCCGGCGGGTGCTGTTGCCCCTCTTGCTATGATCCCGCGGCCTCCCGTCGAGGAGGAGGCACGACGAAAGGGAATTGAAATCGATGGCGATCGCTGATCGGAAGGACCGGCCCGAGGAGCCGGATCAAGCCCCCGAGGAAGACAGTCCGAAAGAGCGCGTGGATGACGTGGTCGTGCGCTTCGCCGGCGACTCGGGGGACGGCATGCAGCTCACGGGCACCCAGTTCACCAGCACCTCGGCCCTGCTGGGCAACGACCTGGCCACGCTGCCCGACTTCCCGGCCGAGATCCGCGCCCCGGCCGGCACCCTGCCGGGCGTCTCCGCGTTCCAGGTACGGATCGCGGACCACGACATCCACACCCCGGGCGACGCTCCCGACGTGCTGGTGGCGATGAACCCGGCCGCGCTGGTCAAGAACCTCCCCGACCTGGTGCCGGGCGGCGTGGTGCTGGTCAACACCGACGACTTCAAGGACCGGAACCTGAAGAAGGCGGGCCTGGAGTCCGACCCGCTCGGGGACGGCAAGCTGGACGGCTACCGTGTGGTCGAGGTGGAGCTGACCACCCTCACCCGCCGGGCGCTCGAGGACACGGAGCTCGACGTCAAGTCGAAGGACCGGTGCAAGAACTTCTTCGCGCTGGGGATCGTCTACTGGCTGTTCGACCGGCCCCTCGACAACACGATCGCCTGGTTGCGACGGAAGTTCGCCACCCGCCCGGAGCTCGCCGACGCCAACGTGCGCGTGCTGAAGGCGGGCTGGAGCTACGCGGACATCCAGCATCTCTTCCAGGCCCGCTACGAGATCGAGCCGGCGCAGCTCGCGCCGGGTACCTACCGCAACATCAACGGCAGCGAGGCACTGGCCCTCGGCTTCGTCGCCGCCAGCCGCGTCTCCGGCCTGCCGCTCTTCCTCGGCGCCTACCCGATCACGCCGGCGTCCGACGTGCTGCACGCCCTCGCCCGGTACAAGCGCTTCGGCGTGACCACCTTCCAGGCGGAGGACGAGATCGCCGCCGTCTGTGGCGCGATCGGCGCGGCCTTCGGCGGCGCCCTGGCGATCTCGGCCTCGAGCGGACCGGGGATCGCGCTCAAGGCGGAGGCCATGAACCTGGCGGCGATGGTCGAGCTGCCGATGGTCGTCTGCGACATCCAGCGGGGCGGTCCGTCGACCGGCCTGCCGACCAAGACCGAGCAGTCCGACCTGTTGCAAGTGATGTTCGGCAGGAACGGCGAGTCGCCCCTGCCGGTGATCGCCGCCGCCTCGCCCCACGATTGCTTCTGGGCGGCCCTCGAGGCGTGCCGGGTGGCGGTGCGCTCCATGGTGCCGGTGGTGTTGCTGTCGGACGGCTACATCGCCAACGGCTCGGAACCGTGGCGGCTGCCGTCCATGGAGGATCTGCCGCAGCTCTCTCCGGAGCTCCGGAGCGACCCGGCGGGCTTCCAGCCCTATCTGCGCGACCCCGAGACCCTGGCCCGGCCGTGGGCCCTGCCGGGGACCCCCGGCCTGGAGCACCGGATCGGCGGTCTGGAGAAAGAGGACGGCACAGGCAACGTCTCCTACGATCCGGCGAACCACGAGCGCATGACCGCCCTCAGGGCGGAGAAGGTGGAACGGATCGCACGCGAGCTGCCGCCGGTGGAGATCGAGGGGCCGCCGCAGGGTGAGCTGCTGGTCCTGGGCTGGGGGTCGACCGAAGGCGCCATCAAGGGTGCCGTCCGCAGGCTCCAGGCCCAGGGCGTCGCGGTGTCGCGCGCGCACCTGCGCTGGCTCAACCCGCTGCCGATCGACCTGGGCGACGTGCTCGGGCGTTTCGAGAAGGTGCTGGTGCCGGAGATGAACCTGGGCCAGCTCGCCCTGCTGCTCCGCGCCAAGTACTTGAAGGACGTGATCACCCTCAGCAAGGTCCAGGGACGGCCGTTCTTCCGCAACGAGATCGAGGCCAAGATCCGGGAGGTGCTGTCGTGACGACCCCTGAGACCCCCACGCTGACCCGCAAGGACTTCCAGAGCGACCAGGAGGTCCGGTGGTGCCCGGGCTGCGGCGATTACGCGATCCTCGCCGCGGTCCAGTCCGTCTTTCCGGAGCTCGGCCTGCCCAAGGAGCGCTTCGTGGTCATCTCGGGGATCGGCTGCTCCAGCCGCTTCCCCTACTACATGGACACCTACGGCTTCCACTCGATCCACGGCCGCGCGCCGGCCATTGCCACCGGCCTCAAGACCGCCCGGCCCGATCTCGAGGTCTGGGTCGCCACGGGCGACGGCGACGCGCTGTCGATCGGCGGCAACCACCTGATCCACGTCCTGCGCAGGAACGTCGGCATCAAGATCCTGATGTTCAACAACCGGATCTACGGCCTGACCAAGGGCCAGTACTCGCCGACCAGCGAGCAGGGCAAGCGGACCAAGTCGACCCCCTTCGGCTCGATCGACCGCCCGTTCAACCCGCTCGCCCTCGCCCTGGGCGCCGGCGCCACCTTCGTCGCCCGGAGCGTCGATATTTTCCAGCCCCATTTGAAATCCGTGCTCAAGCGGGCGGCAGAGCACAAGGGCTCCGCGTTCATCGAGATCTACCAGAATTGCAATATTTTCAACGACAAGGCCTTCGAGTCCATGACCGACAAGGAAGGCCGGGTCGAGCGCACTCTCTACCTGGAGCACGGCAAGCCCTTGGTCTGGGGTGAGGAGTCGCGCCGCGGGATCGTGCTCGACGGCCTGGAGCCGAAGGTGGTCGATCTGGCGGCCGACGGGGTCTCCGAGGACGAGTGCCTGCGCTGGGACGAGGCGGCGGCGACGCCGCAGCTCGCCTTCCTGGCGTCCCAGATGATGCCGCCCGCGTTTCCGACCCCGATCGGCATCTTCCGGGCGGTGGAGGAGCCGACCTACGAGGAGGGTGTGGTGGCCCAGGTCGAGGGGGAGATCGACCGCTCCGGCCCGGGGCGGCTGGAAGATCTGCTCTACTCCGGCGACACCTGGACCGTGAAGGAGACCGTGGAGGGGAGCGAGGGTGCCGCGCCGTAGGGCCCGGCGCCGCACGAGCCTCCGGTCATGCGGCTGCTGATCTTCGCCCAGGGGACCACCTGGGAGTGCCGCTACCATGCGAGCGCCCTGGCCGCGAGCGCCGCGGGCGCCGGCGACAGCGTGGAGATCGTCCTGCTGATGGGCGCCCTGTCCGCCTGGGTCGAGGAGCAGTGGGACCGCCTCGACCCGGCGCTGCCGCTGACCGCCGACCGGATCGAGGCGGTGGCGTTTCCCCCTCTGTCGTCCCTGCTCGGGCCGGCGCGCGCGGCGGGTTCGCTCAAGCTCTACGGGTGCAGCGCGTCGGCCCGCCTGCTCGGCCTGGACCTGGGCCGGGTCCAGGAGCGCGTGGACGCGATCCTCGGCTGGCAGAGCTTCGCCGCCCGGATCGCCAAGGCGGACCGGGTCGTGACCTTTTAGACATCGACGAGGACCGAACTCGTGACGAGTCGGTCAGGCTTGGGGAGGCAGGAGGCGCCCCCACCCGGCGCCCTCGCCGGTTCGAGGCGAAGCTTCACCGGGAGTCTGCGCGGCAGGACCTGGTGACCAGAAACAAACCGGGGCGGAACCGCCCCCACGGTTCCGCCCCCCGGAAGGAGAGTCGGCCGACGAGTCGCGGGACCGGCGCCCGGTCGGGGAGACCCGGCGACGGGGCAACTCGTGACCTTCCAGATCACAATAGGGCCGACTTCCGGGGAGCGCACCACCCGCGGAGGCGGTTTTTCGGCAGGTTCCACCTACCCGAACGGCTGGGTAGCGCTCTGCTAGAGTTGAGGTCTTCAGTGCTCGCGCCTGCGCAGGCGTGCCCCGTGGGATGCACGTTCCGTCCCACGGAGCACCCGGGCCGACGCCCCGGCTTCCGCGGCGCCCGTCACTGAGCCGGAGGGCCGCCGTATGATCGTCGCCTTCGCCAGCCTGTTCCTCGGTCTCACCCTCGGGGTGCAACCGGTCACTGTCACGGTTTCCGGCCAGGTCGCCGGTGTCGAGATCCTGCTCGACGGCCAGCAGGTCGGAATCGCGGAAGCCCCCGGGTGGACGGTGAAGGTCGACTTCGGGTCGATCCTGTCCCCCCACGAGCTCGAGGCGGTGGCGCTGGACAAGCGGGGCAAAGAGCTCGCGCGCGCGAGCCAGCGGATCAACCTGCCCCGGCCGGCGGCCGAGGCCGAGGTGGTGATCGAAGGCGGCGCCGACGGGCGGGGAGCGGTGGCGCGGATCACCTGGGAAAGCGTCGCCGCCGCCACGCCGCGCGCGGTCACCGCCGTGCTCGACGGGCAGCCGGTCCAGGTCTCCAACCCGCGACGGGTCGAGCTTCCCCCCTTCGACCCGGAGCAGCTCCACTTCCTGCGGGTCGAGCTCGAATTCACCGACATCGTCTCGGCGGTTGCCGAAGCGACCTTCGGCGGCGTCTACCAAGACGCTTCCCGCACCGAGCTGACGGCGTTGCCGGTGGTGCCGGTGGAGGGAGCGCCGCGCACGTTGCGAGCCGAGGACCTCGAGGGGTGGTTCGCGACCGTCGCCGGCGAGCCGCTCCCGCCGGTCGCCGTCGAGGATGGCCCGGGAGAGGTGGTGTTCGTGCTCGACGGCGCGGCACAGCGCGAGATCTGGAAGCTCGGCTGGACGATCAGCCTGCTGGGGGCGAGGGACTCGATCGGGCCGATCCCCACGCACCCGCCGCCGCCGGGAGCGCCGCGTGACCGGATGCCGATCGGCGCCGGGCGGCCGAACCTCTCGAAGTTGCGCTATGACCTGCAGCTCGGGAAGGGACAGGCTCTCCACCTGCTGTGGCCGGTGGCGGAGGCGGGGGCCGCGCGCGGGGACCGGCCGGCGGCCGAGCTGTTCCCGCGGGCGGAGGACCACCCACCGGGCGACGGAGGCGTGCTCTGGCTGCTCAGCGAGGCGACCCAGCCGGCCATGTCCCTCGCCGATCAGCGTCTGGTCGACGCGGTCGCCGTCGCGGGCATGACCGCCACGCTCCGCGCGCGGCGCCGGGCGGTGGTCCTGGTGCTGTCCGAGCACCCGGCAGACGCCAGTCGCCTCCGGCCGGCCAACGTGCGGAGCTACCTCGAGCAGCTCGGTGTGCCTCTGTACGTCTGGGTGTTCGGCAAGGTGAGCGAGCCGATGCGCCAGGCCTGGGGTGAGCGCGTGCGGTCGGTCGATGCGCGGCATCGGCTGGCGGCGGCGGTGCGCGAGGTCTCCACGGCCGTCGGGCGCCAGCGGATCGTCTGGTTCGACGGCCAGTACCTGCCGCAGGAGATCGTGGTCACCGGGCGGGCCAAGGTCCGGCGGGCGCGATGACCGGCCGGTGGCGGGCGGCGGGGCTGGTCGTCCTCGTGATGGGCTCGTGCGCCGTCGGCGCCACGCCGGCCGGAGCAGCGGCCGATCCACCGCCCGCGCCGCCCACCTCGCCCGCGCCGGACACTCCGGCGGTTCTGGGGGCGCCGTCGGCCTTCGACCTGGACGCGACCGCCGAGGACCGGATGGCGGTGGCCGCCGGTACCCGTGTCCATGAGCGTCCCGCCCCGGGAGCCGGCGTCCTGGCGGTCGTCGACGCGGACGCCGAGCTGCCGGTGATCGAGCGGCGCTCCGATTGGGTGCGGGTTCGCTACGGCAGCTTCAAGGGCTGGATCTGGAACGGCACCGGCCCGGAGCCGACGGCGGAAGAGGCTGGCACCGGCCCGGCGCTGGAGGCGGAGGTGCCGGTTCCCGACTCCGGAGCCGGCCCCGGTCCGGGTCCCGGCCCCGCAGCTCCCGCAGCCGGCGCCGGACCCGATCCGGCCACCGCCGGGCGAGCCCGGAGGCTCCTGGGCGGCGGCGCCCGCGCGATCGACGCCGGCCCGTGGCGCCTGCTGACCGACGTCGAGGATCCACGGCTCCTCGCCTCCCTCGAGCGCCTCGCCACCGACCTGCCCACCGCGTACCGGGAGCGATACGGGCTGCCGATCGATCCCGCGCCGCGGACGGCGGACGCGGAACGGGAGCTGATCGTCCTGTTCGCCCGCGAGGAGGCCTACCGGGAGTTCGTCGGCGACGGCTCCGGGTCCGGCCCCGACGGCTTCACGACCAACGAGATCGCGGCTCTCTACCGGGGGGACCTGAGCGACAACGCGCTGCGGATGCTGTTCGTCCACGAGGGCGTGCACCTGCTCGATTGGCGGGCGCTCGGCGGCAAGGCTCCGGCCTGGCTGGAAGAGGGGTTGGCCCAGGCGATGGCGGTGAGCCGCATCGAGCCTTCGGGAGCTCTCCAGGCCGCGGAGCTCGATGACGCCGCGCGGGTGGTCACCACGTCTCTCGGTCGCGACGGGCGGCGGCAGACGGTGGTGCGGCTCTCCGGCGGCTACGATGCGGTGCGGCGGGTGGCGGACGGGCTGCGCCGGAGCGCGCTGCCCTCGCTCGAAGAGTTGGTCGCGAGCGACCGCTCCGGGCTGGCCGATCCACGCCTCCGCCTGCTGCGCTACTCCCACTGCGCACTCTTCGTCCGCTATCTCCTGGACGGGGAGGACGGCCGGTGGCGGGATGGGTTCCATGGCTACCTGGCGGATCTGGCGCGGACCGGTGACGGGTCCCCGGCACGCCTCGTGGAGGCGCTCCGGACCGATTGGCAGAGCCTGGAGGAAGGCTTCGACCGGTGGGTGCTGTCGAGGGACCTCGGACTGGCGGGACCACAACGGCCCGCCGCCCGGCCGCTGCGCCAGGACGATCGGCGCGTCGAGGTGGCCGCCGGCGAGCCGCTCCGGGAGCGCCCCAATCCGCGGGCCGGCGTCCTGGCGATCGTCGACGCCGACCAGGAGCTGACCGTGCTCGACCGGGAGGGTGGTTGGGTCCGGGTGCGCTACGCGGGACGCAAGGGGTGGATCGCGCTCGCGCTCGACGAGACGCCACAGGAGGTCGCGGACGAGACCGTGCCCGACCCCGAGCGCCTGGCCAGGGCCCTGGATCTGCTCGGTCACCCGTCGGCCCACCCGCTCGGCCCCTGGACCCTCTACACCGACGTCCACGGCAAGCGCCTGCTGCGCTCGCTCGACCGCCTGGCGGGAGAGACGGTGCGCGCCTACGAGGACCGATTCGGTCTGGATCCGGGCCTGCCCGGCTCGGGGAGTGGCGCCGCGGCCGCCGAGGAGGTCGTGATCCTCTTCTCCCGCCAGGAAGAGCACGACGCCTTCCTCGGCGACCGTGCGCTCTTCGGCGCCCAGGAGATCGGCGGCTCCGCCGGCTTCGGCATGGCGGTCCTCCACAAGGGGGACCGGACCCTCGAAGGGCTCCGGGCCTTGCTGGTCCACGAGCTGGTGCACCTGCTCTCACGACGGGCCCTGGGCCCCGGGACGCCGCCGTGGCTCGAAGAGGGGCTGGCCGATGCGCTGGCGTTCTCGCGCATCACGCCGGCCGGCGGCCTGCACGCCGGCGAGCTCGGCGGCAGGACCGAGATCTGGCGGGCGAACCCGTACGGGCTGAGGTCCCAGCTCCAGCAGACGGTCGCCTCCACCGGTCCGCGGGCGGCCATCGACCGGCTGGTCGCCGCCCTCGACCGGGGTACCCTGCCGCCGCTCCACACGCTGACGGCCATGAGCTGGACCTCCCTGGTCGATCCCCGGTGGCGGCAGCTGAGCTACGCCCAGAGCGCGCTGTTCGTGCGCTTCCTGCTGGACGCCGACGACGGCCGGTGGCAACAGGGTTTCCGGTCGTACCTCCGGAGGATCGCCGGCGGGGGAGAGGCGGCCGCCGGCCCGGACGCCCTGCTCGCCGCGCTCGGCACCGACTGGGAGACCCTGGATCGGTCCTTCGGCCGGTGGCTGCGGAGCGAGCAGATCGCGGCCCGGATGGAGTGACACGGACCTCCGCCCGAGTAACATCGGCGTGCCATGCCGTTCACCGACCAGGACTGCCGCCGCTGCCGTGACGATTTCCCCTCCCTCCGCCGGACCGTCGACCACCTGGGTGAGGCCCGCCCGGTGGCGTTTCTCGACGGGCCGGCGGGCACCCAGGTGCCGCGCCGCGTGATCGACGCGATCGGCGACTACTACCGCACGTCGAACGCCAACACCCACGGCCGGTTCGTCACCTCGGCCGAGACCGACCGGGTGCTCCACGCGGCGCGCGAGGCGGTGGCCGCCCTGCTGGGAGCGTCCGACGGCCGGACGATCTCCTTCGGCGCCAACATGACCTCGCTGGCGTTCTCCCTCGCCCACGCCCTGGTGCGCACCTGGGAGCCCGGCGACGAGGTGGTGATCACCGCGCTCGACCACGAGGCCAACCGCGGCCCGTGGCTGATGCTCCGGGAGCGGGGCATCGTGGTGCGCGAGGCGGCGGTGACCGCGGGCGGCGCCCTAGACCTGGACGACCTGGAGCGCCAGCTCGGTCCGCGGACCCGGTTGGTGGCGGTCGGCTGGGCGTCGAACGCCCTCGGCACGGTCAACGACGTGGCGCGCATCCGCGCGCTGGCCGGCGAGCGCTCGGGCGGCCGGGCACGGCTGCTGGTCGACGCGGTGCACTACGCGCCCCACTTTCCCATCGACGTCGCCGCCCTCGACCCGGACTTCCTACTCTGCTCGGCGTACAAGTTCTACGGCCCGCACGTCGGGCTTCTGTACTGCCGGCCGGGGCTGCTCGACGCGCTGCCGACCGACAAGCTCATCCCCCAGGAGGACGCCGCCCCGTACCGGATCGAGACCGGCACGCTGAACCACGCCGCGATCGCCGGCGTCACCGCGGCGATCGAGTACCTGGCGTCGTGGGGCGCGGGGCCGGACCTGCGCGCGCGGCTGGTCTCGGCGATGGAGGGGATCGCGGCCTACGAGCACGGCCTGGCCCGTCGGTACTGGGAACAGGTGCGGGAGATCCCCGGCGTCACGGTCCGCGGACCCGGGTTCGACGGCTCGGAGGGCGCCCGCCCGGGCTTCTCCGGCGGACCGCGGCGGACGCCGACGGTGTCGATCACCGTCGAGGAGACGACGCCGGCGCGGCTGGCCGAGGCGCTCGGGGCGCGGGGGATTTTCGCCTGGGACGGGGACTTCTACGCCGTGCGCCTGATCGAGGTCCTCGGCCTCGCCGAGCGGGGTGGGGTGCTCCGCACCGGGGTCTCCATGTACAACACCGCCGAGGAGATCGACCGCCTGGTTCAGGGCATCCGCGAGCTCTCGCCGCGGGCGGCAGGGGCATCCGCTTGAGCGCCCAGGAAGCGGCGCCGCTCCGGGCGCTCTTCGCCGGCTTCGGCCGGGTCGGCCGGACCCTGGCGGAGATCCTGGCCCACCGGCACGAGTACCCCGGCCTGGCCGGCGCGCCGCCGATCGAGGTCGTCGGTATCACCACCGGCGGCAGCGGTGCCCTGGTCGATCCGGCCGGCCTCGACCTGGCCCGTGCCCTCGACGAGGTGCGCCGCCACGACCGGTTCACCACCGCCCATTCGGCCGCGGCGGCGATCGATACGGCCACCGCCGCCCGGGTGCTGGAGTACGACGTGCTGGTGGAGATGTCGCCGCTGTCGGTCGCGGGCCGGGGGGAGCCGGCCTGCTCCTACGTCCGGACCGCCCTCGGCCGGGGGCGGCACGTGGTGTCGGCCAACAAGGGGCCGGTCGCCTGGGCCTACCGGGAGCTGGCCGCGCAGGCCGCCGAGCGTGGGGTGGCGTTCCGGTTCGAGTCGACGGTGATGGACGGCGCGCCGGTGTTCGGTCTGCGCGACCACTGTTTACCTGGCACCTCGATCGAGCGGGTCGAAGGGGTGCTCAACTCGACGACCAACGTGATCCTCTCCGAGATGGAGGCGGGGCGGGGGTTCGAGGAGGCGCTCGAGCGGGCGCGCCAGGCCGGCGTGGTGGAGGCCGATCCCGAGGACGACCTGGCCGGCTGGGACGCGGCGGTGAAGCTCGCCTGCCTGGCGAACGTGCTCTTGGGCGTCGACCTGGCGCCGGAGGCGGTGGAGCGGACCGACGTGCGGGAGATCGCGCCGGAGCGTCTGGCCGCCGCGCGCGACCGTGGCGCCCGGGTCAAGCTCGTCGCCCGGGCCGAGCGCCCCCGTCCGGGTGTCGCCGCGGGCGTCGCCGCCCGGGTGGAAGCGGAGGAGGTCCCGCTGGGGGACCCCCTCGCCCAGGTCTCGGGCACCAGCTCGGCGCTCCGCCTGGTCGCCGACCTGGCGGGCCGGCTGGTGGTGGTAGAGGAGGAGCCGGATCTCCGGACCACCGCCTACGGCGTGCTGGCTGACCTGCTCCGGCTGCCGCCTCTCGGGCCGGTCCACTAGTCGAGCACCTGGACCTCCAGCACCAAGATCAGCCCGGCGCCGGCGCCGGCGGCGGCCGCCTTGCCGACCACCGCCTTCTGCCCGGTCCGGACCTCCACGTCGCTCTGCAGGCGGACGACGCCCTCGGCCCGTTGCGACTTGCCGTCGGTGGTCGTCTCGAGCGGCGTCTTGACGGCGGAGAAGAGCAGCCCGCCCAGGCGGACCGACGGCCGCTCGCCCTGGAGGAGCTGGGCCTTGTTGAAGCCGAAGCGGTAGTCCATCGTCGGGCGGGAGTCCGAGGACGGCAGGGTGCCGGTGACCTCGCCGCCGCTGCCGTCGAGCACCCGCACGGCGACGGTGTCGATGAGCTCGACCCCCTGGTAGCCGAAGACCTCCTCGAGCTGCCGGGCGACGCCTTCCAGGCCGGCGGGGACCCCGCCGGAGAGCGGCCCGGTCTTGGAGGCGTCGAGCACGTAGGCGATCACCTGGATGCTCTTGGTCGGTGCCGGTGGTACGTCGAGCTTGAGGGCGGCGGCGCGGGCCGCCTCGACCGCCTCCCGCGGCCCCTGGATGGTCACCAGGCCGAGGTCCGGGTGGGCGACGACGTGGACGCCGAAGACCCGGATCACGTTGGCCACTTCCTGCGGGTTGGCGTGCTCGATGGGCACGATCGCCTCGCCGCGCTCGGGACCGCCCTGCCGTGCCTGGCTCTCTTCCTGCGCTGGCGCCTGCTCGTGCTCGGCGGCGGCCTGCGCCCGGAGCGGCGGCGTCAGGACGGTGGCGAAGAGTACCGCCACGAAAAGGGCGGTGAGGACAGGGCGAAGGCTAGACAGCTTCATCATTGGATACCTCCTTGGGCTCGTCGACGAGCCAGTAGAAGACGATGTCCGGATCGTCGGAGACAACCTGGATGGTGATCGACGGTTCTTGGTGCGGCCCCAGGGCGTCGAGGGCTGCCTGCGCCGAGAGGACGGCGTCGGGGTCTAGCTCCTCCGGCGGGGCGACGGCGCTCGCGAGCGATCCGGCGGCCAGCAGATCGGGTGCCTCGGCGGCGCCCGGCGCGGCAGACGGGCGGGTTCCGCCGGTCGCGGGTGCCCCGGGCGCCGTGGCCGGTCGCGACGGCGTGCCCGGTCGGTTGATCCCCTGCCCGTGGGTCGCCGGCGGGAAGGGCTTCGCGCCTTCGGGCTGATCGGGGAGCTGATCGGGAGCGGCGGCCCTCGGTCCGGTCGGAGCGCCGGGCTGCGAGGAGCCCGGTCCCGCGGCCGGCGGCGGGTTGCGGTCGGCCAGGCGGGTCGGCTCGGTGCCCGGCCGGAGACCCGCGAGCCAGAGGACGAGCCCGAGGCTCAGCGCGGCGAGGACCGCCGCGAGACCGAGCAGCGCGCGGCGGCCCCGGCGGCGCGAGGCGGTTCGCTGCGCCTGCTCGCCTTGCTCCTCAGCGATCGCCGCTCGGACCCTGCCGCGGATGCGGTCGAGCGCATCCGCGGCGACCGGCTCATCGGCCAGACCCTGGAGCAGGCGCCGGTCGCCCTGGAGCGCGGCGGCCAGGGCGCGGCAGTCGGCGCAGGTCGCCAGGTGGTGCTCGATCTCCCGCCGGCGCGCGGGCGGCAGCTCGCCGCCAGCGAGCAGGGCGATCTCGGGGTGGAGAGTGCGGCAGGTCATGGGATCTCCTCCTGGGGGGCGTCGGTGCCCCCGGTTCGCTCGAAGGAGCACTCGAGCGCCGCCAGCCGCTCGCGCAGGGCGAGCCGGGCCCGGGAGACATGGGAGCGGACGGTGGTCTCGGTGGCCCCCAGGGCCGCCGCCACCTGGCGGGTGGACAGGCCGTGGAGCTCGCGCAGCACCAGGGCGGCCCGCTGCTTGAACGGCAGGGACTCGAGGGCCGCGGCGGCGTGCCGCCGGAGCTCCGCCGTGGCGGCGTCCGTCGCCGGATCGGCACGCGGGTCCGGGGGGTCGCCCGAGGACGGCTCGCCCGGGAGCACGGGTTCCAGGGGCTGCTCGCGGCGCCGTCCGCGGCGGCGACCGAAGTCGCGGCAGACGTTGACGGCGATGTGGTTCAGGTACGGGGCGACCGGGCGTTCCGGGCGGAGCCGGTGGAGCGCCCGGTAAAGGCGGAGGAAGGTCTCCTGGGCGGCGTCCTCGGCGTCCGCGGGATCCCCCAGCAGACGCCGGGCGATGCTATAGACGCGGCGCTCGTGGAGCCGGACCAGGCGCTCGAAGGCGTCGTCGTCGCCCGCGGCGGCCCGCTGAACGAGGCGGGCTTCCATGGGAGCGGGCTGGGCGATGCCGCCGGTGATCGGTTCGCTGGTCATGGGGCGTCCTCGTCCAGGTATACCGGAGGGGGGGACGAAACGTTGAGATCGGGCGGCGGACACTGTGGCCGGAAGGATGGACGCAGTACACTTCGGGCCGATGGGTGAGCCACTAGAGGAACCGACGAAGGACGCGGCGGCGGAGCGCGGCCGGGAGGTGCTGATCGAGGCGCGGGGGATCACCTTCGGCTACGGTCAGGAGGCGGTGCTCCGGGACGTCGACCTGGTGATCCGGCGGGAGCACTTCCTCGCCATCCTGGGACCGAACGGCGGCGGCAAGACGACGCTGGTGAAGGTGTTGCTCGGGCTGCTGTCGCCGTGGACGGGGACGGTGCGGCGGTCCACGTCGCCGCGGCGCGGGGCGCTCGGCTACGTCCCCCAGTTCGCCACCTTCGACCGGTCGTTTCCGATCCGGGTGCGCGACCTGGTCCAGATGGGGCGCCTCGGTCTGCGGGGGCCGCTCCACCGCTACCGGACCCGGGACCGGCACCGGGTGGCGGAGATGCTCGATGCGTTCGGCCTCGCCGGCGTCGCCGAGGAGACGGTGGAGGAGCTGTCCGGCGGCCAGCTCCAGCGGGCGCTGATCGCCCGGGCGCTGGTGGCGGAGCCGGAGATCCTGTTTCTGGACGAGCCGCTCGCCTCGATCGACGCCGAGTCCCGGGAGGTCCTCCTCAGCACGCTCGAACGGCTCCACGCGGAGATCCCGATCGTCGTCATCACCCACGACCTGACCCCGTTCGCCGGTGTCGTGCAGCAGATCGCGTGCGTCAACCGGCATCTCTTCTACCACCCGCACGGCGAGCTGACGACCGAGATGCTCGAAGAGGTCTACGGTTGTCCGGTGGAGCTGATCGCCCACGGCGTGCCGCACCGGGTGCTCCACTCCCACGAATGATGGTCGACCTGCTCGCCTACGATTTCCTGCGCAACGCCGTGCTGGTCGGGCTGCTGGCGTCGGTGCTGTGCGGCATCGTCGGCACCTTCGTGGTGGTCAAGCGGCTGGTCTTCCTCGCCGGCGGGGTCGCCCACGCGGCGTTCGGCGGCCTGGGCATCTGCTACTTCCTCGGCGCGGACCCGCGGGTCGGGGCGGTGGTGACGGCGTTGGTCGCCGGCCTGGCGCTTGCCAACCCGGGGCGGACCGGCCCCCTGGCACGGGCGCGTGGCCGCTCGGACGATGCGCTGATCGGCATCCTGTGGGCGGCGGGCATGGCCCTGGGCGTGGTCTTCCTGGCCAAGGTGCCCGGCTACGCCCCGAACCTGATGGCGTACCTGTTCGGCGACATCCTGACGGTCGGCTCCGCCGACGTGCTGCTGACGGCGGGCGTGGTGATCGCGGTGGTCGTCTTTCTCCTGCTCTTCTTCAAGGAGAGCGTGGCGGTGGCGTTCGACGAGGAGTACGCCGCGGTCCAGGGGGTGCCGGTGCGGCGGGTGCGGATCGTCCTGATGGTGCTGACCGCGCTGACCGTGGTCTTCCTGCTCCAGCTCGTCGGCCTGATCCTGGTGATCGCGCTCCTAACCATCCCGCCGGTGGTGGCGCTCCGCCTGGCGCGGAGCTTCCCGGCGGTGATCGGCCTGGCGATCGGCATCGGCGTGGTGATGACCGAGGGTGGGCTGGCGCTCTCCTATGTCTACGACCTGCCGTCCGGCCCGGCGATCGTGCTCCTGGGCGCGGCGATCCTGGTCGTGGTCGACCTGGCCCAGCGCGCCGCCGCGCGCGACCGCGCGGGCGAATGACCGCGGTCCCGCCCTCTCTGGTTCATCCGGTCGATCTGGCCGATCCGACTGCTCCGGCCGCCGCCGGCGACCCCGGTACAATCCCGCCATGGCCAAGCTCGTTTACGGAGTCGACTTCACGAGCGCCCCGGGGCCGCGGAAGTGCCTCGTGGTCGCTCAGTGCCGGCTGGACGGCGGCGTCCTCGAGGTCACCGATCTGTTGCGCCTGCGGAGCTTCGACCAGCTCGAGCGCAGCCTCGACACGCCGGGCGAGTGGATCGCCGGGTTCGACTTCCCGTTCGGGCAGCCGCGCAAGCTGGTCCGGAACCTGGGCTGGCCGGAGGACTGGGAGGGCTACGTGGGGAAGGTCGCCGGCCTCGACCGCGCCCGCTTCGAGGACCTGCTGGAGATGTACAAGGCGGCCCGCCCGACCGGGGACAAGGAGCACCGCCGCCGGGCGGACGTGGTCGCCCACGCGGTCTCGCCGATGAAGCTCTACGGGGTGCCGGTGGCCAAGATGTTCTTCGAGGGGGCGCCGCGCCTGCTCCGCTCGGCGCTCCACGTGCTTCCCTGCCGGCCCACCGGCGACCCGCGGATCGCCATCGAGGCCTACCCGGCGCTGGTGGCGCGCGCCCTGGTCGGAAAGAGGAGCTACAAGACGACCACGAGCAAGCGGGTGCAGGCGAAGACCGACGCCCGTCGCAAGATGGTTCGCGGCCTCCTGGACGGCGCCCTGAACGAGGCCTACAGCGTGCGTGTGCGCTGCGGCCAGTTCCTCGCCGAGGCGATGGTCGCGGACGAGGACGCCGATCTGCTGGACGCCGTCCTGGCGGCGGTCCAGGCCGCCTGGGCGTGGCAGCGGAGGGAGGCGTCGTCCGGCGCCTTCGGCATTCCCCCGGGCGTCGACCGGTCCGAGGGCTGGATCGTCGACCCGCTCACCTTCCGCCGCGCCCTCACGAGCCCCTGAAGCCCTCGCCGATCTCGTCGACCGGCTCGCTCTCGAGCCAGCGGCCGCCGACGCAGGTTCCCGCCACGGCGCCGTTGCCCGCGCCGTAGACGATCGCTTCCGCCAGGGTGTCGTCCGTCCAGCCGGCCAGCTCCGGGCTCTCCAGGTCGATGACGGCGAAGTCGGCCGGCGCGCCGGGACGGATGGTGCCGGCCCCGTCTCCCAGGCCGAGCGCCCGGGCGCCGGCGCGGGTCGCGGAGTCCAGGAGGGGGGCCGCCGAGCGGCCCTCCGGGTCGCGGACGACGCCGCGCCGCTCGTGCGCCAGCCGCTGCACCAGCTCGAGCCAGCGGGCCTCTTCGATCAGGGAGATGCGAGCGTTCGAGTCCGTCCCCAGGCAGACCGCGCCGCCGGCCTTCCGGATGCCGGGCAGGTCGGCGATGCCGTCGCCCAGGTTCGCCTCGGTGGTCGGGCAGATGCACACCGTGCCGCCAGCGCCGCCGTCCGCCCCGCGGAGAAACCGGGCCATGTCCTCCGGCGCGGTATGGGTGCAGTGGACGGCGGTGACCCGCGGCGACGGATCGATCCGGTCGAGGAGGAGCTCCATCGGCCGGGCGCCGTAGGCCTCCCGGCACTCGTCGATCTCCCGCACCTGCTCCTCGATGTGCAGGTGGAAGGGTAGGTCGCGGCGCGCGGCTTCGGCATGGAGCGCGCCCGCTTCGTCCGGGGTCGCGGCGCGCAGGCTGTGGGCGACCACGCCGAGGGACTGGAGCGCGGGATCGAGCCGCGCGGCCAGCCGGTCCATCTGGCGCCAGTAGGCGTCGAGCGAGGGGGAGCGGAAGCGTCGCTGGGCACCCTCGACCGGCCGTCCCGGGCCGCCGGCGGCGTAGTAGGCCTGGAGCAGGACCAGGCGGATGCCGGCCTCGTCGGCGGCGTCGAGGAGCGCCTCGTCGAGCCGGAAGTCCGCGGCCTCGGCGGACGCGTGGTGCAGGTAGTGGAACTCGCCGACCGTGGTGATGCCGGCACGGCGCATCTCCCGGAAAGCGCGGAGCGAGAGCTGGCGGAAGGCCTCCGGATCGAGGGAGTCGACCAGGCCGTACATGGCTTCGCGCCAGCTCCAGAAGCTGCCGGCGCCGGCGGGAAAGGTCTCGCCCCGCCCGCGAAGGCCCCGCTGGAAGGCGTGGGAGTGGGCGTTGACGAAGCCGGGGAGGAGGGCGCGGCCGGTCAGGCGGCGGGTGGGCTCCCCGGCCTCCTCGCCGACCGCCGCGATCCGGCCCCGGTCGCCGAGCGCCACGTGGACTCCACGCGCGAAGCTGCTCCCGGTCCAGGTGAGATCGGCCTCGACCACCTCGCGGACCGTCTCGGCCGGGTCCGCGCTCACGCCGCCTCCTGGCAGAAGTGGTGAACGGTCCGTTCGAGCAGCGTCCGTGCCCGGACCAGGTCCTCCTTGGGCAGCCACTCGTCCGGCTTGTGGGCGACCTCGATGTCGCCCGGGCCGAAGACGGCGCAGTCGACGCCGTCGCCGAGCTGCTGGAGCCAGCCGGCGTCGGTGGCGAAGGAGACGGACGCGCCGCCCTCCTGGCCGGTCAGACCGCACAGGAAGCGATGGATCGGCGCCTCGGCGGCGAGCTCCATGGGCGGGCTCTCGGAGAGGATCTCGAGATCGTATCCCTCGACCGCGGCGGTCGGGGCGACCGCCCGGCGGACGCGGTCGATCATCGCCTGGGCGTCCATGCCGGGGAGCAGGCGGATGCCGATCTCGACCGTGCACCGGTCCGGCACCATGTTGATCGCGGTGCCGCCGTGGATGGTGGCCACGTTGAGCGGTGCGTAGGGGGCGTCCGGGAAGGCGTCGGAGGCCGGCACCCGCTCGGCCTCGAGCGCGCGCCGGAGGGCGGCGAGGGCGGCCACGCCGTCCGCCGCCCGCTCGACCGCGTTGACCCCCAGGTGCGGGTAGCCGCTGTGGGCGCTGGTGCCGCGGTAGGTGACGGCGAGCTTGAGGTGCCCCTTGTGCCGGCGGATGACGCGTAGCCGCGTCGGCTCGCCGATGATCGCCGCGCGCGGCAGCGGCGGGCCGTCCCAGGCCCCGTCCCACACCTTGGCCAGGTGCGCGGAGCCGAGGCAGCCGAGCTCCTCGTCGCAGGTGAAGAGGAGCACCAGCGGATGGCGCAGCTGGTGCGGGTCGGCGGCCATGGCCAGGTTGGTCGCCAGGGCGAGGAACCCCTTCATGTCCGCGGCGCCCCGGGCGGCCCAGCGGTCGTCGAGGTCGGTCAGGTGGAACGGTGGCGTCGTCCAGCGCTCCCGGTCGTCCGCGGGGACCACGTCCATGTGACCGGAGAGGACCAGGCCGCCGCGGTCGTCGGCGGCCGTCTCCGGGCCGATCCAGACCAGCAGGCTGGCCTTGCCGTCCTCGGCCGCCGGCAGGCGTTCGATCCGGATGCCGGGGCGGTCCAGGTAGTTTGCCAGGAAGTCGGCGAGGGGGAGGTTCGAGTTGCGGCTGACGGTGTCGAAGGCGACCAGCCGGGCGAGCAGCTCGGCGTCGGTGAGGGGGACTCTCATGAAGGCGACGATACCCGATCGGCCGCGCCTGACAGGGCGTGGGCAGGGAAGGGGCAATGAGTGGTCCGAGGGTGAGGCGGTGCGGCGGCCGGGCGGTCTCCGCGGGGCTCCGGCGTGGCACCGGGACCCCGCGGACCCGGCGGCGTCAGCCGGTCACGCGGAGCGCGTCCTTGACCTCGGACACGCCCTCGACGCCGCGGGCGAGCTCGAGCGCCCGCTTGTGCGCCTCCCGGCTCGGCACCGTGCCGTACAGGGTGACCGCCGCGTCCTTCGCCTTGACCTCGATCTTGGCACCGTCGAGGGTGCCGAGGGCGTCGGTCACCGCCGCGGCCAGGGCGGCGTCCACCTGCTTTTGGGGCGGCGGGACCTGCAGCCGGTTCACCAGGCCGTTGACACCGGGGGTCTTGCCGGCGATGGCCAGCGCTTGGCGCGCCGCATCCGCGTCATCGACCTTGCCGCTCAGGGTGACCACGTCGCCCTTGGCGGAGACGGTGATCCCCAGGGAGCTGACCGCCGGCTCGGCCGCCAGTCGGCTCTCCACGCGCTGGGTCAGGGTGGCGGCGTCCGCCGGGGCGGCCGCCGAATGCATCGAGCTGCAGGCAAAGGTGGACAGGGTGAAGGCGCAGACGGCCGCCACCATGAATCGCTGCTTCATGACGTTACCTCCTGGAGATGGAACTGGAAACCGGTGGCGACCGCGGCGGGAGTGGGTGCGATCGCGACGATGGTGCCTCGGCGCCGCGGTGCGGCGCGGACGGCAAGGTTACTGGGCTCTGTTGCAGGACGGAAGACGTGCATGGGTGGGCTGCAGGTCCCGCGCCAGGGGGTGGCGGCGGGTGGGGGTCGCCGCCCACCGCCTCGGCAGCTCAGGGAGTCGGGGCAGCAGAGCTGGGCGGCTCGGTGGCTCTGCTGCCCCGGCTTCCGGGAGGTGCC
>Ga0210086_1000148_pt1 | contig 44284 bp, 41 predicted proteins | sample China_Galinas_PW_3_FD_184867 | JGI IMG/M metagenome (GOLD analysis project Ga0210086, IMG submission 184867) | Wetland microbial communities from San Francisco Bay, California, USA, that impact long-term carbon sequestration - China_Galinas_PWB_D2... | ecosystem: Environmental > Aquatic > Marine...
GGTCAAAGACGGCCAGCTGGTGGTGCCCGCCTGCAACGCCAAACTGCGCCGCACGGTCAAACCGGCCACCGGGATCAGCGTGGTGACCTTGCAGGCCGGGGCCTTCACTCCGCCGAACGGGGATGTGACCGGCACGCCCAATCTGGTCAAGCTGGACGCGAGCCCCAATGGCGACCTCCAGTTTTTAGGCTATGAAGCGGCCGAAGCGACCGGGGTCGATCTGACCAAGGCCGAGGTGATCGTCAGCGCCGGGCGCGGGATCGGCAAGCCGGAGAACCTGGCAATGATTGAGGCCCTGGCCAAGGCCCTGAAAGGGGAATACGGCGCCAGCCGGCCGGTGGTCGATGCCGAATGGGCCGAGCACAGCCGGCAGGTCGGCACCACCGGGCAGACGGTCAGTCCGAAGCTCTATGTCGCCTGCGGCATTTCGGGAGCGATTCAGCACCTGGCCGGGATGAAGAAATCGGAGTTCGTGATTGCCATCAACACCGACAAGGACGCGCCGATCGGCGAAGTCGCCGACGTGCTGGCGGTCGCCGACCTGAAGCAGCTGCTGCCGGTGTTGACCGAAAAACTGGGGGCCCATTAGGAGAGCAACCATGAATTGAACAGATATTTGCCGAGTTGCCGGAATTTTTTCAATCGGGCAGCTTCAGCAAACCGACAAGTGTCTATTTCTCCATTGACAAGACCTGCAAGACCTTGCATGTTGATGCTGCCGGCTGTCGGGTCGAAAATGGTCGCACTCTTGTCAACGCAGACTGCATCTGCAAAACCAGTGAGGAATTTTTCCTCAACGTTTGGAACAATGGGTATAAACCGGGCATCATGGATTTTTTCACCGGCAGGATCAAATCGAATGATCCCGGAATTTTGCAAAGTTTTCTGCAGGCTTGCGGAAAACCCTGAGGACGTTATCCTGATTTTTCGAGCTGGCTGCTTTTTTGCATTATTTGCTACGAGCGGGCGACGTTGGCAGCCGGACCAGTTCAAGACTACAAACTGACAAGCTTCCGGTCGGGCTGATTTTTCATGAGCCCGGCCGGTATTTTCACCCTGCCGAACTGACTATTTCTGTTTGAGATAAAACATTTGACATTTATCCGCATCTGACCTAAAAAAAATGGTCTTACCATTTAGTATGCGTCTCGGGAGTCCTTCATGGTTGAACTACTGGTGATATTAATCAGTGCGGTTTTCGTCAACAACTTCGTGTTGGCGCGCTTTCTCGGCATCTGCCCGTTCCTGGGGGTCTCGAAGAAAGTCGAGACCGCAATCGGTATGGGAATGGCGGTCATTTTCGTATTAACCGTCGCTTCAGTCGTCACCTGGTTCATTCAATACCTGGTATTGATCCCCTTCGGCATCGAATATCTGCAGACCATCGCCTTTATCCTGGTGATCGCCTCGCTGGTGCAGCTGGTGGAAATGGTGATCCAGAAGACCAGTCCGGTGCTCTATCAATCCCTCGGCATCTTCCTGCCGCTGATCACCACCAACTGCGCAGTGCTCGGCGTAGCAGTGCTGAACATTCAAAAAAGCTACAGTTTTATTGAATCGGTGGTCTTTTCCCTGGGAGCCGGGCTCGGTTTTACCCTGGCGATGGTGCTGTTCGCCGGTCTGCGCGAACGGCTTGAACTCTGTCCGGTCCCGCAGAGTTTCCGCGGCACGGCAATTGCTTTGGTCACCGCCGGTTTGCTCTCGCTGGCCTTCATGGGTTTCGCGGGGTTGGTAAAAGGTTAAATACCGAGGGACAAGGCACTTGGAACTAGGAGCTGGGATTATATCCTGGAACCTAGCTCCTCGCACCTTGAACCTCGTTTTTCGGAGAAAAACGTAATGTTAGCAGCAGTTTTAAGTATCGGCGGAATCGGCCTGGTTGCGGCAGCGGCCTTGGGGCTGGCCGCAAAAAAATTCGCTGTCGAAGTCGATCCGCGCGAACTGGCAATCCTTGAAGCCTTGCCCGGCGCCAACTGCGGCGCCTGCGGCTACCCGGGCTGTGCCGGCTACGCCAAAGCGGTCGCGGAAGGGACCATCTCGCCGAATCTCTGTACCCCGGGCGGCGCCGATACCGTAGAGGCGATCGCCAAAATCATGGGGATTGAGGCGATCACCGCCGAGCCACAGGTGGCGGTGGTACTCTGTCAGGGGGACAACCGGAAGGCGACTCAGAAATACCGCTATCTGGGGCTTACCGATTGCAACGCCGCGCAGAAGATCGCCGACGGGCCCAAGACCTGCCCCGGCGGCTGTCTGGGGATGGGGTCCTGCCAGCGCGCCTGCCCCTTTGGCGCCATTGAAATGACCCCCGAGGGGCTGGCGGTGATCAGCCGTGAAAAGTGCACCGGCTGCACCAAGTGTGTCGCCGTCTGTCCGCGCCAGGTGATCAAAATGACCCCCCTTGAAGCCGTGACCCATGTGTTGTGCAACAGCCATGACAAAGGCGCCGCGGTACGCAAATATTGCCAGGTCGGCTGCATCGCCTGCCAGATCTGCAAGAAGACCGCACCCGAGGCTTATATGATCGAAGACTTCCTCGCCCGCGTCGAGTACCCTCAGCATGCCCAGGCTGTGGCTGCGGTCGAGAAATGTCCAACCAAATGTATCCGTGATTTCAGCAGCGGTTACCCGGAAGGGAGCAGCTTTGCCCCGCCGACCGTTCCGGTCGCGAAAGATAACGCCGCCTGAGAGGATTTGAACCACGATGAACCTGAAAACTTTTGCCGGCGGCCTGCATCCCCCGGACAACAAGAAGTGGTCAGCCGACAAGCCGATCGAACTCTGTCCGCTTCCCGAAGAGTTGATCATTCCGGCCGCCCAGCATATCGGCGCTCCGGCCGAGATCTGTGTTGCCGTCGGCGACACGGTCAAAAAAGGGCAGATGATTGCCCAGGCCAAGGGCTTCGTTTCGGTCCCGATCCACGCTTCGACCTCCGGCGAGGTGATCGCCATCGAGCCGCGCCTGCACCCGATGGGTCGCCCGCTACCGGCGGTGGTAATCAAGCCGGACGGCCAGGACCAGTGGGATGACTCACTCAAGCCCAACGACCCGGAGCAACTCGATAGCGAAACCCTGAAGTCCCTGATTCGCGACGCCGGCATTGTCGGGATGGGCGGGGCAACCTTTCCGACCCACGTCAAACTTTCGCCTCCGGAAGGGAAAACCATCGACACCCTGATCCTCAATGGCGTCGAGTGCGAACCCTACCTGACCGCTGACCATCGATTGATGCTGGAACAGTCCGAACGGCTGATCGACGGGATCCGGATTCTGCGGAAAATTCTCGGGGTGAAGGACACCATCATCGGTATCGAGGCAAACAAGCCGGATGCCATCGAACATCTGAATAAGGAATGTGCGCCACATCAGATCCAGATCCAGCCGCTCAAGGTGCAGTACCCACAAGGGGCCGAAAAGCAGCTGATCGACGCCTGCACCAGCCGCCAGGTCCCCTCCGGCGGGCTGCCGATGGACTGTGGCGTGGTGGTACAGAATGTCGGCACCTGCGCGGCGATCAGCGACGCCGTGCGGCTGGGACGGCCCCTGGTCGAGCGGGTCGCTACCGTCACCGGCCCCGGCATCAAGGAACCGAAGAACCTGCTGGTCGCGGTCGGCACACCACTGCAGCACCTGGTCGACCAATGCGGAGGCTTAAATGGTGAGCCGGCCAAAATCATCATGGGCGGCCCGATGATGGGCCAGGCCCAGCTATCGCTGGAGGTTCCGGCGATCCGTGGCACCTCGGGACTGCTGATCTTCCGCGAACCGGATCTGCAGGTCCGGCCCGCCGGACCCTGCATCCGCTGCGGACGCTGCGTCAGCGTCTGTCCGATCCACCTGCAGCCGACCACTATCGCCGCCTACGCCCGGCTCGACCTGATCGACGAGGCGGAACACTACAACGCCCTCGACTGCATCGAATGCGGCTGCTGCACCTACATCTGCCCGGCAGCACTGCCGCTGGTGCAGTCGATCCGCCACGCCAAAGGCGGCATCATGGCCAAAAGAAGGAAGCTCTGACGTGGAAAATCAGCTCTATCTGTCATCTTCGCCCCATATCCACAGCGGCGAAACCACCGACAAAGTCATGCGGCTGGTGATATATGCACTGCTGCCGGCGACTCTCCTGTCGATCTACTTTTTCGGTCTGCCGGCGCTCAGTGTGCTGCTGATCTGCACCCTCGGCTGTCCGGTTTTTGAGGCGCTGGCCTGCAAGCTGCGGAAGCAGCCGCTGACCTTGGTCGACGGCTCAGCAGCACTGACCGGGATTCTGCTGGCGATGAACCTGCCGCCGAGCTGCCCCTGGTGGATCGCCCTGTTCGGTGCGGCGGTGGCAATCCTGGTCGGCAAGCAGGTCTACGGGGGCTTGGGATACAACCCGTTCAACCCGGCGCTGGTTGCCCGGGTCGTGCTGTTGATCTCCTTCCCGGTGCAGATGACCAGTTGGACCGCTCCGGCGCCCCTGGGTTCGGGAATCGACGCCGTGACCAGCGCCACCCCCCTGGGTGAGGTCAAAACCGCGGTGATGCTCACCGGCAAGCTGCCGGAACTGGCCACCAGCGGTTTCGGTCACTATTTCACCGGCGACATGGCCGGCTGTCTCGGCGAGGTGTCAGCCATTGCGCTGCTGCTCGGCGGGCTGTTCCTGCTCTACAAAAAGGTCATCACCTGGCATATCCCGGTCAGCTTCATCGGCACCGTGCTGGCGATCGGCGGGATTTTCTGGCTGGTCGATCCGGGCAGATATCCCAGCCCGCTGTTTCATCTACTCACCGGCGGCCTGCTCCTCGGCGCTTTTTTCATGGCGACCGACATGGTCACTTCGCCGGTGACTTACCGGGGGATGCTGATCTTCGGGTGCGGCTGCGGCCTGCTGACGGTGTTGATCCGCCTGTTCGGAGGTTACCCGGAAGGGGTCTCCTTCGCTATCCTGCTGATGAACGCCTGTACCCCGCTGATCGATCGCTATACCCGTCCGAAGCTCTACGGGCAGGTTGAAAGCCTGAAGGCGGAAGGATAATTCGTGATGAAAGAGATAAGCCGCCTGCTGGTCAGCCTGACCCTGATTGCCGCCTGCGCCGGATTGATTCTGTCGCTGGTCGAAAACGTCACCCGCGAACCGATCAAAGAACAACGCCGCCTGCAGATGCTCAAAGCCTTAAGCGCGGTGCTGCCGGAATTCGACAACAGTCCCGACACCGACAGCGTGACCCTGCAGAACGGGGTCGACAAGAAAGGCAAACCGGTGGAAGTGGTCTTCTACCGCGGCCGGAAAGCGCAGCAGCTGGTCGGCACCGCCTTCAAGGTGGTCGCACCAGACGGCTACAGCGGCAATATTGAAGTGATGGTCGGCATTGAACCGAACGACAACCTGCATGGGATCGAAATTCTCTCCCATGCCGAAACCCCGGGGCTGGGAGCACGGATTATTGAACCGGCCTTCAAGGATCAATTCAAGGGGAAAAGTCTCGACAACGCCGACTGGCGGGTCAAAAAAGACGGTGGCCAGTTCGACCAGATCACCGGCGCCACCATTTCGCCGCGGGCGATTGTCAAGGCGGTGAAAAAAGGGCTGGAATTTTACCGCGAACATAAGGCGCAGATCGTTCAAGGAGGTAAGCAATGAGCCTGTACCGGGATTTTACCAGGGGGCTCTGGAAGGAAAACGCGGTCTTCAAACTGCTGCTCGGCATGTGTCCGACCCTGGCCGTCACCACCAGCGCCGAAAACGCCATCGGGATGGGGCTGGCGACCACCTTCGTGCTGGTTTGCTCGAACATCGCCGTGGCGATGATGCGCAAACTGATCCCTTCCGGAGTGCGTATTCCGGCGTTCATCATCATTATCGCTTCGTTCGTCACCGTCGTGCAGCTGGTCATGGAGGCCTGGGTCTATGACCTCTACAAGGCCCTGGGAATTTTCATTCCGCTGATCGTCGTCAACTGCCTGATCCTCGGACGCGCCGAAGCCTTCGCTTCGAAAAATCCGGTGACCAACTCCATCGCCGACGGTCTCGGCATGGGCCTAGGCTTCACCCTGGGACTGTTTATTCTCGGCGCGGTGCGGGAATTGTTCGGGTCGGGCGCCATCCTCGGCATCTCGCTGTTCGGCGGCGGCTACCAGCCGGTCCTGCTGATGATTCTGCCCCCCGGCGCCTTCATCACTCTGGGACTACTGCTCGCCCTGATGAACAGGTGTGAAGCCGGGAAACATTGACCCGCTTGATGCCATGCGTAAAAAAGGGAGCCAAAAAATGGCTCCCTTTTTTTATGGCTCCTTGGAAAACTTCTTCACCAGCTCGTTATCGATCAGGTAGATGCAGACCTCTTTCGCGCCAAGTTTGGAATATTTGAACTTTTCACACAGATTGTCCATCAGGAAACTGACATCGTTGCGAATCCGTCGATCGTAGGTCTTGAAATCCTCGCTGTCAAAATCCTTGATTGCGCGCCGGAAGTTTTCATTGGCCAGGAAAGGTTCCAGAACACGCTCCTTGAGATGGTGCACGTATCGTTCGTAAAGGCTCTGATACAGCCGGGTCTCGCTGATCTTTTTCCCCTCCAGCTGCAGCTCCTGGGTCAGGGTGCGGGTAGTGTATTCCTTTTGAATCCCCTTACGGAACAACAGCACCTTTTCCCGGTCATTCCCTTCAGAAATCAGTCGCCGTTCGATCGGAGCATAGAACTCCTCGCTGATCTGCAGTTTTTCGCCGGTGTAGACACAGTTGACACTGGTCCCGGGTTCAAAGTTGACGGCGAACATGTAGTTCTGCAGATCACGAGCAATCTGCTCCTCGTTATAGTAGTAGAGCGATTCCTTGATTTCCTGCATGATCGTGTAGTTGTACATATGCAGCAGCGAGTCGAGAAAACCATCGGGGATCAGCTTCTTCCAGTCTTCCCGCCGGCTGAAGAACCGGTAGAGAGTGGCCATGTCGATCATCGCCCCCTCTTTTCCGTAGGCATTGTACAACTCACTGAAAATACGGATCGAATCACGTCCCGAGAAACCGGTCACCCCTTCGTGTTCCGACTCGGCGATGATCCGCCGCCGCCGCTTGGCCGTCAGCCCTTTCCGATCCCCCTCGCTGAGCCATTCCGGAATGTTACCGGTATAGATCTCCATTTTCAGCAGCTGCAGATTTTCATCACAATAGCTGCTGTATCGCGACGGATGCCCGATCCACTCGGTCATCGCCGGGGAATTCTTGTTCAGCCGGGTCGAAATGATCACCCGGGCAAAATTGTGTAGCACCCGCGGCAGGAACCGGCTGTCAATATGCCGCCCAAAAGTATTGCGGTAGATTTCAACTTCAGTGCGCAAATCGAGGACGTAAGGGATTTTGATAAATTCGATCCGGTCCGACAAGGACGGCAGGTCCTTGATACTCTCCTCGTCTTCCGGATTCATCAGCGCCAGAAACAGGGAGTTGACCTTCTCTTCGATATATTCGACCTTATGCACCCCCTCGCTGATGATGTTGTGCAGCTCCAGCAAGCGCTCAACGTTATGCCCTTTGACATCCATCAAAGAATAGATTCCGTTGTTGGTCTTGGCGAAATTGGAGAACAGATACTGCACCTGATTGCTGTCGCGCAGCAGGCCGTTGATCCGGCTCTGCAGCATTTCGTTGCCGAGGACATTCTGCTTGAGAATTCGATCGCCGGGATTGTAGACGCTGATCCCCTCGCCGAGCCGCCGATTGAAACTATACTGGCGGGCAAACAGCATCTTCAGCACCAGCTGCGGGTCCTGCAGGCGGCTGAGCAGCGCCTGATAGATCGAGGTGCAGATGGTGCAGGGGCTGTCCTTGAAAACCCACTCGTACTGTTTTTCGGTAAACAGCTTCCACTTGGTTTCGTCATTCTTGAACAAGTCATCAAAGAAATCGCGCCGGTACTCGCGCGGAATCATCAAAATCGGGCTGTCGTGGCTGGGGCAGGGAACCTCGATGTAGGTGTCGCCATGATAGGCCACCTTCTGCGCTTCGATCAGATCACTCTGGCGCAGCTCATATTCATCGAGCAGGGTGGAGAGTTTGGTCAGGAAGCGATCGGTTTCCTTTTCGTTGAAATCCCCCAGCACCTTGCGATCGAGGCGCCAGATCGCCTCGTAGGTGCAGCCTTCGGAACTGTTGACGTACTGTTCGAATTTCCGCAGCAGATTGTCGAGGAAGGTACTCTTGCCGCAACCGTGCGGCCCTTTGAATATGTAGATTTTGTTCTGCTGGCTGCCGTGGCGGAAGTTTTCCGCCAGGGTCACCAGCCGGTTGCTGAACAACCGGTCGGCGAAAAAGGGATGGTCGGAATCTTGGACGAACAGGCGACTGGTATCGTAATAGGCATAGTTGATCGATTCGGGATCATCCTGATATTCATCAACTCCGGGTTCGATATAGGCTTCGATCAGATCGTGGAAGACCTGGAAGATATTACGGATTGCCTTGGGTGGGTTGGCGGTCACCCGGTCCAGGTAATGGTCAAAACGGATCGGGCCGGAGTCCTGGCGATCCTGCTGGACATGGACAAAGCGTTCCATCGCCTTGTCGATATTCGATTTTTCCGCTAGAGCGGCTTTGATTCTGTCGGCCATCGGGTTAAATCGTCTCCCTGCTCAGCTGGCGATCCTGCATCGTGTAAAGCACCCGGGTCCAGGAAACCTGAGGCGGCGGCTCCTCATCCTCCGCCTCTCCGCCACCCCTGACTTCCGCGTCACTGGTTTCCAACTTGACCGGACTCCCCCAGAGATACTCGATCCCCAACATGGTATTGGCGATATATTCGCTGACCAACGGCTTCCCCTCGATCCGGTGGCTGAGATAAAGTTCGCCGTTGGTCGCTTTTTCCGGAATGATTTCGATCTGCGGTGGATGATAAAGCGAAGCGAACAGCATCTGCCGGTAATCCTCCGCTTTGCGGCTGCGCACGTAATATTCCCAGACCATCCGCTGCTTGTTCAACCGGCGGCCGGCGACAAACAGCTGGTTCTTGTCAATGAAATCCTGGTCGACGAAACTGTTGATGAAAGTAAAATCGCAAAAATTTTCCCGCACCCGGAACAGCTGCTCGCGTCCTCGCGCGGTTTTCAGATTGTACTGCTTGCGCTGCTCGAGCCCCTGCAGGCGGCGGAAATCCATGCTGTAACAGCCGCGTTCCGCCTGTTCCTCAATCCAGTAAAACAGCCGCATGCCCAGGGCGTAGGGATTCAGGCCGACCCGGGGCATCGCCGTTACTCCGGCATTGACCCGGGCAAAACTCACCTCATTCCCCTTGATTCGGTCATCCTGCAGAAACAAGGTCTCGTGCCAGTAACTGGCCCAGCCTTCATTCATGATCTTGGTACGGATCTGGGGTTGAAAGTAGATCGAGGTCGTGCGGACAATCTGCAGCACCGACTTCATCCATTTGTTCTCATCGCGGTTCAGAAACGGCGAATGATCGATCAGGAACTGCAGCAGATCAAGGCTAGGGACTTCATAATTCTCCTGGTATTTCTCAAAGGACGCCTCGAACTCCGGGTACTGTTTCAGCACCTTGGCGAAAAACTCCTGTTCACCGAGATCACCGTGTTCTTTCAGGCAGCTATTAAAGTCATCGATCTGCTTAACATATTCGCTGATTTTCAGTTGTTTGACGGTCTGCAGGAAATAGTCAAAATAATAGTCGAGGCGGCCGGAACAGCCGCTCTCGGTCCGGCTAAGCTTGGCCAGTTCGGCATGATAACCGACCAGGTTGTCGATCCCGCGGGCAAACTCGATGATGTAATCGACCCAGCGCCCGTGCTCGCTGCGCAGCCGTGCGATCAGCCGCTTGTCGGCCAGCGCCTGACCGGTCAGGTCAAAATCCCAGGTGTGGCGGAAATAAAGATTGTTCTGGAAAAAATCGATATGGCCGATGACGTGATAAAAAATCATCACGTTGAGCCAGTCGGGATTGTTGTCGTTATAAAAAGAGATCGCCGGGCGGGTGTTGATCACCGTTTCGTAAGGGTTGCCCGGATAGAGATCGTATTTCCCCTGTTCCCGCAGCACCTCGACATCATGCACCCAGTAGTCGTAGAGGGTCGGGATCATGTTTTTCGGCATCAGTTCGATCATATCGCGGTTGGTGACGATGTACTCGAGGGTCTCATCCTCGAAGGACAAACCGGCGTCACGCGCCCGCTCCTTGCAGCCTTCCATGATCATCTTGGTTTTCTGATCAACCAGTTCCATAGTCTGCCTGTTGTCAACCGCACCGACCCTGGTCGCCGCGGTGGTTACTCCGAAACCAGCCGGCGAATCCCTTCAATCAACCGCTCTTCCGGTTCATCTTCCTTCATGCTGTCGAGACGCAGCAGTTCCACCGCCTGTTCCAGCAGCCCGGAGCGCTTCAGGTACGTTTCCACCTCGGTCGCGCCGGGGCTGGTGTAGCGATGTTCGGCGATGGTAATGCCGATACGGCTGGAATAGGCCAGCATCTTCTTCAATTCCGGGATTGTTTCCCGCCCCTCGCGGTCCCAGTCATCGCCATCAGTGCCGTGGAAAATGTAGATGTTGTAGTCGGCCGCCAAACTCTCTTCCTCCACGATCTTGTTGATCAGCCGGTAGCCCGCGGCGACCTGGGTCCCTCCGGCCACCTTCGAGTTGTAATAGGTATAGAAATCCTCGACTTCGGTCGCTTCGGTATCATGCAGCACGAATCGGGTTTCCACCTGGCCGCCGTACTGGTAGAGCAGCCAGCTGTAGATCAGGATATGCTGGGTCACCACCAGTTCGGTCGCCTTGCCGGCCATCGACCCCGAGTAGTCCCGGATGAAAAAGACCATTGCCTGCGATTCGTAATCTTTTTCCCGCGACAGAATCCGGTAGATTTTATCCTTGGGTGCGATCAGGAACTTGGTTGGGTCGATTTCACCGACATCCGGCAGATTCTCCAGGCCGATGTTGGTCTTGAGAATCTGCCGCAGAGTGGCCTTTTTATCGAGGACCTGACCGAAGCCGCGATTCTTGTCGGTCAGATCGTAGGTGTATCGGGTTAATGAGCGCTTTTTCCCTTTCTCCTTGAGATTCGGCAGCTGGAATTTTTCGGTCAGAATCCGCCCCAGGTCGTAGGCGTTGGCCTCCATCTCGTGGGCGCCCCCCTTCCCCTGTCCAGCTCCCTCTCCTTCGCCTTCCCCTTCCTGACGCACCGGCTGTTCGCCGATCACTTCCCCCTCTTCCCCCTCACCGTGACCGCCCCCACCCCCGCCGCCTTCTTCCTGTTGCCGGAAGCGGTTGTCGTGAATGAATTTTTCTTCGACGGTGGTCGGCACGACGACCACTTTCTCCTGGCTGCCGCGCCCCGGCTTGACCAGTTTGCCGACCTTGATCTTGCGCGGGAAACCGTCCTGTTCACGGAGCCGGTCGCGTTCCAGCAGATCGTCGATAGTGCGGATACTGCTCAGCAGCGGCCCCTTGCCCCGATCCAGTTCCTGCAACAGGGCGAAATCGTTGCTGCTGTACAGATCCGCCAGGCGCGGCAACCGGGGATCGGCATCCGGATCGGCGATCAGGTGTGGCCGGTCGTCCGGCAACTCCCGGAGAAATGACTCCTCACGTCCGGTCAGTCTTCCTTCTTCCTGTAACTGCCGGAAATATGCCTGCCTCCGCTCGCGGTTCATAAAGTCGGTCAGCCTTCATCTTCCTGGGTGCAGAAATATTCGATGGTCTTCTGGGCGCAGGTGCGACAGTAACCGAGCTGGTTCAACATGGTGTCGATCATCCGATCGTAAAGCTTCTGGTTTTCCTCGTTGGTACGGTTGGCCAGCGCCCCGACCAGCGACCCGGCGCCGGCGATATCCGACTTCAGGCGCACATCGGTGACCGCTTTGACCAGTTCCAGGTTGTCCATGAAATCGTACCCGGCATCAACCGAGATCTTCTGCCCGTAGATCTTGCGGATCGCGGTGCGGAAGGTTTCCCGCTGCTCCTCGGTCTTCAAACCCAGCCGCTCTTCGACACTCTGGATAAAGCGCTGGTCGACTTTCAGCGCCTTCAGTTCGCCGGTCTGCGGATCACGGTATTTCCACATCTTGTCAGGACCGAGATTCTCGGCGTCGATACCGATGATCATGTTGACGTAGTTCATCACATCCTTGCGGATCGCCTGCGGTTCGTCCATGTAGGCATTGAACATCTCGGTCATGATCCGTTCTCGGTAGAGCCCCTTGGCCAGTTTCAGATCATCCAGGTACTTGGCGCGATCGTTGTTGTCCGAAACATAATCGAGGATGATCCGCTCGACAGCCCGGAAGATATCGTAAGCGAACATGCACTGCCCCTCGTTGGTTTCGGTCCCTTCCACCAGCAACTGGATCGCCCGGCCGAGGTTACGGTGGCCGAGCCCCTTCTGGCCGAAACGCTTGGTGATATCCGGCTCCTGATTGAGGATATCGATGACCTCGGCCAGGGTCTTGATGCTCTTCTCGCCGGCCACTTCACCCGCCGCCAGTTTCATCGTTTCGATCGGGGTCAGCTTTTCGCTGCGCGGCAGCCGGCTCAGCACCACCCCGACGCTGGCGGCGTAGTTGAGATTCGGGTCCTGGTGCAGGTGCTGACCGGTGAGCGTGGTCTTGGTTTCACTGCCGATCGCGTATTCGGTGAGATCCTTTTGCATCTTGTAGTTGGTGTTGTGCGAAAAATAGCAGATCCGGCAGCGGTCGATGATCGGCGCTTCTTCCTTTTCGGCCAGGAAGCGGTTGAATTCGGCGTTGTTGCTGGTGGCGATGATCAGGGTGTCGATCGGCCACTTGTAGCCGTCAATCTCGATCAGCCGGTTCTGAATCACCCCCAGGTAGACCTGAACCAGGTCTTTCTTGTTCTTGTAGATCTCGTCGGAAAAATGGATGCCACCGCCGGCCACCCGGGCCAGCGCGCCGCGCCGCAGATCGAAGCGGTAGGGGTTGTTGGTGTCGGTGATATGCAGCAGCCGCTGGATCGATTCCTCGCCGAGCAGGTCGACGGCGCTGGAGGTGATCTTGTCCTTGGCCGCATACTTGCCGGTCACCGTCCCCAGGCTTTCGGTCAACGGCACCGGGATGATTTCGATATGCTTGAGCAGATCCTCAAGTTTCCCGCCGGTAAATCCACGCAGTTCGTTGAGCATGTAGCTGCTGCAGGCGCCCATCGGTCGGTAGTTCTCGTAGAACTCCTCGATCTGCTTCGTTGTGAAGCCGAAGGTCTTCGCCAGCAGCTCCCGACTCTCGGTCTGGGTTTCGCCGAGATTCATCGCCAGAATCAGCGGATCTTCGTAGGTCTGCGATTCGATCACCGAAATTCGTCCGTAGCTGCCGAGCTGGTCCATCCCGACAAAACGGAAAGTGTATTTGCGATTCTCCGGAATACTCAGAAATTCGCGATATTTGGCACAGAGATATTCGACAAAAAAGGTCTTGCCGTTCCCCGGCTCCCCGACCAGCACGTAGGCCATTTCCTTGGAAGACCCCCCCTCGGCCGCATCTTTGACGAAAGAGACGAAACTGTTGATCTCGTCATACATGCCGATGGCATGTTTGGCGCCGGTGCGGAAGATTTCAAAATCGTAGGTCGACCGTCCGTTGACCACCACCTTGTTGATCGGCTGCGCCAGAATCATCCTTGCCACACCCTGAAAGGCGTTTTCAAAGCGGCGCTTGCCCTGTTTGATCGCCTGCAGGTGAGCTTTGAGTGACAAATCGTCTTTTCTGGTCCGTGTCTGTGCCATGAGTCAACTCTCCCGTGGATAATTTCTGATTCTTAGGAACTGTTTACAAATTATAACGGGTATTTTCCGTTTTTTTCGGGCCGGGAAGATATTTCTCTCATTCTTTTTCACGATAACACGAAACGCAAAAAAACAACGGGGCCACCTTTGAGGGTGACCCCGAATCCCACCTGATCAGCATGTCCGGCTGGGAAACCTTTACCAGCCGAAATGGAAAACGATTTGCGGTGGCGACAGAATGAGCGGCGCACGAGCATAGACATAGCGTTGGTAGCGAGGTGCCGGTCTGAAGAAAACCTGATGCCTCCGCGGATACCGGTCTCTGTGGTGCATCCTGTGGTGCATCCGATGGTCCCGATGCCGCTCGAAGCGCGATCCGCGATACTGATGATCGCCATGGCGATTGTCGCTCCAACCATTGTTGTGTCGTCCCGAGTGGTCCCGATGCTCGCTCCCTTGGGCCAGCGACAGCATCGGAGTTGCCATCAGCAGTAAACCGGCGATCAGAATTGTCAAAGTCGTTTTCATGTTCTCCTCCTTTGCGAGTGAGGGGCGTTTCGTTCCTGCTTGCCTTTGACTCAACCCTAGCAAATTCAAACGACCGTTTCATTCGACATCGACTCGTATTTCTCCTGATGTCTAAAGTAAATTATGTATTTTCAACCAGTTGTCGATCAAAATGTCGGGTTGTCGAAAGACAATTTATTATCCATTTTCTTTAGATAGCGCATAAAACTACCGATAAGAGGAGTGTTGAGGTAGAATCCGAAGCTATTCATCGAAAGGAGAATCGATTATTGAATGCGGTAAGAGGGGCTCTGAACAAAATTGGACAGCAGCTTGCCAGGTATCTGACCACGCCACGGGTCGGGTCGGCGCAGCTGGCTACCAGCCGGCCGGAATTGTTGGCGAGCTGCCTGCGCGCCGGCGATGTCCTGTTGATCGACGGCAACACCCGCATCGCCGGGGCGATCAAATATCTGACCCAGTCGAGCTGGTCGCATGCCGCACTCTATATCGGCCTGGCAAAAGCCCCACCGGGCGAAGGGGAAGAAGAGGTAAAAGTCCTGTTGGAGGCGGATGTGCTGGAGGGGATCCGGCTGGTTCCGTTGAGGGCCTACAGCCGCAACCATACCCGCATCTGCCGGCCGATCGGGCTTTCGGCCGCGGATATCGATCAGGTTATCAACTATGCGCTGGAGCGCCTCGATTACCGCTACGACCTGAAAAACATTTTTGATCTGGCCCGTTACCTGGTGCTGCCGACCGCGATCCCGTCCGGCTGGCGGCGCAATCTGCTGGCGCTGGGAAGTGGCGATCCGACCCGGGCGATCTGTTCCTCGCTGATCGCCCAGGCCTTCCAGTCGGTCCGCTATCCGATCCTGCCGGATGTCCACTACCAGCAGGTAGATCGTAACGGCCGGATCTTCTACCGACAGATTCTGAAAATCCGTCACCACAGTCTGTTCGTTCCACGCGACTTTGACGTCTCCCCCTACTTCCAGATCATCAAACCGCAGATCGAAGCTGGCTTCGACCCCGTCGAAATTGAATGGGAAAAACCCGCCAGATCCTTACCCCTCTAAACACAGAATGTAATGCCACTGTTGCTCCGTCACCGGCGAGACCGACAGCCGGTTCCCCTTTTGCAGCAGCGGCATGTTTTCCAACTCAGGATGCTGTTTCAGTTCGGCCAGCGGCATGAGCCGCCGGGTATGGCGGACATATTTGACGTCAACCATGAACCAGCGCGGCTTGGCCGGGTCGCTTTTGGGATCGAAGTGGTTGCTGTGCGGATCGAAGGCGGTATGGTCCGGATAGCCGGCGCGCACCACCTCCACGATCCCGACGATCCCCGGCGTTTCGCAATTGGAATGATAGAAAAAGGCCCGGTCGCCGACCTGCAGCTGATCGCGCAGCAGGTTGCGCGCCTGGTAGTTGCGCACCCCGTCCCAGTGCTCGGTCTGGTCGGGCATCTTCTTCAGATCATTGATACTGAAGGCGTTCGGTTCCGATTTCAGCAGCCAGTAGTTCATCAGAAATTCAGACTCCCTGGGTATGTTGTTTGATGCGGGTTTCCGATTGAGGGGTGTCAATAATCCCAAGGGGATATGGGATTTTATTGTAGCATAACTTTCAGGAACACCACCTCCTGCGGTAACAGGCTGGGACTGATTTTGCGCAGGAAGTGGTGATACCCAAGAGGCCTCCCAATAAGGTTTGGATGTCTCCCTTGGCGGGGGAAGGTCCTCTGGCCGATGGGTTTATTTGCCAGCCCCCTCCTTAGTTACCGGCCTGGGGACCTTATCCCGCTGACAGGGTCCCGCTCTGGTGCCATCGAATGGTATACTTTTACCTGGCCGGACAGGAGTCCGGGTGACCCGACTGCAAGGGGGAAAGCATGGGAAAAATCATTAACATCACCAGGACAAAATTCTCCGTTGGGCAGTTGGTTCACCATCGGCTTTTCGACTATCGCGGGGTGGTTGCCGACGTTGACCGGGATTTTCAGGGGACGGAGGAGTGGTACGAGGCTGTCGCAAAAACCCGGCCACCGAAGGATAAGCCCTGGTACCATGTGCTGGTCCATGGGCAAACCCACTCCACCTATGTTGCCGAAAGGAATTTAGAGCCTGATAGGAACACCGAACCGATTGATCACCCGATGGTGGACCACTTCTTTTCCAAATTCGAGGACGGGGTGTATTTTCGCAGGAATACTGTGAACTAATTTGAACTCATCAAGAGCAATGAGCTCGAAAGGTTCAAGTGTCATTGAAGCCACCTTCGCTTTGGGGGCTCATGATAATGGCTGGCAGTACTTTTGAAATGGTGAATTTGAACGAACGGCATTCCTGCTTGGGTGACGGTAATTAATGGAGATAGGGGGACTCAATGTATCTCGTCTGAGGTATTTCACCTGCGGGAAGAGGCTCAGGGGCGGGCTCACCCTTGGGGCCCAGGTATTTCACAAACCGGTAAATTGCTCTCAGGTCCTGTTCTGGTACGCCGGGTAGCAACACCGCTTCCATCGGCATCCCCTTTCGCATCTTCTTGGTTAAAATCACCCACTCATCTTCTGAAATACGATGGACCAATAACCTCAGGTTAACCGGGTAAACCGTACCCGAAGGGCCAAAGAAGCCGAGGTTGCCGCCAACCAACCAGTCTTTTTCCGCCACAGAAGGTTGCAAATCGTAATCCGGAGTGTGGCAGTTGTTGCACTTCATTTCCAGGACCAACTTACGTCCTCGTTCGATATCTTGACCTTCTAGCCAGCCAGGTCCCATACAACTGACAAAAAACAGGCTTAAAAACAGTAAAATCAGGGATTTATATCTCATCTCATGCCCCGCGCAACCCAAATCTTTGACCATGGTTTTCCAGAATCGATTTTATACCTTAGGTGATATTTGAGATTCCCGCAATGCAGGAAAACCACACGATCGGCTCGCCCGAGGTAATATCCCTCTGCCAATTAATGTTGGTTGCTCTGAATTACAGGAAGTGTCCCGCGTATTTTCTGAAAACAAAAAACCGCTGGCCAGCAAAAAGCTGGCGACAGCGGTTTCCCCCCACGCCTGATTTTTCACAGCATCCATTCCCACTCCCGATATCCTTTCAAATACGCCCAGGCAAATTTAGCCCTGACGCATGGTCATGTCAAAAAGTACGTCGTTTCTGTCTGTTTTCCACCCGGTGTTCCGCAGGACCAATTTCGCAAGGGACAATCAGGGCAAATGTAGAATATCGTTTTAGCAGCACATGGAAAGAAGCTTGCAAAATCCACCATCAGTCATAGGATCTGCGCCGGTACTCGCTATGATCAAAAAAAATGCAGGGCCTGTAACGGGCCCTGCATTTTCATAGGGGATAAAGAAATGAAAAAAGTATGAAGAAGGTGAAATTCATTATCCACGTTTTTCGAAAATTGTCAAACATTGTTTTAATAATTTTCTACGAGAAAATTCTCAAGTATTTTTCATCATGACTTGATCCCTTGCACCCACCCCAACGAACAGCCGATCCCGACCACGCAGAGGCCGCTCTAGGCAATCAAGGTCGCTAATGTTCCAGCACGTGCCCATATACCATGCTGATTATTTCTCTCGCCGTTTCTTCCACCGATTTATTCGTCGTATCCACAATATGCCATTTTCTGTTCTTTTTTATCAGGTTATGGACCATTTCCATTTCAAGGAAAATGTGCCTCAAATCAGTATATTTGTTTGGGGTTCGGTAATGTTTCACCCTGGCGCTTCTGATTTTTTGCAAAACCTCCGAATCCATGACCAGACAAACGACGCGATTCTGATCCACTTTATAAACTTCTTCAGGGATGGGAACCTCCGGCATCAATGGAATATTCACTATTTTGTATCCCAGTTGCGCCAGGTAGTAAGAGGTCGGCGTCTTGGAGGTTCTGGACAACCCGAGAATAACAATATCCGCTTCAAAAACCTTGTTGACGTCCTGACCGTCATCATACTTCATCGAAAATTCTATGGCATCGATCCGCTCAAAATACTTGCTATCGACTCTTCTCAGCAGGTTGACATCCTCTTTCGGCTCAATCCCCAGATATGCTGCAAGTTTTTCGATCGGCGGACCCAATAGGTCATGATGCATCAGCCCCTCTTTCTGACAAATTTCATGAACGTGTTTCCGGATCTCTTGCTTGGCAATGGTATAAGCTACAAATGCACCGTCCGCTTTCGCTTTCTCCAAGGTGCTTTTAACTTTTTCCGGGTTGTCTATCTTCGAGAATATCCGGAGCACTGACGACGAAAGATCAAACTGGATTAAGCTCGCTTTCAATAAACTTGTGGCACTCTGCCCGGTCCCGTCAGAAATGATATACACCAGTTTTTCGCCCTGTTTATTCTGCTTCGTCATCACATTTCACCGCTTGTTTTGTTGGGTTATTTTGATGCACCATGCATTGCCTGTTTCCGATTCGGACCCAGAGCCCTTGCAGATCCCGCAACCCGAACCTCTTAAGTCCGCATGAATGTTTCAACTCAAATTTAATCCTCTTTCGAAACCCGTTCAACCTCTGTTTTCATTACGGGTTTTCCCCCGCGCCAGCGAACAGCCGATGCCGGCCACGCAGAGGGCGCAAAAAATCAGCAGGGCGGAGCGCATGCTGGCGGGAAAATCCGGCTGGCCGTGCATCAGGATGGAAATGAGCCATAATATCAACACCCATAATGTGGGTTCTTTAATTATACTTGGCGACATTTCTTCTCCTTGATGCAGCCTTTCCCTTGACGCATCATTTTCTTTCTGATACGAAGAATAAAAGAATTACAATAATGGATCTCCGAACGGGCAAAACCAGAGTAATCTGGTGACGCAAAACCACGGGTCCTGAAAGGGACAGCCGGGTTGCCGAAGAGATGAGTTAATCATTCGGGCTTCGTTTATCGGAGTATCGAGAGAGCGCTCGTCTTCGGCAGAAGATTGAGCGTTTTTCTTTTTAAATTGATAGAACTTATCCCGACACTCAGGAGACAGTAAATAATTAAGATCACATAAAAAAGATCTCCGAAAAGGCAAAACCAGAGTAATCTGGTGACGCAAAGCCACGGGTCCTGAAAGGGACAGCCGGGTTGCCGAAGAGATGAGTTTTTCGTCTTGGCTATGGCAATGGAGATATCCAAGAAACGCTCATCTTCGGTTTTGGAGATGGGCGTTTTTGTTGTTGGTTTCCCCGGATAGTTCGATTCACCCGCAATTTCCGTCAAAAGAGAAATTGCAGACAAAAGGAGTCGGAAAAATGAAAAGTGCCATCATTAAAACAACACTTTGGATTTCGATGGGATTTGCCGTATTGCTCCTTGCCGCTTGTGGGCAGGATGGTTCAATCACCGGAATCTCATCTGGAAACCCCACTGGAGCTTCATCTGGAATCTCCTCCCACGTTGCCGCTGGAAAAGCCCCTAGAATCTCCCCTCACGCCACCACTGGAACCTTGCAGGTCGCTCTCACTGAAGCAGTCGATCCTAGCCTGAAAGAGGTGGTTATTTCGATCAAGGGTATCCAGGTTATCCCCAAAAATCATAAATTCAAAAGAGCCGCCAGCTTGTCATCGATCACCTTTGATCCCCCTCGAGTTGTTAATTTGCTCGATCTGGCTAGCCAGGAGGAAATCCTAGGAGAGATCCTTGTGCCGGCCGGAACCTATCGCCAAATACGGATTTTTCTCGATGCGAATTCGAAAGGTGAGCCGCCAGCCAATTATATCCGGTTCCAGGATAATTCAATTGCCGCCCTGACAATCCCCGGCTCCCGGACCTCTGGCCTGAAGCTATTTGGAAGATTCACTGTAACACCTGATAAAACCAAGATGGTCGCTCTCGATTTTGACCTGGCAAGGGCGATACATAAAACCAGGAGACATAGCAGGAGACATAGATGGATGTTAAATCCGGCCGGAATTCGCCTTTGTGAGGTGGATAACGTTTTACCACAGAACGGAGCTATCACCGGTTTCGCATTGGCGGATTATGAAGTTGTGGTCCCCGATGCGATTGTCTCAGTTTTTCCATTGGGGCAGGAGCAACCGATTGCGACCAGCCTGGTGGACCCCGAAGATGGGTCCTTCTTCGCATCGCTTCCGGCGGGGACATATTATCTGGAGGTTGATGCCGAAGGCTATGAGCATGCCACAACATATCCTGGAACATTCAACGTGATTGCCGGTGAAGAGACGGATGCCGGGGTTATCAACCTGACGCGTGTAGCACCACCGGACGGAGTTGTCACCGGTTTCGCATTGGAGGGTTATGAAGTTGTGGTCCCCGATGCGATTGTCTCTGCCGTGCCAGTGGGCCAAGAGCAACCGACTGCGACCAGCCCGGTCAACCCCGAGGATGGATCATTCAACCTTTCGCTCCCACCAGGGACTTATTTTCTGGAGGTTGATGCCGAAGGCTATGAGCATGCCACATCATATCCTGGAACATTCAACGTGATTGCCGGTGAAGAGACGGATGCCGGGATTATCAACCTGACGCGCGCGATAACTCAGGACGGAGCTATCACCGGATTCGCATTGGCGGGTTATGAAGTTGTAGTCCCCGATGCGATTGTCTCTGCCTTTGCATTGGGTCAAGAGCAACCGACTGCGACCAGCCCGGTCAACCCCGAGGATGGATCATTCCGCATTATACTCCCACCAGGGACCTATTATCTGGAGACTGATGCCGATGGATATCATTCCTCAACATACCCATTTCCTGGAACATTTAACGTGATTGCTGGTGTAGATACGGAAGTTGGGATTATCAACCTGTAGCGCGTGATCCCATGATAAGTCGAACATTGCACCATTTCTAAAACAAATAAGCCCCAGCCAGTTCCCACCGGCTGGGGCTTATTCAATATTTGAACAGCACTAATTCCCTGCGCCACTCTCCACCTCCAGCAACTGCCAGACAGCAAACCCCGCCTTCCTCTCTGCCTCGATCAACTCCCGTCCAACCAAGCGGCAGCTCCTCCTTTGGGGGTGGGTCTTGATTCCGACAAAAGCGCGCACCAGGTTGGCCACCGTCGCTTCCTGCAGGATGATTTCTTCCCCCGTACGCAGCCTGATAGTGGCGCGCAGGTGCTGATGCCCCGGTGGAGGAGCAAGGACGATTTCAGCGATATCGGCATTGGCCAGAATCCGTTGCTTACTTTTCATGATTGCCTCTTCCTGCTAATCGTTCAATTCCTGTTCACCCTCCGTTTTCAGCACTTTTTTCACCCGCCCCAGCGAACAGCCGATGCCGACCACGCAGAGACCGCAGAAGATCAACAGGGCGGAGCGCATGCTGGCAAGAAAATCCGGCTGGGTTGCTGCGGTCACCGGCTGGCCGTTCATCAGGATGGAAAAGATCAGGGTGATGATCATCATGCTGGTCAGCATCCCCATGGTGCGCATGGTGCTGTTGAGCCCGGAGGCGATACCGAGATAGCGCTTTTCGACACTCCCCATGATGACGCTGACGTTCGGCGAGGAGAACAGCGCAAAACCGGCGCCAAGAAAGATCAGCAGCAGGATCACCAGTGGCAGCGGCGACCCGGCCGACAAACTGGCCGCCAGCGCCAGGCCGACGGCGCAGAGGGCCATGCCGCTGGTCGCCACCAGAGGGGCCGGAAGCCGATCGGACAACCGGCCGCAGAGCGGGGAGAACAGGGTCTGCACGATCGGCTGAACGATAAGCACCGTGCCGGCCTGCTGCGGCCCCATTCCCTTGACGTACTGCAGATAGAGGCTGAGGAAAAAGGTCACGCCGAAGGTCCCCGCGTAGTTGAACAGCGCCGCCAGGTTACTCAGGGCAAAAACCCGGTTGTCACGCAACAGGGTGACATTAAGCAGTGGATAGGGGGTGCGCGTCTCCAGATAGAAGAACAGTCCGAGCCCACAATTGCCCAGCAGCACCAGTCCCCAGGCCCACCATCCCTGTTTCAGGTTGGCAATGCCGCTGATCAGCAGCAGGATCGATGGGGCGTAAACCAGCGCTCCGCGCCAGTCGAAGGGTTCCCCATGCGCCTCAGCCCAGTCCTCGTGCAGCCCGGTGCGCACCACCACATAGGTCAGCAGCCCGAGCGGTATCATCAGGTAGAAGAGCGAGCGCCAGCCGAAGGCGGCCACCAGCATGCCGCCGAAAAACGGCCCGCAGGAGATCCCGGCATAGACGCTAGCGACTGCGATCCCCAGCGCTTTGCCGCGCTCCTCGGGAGGGAAGGCGGAGACCACGATCGCCATGGTGGTCGCCATCACCATCGAACCCCCCATCCCCTGCAGAAAGCGCAGCCCGATCACCGCTTCGATCGACCAGGCTTGGGAAATCAGCCCGCCGAACGCGGTAAAGACCAGCAGGCCGACCTGGAAAACCTTGCGCCGGCCGTGGATGTCGCCGAACCGCCCCATGGCCAGCAGGAAAATCGAGGCGGACAAAACATAGGTGGTCTCCACCAGTCCCAACTGCAGGGCGCTGGCGGAAAATTCCCGCCCCATGACCGGCAGGGCGACGCCGACCGCCGACATCATGAACGGCATCAGAAAATGCGCCATGCAGACGCAGAACAGCACGGCGGTTCGAGAGGAGGTTTTCGACATACTTATCTGCGCTTTTTCCCGGAACGCTCTTTCTTCTGCTGGCCGGCTTGCAGCAGGTCCCCCAAGCTGCCGAACCCCGAGGAAGAGGAGGTCGACGGCAGATCGCTGTAACTGGTTTCCTCGGCCTCCTGCTCCTGGCCAGCCGGGACCAGGGAAATCCGCCGCTGCTCCTGATCGATCTTCTCGATGGTCACCTGCAGGGCCTGGCCGACCTTGACCACGTCCTGCGGATGACGGATGCGCTGCTCGCTCAGCTTGGAGATATGCACCAGCCCGTCGATCCCCTCTTCCAGGGTGACGAAGGCGCCGAACTGGGCCAGCCGGCTGACCTTGCCGGGATAGCTGCCACCGACCTGATAGATGGTCCCGACCTTGCTCCAGGGATCGGCCAGGGTATCGCGCAGGCTGAAGGAGAATTTGTTGTTCTCCCAGTCGATCTTTTTGATCGCCACCTCCAGGTCCTGTCCCGATCTGAGCAGTTCGTTGATATCTTCCACCCGGCCGTAACTGAGCTCGGAAATCGGCAGCAAACCTTCCAGCCCGCCGATATCGACAAATGCCCCGAACTCGCGGATATTGGTTACCGTCCCCTTGACCACCATCCCTTCCTGCAGGGTATCGCGCAGGGAAGCCCGCTGCTGTTCACGCTGTTCATCCAGAATGGCGCGATGGGAGACGACGATATTGCGCCCGCGTTCGCCGAACTGGCTGATTTTGAACGACAGGCTCTGACCGATCAGCTCCGCCGGTTCCCCCTGCCGTTGCCCGCTTTGTGAAAAGGGGCAGAAAGCGCGGACATTGCCGGCCAGTTTAACCTCGAAGCCCCCCTTGATCTCTTTTTCGATCCGCCCGTCAACCGGGATGCCGTTGCGCCAGGCCTCTTCCAGCTGCTCGGTGCCGGAGCCGCCACCGCCGCCGATTTTGCAGGTAAAACGCAATTCTCCTCCCTCGCGGGAGAGAAAATAAACCGAGATCTTGTCACCAACGGCAAAGGCCGGCTGCTCCTCGGCATCGAGCAGCTCACTGCTGGCGATGACCCCTTCCCCCTTCTGCCCGACATCGAGAAAACTCCACTCGGCGCCGATCTGCAGAATGGTCGCCGTGATTTTCACCCCCGATTCCAGTTGGGTCTGCCCCGGCAGGTTCTGTTCCAGCAGTTCGGCAAAACTCAGCTCATCGCCGTTCTGCTGCTCATCATCATCAAAACGCTCGTCATGCATCTTGCAACCCTTTACTATGAATGTTGAAAAGATGAGAGTAGCCGGTTTTCAGCCGCGAGTAAACCGGCAGTTACAAGAACAATGACAATTGTACTTTGCCATTTCCCGGTTATCTGTTAAACAATGAATTAGGGATAACTCGTTGAAATCGCTGAAAGGTTGAAGATGAAACCGGAAACCTGGCTGGAAAGCCTGAATTGCGCCATCGAGGGTATTCTCTGGGCAGTGAAAAAGGAACGCCACCTGCGCTACCATTTTTGCGCCGCATTGGCAGTGCTGATGCTGGCGCTCTTTTTTCACATCAACGCGCTGGAATTTTTCCTCCTGGTGCTGGCGGCGCTGCTGGTGATTTTTGCCGAGCTGATTAATACCGCGATCGAGGCGCTGGTCGATCTGGTCACCGACGAGTATCATGAACTGGCCAAACGAGCCAAGGATGTCGCCGCCGGCGCGGTGCTGGTGACCAGTGTCGGCGCGGTGCTGCTCGGTTATCTGGTGCTGTCCGGCTATATTTTCCCGCTGTTCGACAGTCAACCGACCCTGACCCGTGAACCACAGGGGACGGTGCCGGTCGGGGCGCTGATGATGGTGGTGATCCTGGTGGTGCTGCTCAAGGCCCGCTACAACTACGGATCGCCGCTGCATGGCGGCATGCCGAGCGGCCACGCGGCGATCGCCTTTTCCATAGCCACTTCGGTTATTCTTTCCGGGAGTGGAATTCTGATCAGTCTGATGGTGCTGTTGCTGGCGATTCTGGTCAGCCAGAGCCGCCTGCTGATGAAAATTCACAGCCACAGGGAGGTTTTTCTCGGCGCCATTCTCGGCGCCACGGTCACCCTGCTCGCCTTTCTTTTTTTCAACTAATTATTAAAGGTGTGAGATCTCGGGAGCCAACTGATCGGCTCGGGTCTGGATGGCCGGTTCCAGCAACTTGGAACTTACATCGGCCAGCTTCACGTCACCAAACGGCGATATCTGCCGCAAATCAGACTGATTGAAATGACTGGAAGCATTCCAGAGCATCCAGCCGTGACTGCCGTTGTCATCACTGGCATCGATCTGGGCATGAATCTCGTCCGCGGCAAAGGCCCGCCGGTCGAAGGCATAATCGCGAAACGCCTGCAGCCAGGGGCGGAAACGTTCAGCAGGCAAACCGCTGAACTGCCGGGCTTTCTCCAGCGAACGGGCAATCACTGCATAAGGATTGGCGACCGGGTTCCGGTAGCCGGGGATACCATGGGGAAATCCGGATGGATAGAGCATCGGCGACAGATAGTCGACCCGATCAATCAGATCAACCAGCCGTTGGCCGATTTTGCCGTCTTTGGGCTTCCAGCAGATGTAACCGAAAATATTTGCCGACAGATAGACCGGATATTTGGCCAGCCGTTGCCGAGCGCGCTCCAAATAACTGTCAATCGCCGCCACCCGGCTGTCATCATCCGTTTCCCTGGAAAAAATCAGGTCCGAACGGGACGGGAAGCGGATGTAGTCGAACTGCACCTCGTCGAAACCGACCTGGGCCGCTTCTTCGGCGACGGCGATATTATAGTCCCAGACCTGCTGATTGAAGGGATCGGTCCAGCCGAGCTGTTCCCGGTCCAGCCAGAGCTGGCCATCGGGGGTGTGAACAGCATATTCCGGACGGTTCCTGGCCAGCAAATCATCCTTGAACACCACCATCCGGGCGATGGTGTATATCCCCTGGGCTTTGAGTTCAGCGAGAAATTCCGGCAGATCTTTCAGCGGTCGTACCTGCTGGGCGCCGATTTCCCGAGCCAGGGGGATATTACTACGATAGGCGATATGCCCACGCGAGGATTTAATATCGATGACCAGGGCATTCAAGCTGTTTTCGCGGAGCAACCGTTCTATCTTGGCACGCAGCTGGTCACTGTCTGCTCCCCAGAAGGAAAGATAGAGAGCTTTGGGCGTGAAGGGCTCAAGTTCCAGACGCAACGGCGCATCGCTCAGCACCCGGAGAGCCCGATACCCGGGCGCGCGAACAATCAGGTAGCCGGCGTCGCTACGCATCTCAAACCACCCCGCGGAATCACTCAGGGTTTCTGCCCCGGCACCCCAGATTTTAGCCCCGGCCAGCGGCCGGCCGGTTTGCGCGTCACGCACAGTGCCGAAGACATGTTCCATTTCCGCGAAACCGGTCACAGGCAGCAGCAGAAAGAGAATGACAAGCAGAATATTTCGGATGTACTCCATAGGCCACTCCAGTCGGATAGTGAATACGGCCCACTCCTTTTTAAGTTCGGATGGAAGATCAAACAACAGGGTCAAAAATGCCTTGGGCAGGAAAGTTCCAATGAGTCTTATCGGTACTGGGGGCACATATCTTTAGGGATTATTAATTTTTGTGCTGCAAGGGAAGCGCTCGAAAAACAAAGAAAAAGCCTCGCCGGATAGCGGGGCCTTAGGAAAATTTCAAGCTATTTAGTGCAAGGATCAATGCAGTTGATTGCGCAATTTCTCTAAAATGTCCCGGCGCTGCTTGAGCAGTTCCCGATAATCACGAGAATCGGTATGAGAGATTTCATCCCCCAGGCGGCTCAGGCTGGTATCGAGAGTTTCGGCCAGAATTTTCCCCTCGGTCTCGTTCAACTTCAGATTCAGCATGACAGCCTCCTTTCCCCAAGGTCGTCGCAATACTGCTGTTTATATTTTATCCCGAAACTGTTGAACAACAAGCGGGGACGGTGGCATTTATCCCCCCGCGCCGGCACGCAAAGGCGATATGGCCGCTTGGGAATCATCAGGTCACCCTGCCTGGCGACAGGCCGTTACGCTAGCAACCCGGAAGTGAAGAAATGGCTGGCTGCTTTACATGACCGGAGTCGCAGGGTTACACTGCCTAGCCCGAACAATTTGCGAGTGAGGACTGGATGACCGGCAAACCGAGTGAACATCCCTTTGACCGTTTAACCCCCGGCTTCATCATGGACGCGATTGAATCGCTGGGCTATCGCTGCGACTGCCGGATTCTGACGCTGAACAGCTATGAAAACCGGGTCTATCAGGTGGGAATTGAGGATGAAGCGCCACTGATCGCCAAGTTCTATCGGCCGGGGCGCTGGACCAATAGGCAAATTATTGAAGAACATCAGTTCACACTGGAACTGGCCGAGCATGAACTGCCGGTGGTCCCTCCGCAACTCAACCCGAAGGGGGAAAGTCTGTTTATCTACCGCGGTTTTCGTTTTGCCCTTTACCCGCGCAAAGGGGGGCATGCTCCGGAACTGGACAATCTCGAACACCTGAAAATTCTCGGCCGGCTGCTCGGCCGGATTCATCTGGTCGGCGCCAGCCAACCGTTCCGCAAGCGCCCGGCCCTCGACTGCCGGAGCTTCGGCCATGCCAGTGTGGCCCTGATCAGTGAGCGATTCATTCCCGGTGAGTACCGGGAATCCTACCTGTCATTGACCAGCCAACTGCTGCAGCGACTCGATGAGTGTTTTGCCCGGCTCGGCACCATCCGAATGATCCGCACCCACAGCGACTGCCACAGCGGAAATATCCTCTGGCGCGATGATGCGCCCAATTTTGTCGATTTTGATGATTCCCGCATGGCTCCGGCGGTGCAGGATCTGTGGATGCTGCTCTCCGGAGAGGAAAACCGGCAGCGCCGGCAACTGGGAAAAGTTCTCGAAGGCTATCAGGAGTTTTTCGATTTCAACCCGGTGGAATTGCAACTGATTGAACCGCTGCGCACCCTGCGAATGCTTAACTTCAGCGCCTGGCTGGCCCGGCGTTGGGATGATCCCGCTTTTCCGGCCGCATTCCCCTGGTTCAACAGCATGCAGTACTGGGGGGGACATATTCTCGAACTGCGTGAACAGTTTGCCGCTCTTCAGGAACCACCTCTCCAGTTATAACCCGGAATGAAAAAGGCCGCTCAGTTGAGCGGCCCGTGTATTTGATTAGCTTTTTGCCAGGTCACTGTTTGACATGACACTGACGGCACTTCATCGGCCCATTGGCCTCCTTGTGACACCCTTTGCACTGGTCATGAAAAGCCTTCATCGCCATCGGCGCTTTACCGCCGTCGCCGTGACAATTGGTACATTTGCCTTTTTCCGGCCCCATGTGATGGCAGGTGGTGCAATCGGAAATCTTCGCCTGATGCTCGGCATGAGGAAAAGTGATCACCCCGAGCGGGGTTTTCAGCGTGATCGTCTTGGGTCCGTGATCCTGGTCAGCCAGACCATTCAAGGCCGTCCCGAACAATACACAAACCACCAGTCCCAGAAATATCGCCTGTTTCATGACAGCTCCCCTTAAGGCAACACCAAACTACTATTATTTACTACATAACATAATCAGGCATATTAGCCAACCAAAAGCATACTGCATACAGAATAAACTATCCAATATGGGAAATACGCTTATTTCAGCTTCCAGGTCGTCCCCTGTGCCGAGTCGAGTAACTCAATGCCCCGCGCCGCCAACTCATCCCTGATTTCATCGGACCGGGCGAAATCTTTGTTCTGCCGGGCCTGCTGCCGATTAGCGATCATCTCTTCAATCTCCTCTTTACTGATCGCGAGTCCGGCCAGGCCTTTCAGTTTGAGCTGTTCCAACCAATCCGCCGGGTTGGAGCCAAAGAGTCCGAGGACCTTGCCAAGCCGTAGCGTGGTCGTGTGAAGATCGCGCACCTGGGCGACCAGGTCCGCTTTTTTGCGGAATTTCTTGGTGGCGATCAGGCGATTCATAGTCCGTACCCCTTCAAACAGGTGGGCGATCGCCAGCGCGGTATTGAAGTCGTCGTTCATCGCTTCGCGGAAACGCGCTTCCAGTTCAGCGCCTTCCCGACTTTTGTCAGCAGCCTCCGGCGCTCCGGCGACGGCTTCAGCCGCCGCCTGCAGAGCCTCGTAAAAGCGGCTCAGGCCGGACTGGGCCTCGGCCAGATTCTGGTCGGAAAAATCGATCGGCGACCGGTAATGTGCCGAAAGGATGAAAAACCGCACCACTTCGGGGTCGTAACTCTGTAGAATGTCGCGGATGGTGAAGAAATTGCCGAGCGACTTGCTCATCTTCTCCTGATTGACATTGACGAAGCCGTTGTGGATCCAATACCTGGCAAACGGCTTGCCACTTGCCCCTTCCGACTGGGCGATCTCGTTCTCATGGTGGGGGAAGATCAGGTCGCGGCCACCGCCGTGAATATCGAAGGTATCGCCGAGTAAGGAAGAACTCATCGCCGAACACTCGATATGCCAACCCGGCCGCCCCGGCCCCCAGGGGGAGGCCCAGCTCGGTTCCCCCGGTTTGGCGGCTTTCCAGAGCGCAAAATCCATCGGATTTTCTTTCTGCTCCCCCGGCGCGATCCGCGCTCCGGCCTGCATCTCCTCAATATTGCGTTTGCTCAGTTTCAGGTAACCGGAAAATTTGTCGACCCGGTAGTAGACGTCTCCTCCGGCGGCATAGGCCAGATCCTTGTCGATCAGGATCCGGCAGAGCGCGATGATCTGGTCAATATACTCTGTCGCCCGCGGCTCGTGGGTCGGCTTGGCCAGACCCAGCGCCGCCATATCCTCATCGAAGGCGCGGATGAATTCTTCCGCCAGCTCTTTACTGTCGATATCCCGTTCATTGGCGCGGTTGATAATCTTGTCATCGACATCGGTATAGTTGCGCACGTAAGTGACGTCGAACCCGGCGAACTGCAGGTAGCGATAGATGATATCGAATACGATGTTGGCGCGGGCATGGCCGATGTGGCAGTAGTCATAAACGGTAACGCCGCACACATACATGCCGACTTTGCCGGCTACCAGCGGCTGAAACTCTTCTTTTTTGCCGCTCATCGTGTTGTAGACGCGCAAGCTCATTGGCATTTCTCCGTATGAATATTTATCAAGCCGGAAACGAGCAATTTTTCGCAAGCTCAAGGAAATCAAGGTTTTGTGCGGAGGCGTAGCGCAAGCTACGTCGCACAAGCAAAACCGCGGATTGACGCCGAGATTGCGAAAAAGGGCCGTTTCTATTTCACTTTCGCCCAGGTGTCGCGCAGGGTCACCGTCCGGTTGAAAACCGGCTGTGCTGCTGTCGAATCCTTTTGATCGACGGTAAAATAGCCGACTCGTTCAAATTGAAAGGTTTCACCGCCCCGTGCCTGGCTCAGGCTCGGCTCAATCAGCGCTTCAGTCTGCTGCAGGGACTCCGGATTGAGCGCCTGCAGGTAGTTTTCCGCCTTGTCCGGGTTTTCCTGGCTGAACAATCGATCGTAAAGGCGGACCGGCACTTTCTGCGCATGCCGGGCCGAAACCCAATGGATGGTTCCCTTGACCTTGCGCCCGTCGGCCGGATTTTTGCCGCAAGTTTCCAGATCGGCGCTGCAGCGTAACTCGATCACCCGGCCGGAGTCGTCCTTGATCACTTCTTCACAGCGGATGATATAGGCGTTGCGCAACCGCACCTCACGGCCGGGCCCGAGGCGAAAGAATTTCTTCGGCGGATCTTCCATGAAATCATCCCGTTCAATATACAGCTCGTGACAGAACGGCAGGGTCCGGCTGCCATGATCCGGTTGCTGGGGATGATTGGGGGCTTCCAGCTCTACGACCCGATCGGCGGGGAAATTGCTGATCGTCACCTTGAGCGGATCGAGCACCGCCTGGCGACGAAAGGCGCGTTCGTTGAGCACCTCCCGCACACAGTCTTCGAGCACCGACAGTTCGATCCAGCTGCTGCTGCGGCCGACACCGATCCGTTCGCAGAAGTTGCGCAGCGCCGCAGCCGGATAGCCGCGGCGGCGCATCCCGGAGATGGTCGGCATGCGCGGATCGTCCCAGCCGGAGACATGCCGGTCGCTGACCAGCTGCAACAGTTTGCGCTTACTCATCACCGTGTAGCTGAGATTCAGGCGGGCGAACTCAATCTGCTGGGGAGCGAAAATTCCCAGCTCCCGGATAAACCAGTCGTACAGGGGGCGATGATCTTCAAATTCAAGGGTACAGATCGAATGGGTTATCCCTTCGATCGAGTCTTCCTGGCCGTGGGCGAAATCGTACATCGGATAGATGCACCAGTTGTCGCCGGTGCGGTGATGATGGGCATGCAGAATCCGGTACATGGCCGGATCGCGCAGATTCATGTTCGGCGCAGCCATGTCGATTTTCGCCCGCAAGACGTGGCTGCCGTCAGGGAACTCGCCGTTTTTCATCCGCTCGAACAGGTCCAGATTTTCCTCAACACTCCGTTCGCGGTACGGACTGTCGGTCCCCGGTTCGGTGAGGGTACCGCGATTTTCGCGCATCTGTTCCGCGGTCTGACTGTCGACGTAGGCCTTTCCGGATTTGATCAACCTGAGCGCCCACCGGTACAGCTGGTCGAAGTAGTCGGAAGCGAAATAGAGGTGCTCTCCCCAGTCAAAACCGAGCCAGGCGACATCCTCTTTAATCGCCTGAACATACTCATCCTCTTCCTTGGCCGGATTGGTATCGTCGAAGCGCAGATGACAGCAACCGCCGAATTCAGCGGCCAGACCGAAATTGAGGCAGATACTTTTGGCGTGGCCGATATGCAGGTACCCGTTCGGTTCCGGCGGAAACCGGGTGATCACCCGATCGCGGCGGCCGCTTTCCAGGTCGTCGCTGATGATGGTGCGGATGAAATTTGAGCCGCTGGGTGTTTCCGGTGTGCTCATGCAGACAGTTCCTTCCTGATTGATGAAATAACAGCGGGGGTCCCTCAGCCCTGACGTGATTGATCCCACTGCAGCAGCACCACCGCATGGGCGGCGATCCCTTCCCCGCGCCCGGTAAAACCGAGCTTTTCCGTGGTCGTCGCCTTGATGTTGATCCGCCCCGATTCGACCTGACAGTCCGCGGCAATCCGCTCGATCATCTCGGGAATATACGGCGCCAGCTTCGGGCGCTGGCAGATGATCGTGGCGTCGAGATTACCAATCTGGTAACCGGCCGCCTGCGCCTTGCTGATCACCTCGCGCAGCAGCCGGCGGCTGTCGATCCCGGCGTAGGCGGCATCGCTGTCGGGAAAATGCCCGCCGATATCGCCCAGTCCCAGGGCGCCGAGCACAGCATCGCAGAGGGCATGCAGCAGCACGTCGGCATCGGAATGGCCGAGCAGGCCGAGTTCAAAATCGATCTGCACTCCACCGATGATCAGAGCGCGCCCGCTGACCAGACGGTGAACATCGTAACCATGACCGATGCGCATCATGCCGATTCCTCCTGTAGGCTGTCAAGTAATGCTGTGGCAATCACCAGATCCTCCGGCGTCGTCACCTTGATATTGCGGTAGTCCCCCTGCAGCATCGCCACCGGTTGCCCGAGCCGCTCCAGCAGTGTAGCATCATCGGTGCCGACAAAACCGGCCGCGTCCGCCAGGCGGAACGCCTCCCAGATCAGCCGGAACTGAAACCCCTGGGGGGTCTGCGCCTGCCAGAGGCGCTGCCGCTCAGGAGTCCCGACAATCACCCCGGCGTCAACTTCCTTGATGGTATCCTTGGCCGGAACCCCGACCACACAGGCGCCCTGCGCAATAATTATCCGGATCAGCTCTTCCATCAGGGCCTTGTCGAACATAGGGCGCACCCCATCATGAATCAGCACCACCCGCTCGCTCTGCCCCAGGCCATCCTCCGCCAGGGCCTGCAGCCCGTTGCGGACCGAGTCCTGCCGCTCAGCACCGCCGGGGACAATCCGGCGGATCTTGCTGAAACCATAAGGATCGATGATCTGCCGGCGGCAGAAGTCAATCTCGTCACGCGGGACAATCGGATAGATATGTTCGATAAGCGGATGCCGATCAAACAGTGCGAGGGTATGAGCCAGAATCGGACGTCCGGCCAGGTCAAGATACTGCTTGCTGAGTGCAGTCCCCATGCGGCGCCCCATACCGGCCGCGGGGATCAGAACCGTTGCTTTCATCTGCCAACCTTGAGACTACCGGTGAGCGCGGGACACATGCCCCAGAAACAGAAAGACCAGGCGCTGGGCGCCCGGTCTATAAAAACTTATTTCGGGTCAGGTCAGTGGAAAATATTCTCCAGCCGCTTGGTCACCTGATCCTCTTTGGCCCCTTCAGCCAGAGCCACCTCGGTCACCAGCAGCTTGCGGGCCTGCTCCAGAACCTTCTTCTCGCCGTAGGAGAGCTCCTTTGCGGTGCTGATCTGATAAAGGTCACGCAGCACCTCGGCAACTTCAATCAGATCCCCGGTCTTGAGCTTGTCATTGTACTCGCGCTGCCGGCGGCTCCAGGACGCAATTTTGCCATTATCGGTCGGCTCGGAAAGTGCGTCAAATACATCAGTAATCAACTTCTGGTCGATCAGTCGGCGCATGCCGACGTGAGAGGCATTCCCCACCGGAATCATGATCTTCATATCGCTGTCGACTAACCGCAATATATAAAATTTCTGACTGTGCCCGGAAAACTCGCGGGATTCAATATCCTCAATCACCCCGACCCCCTGGGTCGGGTAGACTGCCATATCACCTATTTTAAACAAAACACTTCTCCTTTTGGACGACCTGCCCATATTAGCACAATCTGGCCTGCTCGTCAAACCGGGAGATGGTCTTAAATAATTGATACAAAAAGCAAAATGCTTTCTAATAGAAGTCGGCTAACCCCCTGTGTTACAATTTTAATCTTTGCGCATCGCCGGGAAAACTTCCGGCCGGGACCTCTTCATGCCGGTGCTCCTGTTGATATTATTACTGATCTGCCCCGCCCCCCTGTGGGCAGACGCCGATCTGTTTTCCTTTGCCAAAAGTCTCGCCGCAGAGGGAGACCACTATCGGGCGATCACCGAATACAAACGTTTTCTCCACTATTACCCCGAAGATCCCCGCGCCCCCCAAGCCCAGCTGGCGATCGCCAAGAGTCTGCTGGCCGGTAAACGCTGGCAGCAGCTTGACCAGGCGCTGGTTACCGTTTGGCGGCGCTATCCGGACAGTTCGGAGGCAACTGCAGCCCGCCGCCTCTACGCTGAAGCAGCCATGCTACGCAAAGATTTTACCGAAGCCAGAGCGCGCTGCCGACAGCTGATGGACGACCAACAGATCGATCCGCAGCAGGCGAACTATCAGATCGGCCTGACCTTCCTCGAGGAGGACCGGCTGGAAGAATCGCTGGAAACATTTTCCCGGCTCGATCCGGCGCGCTACCCCGATCTGCAACAGGCCCTGAACGACTATCAGCAGCTGCCGCGCAAATCCCCGCAGCTGGCCGGCACCCTCTCGGCCCTGCTCCCCGGCGCCGGGCAACTCTACTGTGAACGCCCCCGTCAGGCGGCGATCGCTTTTACCCTGAACGCAGCCTTCATCTACGGGGCGGTCGAAGCCTGGAACAATGACGACTACGCCGTTGCCGGACTGGTTTCACTGTTTGAACTCGGCTGGTACGGGGGCAACATCTACAATGCCGTGAACAATGCTCACCGCTATAATCATCAGCAGCAGGAGCCGATTAAAGCGCGGCTGAGACAAGGCGTGAACCTGTCGCTCGGTATCAGGGAGCATTCCCCCTGGCTACAGGCGAAGATCCATTTTTAGGAGCAGAGTATGCTGATCGGAGTGATCGGAGCCGGGGCTCTTGGCCTCTATTACGGCGCCATGCTGCAACGCAGCGGCCAGATCGTCCGTTTCCTGCTGCGGCGCGACCTGCAGGCCATTCGAGAGCAGGGGCTGAAAGTGTTTTCTGTCAATGGTGATTTTCATCTGCCGCAAGTCAGCGGCGTTTCCTCCCCGGAGGAGATCGGCCCGGTTGATCTGGTGCTGGTCGGGTTGAAGACTTTTGCCAATCGACAAATGGTTGAGCTGGTCCGACCGCTGATCGGAGCAAATACCGCAATTCTCACCCTGCAGAACGGGCTCGGCAACGAAGAGCTGCTCGCTGAAGCCTTCGGCGCGGAACGGATTCTCGGCGGTATCGCCTTCCTTTGCAGCAACCGCGGCGTTCCGGGCGAGGTGCACCACCTCGGAGAAGGACGGATTCGCATCGGTGAATACCGTGGCGGGTTGAGTGAACGCTGTGGTCGGCTGTCCGAAATGTTCAATCAGGCTGCGGTTCCCTGTGAAGCGGTCAGCGACCTGCGTCGTGCACGTTGGGACAAACTGGTCTGGAACATCCCGTTCAACGGTCTCTCGGCGCTGCTCGGCAAAGATGTCACCGAACTTTTGGCCCATCCGCCGACCCGGCAACTGGTCGCGGAGATCATGCGCGAAGTGATTTCCGGCGCCAATGCTCAGCCGCTGGAAGAACCGATCGCCTGCGAAGAATTCGTCGCCCGAATGATTCACTTCACTGACCGGATGGATCACTACCGGCCGAGCATGATGATCGACCGCGAGGAAGGGCGGCCGCTGGAGCTGGAGGCGATCTACGCCATTCCTCTGCAGCAGGCGGCCGCGGCCGGCGTGCAGATGCCGCGGATCGCCATGCTGCACAGTCTGCTGGCGATCGGCGAAACGACTGACTGAAGAGTGTTCTGGTCACAAAAAAAGCCGCCTCCTTATGGAAGCGGCTTTTTGGTCAACTCTGCCCGCCGATCAACTCGTTCAGCAAAGCGATCCCTTCATCAACATAAGGATCCTCGGAGATTTCCTTATCCAGTGAGGGTGGATCCTGATTCGATTTCTCTTTGTGAACCATGGCAGCGCCGTGCGGAAAAGTCTCTTTGCTGATTTCACGAATCTCTTCCCGCTCTTTGAGCATGGTGCTGAGCAGCAGTGACTGCTGGGTCTCCTGGCGACGCTTATTCGCCTCTTCGGCCTCTGAAATAATCACCTGGAATTCCTTCTCTTTACTGATCCGCCCCCGGCTGTGCTGCTGTAACAGATTTAGGTTTTTCGGTGGTGACCGCCAGCGCTGGTAGTCCGCCGATTGGATCGTATCCCAAGGCAAAGCATAGTCGAGATATTTCTCTCCACTCTCCAGACCATCAAGCCGCGAAGGGAGGATCACATCCGGAGTCACCCCTTTTTCCTGGGTCGAGTCGCCACTGATCCGATAGAACTTCTGAATTGTGACCTTAACCGCCCCGAGCGGCAGATATTTATCCATCCCCCGCAGTCGTACTAAATGATCAAGATCGAGCATCGCCTGCACAGTTCCTTTGCCGTGGGTGTGCTCATCGCCGACAATCAACGCCCGGCCGTAATCCTGCAGTGCGCCGGCAAAAATCTCCGAAGCTGACGCGCTGAACCGGTTGACCAGTACAATCATCGGTCCATCATATTCGACCGAACTGTCGTCATCGCGCATCACGCGAATGTTGCCGTTGGCGCTACGCACCTGAACCACCGGGCCGGTTTCGATAAACAGGCCGGTCATGCTGACGGCATCGGAAAGCGATCCGCCGCCATTGTTGCGCAGGTCGATAATCAGGCCGGCGATTTTCTTCTGCTTCAGTATTTTCAGCTCCTGCCGCATATCATCGGTACAATTCCGCTGGGTTTTCCCCGTGTAATCGCGATAGAAACCCGGGACTTTGATATAACCGAAACTCAGGCCGCTCTGCTCGTCATGCACGGTGGTCCCTTTGACGAAAGTCTCTTCAATTTCGACCACATCCCGCACAATCGGGATCACCAACTGCCGCCCATCCTGCTTTTTAACCGTCAGCCGAACCTCTGTTCCCTTCTTGCCGCGGATCAATGCGACGGCATCGCGAATCCGGGTATCGGTGATATCGACCGGTTCAGCAGCACCTTCAGCAACCTTGAGAATGATGTCATCCGCCTCCAGCTGCCCCTGGCGATAGGCGGCGCTGCCCGGAATAATCCGCACCACCTTGATATAACCGTCATCTTCCCGCAGAGTGGCGCCGATCCCTTCCAGTGACCCGCTCATTTGAATATCGAAATCTTCTTTTGAGGTCGGCGGCAGATAGTTGGTATGCGGATCGTAAGCACGGGCAATCGCATTCAGATAGCGATCATAATGATCTTCTTCGCTCTCTTCAAGCATCCGGGTCAGCGTGGAGCGGGTATTTTTTTCCACCCGCTCGCGGGCTTTTTCAATCAGTTTCAGCTCGGCTTCCTTATCCACCGGCAGCAGCGCGCCCTTCTCATCGGTCCCGACCTCATCTTCCCGCAAATTGATATAGCGGCTGAGGATCTGATATTTGAGGATTTTCCGCCAGCGTTCCTTCAATTCTTTAACGGTGGCGACGAACTCAAGCTTGTCCGGGTCGGTTTCGATCTTTTCATCCACCGTATAATCGATCTTCTCGTGAAGCAGGCTGTCAAGCATCCCCTGGACCTGCTCGATCCGCACATTCAGCAGATTTCGTCCGATCTTCGGCAATTCGAGCCGGCCGCGCCGGATCGCATCATCGATCTGGTTCTGGAAAGATTTCAGGTAAGCGACATCCTGCAATAACAAGAAGCGTTTCTGAAAATCGAGTTGTTTCAGGTACAGATCGAAAGCGGCATGCGACAAGCTGTCATCGGTCGGTTTCTGACTGTAATGATTCTGGCTCAGCTCCTGTTGAATCATGTGCCCCAGTAATCTGGCACGATTGGTATCAAATTCAGTGGAAACGCCGGACCATGCGACGCCCGCCCACAGACCGATCATCAGGACAACCAGAAATATTCTCGTTTTTACTATTTTTCGGTACATATGCTCCCCGTCAGCAGGGGGTTATCAGAAACAGGAAAACCTGCAGACCTCAGGTTTCCCCAGTGTAACGCAATTCAAAGGGACAATTGAATCCCCCACTATCAAGCCAACCTCTCTCGGCCAGCCGAAGGCAGAGACCGACAAAGAACCTCATCGCTCCGATATTCTTGTTTATCGATTGACCATGAGTAATTGATTAAAACAACCCAAGGGGGAAATGCAAGAGACATGACAGCCGGGATTGCCTTTCCGATATTCAGATTTAAATATATTAACATAATGTACTCTTGCCGCTGGCTTACCGCAAGAGGGAATTCTGCAAAAAGTCGTGTTTGTTTGATTTAATAATTTTCCGGTCAATCGCGCCACGGCAAGAAAAATACGGGATTTCCTGATAAACTTGCAAAGGTCGGAAGCAGACTGAATCTTCAGTCCGCGAATATCTTCAGATCGTACCGGCTGCTTTATCCTTGTTCATTGCGGAGGGCACCTGCAGGGACTGGATTCACCTGGTCCGGAACTGCAGCAACTACATACCAACGGCTGTTGCCTGACACGGGAGGAGTGGCATGACCGAACAGCGAAACTACCGCCGGATCAACTTCCAGACCGTAGCGGATATCTCCATCGGAGACACCCGCTACGACTGCGAACTTGTTGATCTGGCTCTGCAGGGCGCTCTTTTCAAACTGGAAACCGGCCTGCCGGCCAAAGTCGGCGACCGGTGCCAACTGACCATCAGCCTGCCGGCCTCAAACCTGACCATGGAGTTCGATGGCGAACTGATTCACCAGCGTGGTCATTTTTACGGTTTCATCTTTCTGGCAGAAGATGTCGTAACCCTGGGGCATCTGCGCCGCCTGCTGGAACTGAACTTTGGCGACAGCGCCGAAGTCGATCGCGAATTTCACCACTGGCTGAAACGGAGTTGACTCAGATCGGAATTCGCTTCTTTTTACAGAAACTGCGTAAGACCATTTCTGCCTGATTCAGCCGGGATAGACGCATATTTTTTGCTTTGACCAGCATCGTATCTTCCATCGGCACCTGGATCTGCCGAATTTCACGCTGCACCATCCCCAGATTCGCCAAAATGACCTTCAGATCGGCCGGCGTGTATCTTTTCAATGAGGGTTCGGAAAGGCTGAGAAACCCTTCAGCAATATCCTGGGCAAACTTTTTCGGACTGCCGGCAATCGCCATACTCTCTCCTTGAATCTCGAATCGAATGCCGATCCGTAATTCCCGCTTGGGATGCAATTGAAAATTACAATATCGCCAATTTGTGCGGACCTGTTGACAATAGCAGATTTGCCCGGGAAAAAGCAGCCTTCCATAACTGTTCTCCCGTTGCTACCGGCTGCCGAACCGCTGACGATAGACCGCCGGCGACAGACCGACGATCTCCTTGAACAACCGGCGGAATGAACTGACATCCTCGTAACCGACATGACGGGTAATCATTTCAAGATTCTGATCCTTTCCGCACAGCAGCTGTTTGGCCGTTTCGATCCTCATCCGCTGCAGATATTCCAACGGGGCCTCACCTGTAGCCTTGCGAAATCGACGTAAAAATGTGCGCTCGTTCAAACCGGAACGTTCCGCCATTTGGCGAACAGCGATTTTTTCGCGATAATTTTCATCGAGCCATTGCTGTATCTTCAAAATCGGCTCGTCTCCATGGTTTTTCCGCCCACGAAAACGCACAAAGGGGGCCTGCTGCCGGCGACTGCGATCGATCAACATGATCCGTGCGCAAGCTGTTGCCAGCTTCGTTGATCCGAGTTTCTCCAGCAGATAAAGCGCCAGATCAAGGTGGGCGCTGGTACCGCCGGCACAGAGATAATCTTCGCCATCGATCAATAGCCGGTCGATCTGCAGGTCGATGTCCGGATAACGCTGGCGGAACCGCTCGGCCAGTTGCCAGTGGGTGGTTGCCGAACGTCCCTGCAAAATACCTGTTTCCGCCAGCAGAAAAGCGCCTGAACAGGCGCTCGCAATCAATGCGCCGCGAGAATGTTGCTGCCGGATCCAATCGATCAGCGCTGGTTGTTCCAGCAATTGTTCAGGTCGTCCCATCATCCCTGGAATCAACACCAGGTCCGGATCGACACAATCCTCAATAGAGCGTTTCGGCATCACCGGCAGTCGATTAAAGCTGGTGACCGGGTCACCCGCTGTGGTCACCACCTCACAACGGCAGAAGGGGGTTTTGGTCTGTGGATTCAAACGTCGGTATTCCCAATTGGCCAGCGTGAAGAGGTCGAGGGGACCGGCAATTCCCGAGAGCAGACAATTGTCGTAAGCCAGTACAGCAATCTTCAACATATCCAGGCTCCTTATCGCATTTATTATGCGATTATAGACAATATAGCCATATCTCTACAAATTCTTTTCTCAGGAATCATGGGATCAAAACTTACTGATATATTTTCCCCCGCAGCAATCGAACAAACCAGCCTTCCAGCAGATCTCGGCCAGGTCACTTGAAAATCACACTCCGCAGAGATTCTTGAAAATTTACCGTCCGATTCTTTTGCTAATTCAAATACTTGATTTATAATAAAAATATCAGACTAACTGCCGAATAAATACCTATTGATGCGCCCATCATGGCCCCTGGGAGCAGGCTCTCAGGGCTGAAACTCCGGCAGAACCCTTTTGGGTTCCCAAAGCCGGGAAAGGAGTTAAGATATGGGAAGCAAGTATGTCATTTGTGACGAACAGGACTTTCCAGGCGCAACCAAGTGCAATGCAACCTTCATTGCCGACAACGACGACGAACTCCTAGAAATCGCGGTACGACATGGCATGAACGTCCATGGCCACGCCAATACCGAATCCTATCGCGAAAAAGTCCGCAACGAATTCAAAATCGGAACCCCTCCAACTTAAGGGGAAACGTTCAATCAATACCGGGCGCATCGTTCCAATGATATGCCACGTTAAAAAAACCCGCTCAATCTTTCGAGCGGGTTTTGTCTCTCTTCTCAGCAAGCGGTCCAACCACAATCGATTGTCAGACAGGTTCCGGACATGCAGGCAGCGGCATCACTGCAGAGATACTTGACCAGGGTCCCGATTTCGGCGGGCTCGATCAGTCGCTTGACAGCGGCCTTTTTCAGCATGATCTGTTCGATCACCTCGGTTTCGCTGATATTATGAGTTTTCGCCTGGTCGGCCAGCTGCCCGTCGACCAGCGGAGTGCGCACATAGGCGGGGCAGATCGAGTTGACAGTGATTCCGTATTCCCCCCCCTCCAGTGCAGCGGTCTTCGTCAACCCGGTCAACCCGTGTTTGGCCGAAATGTAGGCGGCCTTGAAGGGAGAAGCGCGCAGGCCGTGTACTGAATTGATGTTGATCACCCGTCCCCACTTGTTTTTCTGCAGCTCCGGCCAGACATATTTGGTCAACAGGAAGGGTGCGGTCAGCATCAGGTTGATGATCAGGTTCCACTTCTCCTCGGGAAACTCCTCGATCGGTGCGACATGCTGGATGCCGGCGTTATTGACCAGAATCGAGACGGTTCCGCACTGTTCGATGGCAAAATCGACCAGGCCGCGGCACCCTTCCCGGGTCGACAGGTCGGCACGGAAAGGAAGTCCGCCGATCCGCGCGGCTTCCCGTTCCACCGCCTCAGCGTTGATGTCGGCCATGACCACCTGTGCCCCTTCACTCGCCAGAGCCTCGGCGGCCGCCAGACCGATTCCGCTGGCAGCGCCGGTTACAATAGCAACTTTCTTGCTCATGGTCACCTCCTACAGTCCCGCGGCAACGCGAAAATCGCAGCCGGTTTTTTCTTTGATTTCTGCCACGGTTACTCCGGGAGCCAGTTCGATCAATTCCAGCCCGGCAGAACCGTCCACATTGAAAACGCACAGATCGGTCACGATCATGTCGACCACCCGACGACCGGTGGCCGGCAAGTCGACGTCTTCGAGGATCTTGTGACTGCCGTCCTTGGCGCAGTGCTCCATCATCACCACCACTTTACGCGCGCCGGAAACCAGGTCCATGGCCCCGCCCGGTCCCTTGACCATCTTCCCCGGGATCATCCAGTTGGCCAGATCACCATACTTGGAGACCTGCATGGCGCCCAGCACCGAAAGGTCCACCCGGCCGCAGCGGATCATCCCGAACGAGAAGGCGGAATCGAAAAAGCTCGCTCCCGGCAGGGTAGTCACGGTCTGCTTGCCGGCGTTGATCAGATCGGCGTCGACCTCCTCCTCGTTCGGGAAGGGGCCGAGCCCAAGCAGGCCGTTCTCCGACTGCAGGTTGATGGTCATCCCCTCGGGGACGCAGTTGGCCACCAGGGTCGGCATGCCGATGCCGAGATTGACATAAAAGCCGTCACGCAGCTCCTTGACCACCCGCCTGGCCATCCACTCGCGGGTCGGGGTCAACCCCTTGGCGGTCACCTGTCCGCGAATCGTGCGCTGTTCGATCGGTTTTTCGTAGTTTTCCCCTTTGATGATCCGGTCAACGTAAATTCCCGGCAGGTGGATCTGATCGGGATCGAGCTGCCCGGCTGCGACGATCTCCTCGACCTCGGCGACCGTCTCCTTGCCGCACATGGCGCAGAGCGGATTGAAATTACGCGCGGTCTTGCGGAAAATCAGGTTGCCGGCGGTATCGGCTTTCCAGGCCTTGACAATCGCCAGATCGGCATTGATCGCCGGTTCCAGCACGTACTGGCCGTCACTGAACTGCTTGGTTTCGCGATTTTCGGTCAACACCGTACCGAAGCCGGTTTTGGTGTAAAATCCCGGAATTCCAGCGCCTCCGGCGCGCATTTTCTCCGCCAGGGTCCCCTGCGGGGTCAGCTCCAATTCCAGTTCGCCACTGAGAAATTGTTGCTCGAAAATGGCGTTTTCGCCGACATAAGACGAGATCATCTTTTTGATCTGCTTGGTCTGCAGCAACAGCCCCAAGCCGAAATTGTCGACTCCGGCATTGTTACTGGCAATGGTCAGATTCTTTACGCCGCTGTCTCGCAGGGCTACAATCAGCTTTTCCGGAATCCCGCACAGCCCGAAACCTCCCGCGGCGACGGTCATGCCGTCCCGGACCAATCCGTCCAATGCCGCTGCCGCACTCTCATACACCTTGCTCATCGGTTATCCTCCACTATCAGGTCATTAAGTTGGTCGCTTGCTAAACACGTTCAAAAATTGCTGCGACCGCTTCTCCGCCGCCGATACAAAGCGTGGCCAGTCCGTAGCGAACCTGGCGCCGCTGCATTTCGGCCAGCAGGGTGGCGACGATCCGGCAACCGCTGGCGCCGACCGGATGGCCGAGCGACACTGCCCCGCCGTTGACATTCACTCTTTCCGGATCAAGCCCGTTTTTGCTGATCGCCAGCAACGGGACCGCGGCAAAGGCTTCGTTGATTTCGAACAGATCGATATCTGTAATCTTCAGTCCTGCCTTCTGCACCACCCTTTCGATGGCGCCGACCGGGGCCTCCGGAAAAAGGTCGGGATGCAGACTGTTGGTCGCACTGGCGATCACCTTGGCCACCGGTTTGAGGTTGTACTTGGCCACCGCTCCGGCTCCGGCAAGCAGCGCGACCGCCGCGCCATCATTGATCGTCGAGGCATTGCCGGCGGAGATCCGGCCATCCTTGGCAAAGACCGGCCGCAGTCCGGGCAGCTTGGCAAAATCGACCCGGAATGGTTCTTCGTCCTGCTCGATCACATGGTCACCTTTGCGGGTCTGTTTGATCACCGGCACAATCTCATTCTTAAACAGCCCCCGTTCAATCGCCTGCTGGGACCGGCGGTAGGAACCTGCGGCGTATGCATCCATTTCTTCGCGGCTCAAATCGTTGTCGGCGATCACCTTTTCGGTGACCTCACCCATGTGCCGACCGGTGTAAGGATCGCGCAGGGCATCATTGATCAGCAGGTCGATCACCTCGCCGTTCCCCATCCGATATCCCGCCCTGGCTTTGGGCAGGGCGTACGGAGCCAGAGACATACTCTCCATACCACCGGCCAGCACCAGTTCGGACTCCCCGAGAGCAATCGAACCGGCAGCCAGCATGAGGGCCTTGAGGCCGCTGCCGCAGACCTTGTTGATGGTCATGGCGGCGGCACTGTCCGGGATTCCGGCCGCCCGCAGCGCTTGGCGGGCCGGAGCCTGGCCACTGCCGCCGGAAAGTACCTGGCCGAGAATAACTTCATCCATAGCAGACGGAGGCAGGTCGTTCTTTTGCAACAGCGCGGTCATCACCCCGGCCGCCAGTTGCGGCGCCGGGATATCCGCCAACACGCCCTGAAAGGAACCGAGCGGGGTTCGCAAAGCATTTACGATGTAGATTTCCTTCATCTAGTAAGTCCTTAAATTATTTTGAGTATTTTGAAATCTCAACCGCCGAAGAAGACGGAAGGCAGCCAGGTGATGATTTCCGGGAAGGTCACCATGACCACCAGGCCGACCAACTGAATGACGACAAACGGAATGATCCCCCGGTAGATATCCCCCATGCTGTACTCCGACGGCGCCACCCCCTTGAAGTAGAACAGCGCATAACCGAACGGCGGGGTCAAAAACGAGGTCTGCAGGTTGATACAGACCAGCATCGCAAACCACAAGGGGTTGAAATCGAGGTCCTGGGCGATCGGGG
>Ga0210086_1000150_pt1 | contig 43993 bp, 36 predicted proteins | sample China_Galinas_PW_3_FD_184867 | JGI IMG/M metagenome (GOLD analysis project Ga0210086, IMG submission 184867) | Wetland microbial communities from San Francisco Bay, California, USA, that impact long-term carbon sequestration - China_Galinas_PWB_D2... | ecosystem: Environmental > Aquatic > Marine...
CAGATGGACGGGTTCGTCCGCATCATCCGGGCGCGTGAAGAGGGTTCGAACAAGGTTCCCGTGTTCGTGTTTCACGCCGCGGGCGGGTCGACGGTGGTGTACGAGCCGTTGCTCAAGCGGCTCCCGCCGGACACTCCGATGTACGGGTTCGAGCGGGTCGAGGGCACCATCGAAGAGCGTGCGGCGCAGTACCTTCCGAAGCTGCGCGAGCTTCAGGGCGACGGCCCGTTCATTCTGGCCGGCTGGTCGCTGGGCGGCGCGCTGGCCTACGCGTGCGGGATCGGCCTCAAGCAGCAGGGCTGCGACGTGCCGTTCGTGGGGCTGATCGACGCGGTGCGCCCGGGCGAGGAGATCCCGCAGACCAGGGAAGAGACCCGCAAGCGGTGGGAACGCTACGCCCGGTTCGCCGAGCGCACGTTCAACGTGCAGATCCCGGAGATTCCGTACGACGAGTTGGAGAAGCTCGACGATGCCGGCCAGGTCGAGTTAGTTCTGAACGCGGTCAAGGAGAGCGGGGTGCAGATCCCCGGCGGGATCATCGAGCATCAGCGCACGTCATATCTGGACCAGCGGGCGATCGACACCGCCGAGATCCGGCCATACGACGGCCACGTCACGCTGTACATGGCCGACCGCTACCACGACGACGCGATCATGTTCGAGCCGCGCTACGCCACCCGCAAACCGGACGGCGGCTGGGGCAAGTACGTGGCCGACCTTGAGGTGGTGCCGATTGGCGGGGAGCACATCCAGGCGATCGACGAGCCGATCATCGCCAAGGTCGGCGCGCACATGAGCCAGGCGCTCGCCGAGATCACGGCGGACGCGAGCGGCCAGAAGACAGAGGTAGCGAAATGACCGCGACTGAGCCGTCTGTCTCCCGCGCGCACACCTCCGCCGAGAAGCTGGCCGAACTGCGCGTGAAGCTGGAACTGGCGAAGGAGCCTGGGGGCGAGAAGGCCGTCGCCAAGCGCGACAAGAAGGGCATTCCGAGCGCCCGCGCCCGGATCCACGCGCTGCTCGACCCGGGCAGCTTCCTGGAAGTCGGTGCGCTGTGCCGGACGCCGGGCGATCCGAACGCGCTCTACGGCGACGGCGTCGTCACCGGTCATGGCAGGATCAACGGTCGGCCGGTCGGCGTGTTCAGCCACGATCAGACCGTGTTCCAAGGCTCGGTCGGCGAGATGTTCGGCCGCAAGGTGGCCAAGCTGATGGAATGGGTGGCGATGGTCGGCTGCCCGATCGTTGGGATCAACGACTCCGCGGGTGCGCGCATCCAGGACGCGGTGACCTCGCTGGCATGGTACGCCGAATTGGGCCGCCGCCACGAATTGCTGCGGGGCCTCGTGCCGGAGATCTCCATCATCCTCGGCAAATGCGCTGGGGGAGCGGTATATTCACCGATCCAGACCGACCTTATCGTGGCGGTGCGTGACCAGGGTTATATGTTCGTCACCGGCCCCGACGTGATCAAGGACGTCACCGGTGAAGATGTGAGCCTCGACGAGCTCGGCGGCGCCGATGCCCAGGCTCGCTACGGCAACATTCACCAGGTCGTCGAGTCCGAGGCCGCGGCATTCCAGTACGTCCGCGACTATCTGAGTTTCCTGCCGGCCAACACGTTCGACGATCCGCCGATTGTCAACCCCGGCATGGAACCTGAGATCACGTCGCACGATCTCGAGCTCGACTCGATCGTGCCGGACAACGACAACGCGGCCTACGACATGCACGAGATCCTGCTGCGGATTTTCGACGACGGCGACGTCTTCGACGTCGCCGCACAGCGGGGCCAGGCAATGATCACCGCTTTCGCCCGCGTCGACGGCCGTCCGGTCGGTGTGATCGCGAACCAGCCGATGGTGATGTCCGGGGCGATCGACAACGGGGCCTCCGATAAGGCCGCCGCATTCGTCCGGTTCTGCGATTCCTACAATCTCCCTTTGGTTTTCGTCGTAGACACCCCTGGCTTTCTGCCCGGCGTCGAGCAGGAGAAGAACGGCATCATCAAGCGGGGCGGCCGGTTCCTCAACGCGGTCGTGGAGGCCGACGTGCCCAAAGTCACGATCACGATCCGCAAGTCCTACGGCGGCGCGTATGCGGTGATGGGGTCCAAGCAGCTGTCCGCGGACCTGAACTTCGCGTGGCCGACCGCCCGGATCGCGGTGATCGGCGCCGAGGGTGCTGCGCAGCTGCTGATGAAGCGTTTTCCCGACCCGAATGCGCCTGAGGCGCAGGAGATCAAGCGCAACTTCATCGACGGCTACAACCTCAACATGGCGATCCCGTGGGTTGCCGCCGAGCGCGGGTTCATCGACGCGGTGATCGAGCCGCACCAAACCCGGCTGCAGCTGCGCAAGGCGATGCATCTGTTGCGCGACAAGCAAATTCAGCGGGTACAGCGCAAGCACGGCCTGACGCCGATCTAAGTTCCCCCTTCGCCGCGAGCGTGCGTGTCTGTACAGCGCTACGCCGAGAGATGGCGTACGAACGTGCACGCTGGCGGTTGTCCGAATGCAGCCGAATTGCCCGCTTCCGCGCCTACGATACGGGGTGCCCGAGCTGGCGGAGCTACGCAAGCAGCCCGTCGTGTTGGTGGTTGCAGGAGCAGCCGCGACTACCACGAGAACCCGAGCGGGCTGACGTTCGAGAAGCTGAAACAGCACCCCTACAGGATCAACTTCGGGCCGATGGACCCGCAGCCGACATCCTCGGGACTCCCGATACCTGCTCGACAACTTGCCTCGGCTGGCGCAGCGGCTCGACCGCACGCCAACGAACTCGTGCCATGCACTCCGCTGACGCGCGCCAGCGCGGCCTGCAGTCGGAGACATCGTCGAAATCATCTCTCCCACAGGCAAATTGCAGGATGCGGTCGAGGTGACTGATGCGATCAAGCCGGGAGTGGTGTCACTGCCGCACGGCTAGGGTCACGGCAAGCCGGATACCCGGCTGTCAGTGGCCAACGGCTCACCCGGCGTCAACACCAACGCGCTGTCGCCGCCGACCTTTCTCGACGAGCCGTCCGGAAACGGCGCAGCCAACGGCATCCCGGTGACGGTGGCATCCGCCTGACGTCACGCGCAAGCTCGCCGAGAACACACTTATTGCGAAATTTTCGCCAATAAGTCTGCAACATCTGTGTTTTCGGCGATTGGCGCCAGTCGCGAAAAGTGTTGAGCAGCTTGTCGCGATAGGCAGGGTCGAGTTCGTCGTCCTCGGCCTGTCCCGGGCTTTCGATGGTGACCCTGAACTGCTGCAGGTAGTTGTCGCAGCCGTCGCACTCGAGCAGGTGCAGGTCGAAACGGGCACGCATGTCGGGGTCCAGCGACCCCTCCAGGTACGCGGTGACGAGTTGGACCAGCTCGTTGCAGTCCATCGGTCCGGTGACCAGCGGCGGCACGCGCCGAAATCAGGTTACCTACACGGAATTCGCGAAAAGGCGTGAAGGTAACCTTATTTCGAAGCGCGGGGAGCGCGCGCAGCTATGCCCCAATCCGGATCGAGCCGGGACTCCACAGCCCGCTGCGGGTGGCGGTACCGAGGTCGAGTGTGGCGGGTTTCGCGTCGACGATCGTGTCGAACTTTCGCAGCGATCCCCAGTCCCGGCCCCAGTCGTCCGACAGGTAGGTCGCCATCACGTGCGCGCGCAGCAGCAGGTCGGTGATGCCGAGCAGGCCGCCGTTGCGGCCGTCCTCCCAGGTGTCGGTGTCCTGCTTCTTCGCGGTGTAGTCCGGAGTGATCCGGAATGCGGGAACCTCGGTGACACCGAGGTTGTGGTACATCGGCTGCTGGCACGGAAAGGCCAGGCCCACCGCCCAGTCCATCAGTACGGGTTGCGACGAGCCGACGTACTCCTGCACCGAACGCAGCTCGGGCACCCGCGGCGGAGTGACCGCGACCCAGTCGCCGGGTGTCAGCGACAGATCCTCGGCCACCACCCGCACCGCCACTGCGTCGTCCGGGATGTCGGACCGAGCGAACCGCAGGTTGCGCCACGACGGGAGTGGCCCGAGGTCGTAAGGCACCAGTCGTCCGGCCGGTACGAATGCACCGTCAGGCCCGCGGCGGCCGTACTCCAGCTCGACCGTCTGGCTCTTGGTGTAGCCGTCGAACACGCTGAAGCCGCTGATCGTGCCCGCCGCCGTGATCACCACCAATGGGTGCGCGTCGTCTGCGGGCGGCAGTTCGTACCACGCGGAGGTCAGCCGGCTCTCCTGCTGGGGGCCGTCCGCCCAGCTGCCGGCCACCGGTGTGCGCGCCGGGTCCAGTCCGTATGGCAGCGGCACCGTCGAACCGTTGACGCCGGGCCGGGAAAGCTTGATCGGCGCGTCCCAGTCGTAATCGGTGCCCGGCTGTGGCAATGTCATGTGAATCGCCTCGGCGACAATCTGTTCCGGCACACCGTTCGGAGTGAAGCCGACCGGGCTGACGCCGCCCAGAGCTCCCAGCGGTCCGTAGTCGCCCGGCACCGGCCGCAGGAAGCCGTTGTTGGCATCGGGTTCGACGAGCACGTCGTCAGCCAATCCGCACCCGCCGACGAACGCGCGCAGGTTCGCTGCGGTGTTGGAGTATGTCGGGTACTGCCGTACCACTCCGACGAGCATCGATCCGGCGAACACCACCACCATCAGGCCGGCGGCGACCGGGATCGGTGCGGCGGTCAACGCCCGCGCGAGCCGGCCCTCGCCGTGGTCGCGCGAGACGAAATGCAGCCACACTGCGTACAGCGCAGTGATCGCGAACAGCGCGAAGAAGATCGTGCTGACGGTGATTCCACCGAGCTTCGGCATCGCATTGTTGAACGGCACGCCGTAGCTCGACACGTACCACCAGCCGTTGGTGGTGGCGAAGCACAACGCCAGCAGGAAGAACAACGCCGACAGGAACGCCATCCGGTTCCGCGACCACCGCAGCACCGTCGGCGAGACCAGCACGGTGGCCAGCGCCGCCATCGCCGCACCGACCGCGGCGAACAGGCCGAAGTGGTGTACCCATTTGGTGGGGGTGAACATCAGGACGAACACGGTGCCGAATATCACGCCCATCAACCGCCACACCGGACCGCGTGCCACACCAGGAATTCTCTTGCGCCGCAACATGATGAACATCGAGGCGAACAGCGACAGGGCAGTGATCAAGAACCCGAACCGGCGCGACAGCGAGCCGTCGACGGTGGGCAGGATCAGGTAGTAGTACCGCAGGTTCTCGGTGTACCAGGCCTGGCTCGGCCCGATCGCCGTGCGAACCCTGGTGGCTTCCAACACGGTTGCCAGCGTCTGATCGGCGAAGACCATGGTGAGCACGACGAACCCGGCCGCCAGCAGCGGTGCCACCAGGGGCCAGGTGCCGATCACCCGGTGACGTCGCACCAGGATTCGCAGCAGCGGGCGACCGCCGGCGATCAGCGCGGCCACTGCAATCAGGCCGGTCGGCTGGATGCCCAGCGTGAACGCGGCGGTGACAACGGCCAACGCCGCCGGCGTCAACCGGCCGGAGATGATCGCGCGTTCGATCAGCACGTAGGTGATCAGGGCGCCGGTGGCAATCTGGCCTTCCGGGCGCAGACCGTTGTCGAACGGCATCCAGGCCGCCAGCAGCACGAGGCCCGCCGCCCACATGGCGGCCTTGCTGGAGGCCACCGCCGGGCCCAGCCGCGGCAGCACTTCGCGGGACAGCAGCAGCCAGCACACCAGCCCACAGATCAAATCGGGCAGCCGCATCCAGATGCTCGCGTCGCTGACGTGGGTCATCAGCGCGAGCACGTTGTAGTACCAGCCAAACGGGTCCTCGGGGCTGCCGAACCAGCGGAAGTAGTTCGACATGTAGCCGGCTTCGCCTGCGGTGCGCGCCATCTGCAGGATGTAGCCGTCGTCAGACGAGTTGGCACCGATGATGTGCCACGTCAAGAATCCGCCGACCACCACGACATCGGTACCGGTGACAAAGCGCCAGCGCGTCGGAATGAGTCGGTGCATCCGGTGGCCGTCCACGCGGTCCAGCCGCCACAGCGCAAGCAACGCCACGACGGTGGCCACGATCGCGACGATCATCGCGGTGAGCTTCAAAATCGTTGGCTTCGTGGAGAACCGGGTATCGATCTGCGCCGAAAGACTCAATCCTGGTGGCGTGGGGCCGGCCAGGTCGGTGAATACCCCGACGATCTCGGGTCGCAGGTTGGGATCCTCGAACCCGCTGCGCAGCGGCTTGCCGCCGTTGTCCGTGAGCCCGACGAACGTTGCGAACGTGCCCGACGCGGTCGACGTCAGCTCGATGCGCTGGCAGTCGGGCGAAACTACTTTGGCCCGGGGCACACTCGCCACCACCACGTTGCGGTCGATGATGTCGACACGGCTGCTATTCACGGTGACGAGCAGCCCCTGCAGCGCGGCCTGCTTCCCATCCTTCGGCGCGGTGCCCAGCACCAGACCGCCCTGGGCTGGCAGGCTGCTAATCACGTCGCACGGCACGGTAACTGACAACGACACCGGGGCCTGCGAAATCAATGGTGACGTGACGTTGGACAGCGCACCGTTCTGCGGCCAGTTCAAATTCGCGGTGGTCTGAACCACCGGCAGCAGCGGTGTGGCGATCGAGAGCACGAACCCGATCAGCCCCGCGATCGTCGCCACCCAGCGCGCCAGCGTGACGTCGCGCCGGATTTCGTCGGCTCGGGCCGGCTCACGGTCGACGTTGGCGAAGACGTCCGATGAGCCGCTTGCGCGAAGAGGATCAGATGGCGATGAGCCGCTTGCGCGAAGAGGATCAGATGGCGATGAGCCGCTTGCGCTAAGAGCACCAGAACCTGTCATGGCAGCGCCCTGATCGGTCCGGCGCGGGTCCAGCCGCGCACCGTGATGCTGCCCTGCTCGATCTCCGCGTTCGGCGCCTGGTCGGCGGGCACCAGCCGCTCGTAGCGCTCGATCGAACCCCAGTCGCGGTACCAGTCGTTGCGCAGGTACGACGGAATCGTCGACGTGCGCAGCAGCGCCTGAATGAACAGGAACGGTCCGCCATCCTCGGCGGACTGCCATTTGCTCGACGACACCACCATTTGCTTGAGATTGGGCAGGATCCGGTATTCGGGCAACTCGGCGACGCCGAGATGCTCCGAGAACGGGCGCTGGCACGGGAAGTTCGCGGCGGTGGCGATGTCCATCAACACCGGTGTCTGCGAACCGAGCAATTCCTGGGCAGTCTCCAGGATCGGCACCCGGGGCGGGGTGAACGCAAACCACTGATCGGAGCTGAGGTTCGGGTCGTCGGCCACCACGCGTGCCACGTTCGCTTCCGGCGGCGCGCCCGCCAGCGGGAATCGCAGGTCGCGCCATGCCATTTGGGGCGCGTTTTCCCCCGACATGACGTCGATCGGCTGAACGATCGACAGCGGCTGGAAGCTGCCGTCCGGCCGCTGCACTCCCCACTGCAGCCGCAGCGACTGGCCATAGTTGAAAGCACCGTCCTCGTCGTACGACCAGATCGCACCGGCGGCCGCCACCACGACGAGCGGCCGGTTGGGCATGCGGGGCGGCAGCGGGTACCACACCGACGTGGCCTTGGCGGCGACTGTGTTCTCGTTGTAGCTTCCCATCACCGGCGTGCGGGCAGGATCGAGCCCGAAGGGCAAACGGACTCGCGATCCGTTGACCCCGACCGGGCCGAAGCCGCCGTCGGTGCCCGCCAGGTAACCGATGCCGACGTTGGGCTTGTTGGGCGAGCCGTCGGAGTTCACGGTCCCGGGGTTGGCGGTGACGGGCTCGACGGGCTCAAGTTTGTCGCTGACGCCGTTGGGGGTGAAGCCGACCGGGTTCTCGCCGCCGAGCGGCCCGTACCGGCCGAACTTCTGGCCTGAAACAGGTTGCAGCAAGCCGGCATTCGTGTCGGGTTCCACCAGCACGTCGTCGGCCATCGCGCAGCTAGCCTTAGAAAGCCCAGAGGCCAGGGCTTCGACGTTCGCTTTGGCGGTGGTGTAGACGGGGTAGCGCTGCGCGGCGGCCTTGGCCATCGACGCGACCTCGAGCACCACCATGATCACGGCCACCACCAGAAGCGGCGTGGACGCGAGGATTCTGTTGCGGCGATTGTCGCCCACTTGGGTGTGGCCGGTGTAGTCCATCCGGAAGTGCAGCCAGCCGGCCAGCAGACCGGTCGCGATGGCCAGTACCAGGAACATCGACGTGACCGGGTGGCTGGCGATCACCGGCTGCTTATCGAACCACGGCACCCCGTAGTTGCCGACGTAGAACCAGCCGTTGATGCCCGACGTCGCCCACGCCAGCACGAACAGCAGCGCGGTGACGTACAGCGCAAGGTTGCGGCGGCTGTGCAACCCGACCCGTGAGAACGCGAATGCGGTCACCGCGCCCAGCGCGCCGGCCAGGCCGGCGAACGCGCCGAACTGCACCGCCCACTTCGTCGGCGTGAACGTCAGCAGCAGCAGTCCGACGGCCGTCGTGCCGATCAATCGCCACACCGGGCCGTTGGCCGCAGCGGGCACTCCACCCCGCCGCAGCAGCACCGCGAGCATTCCGAACAGGCACAGCAGCAGGACCAGGACCGCGAACCGGCGGGTCAACGACGAGTCGACACTGTCCTCGACGGTCAGGAAGTAATACCGAAGGAAGTCCTGGTACCAGGCGATCGTCGGGCCGACGACGTACTTGATACGGGCCGATTCGGCGACCGTCGCCAGCGTCTGGTCCCGGAACACGACGACGAGGATCAGCGTCAGCGATGCCAGCAGCGCGGCGAGCGGTGCGACGAGGCCGTCGGCGGCGCGGCGACGTGCGACGACCCGGGCGACGGCGCGGGCCCCGACCAGCAGCGGTGCCAGCGCAATCAGCCCTTGCGGTGCGACCGTCGCGGCGAGTGCGGCGACGACGATCGCGACCGCGGCAAGCCACAACCGCCGGGTGGCGATCGAGTTCTCGACGAGCATCCAGGTCAGCAGCGTGCCGAACGCGATGATGGGCTCGGGCCGCAGCCCGTTGTTGAACGGCAGCCACGCCGCGAGGAACACCGCGCCGGCCGTCCACACCGCCACCCGGTTGGCCGCCAGTGGGCGCCCGAGGCGGGGCAGCACGCACCGCGACAGGATCAGCCAGCATCCGATGCCGGCGAGTGTGGCGGGCAGCCGCATCCAGACGCCGGCGGTGCTGACCGAGGCGAACTGCCCGAGCATGCTTTGGTACCAGTCGAATGGTGCCTCGGTGGTTCCGAAGTAGCGGTAGTAGTTCGCGACGTACCCGGCCCGCCCGGAGACCCGTGCGATGGTCAGGTTGTAGCCGTCGTCGGACGAGATCGCGCCGATCAAATGCCACAGCAGCAGCGTGCCGACGACACCGACGTCCGCCAACCAAGTCGCGACTCCGACCCGAAGCCATCGCCGCGAAGCAAACCGGGCCCGTCGCCCGGAGTAGCGGTCAAGCACGGCCAGCGCGATGATCGCAGCGACCACACAGACGACGCCGAGCACCATCACGGCCTGCTTGAGCAGCGTCGGCGACGTGATGAATCGGGTGTCGATGTCGACACGGACGGCCAGGCCGTCCTGTGGAGGCACCTTCAGCTCGGTGAACAGCCCGGCGACTTGCGGTTTCTTCTCGACTGGCAGCGTCCCGGCCGCCCCGGGGATGCCGACGAAGTCAGCGCCGACGCCGCCGACGTTGGCCCAGATGTGCAGCACGCTGCAGGCGCCGCCGGCCACCGCGGGTTTCGGTGCGACCGCAGCCACCGAGTCACGGAACGCGACGACGACGACGTCGGCATTGGCCCGGACGAACAGCCCGTACTTGCTGGCGTCGGTGCCGGACGCCGGGATTGTCGAGAGCACCAGGCCGCCCGAGCTGGGCAGTGTCGCGACCGCCGGGCAGGGGATCGTCACGTCGAGTGCCAGCGGCGCCCCCGACACCAGCGGCGCGGTGACGTCGGAGACAACACCGTCGGGCCCTAGACCCTGTGGCCACAGGATCGTCGCGGTCGTCTGCTTGACGGGTAGCAGCGGAACCAGTCCGCACAACGCGATGCCGGCCAGCCCGGCCAATACCGCGATCAGCCGCGCGAAGCGATGCGCCCGTTGCGGACTCGCATCACCATCGGAAGGCACGAGGCCCGATCGTATGCGACGTTCCTAATGACGCATCGGCGCCGGGCTCCACAGCCCGCTGCGTGTTGCCGAACCGAGATCGAGCCGGGCCGCTTTGGCGTCCGGGTAGTACAGCGTGAGGCGCTGCAACGAGCCCCAGTCGCGGGACCAATCGTTGTCGAGGTAGGTGGCAACAGTGGTGGCCCGCAGCAGCAACTCGGTGATGCCCAGTGGCCCGCCGCCCAGGTTGTCCATCACCGGCGAGTTCGCGTCGGCGCCGAACCGGTCGGGCAGAATCCGCCACCTGGGCACCTCGATCACACCGTTGTTGTGGCCGAACGGTCGCTGGCACGGGAACGCCATCCCCACCAGCCAGTCCAGCAGCACGGGGTCGTCCGACCCGACCACTTCCTGCAGGGTGCGCAGGTGTGCGATCCGCGGCGGAGTCAGCGCGATCCAGTGCTGGGGAGCCAGGTCGTCGTCCGTGGCGGTGAGCCGGATCTGGGTGACATCCTCGGGGACCGCCGACATCGGCAGGCGCAGGTTGCGCCAGGCCGGCGGCGACCCGACGTCGGCGAGGCTCGCGCTGCCGGCGACCTTTCCGTCGTCGCCCGCCCACTGCACAGCCACCTCGCGGGCGTCGAAGCGCCCCGCCGCCGACACCACCAGCAACGGCCCGGCCTGGTTGCGCTGGTCTTCATGGGCCGGCAGCCGGTACCACGCGGAGCGCAGAGCCGCAGGCGCCTGGATGCCGGACTGGTAGCTGCCGAGCACAGGCGTACGGGCCGGGTCGAGGGAGAACGGCAGCTGCGCGCGCGAGCCGTTGATCCCGATGGCGAAGCTCGTGCCTCCTTCGGTGCCTGTCTCGACGTTGGTGGTCGATCCGGTGGAGCTGTCAACGAAGGCCCCGCTGCCGGGCTCCTGCATGACCGGGTCGGCGGACACGTCGGCCGGAATACCGTTCGGCGTGAACCGTTGCGAGGTGACGGCGCCCAGCCCGTCGGCGATCGGAACACCGACCGGCGTCAGCATGCCCGCGTTCGGATCCTGTTCCACCATCACGTCGTTGGCGAGTCCGCAGGTCTTGCCGAACAGCGCCTCGATGTTCGACCGCCCCACGGTCCACGCCGGATACTGACCGATCATCGCAGCGGTCAGCGAGTACACCTCGAAGGCCACGAGCAACCAGCACAGAACCGCCAACGGGGACTGCAGAATTCGATGCCAACGGCCGTCGCCGCCGTCTGATTGCCGTCCCGAGAAATGGAACCACGCGGCGACCAGTAAGACCAGCACCGTCAGTCCCAACAGCGCCGTGGTGAAGCCGAATCCGAACGTGGGGAACGAGTTCGACCACGGCACACCGAAATTGGAGACGTACCAATACCCGTTTACGCTCGCGAACGACAACGCGGTCATGAACAACATCAGCGCGGCGAACACCGCGCGGTTGCGCTGCGACCTCATCACCGCGGCGGTCACCGCGACGGCGGCCAGCGCGCCGAGCGACCCGGCCAGCCCGGCGAACACACCGAAGTGATGCGTCCACTTGGTGGGCGTGAACATCATCGCGAGGAACGAGATCACCGTGATGCCGATGATGCGACTACTCGGTCCGGCGGCGGTGCCCGGGATCCGGCCCTTGCGCAACGACATCGCGATCGCCACCGCCAGCGCGACGAGCAGTGCCAGCACTGCGAACCGGCGCGCGATCGAGCCGTCGGGAGTGGCCATGAACAAGCGCTCGTAGCGGATGTGCTCGTCGAACCAGGACAGGCTCGGCCCCACCGCCGACTTCAGCGAGTTGGCCCCGACTTCGCCAATCAGTGTCTGATCCCGGAATATCAGGATCACGGTGACCGTGCAGGCCGCGACGATCGGCGCCAGCAGCGCCAGGTATCCGAACTGCGCCGAGCGCCGGTGCAGGATCGTGCGCAGCGGGCCGATGGCCACCAGCAGCGCGCCGATCGACGCGATCCCGGTGGGTCCGGAGAACAACGTCAGCGCCCCGATGACGCAGGCGACCGCCAGTGGCAGCAGCCGGTTGGTTGCCACCGCGCGCTCCACCGAGCACCACGTCAGCAGGATGCCCAGCGCGATGATCGGCTCCGGGCGCAGGCCGTTGTTCAACGGCAGCCAGAACGCCAGGAACAGGCCCGCCGCCGTCCACGCCGCCGCGCGGTAGGTCTTCACCGCGTGGCCCAGCCGCGGGATCACTTCGCGACTGATCAGCCACCAGCACATCAGCGCCATCACCAGCGTCGGCAGCCGCACCCAGACGCTGGCCGCGGTGACGTGCGACCAGACCGCCAGCAGGTCGTAGTACCAGCCGAACGGCGCCTCCGGCGTGCCGAACCATCGGTAGTAGTTCGCCATGTAGCCGGCGTTCTCGGACACCCTCGCCATCGTCAGGATGTAGCCGTCGTCGGCGGTGTTGGCGCCGACGAAATGCCACCACACCAGCACCGCGGCGACCACTCCGTCCAGCGGTGTGAGCGACCACCAGCGGGCCGGCAGGAACCGGCGGTGCCGCATCCCATCCGCGGTGTCCAGCACGTGCAGCGCGATCAGGGACACCACCGTCATCGCGACGCCGAGGATCATCGCGAGCAACTTGATCAGCGTCGGGGCGCTGCTGTAGCGGGTGTCGATGCTGGCCGAGAAGCTCAGGCCGGGCGGGGCGGGACCGGACAAGTCGGTGAACACGCCGACGATCTGCGGGCGGAAGTCGTAGCCGTCACGCACCCCCTTGAGCGAGGCGCCGGGGTCGTCGCTGTCCGGCCCCTTGACCAGGCCGACGAACTCGCCGGTGACCTTGTCGGCGTGTGCGCTGAACGTCAGCTCCCGGCAGGCGGGGCTGAGCACCTGGCTCAGCGGCGCGGTGACGACCGGCGTGTTGCGCACGATCAGAAGCAGGTTGTCGCCGACGCGCTGAATCAGCAGCCCCCGGTCGATGGCCTTCGGCGCCTGCTTCGGCACGGTGGACAGCAGCACCGTCTTGGCGTTGTCCGAGCCGGCCAGCCCGGCAGCGGCACGGCACGGCACCGTGATCTCCAGATCCGTGGCCACATAGGAGATCAGCGGCGTGGTGACCGAGGAGAAGACGCCGTTCTGCGGCCAATTGAGCTGCGCGGTGGTTTGCTTGACCGGAAGCAGCGGAGTGGCCACCGCCAGCAGCACACCGAGCAGGCCGGTGACGATGGCAACGATGCGTGCGGTCCGATAGGTGCCCGCGCCGCTTGCCACGTCGGTAGATGCTAGTCACCCTGCGATTTCGGCGCGCTAACGTGCGCTGAGCGACCGTGGGCGCGCCGAGATCGCGGCTTTATTCACTTGCGGATGGCCAGCACGAACGGCCCGACCGTCGTCACGCTGAACCGCGGGTCGGCGAACAACGCCTCGTCGAGCGCCACCTGGTAGCGCTTCACGTTGGGCTGGTTCGGGTAGACGTCCTGCGCCAACCTCAGGGTGTACGTGTCGTTGGCGCCTCGGCGCATCAAGAACACCGTGGGCGGTTTCCAGGGCAGCCCATCCAGCGCCGCGACGAACTGGTCGGCGGTCTTCAGGTCGGCCCAGCTTTCGATCGCGGCGGCGCGTTTGTCGAACTGCGCCAGCGGGTTTGCGTAGTGCGACGTCAGTCCCTGGAAGCCCCAGTACGGGTAGTAGGACAGGAAGCTGTAGTCGGCGGTGAGCACGACGACCTCGTCGCGCGCCTTGCCGGTGACCTCGCGGATCTTCGCGTCGATCTCGGCGTAATACGTCCCGGAACCCGGCGGCCGGCGGTCGGCACGCTGACCGTAGCCGTCGGTGTCGGTATATGCGACGACGATGTCGGGCTTGAGTACGTTGGGGATGTCCTGGCTGAACGCCACGGCTCCCACAGAGCCCAGCACCGCGGCGGCGGCGACGACCCGCTGCGACGTCGGCGACTGGTAGCGGCGTGCCAACGCCAGCGTCGCCTCGACGAACCCGAACGCGCCCGCGGCCGCCAGCAGCACGGTCAGTGCCGGGTCGAGCCGGAAGGACAGCAGCGTGGTGCGCGCGAGCGTGGTGAGCATCGACAGCAGCGACCAGGCGTAGACCGCGAGCACGCCGATCGTCAACGCCGCCGCCCGCGTCGACGACCGTGCGCGCACCGCCAGCCAGATGGTGCCGAGCATGCACAGCGCGCCCAGAAGGGTGAACTGCAGCATCGGGAAGGACAGCTGGGCGCCGGCTGCCGGCAGGTAGTGCTGTGCGGTTCCCGAGCCCGCCGGTGAGCCGTCGATCGCCCCGAGCAGGTAGGGCAGCCACCCGAGCAACGCGAAAGCGACCGCGATCGGCGCGATGACCAGCAGTCGCAACACCGGCACCCACGTTCGGGCGGTGGCGGCCGCCAGCGCCGCCATCATTACCACCGTGAACGCGCTATAGGCCACCAGCAGCGTGTAGAACAGCGCGGCCACGCCCAGGAAGATGCCGACGGCGACCACGGCCGCCCAGCCGCCCGAACGCGCTGCGCCCCGCAGCCCCGACCAGGCGAGCACCAGCACGGGTGGCAGCAGCACGGTGATCACCGCGGCGTACGGCTCGGCCGGTGCGTAGGCCAGCGTCACGGCGGCCGTCGCAGCCGTCACGAGTACGGCCAGCTCGAAGCGAATCAGCTTGGACCACAGCACGAACGCGACGACGATCGCGATGGTGATCGAGGTGATCGCCCACGGTTTGAACATCTCCCACGCCGGCGTGCCGGTGAGCGCCGCGGCCCGGCCGCCGAGCCAGAACCACCCCGCCGGGTAGTACGGCGGCAGGCCGAAGTAGGTCATGTCGTGCAGCGCGGCGGTGTCGGTCAGCCGGGTCAGGTACTCCGTGCGGAACTGCTGGTCGACCGAGATGCCGAACAGGTAGAGCCTAGTCGCTGCCAGCGGCATGCCCAGAGTCACCACCGACAAGCCGGCAAGAAACACCACCGCGGTGCCGTAGGCCACCAGCCGGCGTCCGCGGCGCCACAACAATCCAGCCGCGACCAGCCCTGCAAGACAGCCGAATTGGCCGACTGTGGTGAGCGCGTGCAGCTGATTGGACGAGTTGTAAGCGGGCCATTCGACTCGTGATATCGCCGCCAGTGCCACCGCGGCGACCACGACGGCGACGACCCCCGCGATCAGCATATGGCCGACGGTCACCAGCGCGAGCCGCATGACGTGTCAGATCGGTAGTTTCCGGAAGACGGGCCGCGGGATGTGCCGCAGCACCATCATCACGTAGCGAAAGGCCGGCGGCGCCCACACCAGCTCCTTGCCCTTCATCGCCGACCGAAACGCCAGCTCGGCGACGTCCTCCTTGTCGACGGTCAGCGGCGCCTCCTTGATGTGGGCGCTCATCCGGGTGCGCACCTGCCCCGGGCGGATCACCAGAACGCGAACGCCATACTCGCGCAACGCTTCTCCCAGCCCCAGGTAGAAGCCGTCGAGCCCGGCCTTCGTGGAGCCGTACACGAAGTTCGACCGCCGCACCCGCTCACCGGCCACGGTGCTCATCGCGATGATCTGCCCGAAGCCCTGCGCGCGCATTCTCTCGCCCAGCAGCACGCCCACCGACACCGCGGCCGTGTAGTTGATTTCGGCGATCTGCACGGCCTTGCGCTGGTTCTGCCACAACTCTTCAGCGTCGCCGAGCAGACCGAACGCGACGATCGCCACGTCTATGTCTCGGGCGCCGCCGCCCTCGGTGAAAGCCTGCTCGATGACCTTCGGGTGATTGCCGGTGTCCGCCGCGTCGAAGTCGATCACCTCGACCTCGCGGGCACCGGCGGCCCTCATCTGCGCAACGGCATCGTCGCGGCCCGGGTCGTCGGGCAGACAGGCCAGCACGATCCGGGCGGGCGCCGTACGCAGATAGCGCTCGCAGATGGCCAGACCGATCTCGGAGGTGCCACCCATCAGCAGGATGGTCTGCGGATTGCCCACGGCGTCAATCATTTACAACAGCTCCAAGCGTCGGGCCATGTCCGAGGCGAACACTCCGTGCGGATCGACCTTGCGGCGCACGGCGATCCACTCGTCCATCCGGGGGTACATGGCGTGGAAGGCCTCGGCGGTGGTACGCGAGTCCTTGGCGGTGTAGAGCCGACCGCCGAACTGCAGCACCCGGCGGTCCAGGTCTCGGACCAGTCCGGCCAGGCCGGGCTTGATCGGGAAGTCCACGCACACGTTCCACCCGCGGATCGGGAAGCTCAGCGGCGCCTGGTTGCCCTCACCGAACAACTTGAACACATTGAGGAACGAGTAGTGGCCCGACTTCTGGATGTCGACGATGATGCTCTTGAACTCCTCGACCGCGTCAGTCGGGACGACGAACTGGTACTGCAGAAACCCGGCCGGCCCGTACGCGCGGTTCCATTCCCCGAACATGTCCAGCGGGTGGTAGAACTGCGTCAAGTTCTGGATCTTGCCGCGATAGGTGCCAGACTTGCGGTACCACAGTTCGCCGATCGGCCCGAACGTGTACTTGTTCGCCAGGCCGTTGGGGAAGATGTCTGGCAGCGTAAGCAGTTGTGGCGCATCGAATTTCAGCGGATCCTTCTGCAGCTTCGCCGGCAGCTGGTCGAGGCGGGCCAGCGAACCCCGCGAAACCGCCGCGCGTCCGAGCTTCGGTGGTGGGCTGATCGCGTCGAACCATGCGCTGGAATACGTGTAGTCGGCCTCGCTGCCGTCGCTGTGCAGCGCGATGGTCTCGTCGAGGCTGGCGGTGACGTCGCCGTCGGCAACGAAATACGCGGTTTCGGTAGGTGTCATTTCGATGGTGGCCCGCAGGATGATGCCGGTCAGCCCGTTGCCGGCGACCGTCGCCCAGAACAGCTCCGAGTCAGGAGTGAGGTGCTCGACGTCGCCGTCTGCGGTCAACAGATCAAGGGAACGGACGTGGTTGCCGAAGCTGCCCGCGCTGTGGTGGTTCTTGCCGTGGATGTCGCACGCGATCGCGCCGCCCACCGTCACCTGGCGGGTGCCCGGCAGCACCGGCACCCACAGCCCGAACGGCAGCGCCGCGCGCATCAACTGGTCCAGGTTCACCCCGGCGTCAACGTCGACCAGGCGCGTGTCGGCACTGATGGAGTGGATGCGGTTCAGCGGTGTCATGTCGATCACCAGGCCGCCGCCGTTCTGCGCGTTGTCGCCATACGAGCGGCCCAGCCCGCGCGCGATCACTCCGCGGGACCCGGCGTGCGCCACCGCCTTGGCGATCTCCTCGGTGTCGGGCGTGCAGAGCACCTGCGCGACCGTCGGTGCGGTGCGGCCCCAGCCGGTCAGCCGCTTCGTGGTCAACATCGCCGGTCAGCCTACCGCTGTGGCGCGGCACCGAAGCTCAGCGCAGCCGGAAGATCACCGCCCGCTGCACCGCGAAGTTGATCACCGTAGCGGTGCCCTGGGCGATCACGAACGCCACCGGCACCCGCCACGGTTGGTCCGCAAACCGCATGTAGAAGAGGTAGTTGATACCGACCTGAACGGCGTACGTCAGCCCGTAGAGCACACACACCGCCACGAACCGCGCTGTGCTGGGCGGCGCTTGGAACGTCCACCGGCGGTTGATCAGATACGCGGTGACCGTACCCGCGATGAAGCTCAACGACTTGGCCACGTTGACGTGCAAGCCCAGCGCGAGGCCGGTCACGTACAGCCCGAAATCGACGACCGCCGCGAAACCCCCGGTGATGAGAAAGCGCAGCACCTGCGTCTTCAGCGACATCGACGGGGAGAGCAAGGGCTCGGCCACCCGGGCAGCTTAAGTGACCCGCCATGCACGCGTGGAACTGACGCCCCACCGGCTGCATTCGCGCCGACCTGGCCGACCTGGTGGCCGGCAACGAGCCGCAGACTCCAAGCACCCGCGAACCATCGGATGGCCGATCCGCCACCCCGGCCGGTTTACGACCTCGACCGCCCGGCTACAAGCCCAGAAAGCCGTGCCAGGGAGGTCCGTGATGAAGAAGTTCGGTCGTCGGCTGTTGGTCGCCACCACCGCCGCGTCGGCATCGATGGCGTTCGCGATGATCGCGACGCCGGCGGTGAGCTCGGCGGATTGCGACAACACCCAGTGGTGGGATCCGGTGGGAAACGTGTGCCGGCCCCTCGTCGCCCCGGATTGCGGCGACGGCAACTGGTGGGATCCCGGCGCTAACGTCTGCCGCCCGTTGGCACCTCAGCCGCTGGCGTGTGACTTCGGCTCGTACTGGGATCCGGTGGCCAACGTCTGCCGGACGGTTTTTGTCCTTCCGCCGGAATAGGGCGGCGCCGAAGTCGTATCGTGCAGTTGTGCATGCGGGTGACATCGCCGAACAATTCCCGGTGGTGACCGTGGACTCGCCGGCGTTGGGCGCCGCGCGGATGCTTGCCGAGCATCGGCTGCCCGGCGTCGTGGTCACCGACGCCTCCGGGCATCCGCACGCGGTGCTGCCGGCGTCGCAAGTGGTGCGATTCATCGTGCCGGCCTATGTGCAGGACGATCCGTCGCTCGCCGGGGTGCTCGATGAATCGGTTGCCGACAAATGCGGCGAACGGCTCGGCGGCAAGAAGGTCCGCGACGTGTTGCCGAAGCACCTCCTCGACGTACCATCCGTCGATGCCGATGACACGATCATCGAAGTCGCTGCGGTCATGGCGCGGCATCGCAGCCCGCTGCTGGCCGTGATGAAAGACGGCGACCTGAAAGGCGTGATCACGGCGGCGCGTCTGCTGGCGGCCGCTCTCGGTTGCTGAGCTCGCGCCCTCAACGGCTTGATAGGTTGGGTTCCGGTGTGCCGGGAAGCCTGGTCGGCGTCAGTTCGTAAGAAGACGTAACCCTACGGCCAGGAGCAGCCGATGACCGTTGTCGCGATCGCGGTGTTCGTGGTCGCCTACGCGCTCATCGCCAGCGATCGGGTGAACAAGACACTGGTCGCGCTGTGCGGCGCCGGGATCGTCGCCGCCCTTGGTGTCGTGGAATCCGACGACGTCTTCTTCTCCCGCGAAACCGGGATCGACTGGGACGTCATCTTCCTGCTGCTGGGCATGATGGTGATCGTCTCCGTACTGCGCCAGACGGGCGTCTTCGAGTACATCGCGATCTGGGCAGCTAAGCGCGCCAAGGGATCTCCATTACGGATCATGATCCTGCTGGTATTGGTGACGGCAGTCGCCTCCGCGTTGTTGGACAACGTCACCACCGTCTTGCTCGTCGCACCGGTGACGTTGCTGGTGTGCGATCGACTCGCCGTCCGCGCGACGCCGTTTCTGTTGGCCGAGGTGTTCGCATCCAACATCGGCGGCGCGGCGACTCTGGTCGGCGATCCGCCGAACATCATCATCGCCAGCCGAGCCGGCCTGTCGTTCAACGACTTCCTCGTGCACATGCTGCCGGTTGTGGTGATCGTGCTGGCGGTGTTCGTGGCGATGCTGCCGCTGCTGTTTCGCGGTTCGTTCGACGTCGAGGCGGATCGCGTGGCGGACGTGATGTCCCTCGAAGAGCGCGAAGCGATTCGAGATCCCAAACTACTGCTCCAATGCGGTGTTGTGCTGGTCGGGGTGTTCGCGGCGTTCATCGCTCACTCGGCATTACACATCGCGCCGTCCATCGTCGCGCTGCTCGGCGCCGGCGTGCTGGTGTTGATCACCCGGATGGAGAAGTCCGACTACCTCTCCGGCGTCGAATGGGAGACGCTGCTGTTCTTCGTCGGCCTGTTCGTCATGGTCGGTGCGCTGGTAAAGACGGGCGTCGTCGATCAGCTTGCGCGACTGGCGACCGAGGCCACCGGCGGAAACGCGTTGCTTACCGTGATGCTGGTCCTCGGTGTCTCGGCACCGGTATCGGGGATCATCGACAACATTCCCTACGTCGCGACAATGACGCCGATCGTGGCCGAGTTGACCAACTCCATGCACGGCGACCTACATCAAAACGCGCTGTGGTGGGCGTTGGCGCTCGGCGCGGACTTCGGTGGAAATTTGACTGCCGTCGGCGCCAGCGCAAATGTCGTGATGCTGGGCATCGCCCGCCGCTCAGACAGTCCAATCGGCTTCTGGGAGTTCACCCGCAAGGGCGCAATCGTTACGGTGATGTCGATTTGTCTTGCGGCGCTGTACCTTTGGCTGCGCTACTTCCTGTTGGCCTGACGTCACCAACGCTTCGAAATCAGGTTACCTGATTTCGGCCGTTTGGCTTTAGCTACACCCAGTACGGCACGCGGCTGCGGTACTGCCGCATGGCCAGCGCCGCGAGCACCCACCCGACCGCCGTCAGCGCCAGCACCACGATCCAGTGCCGCCACTGCTGGTCCGCGCCGAGCAGCGGCGCCCGCACGATGTCGAGGTAGTGGAACAGCGGATTCAACTCGACGACCCACCGCCACTGCCCCGCACCTTGTGCCTGCAAGGTCTGGTCGTTCCAGATGATCGGCGTCATGAAGAACAGCAGCTGCACGATGCTGTTGAGCAGCGGACCGATGTCACGGAACCGGGTGCCGACGATGCCGAACACCAGCGACGCCCAGATGCAGTTGAGCATGATCAGCGCCAAGGCGGGGATCACCGAAAGGTCGGTCCACGTCCACGGCTTCGGGTAGATGACCGCGATGATCACATAGATCACGATGTTGTGCGCGAACAGGATCGCCTGCCGCCACACCAGCCGATAGACATGCACCGACAGCGGGGTCGGCAGCTGCTTGATCAGTCCCTCGTTGGCGACGAACACCTCGGCGCCCTCGAGGATCGACGCACTGATCAGCCCCCAGACGATCAGCCCCAGCGTGACATAGGGCAGATGCTCGGAGAGTTCGAGGTGGAACAGCTTGGAGTACAGCCCGCCCATCGCGACCGCGGTGGTGCCGGTGGCGATCGTGATCCAGATCGGCCCCAGCACCGAACGCCGGTAGCGCTGCTTGATGTCCTGCCAGCCGAGGTGCAGCCATAACGGGCGACGTTCCAGTCCTTCGGCCAGGTCGGCGAAAGCGCGGCGGAGCGTTTTGGACTTGACGGCATCGTCGGTGATCGTCACGGTCTCTCCTCCGGCGGGCCGAACTTCTCGGCCCGCCCGAGCCGTCGCAGCCGCAGCCATTCGGCAAGCGCGACCGGGTCGTGGCGGGTCACCAGGAAGTACCAGCCGAAGCGCAGCCACTCCTGTGGGAGCAGCCGGCGCAACCCGCGCTGCGAGAGGAGGTAGCCCCGGTTGCGGTACGTGAAGAACCGCTTCACCGGGTCGTCGGGGTACTGCGTGTGCATGCGGCCACCGAGGATCGGCTTGAACTCGTCGGCGCCGTGCGGATGCAGGTACACGGCGGACAGGCAGGTTCCGAAGGGCAGGCCGCTGCGCACCAGCCGGCGGTGGATCTCCACCTCGTCGCCGCGGACGAACAATCTCAGGTCGGGCACACCGATTGCCTGCAATGTGGCCGCGCGGAACAGCGCGCCATTGAACAGTGACGCGATGCCCGGCAGCAGTCCCCCGCAACCAGGTGCCCTCTCCTGTCCCGGCCGGCCGTCGCGCAGCTCGCTGGCGTATCGCCGCCAGACCAGTCCCTGCCGCAGCGGAAAGGCAAGGCGCCCAGGGTTGTCGATGTCGCACACCATCGGCGACACCTCAGCCAGCTGGTAGCGCCCGGCGCACGCTAGCAGTAGCGACAGCACGTCCGGACCCTGGGGCCGGCCGTCGTCGTCGGCGCACCATATCCACTCCGCGCCGAGGGCCAGCGCGTGCAACATACCGAGCGCAAATCCCCCTGCGCCACCGAGGTTTCGGCGTGAGCCCAGATAGGTCGTCGGAACAGGTTGTCCGGCAACCAGATCCCGCACCCGGTTGTCTCCGTTGTCAGAGAAGTCGTTGTCGACGACGATCAAGTGGTCGATTGCGCGCGTCTGCGCAGCAAGGGCGTCCAGCGATCTCGCCAGTTCGTCGGGACGGCGGTGGGTCACCACGACGGCGCACAGCATGTCCGTCATTGGTTTTCGGCCAGGACTTCCCGGACGTGCCGCGCGGCGTCCTCGCCCTCGTACGCTCGTACCACTTCCTCGATGCCGCCCATCATCTTGACCGAGCCGTGGTCGATCCACATGGCCGTATTGCACAGCCGGGCAAGGAATTCCGTCGAGTGACTGGCGAACACCAGGATGCCCGAGCGTTCGACGAGTTTAGCCAACCGAACCTGCGCCTTCTTCAGAAACTCCGCGTCCACCGCGCCGATACCCTCGTCGAGCAGCAGGATCTCGGGGTCGATGCTGGTCACCACTCCCATCGCCAAGCGCACCCGCATACCGGTCGAATAGGTGCGTAGCGGCATCGACAGGTACTCGCCCAGCTCGGTGAACTCGGCTATCTCGTCGACCTTCGACAACATCTTCTTGCGGGTCTCCCCGAGGAACAGCCCGCGGATGATGATGTTCTCGTATCCGGAGATCTCCGGGTCCATGCCGACACCGAGATCGAAAATCGGTGCGACACGGCCCTTTACGACGGCCTTGCCGCGGGTCGGTTCGTAGATGCCGGACAGCAGGCGCAGTAGCGTCGACTTTCCGGCGCCGTTGTGTCCGACCAGGCCGACCCGGTCGCCGGTGTTCAGCGACAGCGTGATGTCGCGCAGCGCCTCGATCACCAGCACGTTGGACGTGTTGCGTCCGATCGTGCCACCGGCTTTGCCGAGGAACGTCTTCTTCAGCGAGCGCGACTTCGCGTCGAAGATCGGGAACTCCACCCAGGCACCCTGCGTCCGGATGCTGACGTCGTGCGCGGGCGGCGCAGTCGAATCGGTCAGTGACACCGCGCCACGGCTTACAGGTACTGCCCCGTGCCGGAGTGGCCCGGGCCACCGGGCTGGTGCCCCGGCACCGAGATTCCCGGCGGCAGCGCGCCCTGACGCATGTGCTCGAGTTGCGCGCGGGCGGCCATCTGCTGTGCGAACAGCGCGGTCTGGATGCCGTGGAACAGGCCTTCGAGCCAGCCGACCAGTTGTGCGTGCGCGATCCGCAGCTCGGCGTCCGAGGGCGTGGCGTCCTCGCTGAACGGCAGCGTCAGCCGCTCCAGCTCTTCGCGAAGCTCGGGTGCGAGCCCGTCCTCGAGCTCGGTAATGCTCGTGGCGTGGATCTCGCGTAGCCGGTTGCGGCTGGCGTCGTCGAGCGGGGCGGCCCTGACCTCCTCCAGCAGTTGCTTGATCATCGTTCCGATGCGCATCACTTTCGCGGGCTGCTCGACCAGGTCGGTCACCGAGCGCCCGTCGGAGTCGTCGTCCTGCTGGTCGCCGGCGTCGAACCGACCATTGATGATCTCGATGTCGTCGTCGTCGTCGTCGTCGCCGGTGCTCATGCTCATCGTCGTCACCTCTTCTCCTCGGCCGGCAGCCACCTGTCGACAGTAGTCTGTCGGACCCCGCGCCTTCGTCTGGCCGGTGTGCCGCTCAGTGCCTACCGACGACAGGCACCCTAGCCACCCGTGCCGCGCCACTCGTAGATGCGGGCGCCGCCGTTGTCGTAGATCTTGGCCCACGAGCGTGACTCGTCCAGTGCGGCGAGGCCGTCTGGCATGACGAACTCGCGGACCACCGGTGTGCTCGTCAGCACGTACCGGATCCCCAGCGCATGCACCGCTTCGGCCACCCGTGGGTCGGTGTCCGCGTCGCCGGCGTACGCCCAGAGGATGTATCGGTGATAGCCCGGCCCCTGCTGTACCGGGTAGTCGTAGTGGGTCCACAGCGGATGAAGCCCAGCCACGGCGTACATCCACGCGGTCCCGTCGGTGTTCGCGTCGCCGATCAACGTGTCACGGGCACCGGGCAGCGTCGCCAGATACGCCATCGCCTCGAGGTCCTTGTGGTCGATGATCACCGAGTCGTACTTCTGCCCGACGAGGAACTCGTGCCGCGGAAAGTAGCACCAGGCGTAGCCGATGCTCACCGCGGCCACCACCGCCGCGGTGGCGGCGTAGCCGGCGCTCACCGACATCCGGCGACCCAGCAGGCGGCGCACAACGCCCACCGCTGCGGCGGCGAGAGTGAACAACGCGATCCCTGCCATCGGCGCGAGCAGCAGCGTGATCACCGCGAACAGCCGACGCGGGTCGCTGTAGAACAGGTCGCTGAACTTGCCGAGCAGGCTGCCCAGCACAGTGCCGAACGGAGCCGACGAGTGCACGATCGCCGCCACCAGCAGCAGCCACACGGCGAGCGGCCACCAGATTCTGCGCAGCAGGAGCACCACCCAGCCAATCGCTGCCAGCGCCATCAGCGCCCATTGGATCGAGAAGTCGTTGAGGTGGCGGGTATGGCCGACGACGGCGTCGAACAGTGCCTTCTTCTTGCCTTCGTGAGTGACGAACGCGTGCCCGGCGATGATGTCGGCCTGCGCCAGGATCCCCTGGAATTGAGGCAGCAGCAACAGCGCCGCCGGCAGTGCCACCAGCAGCAGTGTCACGACGTCCGCCGCCCGCCCCCGAACGGGATGCCATAACCCGTCGACTGCCCACCACGCCGCGACGAACAGCGCCACCACCACGCCTGCGGTGGTGTGCACCGAGAACACGCCGATCAACGCGAGCACCGCAACGGGGATGCGGTCGCGGTGCCGAAGCGTCGACACGATCAGCACCATCGTCGGCGCGGCGATGCCGTAGGCCGCGAGGTTGGGCATAGCCGCCGTGTCGAACTCGACGTAGGGGACCGCGGTGAACGACGCCGACATCGCCGCGGCGGCGGCCGCGCATCCGGCGGTGCGCCACCGGTCGGATCTGGACCGAAGAAGCTGCCAAGTCAACACCGCGGCGCTCACCGGGAACAGCCAGACCGCCGCGGCGGCAGAGCTGACCGTGTAGGCGGTGGTTGCCGCGGCGCCGGTGAGCTGGCTGAGCACCGCGGCCAGTCCGTGGAACGCCGAGGGGTAGTACAGCTGCGCGTGGGTTTCGATGTTGCGCAGCTCGCCCATGTGCGTCGGCGACGCCTGCCCGGTGTCGAGGATGAAGCGAATCTCGTTGGCGTGCCACACCGCATCCCAGGTGCTCGGTACCGACTGCCAGTGCGGCAGGCCGACGATGGCGGCGTAGCCGATCAGGCCCACACCCAGGACGACGCCCGCGGCCACGATCAGGACGGGCCATCCGGACGGGGCCAGTGCCTCTGCGTCGCGATCCCGGTAGCGCGACAGCACCATCCGCAAACCGAGCACGACGCCCGCCACAACCGCCACAGCAAACAACGCCGTCCACGCGTTCCACGGCCGGCCGATCGCGCCCAGCGGGACGGTCGCCAGCCCCACGACGCCGTAAGTCAGGGCTGGGCCCACCGCGACCGCGACCGGCCACGGTAGCCGGGCGGCGGCGCCTACCAGCGCCCCGGGCACTATCAGCAACAACAGCGCTGGCAGCACGCCGAGGGCCAAGGTCACTGGACTAGTATGGCTGGCCAGGTGGCCCGGTCCGTTCGAGCGACAAGGGTGCGGGCGCCGCCGGCGACTGGGCCGGCCGACATCCTTCATACGCTCTGAGGTGGCTTAGATGGTGTACGACGTTGCCCGGGTGCGCGGTTTGCATCCCTCGCTGGGCGACGGTTGGGTGCACCTGGACGCACAACTCGGCATGCTGGTGCCCGACTCGGTTGCGACCACGGTGTCGACCGCCTTCCGCGGCTCACGACCGGACTCGACCGGTCCGCACCCGGCGGCGCGGCGCAGTGCGGCCGTACTCGAGGCGGCCCGCCAGGCGGTGGCCGATCTGGTCAACGCGGATCCCCGAGGCGTGGTGCTCGGCGCCGACCGCGCCGTCTTGCTGCGAGCGCTCGCCGACGCCTCGGCGTCACGGGCCGGCCTCGGCTACGAAGTGGTGGTGACCCGCCTCGACGACGAGGCAAACATCGCGCCGTGGTTGCGGGCAGCAAACCGCTACGGCGCCCGCGTCAAGTGGGCCGAGGTCGACATCGAGAGCGGGGATCTGCCGGCGTGGCAGTGGGAGAGCTTGATCACGAAGGTGACACGCCTCGTCGCGATCACGTCGGCGTCGTCGACACTGGGCACCGTCACCGACTTGCGTGCCGCCACGAAACTCGTGCACGACGTCGGCGGTCTGGTGGTGGTCGACCACTCGGCGGCGACCCCGTACCGCCTGATGGACATCAACGAGATCGAGGCCGACGTCGTCGCGGTCAACGCGGTCGCGTGGGGCGGTCCGCCGATCGGCGCACTGGTGTTCCGCGAGCCGACGGTGATCGACACGTTCGCGTCGATATCGTTGGCCCCCAACGCAACCGGCCCTGCGCGCTTCGAAACCGGCGTGCACCAATTCGGGCTGCTCGCCGGCGTGGTCGCCAGCATCGAATACCTGGCTTCTCTGGACGAGTCGGCCACCGGCAGCCGCCGGCAGCGGCTCGCCGTGTCGATGCAATCCGCGGGACTGTACTTGGACCGGGTGTTCGACTACCTGCACGTGTCGTTGCGTTCGTTACCGCGCGTAATGGTGCTGGGACGGCCGGAGGTGCACATCCCGGTGCTCAGCTTCGCCGTCACCGGCGTTCCCGCCGAACGGGTGGTGCAGCGGCTGGGGGACAACGGCGTCTGCGCGATCGCGAATGCGCCTTCGCGGGTGTTGGATGTGATCGGCGTCAACGACATCGGTGGCGCGGTGTCGATCGGGCTTGCGCACTACACGACCACGGCTGAGGTGGACCAGTTGGTCCGCGCGCTGGCGTCGCTGGGCTGACTTTCAGTTCCCCACCGTCAGCACGACCTTGCCCGTCACCTCCCCCGCGGAGAGCAGCCGGTGTGCCTCGGCGGCCTGCTCGATCGGCAATGTGGCTCCGATCACGGGCCGCACCTTGCCGTCGGCGATCATCGGCCAGACGTGCGCGACGACCTCGTCGACGATCGCGCCCTTGCCGGCGGGTCCGTCGACGGGTCGGCTGCGCAGCGCGGTCGCGATCACCCCGGCGCGCTTGGCGAGCAGCTTGCCGAGGTTGAGTTCACCTTTCGTGCCGCCCTGCATGCCGATGACGACGACGCGGCCGTCGGACGCCAGCGCGTCGACGTTCCGGTCGAGGTACTTCGCACCGATGATGTCGAGGATCACGTCGGCGCCGTTACCGCCCGTCTCGTCGCGGATCCGGTCGACGAAGTCCTCGTCGTGGTAGTTGATCGCGATGTCGGCGCCGAGCGCACGGGCGGCGTCGATCTTCTCGGCTGAGCCGGCCGTCACCGCGACGCGGGCGCCCAACGCACGGGCGACCTGGATCCCGTGGGTGCCGATGCCGCTGCCGCCGCCGTGCAGCAGCACCGTCTGTCCCTCGTGCAGCCCCGCGGTCATCACCAGGTTCGACCACACCGTGCATGCCACTTCGGGCAGGCCAGCCGCCGCCACCAGGTCGACGCCGTCGGGCACCGGCATCAGCTGAGGTGCCGGCACCGCGACGTACTCGGCGTAGCCGCCGCCTGCCAGCAAAGCGCACGCCTCCTGGCCGGGTGTCCATCCGGTGGCGCCGTTTCCGATCTCGGTGATCACGCCGGAGGCTTCCATGCCCAGGATCTCGCTTGCGCCCGGCGGCGGCGGGTAGTGGCCGGCGGCCTGCAGCAAATCCGCACGGTTGACTCCGGCGGCCCGCACCCGCAGCACTGCCTCGCCCTCCCGGGCTTTCACATCGGGGACTTCTTCCCAGGACAGCCGGTCGGATGAGTGTGCGACAACGGCTCGCATCCCACAACCGTACTACGCGGGTACTACGTTCAACTTCAGTCGCTTGGCAACGCTCTGTGTCTTAGAATGATCTGCCATGGGGGTGACGGTTGCCGGACGGTCCGCCAGTGAGATTCCCGGGCTCGACGTTGCCGAGATGAGATCCTGGCAACACTTTCTCGAGGCGGCGGTTCGACTGTCGGCAACGCTGAACCGCGGCCTGGTCAAGTCGCACCGGCTGACGTTGAACGACGTGCGGCTGCTGGACATGCTGAACAGGTCCGCCACCGGCTCCGCGCGGATGGGCGACCTGGCCGACCAGTTGGTCTCGCTACCCAGCCGGGTCACCCGGCAGATCCGGCGGCTCGAGGAGCAAGGTCTGGTCCTCCGGGAGGCCAGCCCGCACGACCGCCGCGGCGTTCTGGCGACGATCACCGACGAGGGCAGGGCGACGGTCGGCCAGGCCATGATGACGTATGGGCAGTACGTGAAAGCGCACTTCTCGAACCAGCTGTCACGGCCGCAGGTGGCCGCACTGGGGGAGAACTGCCGGCGCATCAACCACGGGCTGAAAGTCGCCGGGTCACCGCCGCGGCAGGCACGCGTCTGACGCGCGGATGTGCGCGCCGGCCGTGCGGCTACCGGGTCGGCGTGAATCAGAACCGGCGCCGCTACGCTTGTCCGCGGTGGCGTGGCAGAGCGGCCTAATGCACTCGCCTTGAAAGCGAGAGACGGCTAACACCGTCCGGGGGTTCAAATCCCTCCGCCACCGCCGGATCGAGGGGCTCCTCCGCTGCAGGCAGTCCCGGGCAGCGCCCATACGTTGCGGGGGCGCACGGCCCGCGCATGCAGCGATCGAAGAACGCATCCAGGGTTGACCGGCGAACCCCATCGCACACCTGCGTCTGCATAAGGTTGGGTTGCGATCGGTCCGGAACAACGCCGTTACGAGGAGATGCCGACATGAGCCTCACGGAGTATCAACCTGGCACTGCATTCCCCGGCCGCATTGGCCGAACAGTCGGCGAGTCGGAGCCGGCGTGGCCGGCACCGATCCGGTCGAAGCCGAATTCCCCGAACGTGCTCTACGTCGTGCTCGACGACACCGGCTACGGCCAATTCGGTTGTTACGGTTCGCCGATCAACACGCCCAACCTGGACCGGTTGGCGCGCAACGGGTTGCTGTACACCAACATGCACACCACCGCGCTGTGCTCGCCATCCCGCTCATGCATGTTGACCGGCCGAAATCACCACTCCAACGCGATGTCCTGTATCACCGAGGGGTCCACCGGCTATCCGGGCTCCAACGGCGCGATCCCGTTCGAGAACGGGTTCCTGTCGGAGATGTTGCTGCAGCACGGGTACGCCACCTACGCCGTCGGCAAGTGGCATCTGACGCCGGCCGAGCAGATCAGTGCCGCCGGTCCCTATGACCGCTGGCCGCTCGGCCGCGGCTTCGAGCGTTACTACGGCTTCCTGTCCGGCGACACCCACCAGTACCACCCGGAGCTGACCTACGACAACCACCAGGTCGAGCCGCCCAAGACTCCCGAAGAGGGTTACCACCTGACCGAGGACCTGGCCGACCGGGCGATCGGTTTCATCGCCGACCTCAAGCAGGTGGCGCCGGACAAGCCGTTCTTCCTGTATTTCGCGACGGGCGCCAATCACGCTCCCCACCAGGTCCCGAAGGAATGGGTCGACAAGTACGCGGGCAAGTTCGACGATGGCTGGGACGCCTACCGCGACAAGGTCTTCGCACGGCAGAAGGAACTCGGCATCGTGGCCACGGACGCGGTCTTGTCGCCGCACGACCCAGACGTGCAGCAGTGGGATGAGCTGTCCGACGACGAGCGCAGGTTGTACGCGCGGATGATGGAGGTGTTCGCCGGATTCTTCGAGCACACCGACCACCAGATCGGCCGGCTGCTGGACTACCTGCAGACCATCGGCCAGCTCGATAACACGTTGATCATGGTCATCTCGGACAACGGCGCCAGTGCCGAGGGCGGACCGCACGGATCGGTGAACGAAAACAAGTTCTTCAACAACGTTGCAGATGATCTGCAGGCGAACCTCGGCGCGATCGACGAGCTGAACGGCCCGAAGTACTTCAATCACTATCCGTGGGGTTGGACGTGGGCCGGCAACACACCGTTCCGGCGCTGGAAGCGCGAGACCTTCCGGGGCGGAGTCTCCGATGCGTTTCTGATGCACTGGCCCGAGGGCATCAAGGCCAAGGGCGAGGTCCGCCATCAGTACGCCCACGCGATCGACATGGTGCCGACGGTGCTGGAGGCGCTCGACGTCGAGCCGCCAGACGCGGTTCGCGGTGTCACCCAGTCGCCGATCGAGGGCGTCAGCATGGCGGGCACCTTCAACAACGCGGACGCGCCGAGCAAGCACCACACCCAGTACTTCGAGATGTTTGCGCACCGGTCGCTGTACCACGAAGGCTGGCGGGCGGTGTGTCCGTTCCCCGGGACGTCCTTCGCCGAGGCGGGTGTGAGTTTCGGGATGCTCGAGCTGACCGAGGACAAGCTGCGCGAACTCGACGCGACCGGTTGGGAGCTCTATCACGTCGATGTCGATCCGGCCGAGACCAACAATCTCGCGGAAAGCGAACGCGCCCGGCTGATCGAGATGATCGCACTTTGGTACACGGAGGCGGGCAAATACAGCGTGCTCCCGCTGGACAGCCGCGGCACCCTGCGCTTCGCCGATCCACGCCCCCAGATCAGCCCGCCACGGGACACCTACGTCTACTACCCCGACACCCAGACCGCACCGGCCAACGTCGCGGCCAACGTGCTCAACCGGGCGCACAGCATCACCGCCGAGGTCGCGCTCGGGGAGGGCGATCAGGGTGTACTGGTCTGCCACGGCAGCAATGTGGGCGGCTACACGCTGTTCGTCGCGGACGCCTCGCTGCACTATGTGCACAACTACGTCGGTGCGCAGGAATTGCACGTGGCATCCGACCGGCCGGTGCCGGCGGGCTCCCATTCGCTGCGTTACGAATTCGAGCCGACCGGCCAGCCCGACGTTGCGCACGGCAAGGGTGCACCCGGGCGGGCCCGGCTGTTCATCGACGGTGAGTTGGTCGGCGAGACAGAGTTTCCTGTCACCGTCCCGTTGGCCTTGAGCCTCGGCGGCGGGGTGACCGTGGGGCGGAACCCGGGCGCGCCGGTGACGCAGATGTACCGATCACCGTTCGCATTCACCGGCACGATCACGACGGTCACCGTCAGCCTGACCGGTGAGTCACTACACGCGGCCGAAGACGAACAACAGGCACAGGCACGCGTCGCGATGGCGCGACAGTAGCTGTAGAGATAGGTCGATGGTGGCGAACGCCGCCGAGAAAGCAACTGTGAAGTCGTTGGTCAAGAAGTTGCCGGCGCGGTCAGGTGTGACGGACGCTTCCCGTCTCCAGCAGGAAGACGCCCGCGCCGATGAGTACCACACCGGCGCCCATCGACCAGGTGAACGGGTCACCGAACAAATACCGGGCAAGGATCGCGGTCGCGGCGACGCCAATTGCCGACCACACGCCGTAGGCCACGCCCACCGGCATCCCGCGCTTGAGCACCATCGCAAGCAAGACGAACGCCGCGACGTATCCGATAGTGACGGGTATCACCCACACCAATTTCGTGAAACCCTCGGACGCGCGCAGAGACAGCGTCGCCACGACCTCGAATACGATCGCCGCCAGAAGCAGCACCCAGGTCATCACTCGCCGCGGAACACCGGCGTGCGCTTGGCGAACGTCGCGGTGATCCCTTCCGTCAGATCGTTCGACGGCAGGAACGCCGCGTTCCATGCGGCGACGTAGCGGAGGCTCTCCGACACCCGCGACGTGCGCTGCTGGTCCAGCACGTCCTTGATGCCGCGAACCGTCAGCGGCGGGTTGGCCGCGATCTCCGCAGCGGTGACGTGCGCGGCCGCCAAACACGCGTCGGCGTCGTCGTACACGTCGTTGACGAGCCCGATCTTCTCCGCGCGCGCGGCGTCAATGTCCTTGCCCGTCAGAGCCAATTCACGCAGATGGCCGTCGGACAGAATCAGCGGCAGCCGGGCGAGGCTGCCGACGTCGGCCACGATCGCCAGCCTCACCTCACGCAGCGAGAATCTGGCGTCGGCGCTTGCATAACGGATGTCGACAGCAGAGACGAGGTCGACGCCGCCACCCACACACCAGCCGTGCACCGACGCGATCGTGGGCGTACGGCAGTCGGCGACCGCGGTGATCGCCTGCTGCATCCGCAGGACCTCGGCATGAAACTCGGCCCGGGGCAGCGCCGACGTGCCGTCGGACATCACCGCGGTCAGGCTTCCGCCCATGGCGGGCAGATCGAGGCCGTAGCTGAAGTTGCGGCCGGAACCGGTGAGCACGATCGCGTGCACGTCGCGGTCGGCGTCGAGTCGGCCGAAGACGTCGGGCATCTCCGACCAGAACGCCGGGCCCATCGCGTTGCCCTTGCCCGGCCCGACCAGCGCCACCTGCGCCACGTGGCCGTCGACGTCGACCGTGACCGATTCGTATGCGTCTCCCATGGCTGAGAGGCTAGCCAGCGCGCAAGCTTCGCCCGCGGTCAGGGCGGCGTGAACCCCGTCAGCACCTCGTGGACCGTCTCGTCGGGCATGAACTGGCACATCGTGTTGGCCATCGATTCGGCGAACTCGTCACCGAGCTGACCGAACACGCTGTTCTCCTGGGACAGGATCTCGTTGACGACGGCCAGCCGTTCGGCCTGATCCAGTTGCGTGAACTCGTCGCACTTCATCGTCATCGCATTCGGCGGTGCCGGAACCTCCGAGGTGGTCTGCGGCGACGACGTTCTGGTGCGCGATGTCGACGTCGAGGTGGTTGAGGTGGGTGTTTGGCCGCCGGGCTCGGTGGTCATTGCGACCGATCCCTCGATCGTTCGCACGCACGCGGACAAGCCGACGCACATGAGCACGGTTGCGGCCAACCGCAGGGGGATGCCCATCCGTAAACCTTAGACGTAGCGTTAGCCCATGCCCACGGATTACCCACCCGGCGCCGAGGTTCCGCCGATCGACGAATTGAGCAGTGCCGAAGCCTCGTTGACAGAACTGCAGCGCGTCGTGCACCCGATCGCCGCCGACGACCTCGGCAAGCAGACGGCGTGCCGGGAGTTCGACGTCGCAGCTCTCACCGACCATCTGATGAACTCGATCACCACAATCGGCGGAGTCGCCGGGGCGGAGTTTCCGCCAAGAGACAGCGCCGATTCGGTGGAGCGGCAGATCATCCTCGCCGCACGCCCCGCGCTGGACGCCTGGCGACGGCGCGGGCTCGACGGCACGGTACAGCTGGGCTCCAACGAGGTGCCGGCCCCGGTGATGGCGGGGATCCTGTCGATCGAATTCCTCATCCACGCTTGGGATTACGCGCGGGCCACCGGCCAGACGGTGGATCCGACGCCGGAGCTGTCCGAGTTCGTGCTCGGGCTGGCCCGAAAGATCATCACGCCGCAGGGCCGCACCAACGTCGGCTTCGACGACCCGGTGGACATACCCGAGGACGCACCGGCATTCGACCGGCTGATCGCGTTCACCGGCCGGACGCCGACCTAAACCCGCTCGAGGTAGACGTACAGGTGGCGGCCGGCCCCAGAGCCGAAGTCGACGGCGCCTTTGCCGTTCATGATCCCCATTACCGCGTCGTCGTCGATCTTCTTGAAGTGGTCGTGAACGGGCTGCCCGTCGTACACCATGCTTGCGGTGACTTCGCCACGGAACTCCTCCATCCACAGGCTCGCCTCGCCGTTCATCGCGTCGGTGTTGGAGTACTTGTTCCCGTCGGCGTCGAGGCACACGAGTGGCTTGGCGTCGGTGGCGGAGTTGAACGTCTTGCCGAACCAGTTGAGCCGGTTCATGAATCCGTTGGCGCGGTGGCCGGTGTCGAACTCGCCGCCCTTCCATTCGCCTATCGTGAAGTCGATGTGGCGAGTCCCCGTTACTGAGTCCACCCGGAATTAGAGTCGGGTTGTTTTGTTTCGGATTCAGTTGATCTCGCAGGCCACCGGAGTGTGGGTGTGCCTGCAGGCCGCAGCGTACTCGGCCGGCGTCTGGTAGCCCAGGGCCGAATCCGATGGCGGTGATTATGGTCGTGTTTGAAGTCGCCGATGACCACCCGGGCTTCGAACAGGGTGTTCCAGTGGTTGCGGTTGAGGCACCCCTTCCTGAGTCTGTTGTTGAAGGATTCGATGTATGCGCCGTCCCACGGCGCTCCGGGCGGAATATAGGACAACCCGACCTTGTTATCGCAGAACCGTTGCAGCGCTTGAAAAACCAACTCTGGACCGTTGTCCATCCGCAGCACCTTGATGATCCGCCGCTCACGGCGTTGGGCATCGCGTCGCGGACTGCGGTGCGGACGACTGGAGCGATCTGCCATCGCGGCTTCGCCGCCATCGCGGTAGCGATCCGCCCACTTCTTGGGCGTCGCTGTCGAACACTGAAACCGCTCCGCGGCTCGCGCGTAGGTCCACCCGTCGTCCACGATGGCCGACGCGAGCCGCAACCGGCCCCTCGGAGTCAAACAGGCATTAGCGTGGGACATGAGGACCTCTCGGAATCGGGGTGAGTGTGGTAACCACACCGATACCGGAGGTCCTCACCTACATTCGTCAGCCACGCCGTTCACAACCTCTCGAAGAGTTACAGCTAGCCCAACCGCCTTGCACGCCAACCGTTCCGGCAAGCCCTTCACAGAGGTAAGCATGTCCGCGGCGCGCCGCTTGGCAGCTGGGCTCAGAATTTTCCCTTCGCAACCTCCCGCAAGGCGTCTTTTTCCAGCTCGGCATCGGCCAGCAGGCGCTTGAGCCGGGAGTTCTGCTCGCGCAGCTCCTTGAGTTCCTTGGCGGCATCGGCGTCCATCCCGCCGTAGGTGCGCCGCCAGTTGTACAGCGTGGCCGGCGAGACGCCCAGTTCGGCGGCGATCTCCTCGCCGTTCTTACCCTCGGCAGCCAATTCGTCAGCTCGGCGCAGCTTGCGCACGATGTCCTCCGCGGAATGCCGCTTCCGACCAGCCATCTATTCATCGTCCCTTCCAGCCCGACATCGGGCCACGGGACTCTAAAACAAGCTGGACTCATTCAGTGGGAACACGCCAGATGTACGCGGTCTCGAGCGACGCCCAGAGGTCGTCGAGTTCGGCGTCGGGAATCTGGCCAGTGCGCTGCTTGAGTTCGGTGAACTTCTTGCGGGCCAAGTCATCGGTCACGGTGATCTCCTATCCAGCGCCGGGCGAACTTCAGGAATGCGTCGTTCTCGTGCGGTGCAGCGATGGTCACCCGCACACCGTCTTCGCCGTACGGACGCACGATGAGGCCCGCTTCGGCGGCGCTCGCGACGAAGTCGGCTGTGCGGTCGGCCAGTGGCAGCCACACGAAGTTGGCCTGCGACGGCGGCGGGGTATAACCCGCGTCGCGCAGCGCAACGCTGACCCGAATTCGTTCGGCGACAACGGCGTCGGTGCGGGCGAGCAGTTCGTCGGCGGCGTCGAGCGATGCGACCGCCGCTGCCTGTGAGATGTTGGTCAGGCTGAACGGCACGTACGCCTTGTTCAGCGCGATGATGACGTCGGGGTCGGCGATCGCGTAGCCGACCCGCAGCCCTGCCAGTCCGTACGCCTTCGAAAAAGTGCGCAGCACGACCACATTCGAGTGATCTCGCACCAAACCCAAGCTGTCCGGCAGCATTCCGTCGCGGATGTACTCGACGTAGGCCTCGTCGATCGCGATGAGCACGTCGGGGGGGACGGTGTCGACGAAGCGCGCGAGCGCGGCGGGCTCCACGACGGTCGAGGTCGGGTTGTTCGGGTTGCAGACGAACACCAGCCTGGTCCGGCCGGTGATCGCTTTCGCCATCGCGTCCAGGTCGTAGGTGTGGTCGGTCAACGGCACCTGGACGGGGGTGGCGCCGGCCACGCGAGCCTGCAGCGGGTAGATCTCGAAGCTGCGCCACCCGAACACCACCTCGTCGCCCGCGGCCGAGGTGATCTGGATCAGCTGCTGGCACAGGCTGACCGAGCCGCAGCCCACGGAGATGTGCTCGGGTGGGACGTCGACGTGCTTAGCCAGGTGGTCGCGCAGTTCGACGTAGCCGTTGTCCGGATAGCGGTTGATGCTGTCGGTGGCCTTCTCGATCGCCGCGCGCACGGTCGGCAGCGGGCCGTGGACAGTCTCGTTGCTGGCGATCTTGATCGCCCCCGGCACCGTCTTACCGGGGGTGTAGACCGGGACGTCGGCCAGCTCCGGACGCAGGCGAGGGGTCACCCGCCCAGCATAAGTGCGGCTTTGCAGTGCGCCGAGGGCGCTGTGTACGCTGTGCCTTCGGGTTAAGGAGGCGTGCCAGAGCGGCCGAATGGGGCTCACTGCTAATGAGTTGTCCGCCTCAAAGCGGACCGGAGGTTCAAATCCTCTCGCCTCCGCCACGGCCGATTACGTCGGCCTGAACATAATCGAATACGAGCGCCCGTAGCTCAACGGATAGAGCATCTGACTACGGATCAGAAGGTTGGGGGTTCGAATCCCTTCGGGCGCGCTTAGTACCAGCGGAAATGCTCACACCGACTTGTCGTGGTCACGAGTCTTGTCACGGATTGTCACAACTCGCGCCAAACTCTGCGCGCCCTCGGCCAGCGCATCGGGTTGCGAGTGCACGTAGGTGCGCATTGTGAAGGCCACGTCGGCGTGACCGAGCCACGCCGCGATCACCGCGGCCGGGACGTTCTGCAGGTGCATCGTGGTCCCGCAGGTGTGCCGCGCATCGTGCAGCCGGATCACCGGCACCCCTGCCGCTTTCACCGCCTTGGTCCACATCTTGGAGAGCGTGTCCGGGTGATACGGCTCGCCGATCTCGTTGCACACCACGTATCCGAGACCGCGGTAGGCGGTACCGACGGCGAGCTTCTCGGCGGTCTGCCGTGCCCTGGCGGCCTTCAGCTCAACCAACAGCGGCTCGGGCAGGGGCAGCGTTCAGTGCGAGTCAACCGACTTCGCATCGTCCTGCTCGACCGCTCTGCTTCCCCCCTCACCCGGGTGGCTCCGACAGTCAGCGTGCGCGCGTCGAGGTCGACGTGATCCCAACGCAGGCCACCGATCTCGCCACGGCGTAGCCCGGACAACGCCAGCTGCCATGCGTGCCGGTTCCGATCGTCAGCGATCTGTCGGAGCACGATCGCGACCTGCTCGGGGGTATAGGTCTGAAACTTGCGCGGCTTGTCGGGCACTCGGTCGACGTGGTCGACGACATTGCGTACCAGCGTGCCGTCGCGGACCAGCTGGGCGAGCACCTGCGACAGGGCACCGAGCATGTAGTTGCATGATCGTGGGCCCCACTTTCGGCGTGCCCCCTCTCCCTTCGCGCGGGCCACCTGGCCGTCGCGCAGCCGATGTATCAGCTCGTCGATGTCGCGGCGGGTGAGCTTCTGCACCGGAATGTGGCCCAGCTCGGCGCGTACCGGCGCGAGCACCCCGTCATACCCGGACTTGCTCTTCGGCTTGATGCCGTGTCGTGACATCAGCCAGTTAGCGCACGCATCCTCCACCGTGACGATGGAGGGGTGTACGTAGGTGCCCTTGGCCACCTCGCCGCGGACCCCGTCGAGCGCGTCGCGGGCCTCCTTCTCGGTCGCATTGGTGTCGATCGATTCGACGAGCATCCGTGCCCATCAGCATGCCGCCGGTGCGCTACCCGCCGGCCGCACAGGGGGCACAGTCGAATTACATGAATCTGGCCGGCGAGCCTGCTGATCACGCCCTGGGTCGTTCTCGTGGTTGTGCGCGGACCGCGGCGAACATGGCCGCATACGTGCCGTCGGTTGACCAGCGTTGGTGACGCTCCCAAATCGACTGCCACGCAACAAGTTCAGACGGAATGTCGCGCCACGGCGCGCCCGTTCGAAACCGCCAGGCGATCGCCTCCAGCGTCGCACGGTGATCATTCCACGGACGACCCCGCCGACCCGCCGACGACGGCATCACCGGTTCGAGAATTGCCCACAAAGAATCAGAAATCACTTCAACACGAGTCACTCACACACCATCGAGCACCCATGCCAAAATTTTTAGCAGACACGCCCTAGTCCGTTGATGTCGACGACGCCGAGCCCGTAGTTCGCCTTCGCGTCCTGGGTCGGATACCAGCTGAGTCGCTGCGTCTGCATGGTCGGGTCGAGTAACTCGCCGGTGGACAGCGCCTTGGCCCAGACTGTCATGTCGGCGGCCGTGCAGATGGCCGCACCCGCGCCGGCGGCCCAGGACGGATTGATGTCGGTCACACCGACAAGCGGAGGCAGCGGCGCGGGCGGGGTGGGTGCCCGGCCCCAGTCCGTGCCGAACTGGTGGCCCCGCGAGAAGGGGACGGGGATGGCGGCGTCGGTCGGTTCCGGCATCGAGCAACCGCTCATGTTCAGCGGTGCGAAGACACGGTCCGCGATGAGTTGCCGTAGCGGCTTTCCGATGACCTGCTCGGCAATCATGCCGAGCATGACGAAGTTCGTGTTCGAGTAATAACAGCTCGTGCCGGCCGGGAACATGGGCGGCTGGTCGGCGACGGTGTCAAGGAGCTCCTCGGGCGACCGCACGCGCTGCGGATCATCGGCTAACGCATTGAGGGAAACCCACCGTGGTGTAATCGGCGATCCCCGCTGGTCAGCTGCAGCGCCTGCCGAATCGTTGCCCCATTAGTGTTGAATCCGGGGAAGTAGGGCGCCAACTGATCGTCAAGAGCCAGCCTGCCTTCCTGTGCCAGCTGCAGGATCACGGTGGCGGTGAAGGATTTGGTGATACTGCCGACCCGCACATGGTCCGCGATGTCCATGGGCACCCGCGTGGTGGTGTCGGACACGCCGAAGGCCGCCTGCCAACTCCCGCGGTCTGGTGTCTGCACGGAGACGATCAGACCCGGACCCTGCATCCGATTCATCTGCTCGGTGACCACCGGACGAAGTATGACTTCGAGCGACGCAGGGCTGGCGCCAGCGACACCGCTTGACCACACTCCTACTGCAAGCATCAGCACCAGCGCGAAATGTGGCCGAAAGTGAGTGCTCATAAGCCGCCGCTTGTCGAGCGGCAGGAAGACCGGACTTCAGCGTCTCGCCGACCCGGATGCAATACGAATCGCATCGGCTCCCTGGCTCACCTGGCATCCCGCGGCGCCCCGCCAAGGCGTGTGCCCGTCCCCTAATGGCCCGCGTTGCGGGCCAGCTCGATGGCGTACTGGTTCATGAAGCGCCCGGGTGCGGGTTCCCCGCGGCCGCATGACCCGTCGGACTCTCCGGGACGTTTGATCCACAGGTAGGCGTCGGCGTTTCCGCTTGCGGTCGCCGTGGTGGGCGGGGTGCCCAGCGCTCGGCCGTCGGGGTTGCACCAGTACAGCGGGTCGTCGGTTGGTCCGGCGCCGTTGCGCGAGGTGTCGATCACGTAGTGCGATCCGTTCGTGAGCGCCGAGATCGCGTCGCCGTAACCGATTTCCTCTTCGGTGGTGAAGAAGTTGGCGGTGTTGAGGCTGAAACCGCGCGCTTTGTCCACACCGACCTGGTTGAATCTGCCCGCCATGTCTTCGGCGCTCACCCAGCGTGAGTGACCAGCGTCGACGTATACCGCCGCGGCCGGATTGCGGGTCAGCGTGTCGACGGCGTAGCCCATCAGGTCGAAGCGCTCCTGGCGCTGGTCGGCCGATAGGCAGTCGGCCATGGCGAGCGCATCGGGTTCGAGGATGATTGCAGCCGGCCCAGAGCCCACGGCCGAGGCGACACCGTCGATCCATCCTCGGTAGGCATCGGCCGACCCGAATCCACCCGCGGCGAAGCTGCCGCAGTCGCGATGCGGGATTCCATAGAGCGCGAGAACCGGCATGGTGCCGGCAGCCTGGGCGTCGGCGATGTACTTCGCGTCCACGGCGGGAGTAGACGCCCGGTCCATCCAGTACGCCTGCGGGGTGTTGGCGATGGCGGTCAACTGGGGACTGGGCGGGTCGGCGCTCTGCGCGGCGCGCATGGCCGCCGACTCGGGACTGACGTAGAGGGGCTGACCGGCCAACGGGTTCGCCTCGTCGACCAGGCGCACCGCCGGGGCGGGACCAACCTGCACCGGGTAGGCCAAAGAACCCATGCCGGCGACGGCCGCAACCGCCAGGAATGGGGAGAGCCACCGAGCGACTGCGCCAACACCTGTAGTCATCACGCCAGAAAAATAGTGCCGCAACGCGATAAGCGCCAATCACCGACGACGTTCTTCATCCAGCCGCAGATAGGGCGATCGCTTCCGTCATACCGCGGGTTGCGAGTTCGTCGGCCAGTTCGTTGTCGGCGATACCCGCGTGCCCCTTCACCCAGAACCACTCGACGCGGTGCCGCGCGCAGGCCGCTTGGAGCCGCTGCCAGAGGTCGACGTTTCTTCACCGGCTGCTTCGTGGCGGTCTTCCAGCCGTTGCGTCCCAGCCGAGCACCCACTTGGTGATGCCGTTCCGGACATACGTGCTATCGGTGTAGAGATGCACTACCACCGGTCGGGTGAGCCCCTCCAGCGCGATGATCGGCGCGGTCAATTCCATCCGGTTGTTGCTGGTCTGGCCGGACTCGCCACCACACATCTCGCGGACGGCTGACGGTGGCGCAGCACCGCCCCCCAGCCGCCGGGCCCTGGGTTGGGTCTGCACCCACCGCCGGTGTGGATGACCACGAAGTCCTCGTCCACGAGCTCAGTCCGCCCGTGCCTGCCGGAGCAGCCGCGCGGCCTTCGGCCCGACGCCGTGAAGTGCGAGGAGGCCGTCGAGATCCGGCCGATTTGGACACCGTCGAAGACAGAGCCGCGATCCTCGGGGTCGACCATGCGCCGAGGATAGGCACTGCGTCGAGCGATAGGCACTGCGACTCGCGAGGCCATACTGATGACGTGGATCTCGACCCGCCGACCTGCGGTTGGAGCTCTGGGCGGACGAAGCGATTTGTCATCGGGGAGGCGTTGACGGCGTCAACACGTTTCGCTATTCCCCGCGCCGCTACGCGCCGTTTCGCGTCCTTTCCATGCGCCGCTGAAATCATCTATGCAGTTCAGAGGGCATTTTGGCAGGTCACGGACCAAGACTTCGCATCCCCTTAGCTCCACCGACAGAAAACCCGCCTTGAACAGTGGATCAGGGCGGGTTCTTTGTTTGCAGTCGACGTCATGCGGCAGGCCAATTGTCCTAAACTCTGTCCCGCTGCTGCCGAGAACACCGCCGACATGGCGGTCAGGCGGTCGTTGGTGACCCGCCCGGAGACGGCTTGAGTCATCCGCTCGGTGTGGCCGTGCCAGGCGGCGACGACATCGGCGGCGATACCCGCCGCGCGCATCCGCGAGATGTTCAAGTGCTTCTGTGCACTCGGCTCGCCTTGAGGGAGTGCTGTCGGCCCTCTGGCCGGCTGTCACGTCTGGTGACACCGACGCCGCTCGGATCGTGCTGCGCACGCGAGGCGGCCTCGCGAAGTTGTTCGGCCTCACTGCCCTGGCCCGCGTCGCGATTGGGGCGCCAATCAATGAGGTCGAGTTTGCCAATGAGGCCGCGAGGCTGATCGAGTCGATTGCCCGCCTCGGTGGGGGCGACGACCTATCGCGGTCCATGCCGGGCGGCGCTGGGCGAACGGTGCTCGACGATGGGGACCGAACTGCGCTGCCTCGCGAGAGCAACGAATTTGCTCATCCGCCATCCTCACGGAAACAACCGATCATCACCAATTGCAGCAAGGGCAACGTATGTCCCAACTATAAAAATCGTGTCACGGGGCTGTTGCGATCCGATCCTGGTGACTATTGGGGCTGATGTGACGGGTGTTACGTTTCGCCCAACCACGCGATAAGCAATCCGTGTGACGGCAGTCACGTCTGAAAGGAAACCATCGATGGGTCACGACCGAAGTAGCAGGAATGGGGTCAATGGGATACGGCGTCGAGCGCGTAAGGTGCTGGCGCACTCAGTAGTGCCGGCGCTGGCCCTGACGTCTCTTGCGGTGTTGGCGCCACAGGTCGCGCAGGCCGACCCTCTGACACCCGCGGCCGTAGCAGTGGACTTCGGTGATGAGCAGGGCGCACTCTTGCACACCGAGCGCTACAACAACTTCCATGTGAGCACCACGTTCTCCGAACAGCGCGACGCTGACGTGGATTTCCTCAACGCGCAGGGCATGCACGGCAAGCTGTACCGGGCGTGGCTGAACAGCCCGAACCAGACCGAGCCCACCTGCACCGACCCAGACCCAAACTCAAGCGATCCCTGTGTGCTGTCGCCCTCGATGGACGCCTACCTGACGGACCTTGAGAACGTCTCCGATTCGCAAATGGGCAACCTGCGGCTTGACGCATGGATCGGGCAGGACACTGCGATGGCCAAGGCGGGAATGGAGCGGATCGTGCTCGCGGTCAAGCAGGGGCATCCGGAGATGCAGCTCATCGAGGCGTGGAATGAGCCCGACGCCCCGGGGTCAACGATCACGGCTGCAGAGGTCTACGAGGGTTACAAGGCGCTCTACCAGGCGGTCAACAGCGTTAACAGCACGCTTGGCGGGCAGCGCGGCTACGTGCCGCTCAAGGTGGGTGGACCGACCTCCTACTACTTCAACACGTCTTTGCTCAACACGTTCCTCGACGCCTACAAGGCCGACCCGGATCCGAACAAGCGGTTGGACTTCCTGTCCTACCACGCCTATCTCAACATCCTGCCCGGCGGCGGTCGGGAGTTCTTCAAGGCCGACCCGAGCCTGGTCAAGGGACAGCGCGACGAGTTGGACGCCATCCTTGCCGCACACGACCTGCCCGAAAACATGCCGGCCTACATCACCGAGATCGGCATCTACCCGGGCCCGCTGTGCGACGAGTGCAACAGCACCGACTACGTTCGTCAGGCCGCCGGCATACCGTCGCTGCAGTACTGGTTGGCCCAGCAGCACGACACGTACCCGATGAACTGGGTCGCGCGTCGAAAAGGGCTCAAGGACGAGTTGGTCACCCAAAACTCGGTCGGCCAATACTTGGACTTCTCGACGAACCCCCCCCAGGAACGGTGGCAACCCTACGACCCGCCCCCGACCAACGCGTTCACGCCGTACGGGAACGTGATGCTGATGCAGTCGAAGATGAAGGACATCAAGGTGTCGGCGACGTCGGACCAACTCAGCAACGGAGTGGGCGTTTACGCCCTGGCCGCCAAGCACGCCAACAAACCCGAAGCGTCGGTCATGGTTTGGAACTACCAGGGCTGCCCTGGCATTCTGCCAAACTCCAATTGCCCGACGGCGGCCTATCACGTCACGATCGATATGTCTCGGCTGCCGAACAACCTCGCCCACGGCAACGTCAACGTGACGGTATACCGGGTCGACCAGAACACGAGCAACTTCTTCTCGGACCCGAACACCGCCAACCCGCCGACGGCCGCCGAGCTGGCTAAAGCTGACCTGGAGCAGGTCGATCAGCGCAAGGTGAAGCCCGACCAGGGTAAGTTCAGCTACGAAGCTGATCTGCCGCCCAACGCGGTCTACCTGATCCTGCTGGGGAAGGGTAGCCATTGAGTGACGGCAGTCGACTGAATCACCTGTAAGTAGTCGGGGTGGCTGGCCCGGAGCCGGTGATGCCGTAGCAGGTGCGTACCCCGCGCGGGCTAAATAGTGTCGCGGTAGCGGCCCTCACGCTGCAGTCTGGGCAACGCGGACCGCGGGTCACCGGGGTACAGAAGATCGTCGTCACCTTCTCATCGACGGCGGCGTCGGTGATCGTCGCCCCCAACTCGACGGTCCGGATGATCGTGTTGGCAACAACAGCAGCAGAAGACAACGCAGTGTCAGACACAGGACTCACTTGCAGTGCGGGGGTCAGGGGTTCGAATCCCCCTTGGCTCCACTCAATCGTTACAGGTCAGGCCCGGTATTCGTATCGGGCCTGACTCGCGTCCGGGGCACAGTGTGCCGAAAGTGTGCCAATGGGGGTTACTGAGCCAGGACAAGCTCGTGAAACGCCTGGGCCCGTACCCTGAGTTACAGTCGCTGCGGAGATGCCAGCGTCGACGCCTGAAACCTGCAACCGGCACTGAAGCAGCCGCTAGACGCCCCATTAGGGAAGCTTAAGCGGCGCAGCCGTGAATGTTGAGTCAAGTACGCGGTTCGAGTCGCGAGCGGTCAGGCCGCGAGCCGAGCCTGCTGAGTCAGTTCGTCGAAGGCAGCTTGGTAGGTGCGGGCGG
>Ga0210086_1000151_pt1 | contig 43841 bp, 48 predicted proteins | sample China_Galinas_PW_3_FD_184867 | JGI IMG/M metagenome (GOLD analysis project Ga0210086, IMG submission 184867) | Wetland microbial communities from San Francisco Bay, California, USA, that impact long-term carbon sequestration - China_Galinas_PWB_D2... | ecosystem: Environmental > Aquatic > Marine...
TTTTGCGTAAACTGTTTCCGTTATTGCTTTTACATGTTCAAATTCACAGATAATGTCTTCTTTAATCGTTAATTCTTTTTCTAATATCTTTTGAATTTCGTTTTCAATCATCTAGAAACCTAACGGTTCATGATAACCGGCGGCGACGTGTTGCTTGCCGACCACCGCAATTTAAGATTTTGCTTTTCAAATTAGCACAGACGTATTTTCCGTCCGGTTGATTAGTTTGTTAGACAGATTTTTTTATTTTTAACGAAATTGATGATGCCTTGCAATCTTAGGTAATGCGCTCTCGAATGTTTCTGACAAAACATAAGCATGTTTTCTGTTATTACAACGGGCCCATTCAAGAAATTCATCTGGCTCGAAACCAACGTAATATATGGGAGTCTTTCCTTTAGATAATGGACCCCAGATATGATCATCAACTAAATGAACTCTTAAACCGATAATATATATACGTGAAGTTGATCTTAAACTATTTAACCATTCTTGCTGTTGATATTTGACAAACTTTGGACAGAATAAGACATTTTTAGAGGGGGAATACATTGCGATAGCAGGTGCTATAGAATCTTCGTTATTACAAAAATCAATGATTTCTTTAGCACTTCTAGCAACCTTAATTCCTGCTTCCAAAATCGAGCCACCCTCTGACTGACTCAGATCAAAGCCGATACCTGAAATTTGATTAGGCATAAGATCGGGTAAAAAGTTGCATGATCCATGTATTTTCAAAACTGGAACGTTCATTTCTTGTGCGGGAAGCCCGCCGTAAGATACTAGAAGGTCGGACTTGATAATGGCGTGCTCAATTAGAAGGTCGTAGTTTGTTGTTACCATGACTGCTTTCCTTCTTGTTCCACCCAGTATTTTGATAAGTTCAATGTAGCAATTTCCCGGAAGGGGCTCAAAGGGGGCAAAAAACTGAGCCATTTCTCTAAGAAGTTGAGTCGTGTCAGTATTCCGTTCAACCCAGAATTGATCCATTCCTTTCTCAAAGTCAGATACAAATAATCTTGCGAGATCGTCGGTAACGGTAGCCGCAATACCACCGGTTGACTGTAGCGCAGGAAAAAAATGTGAACCGAGGGGAGGGGAATGCGGGGCACATGGACCACTTCCATAACTTGCTCCTGCCCCGAAAAGAAATACAGTGCTCAAATCAATTCTTTCTCTGTCTAACGGTAAAGATAAGCGGCGGCGACGCAACCTACGAGAACAACCGAACCTTTTCAAATTTAGCAGCTCGCGTTTTCCGTCCGCTTGATTTCCTGGTTGTACGGCCTTTCAAATTTCAGTCGAAAAATTCAAACCTACCAGACGAATTATTTCGAAAAGGGGACGGCCCTTTTTTTCGGGCAAAATGAACCTCTCGTCTATTGTTCAATGGTTGTTTTCTGATTCGGCATTTTCGGCGGAATAAAGCCAAACATGTCCACAAGATGGACATTTAATTTTTTGTCCTGTTTCGATTTTTCGATTAACCTTGATTTGGTAACCACAAGCCGGGTCAGTAATTATGTCACGATCGACCTGACTTGCGTTGGGACTTGCAGTGTTTGGTGTATTTTTTCTATCATTAAATGTTTTTTCATTGTCTATAACTGTATTGATTCTATTGGTTTCTGATTCCGTAAGTCCCCAAGTCACGACAAAATCATGTCGTTCAGATCTCTTTCCGCGATCAAAAACACTAAATATAATTCCTTTATTGTCTCTGTTTATTGCCATATGAATATTTTGTATATCTATTTCGCCTTCATTTGCCCAGTCCGTGTTCTTTGTCTTATTCATTCTGTGGAATATTTTATTTAGATCAATAATTTGACCGTCTTTAATAATTGATGCACCTTTAACATAATACTCTCCTTCAGACTCTGATGACTTCCACCCACCATCTGCCATCCTTTTAAATAAAATATTGCTATTTTCATTAATCTTAAAACTAAATGAGTCGTATTTGTTAGGAATAGAGTTAGTAGTTATGAAAAAAGAAAGAAAAAACACTAAAAAGAATTTAGACATTGACCACCCCTCCTTCGTTTAGTGAGAGTTTTAATGATTTTATATATTTGTTACGTACAACGGTGGAGATAAGCGGCGGCGACGCGACCTTACGAATACCACCAAACCTTTTCAAATTTAAGTCACCCGCGTTTTCCGTCCGCTTGATTACATTGATACTAGTGCAGGCCCCCTCCGTAAATAACGGACCATCCGCTATTCTTTGAGTATCACCAAAACCCTCTCAAAGAAAGGAGCCTGCACCATGAAATTCTACACCAAACAGCACCATTTCTACTGCGGCGTCGATCTGCATGCCGACGCCATGTACGTCTGCATCCTCGATGCGACCGGCGAGGTGGTTGTTCATCGGAACCTCCCGACCAAGCCGAAGGCTTTACTGCGCCTGATCAAACCTTTCCGTGACGGTCTCGTCGTCGGCTGCGAGTGCATGTTCTCCTGGTACTGGCTGGCGGATCTTTGCGCCGACGAGGGGATCGATTTCGTCCTCGGCCATGCGCTCTACATGCGCGCCATTCACGGTGGCAAGGCCAAGAATGATAAGATCGACTCCCACAAGATCGCGGTGCTGCTGCGCGGCGGAAGTTTCCCTTTGGCCTACGTCTATCCGAAACCGATGAGAGCGACCCGCGACCTGCTGCGGCGGCGCAATCATCTGAATCGCAAGCGGGCGGAACTGGTGACACATATCCAGAATACCGCCATCCAGTACAATCTGCCCGATCCCTTGGGACGGATCGCCAAGCCGAGTGAACGGGGCGAGCTGACAAAGAAGTTCCGCGATCCGATCGTCCGGGCGATGATTGAGGTCGATCTGACGATGATCGAGCATTACGAGGAATTGCTCGGTACCCTGGAGCGCCATCTGGAAAAGATCGCCGTCGGCCATGATCCGGTCAACCTGGCGCTGCTGAAATCGATCCATGGCGTCGGCAAAATTCTCGGCATGGTGATGCTCTACGAAATCGAGGACATCTCGCGCTTTCCCCGGGTGCAGGATTTCGTCTCCTACTGCCGGCTGGTCAAGCCAGAGAAGAGTTCGAACGGGAAAAGCTATGGTCACAGCGGCAAGAAGATCGGCAATGCCCATTTGCGCTGGGCTTTCGGCGAGGCGGTGGTGATGATGCTCAAGGGGAATAAACCTGCGCAGGCGGTGAAAAACCGACTCGCCAGCAAATACGGCAAGGGCAAGGCGATGGCGATCCTGGCGCACCGGCTGGGCCGCGCGGTCTATTTCATGCTCAAAAATCAGGTGCCATTCGATAGGGATAAATTCCTGCGCACCTGAAAGGGAGGAGGCGGATCAGCCTGACCGTCTAACCGGCGGCACACCACCAAGGCGAGATCGACCGAAGCGGCTGCAATGAAGCGTAGACTTCTGGGAATAAACGATCCCGACACAGGGCCGCATGATCCGCCCGCCACCGCCAGCCCGTTACATTGATTGGCGGTCCGCCTCGCTCCCACATTATTTTCGCGCGATGGTCGAAAGGCCAGCGCCGGTTTCTGCCCCTTCCCCGATCCTGCACCTAACTGCGGTTATCACGGGCAGTACCGATAGACCACGATGTCTTGACTAGGACGGCATAAGGGCACGCACGCGTTTCCAGGTGGCAGGGCGAACCGAGTCGACAAAGACTTAGCCCCTGCGCATAAGAGCCTCGATAAGTGTTTGGAGCAGAGCCGAAATCTGCAGCCAGCCGAAGAAGCCCAAGTCAGAAACGGTGGGTCTGTTTGATCAGTCGCTTGTCAAAGAACGAAAGGAGCTACTCTTTTGCGTTAACGGACTTTTTTACCCTTGACGACCGGGGGCCTGATAAGGGTTAGAAGCCGGTCACGCAGCGGCGATTGCTTAACCACGAAACCAGACCACAACTCACGGAACTGAGGGACGAGCAAGCCGAAAGCCTAAGGCGAAACTGCGATTGTCATCAGGCTTAAACCAGTTGCGAACAGTCACCCGCGCGAGCCTAGCATCGATGAACCAACCGCCGCCGCGATTCGCCCGGTCCGTGCCCGATGCAGGCCCTTGTGGATTGTTGCGTGGACTTTTGCCGTAGTAATCCCTCCCAAACCAGTCCTGGCACCATTCCCAGACATTGCCAGTCATGTCGTAAAGACCAAGCTCATTAGCCCGCTTCTGCCCAACCGGATGGGTCTTCCCTTTGCTGTTGCCACCGTACCAGCCCACAGCATTAACATTGTTTCCGCCAGCGTAGATTTCGTCCTTTCCACCGTTGCGGGCGGCATATTCCCATTCGGCTTCGGTGGGTAAACGATAATTCTGATTGCTGCGGCTGTTAAGCTGGCGAAGATAGCTCTGGGCATCGTCCCAGGAGACCCGCTCAACCGGGAGGTTGCCGCCTTTGAAAAATGATGGGTTGCTGCCGGTGATCTCCTGGTACTGATCCTGGGTGACTTCGTATTTTCCGAGGTAAAAATCATCAACACAGACTTCATGCACCGGCCTATCATCTTTTTCACTAGAATTTGAACCCATTTGAAAACACCCTCCCTTGATCAGTACGAATTCCATGCCTGTGGTAGGGTCGGTAAAGCCTGTGCCGATGTCGGCCCTGGTGTTGGTTGGGTTTTTGTTGCCTAGTTCGAAACCAGACAAGGAGCCAGCCGATACTGCCAATGGCGCGAGCAACGACAAACACAATACAAGGAAAGTAATGACTTGCTTCATTGTTTCATCCTTAGCTTTCGCAGGAAGTAAAAATCTTACCATTCTGAAATTAATAGAAAAAAACTATCACCTGCAAAAATAGCATTATGACATTCAAAGCATTTTGCAAAACGGGACTGACAAATTTATGATTTCATTCAATTTTAAGCTTCTAACGGTATTAGATAACCGGCGGCGACGCGAACTTTCGTGACCTGCCGCAATTTTTGTTTTCGGGGAGCACCCCTGTATTTTCCGTCCGCGTTAATTTTGTGGTTAGGCTATGCTTTTGACTGCGCGGAGAACTTTGTCTGCAAGGTCAATATATTTTTCTGAATCAATATAGTCAAAATCTTGATCTCTACCATGAACTACAGTATTTCTTAGTTGTCTCATTTTCATGATTTGAGAAATTTTATTTCCGTCAAACCCCTCAGTTTTGTACAAAAAATCTTCCAACATTTTTGGGTAGAATCTCTGAGGGCCAACTGTGCCACTTCGCATTCCAGCTTCAATACAAGCCAATTCAATAGAAGTCCAAGCTTCGATAATTGCAGCACGTGGACTAATTTTGGCCACTTCAAGCATTTTTGCCTTCCAATCATTTGAAGCTGTTTCATCATTTTCAACCGGTTCAAAATTCACTACCATTTGTTCAAATTGTTGTATTTCTTGGTCAAAAACTAATTTATTGTTGTTTGATTCGAATGATTTAAGCCGTCCAATTAGTTTTGTTAGTGCCCTGCGAAATATAAACATTGCAACAAGGACAACAAGTGGCCAGACAACAACATCAAGTAGCTTAATAAAAGTTTCCATTCGGTTTTCCTGAAGTAGTTAAGATGTATTTAAAGCCTAACGGTAGAGATAAGCGGCGGCGACGCGACCTTACGAACACCACCGAACCTTTTCAAATTTAGTCGCTAGCGTTTTCCGTCCGCTTGATTATATGGTTAGCAGTTATAGTAAATTTGAAAGGGCCGGCAAAAATGGTGCAAGTATGGTGATATGATCTGCAGCAAGTGAAATAAAATTTTTATATGCCTCTGCAAAAGATCCTTTCTTTAATCCAGACTCCATTTCTTTTGTTGCTTGAATTATTTCAGATTTGTTTTCAATTTTTGAATTTTCTATTGTTTCGATAATTTTATCGAAAATTTCATTTATTGAAATATTGGTCTGGGAAACATTATTTGAATTTAAATTAATGTTGCTGTTTGTGACATTACCAAAGTTTATAGATTGATTTTTTTTTGGCATCTTCTCACCGTTCTCCTGTTTATAAAGGTCACTATTCTTTAACAAATCAAGAGTGTTTGAAATTGCCTTCAGAAGATTTGTCTGATCTTCGAACAAGCCAAGCATTTGTCTAAAGGACCAATTATTAAGTTGTAGTTCTGACGATGCATTTTTTGCTTCTTCAATTGTAGGGTTTAAATCGTCATATACCCAAGATTTTTGAAATCTTTCGATAATGCTATTTATTGAAGGATATTCTGTGAAGTCAGTATTGATTGTCTGGAGAGCCTCTGACATATAAAGCGCCATATCTCTTCCATCTGCATAAATTTTCTCTAACTTTGATCTTTTTGAGAAGTCGTCGATACGGTAGATTTTGTCAAAGTCTTCTTTGTTTTTTAGATGGGACCATTCTGAGTCTTTTTTTTCGAACTCTTTTCCTATTGAAATTAACCGAATAATTAGATGCTCAACTTCTTTTAAATCACCTCTTATTTTCACGTTCTTCTCCATTTTACTGCTAACGGTAGAGATAAGCGGCGGCGACGCGACCTTCGAGAACCACATAACTATTCAAAATTATTGCAGATGCCCCAACCGTCCGCTTGATTTTCTGGTTAGGCCTATGACCCAATTGGCGCATTGCATACCGGACACAACCTAAATTTTGAGTTAACCCGACTGGTTCTAATTTTTTTACGTTTTGAATCCCAGCAACCAGGGCAATAAAGACCATCATCATTTTCAAATTGGTAGCAACCCCATTTTGTGCCAATAGGCTTTTCGTCTTTTTCAGGTGTTGTTGCTTTAAGTAGCCTTATTTCTTCTTGGTAGTCAGCAATTTTTTCTTTTAAACCTGCAACTTCTAATTTCACATCAGCAAGTTCATTTGAAAGGTCGGCTAGTAAATTTTTAAATTCAGCATCACCGATATTTTTTGAAATTTCTCGAAGACGGCGGACTATTGTTATTGAGTTGCTGATGGTTGAAATTATGTCCACAAAATTCTCCTTGAGGCCTAACGGTAAAGATAAGCGGTGGCGACGTACAGCATGCGACCCACTGAACTATTCGTGAATCACACTTGTGTTTTCCATCCGCTTGATCAAATGGTTAGCTTTCTAGAACTCAACCATATTGAAAAAACCGCTTATGAGCAAACTTCCAATTAAATTTAAAATAATTGCTATAATGGACAAACCTTTTCTTGGTTCATTTCGAGAAATAGCTATTACAGCTAGTATCAGACCAACCATAAATGACACACCAGAGATACCAATTGCCACCGCAAGTAACCCTGGCGACCCAGCGCCCGTAGAGGCATTTCCCGAACTGCCGCCACCTATAATCATGAGTGATAGAAATATTAAAAAAAATGGAAGTATGAGTGAAGTAATATTCAACTTATAATCTTTGCTTTGAATGTTTTCTTTATCTTTTATACCATCCTCCAATTGCCCCACCTCCTTTAAATATATTTAAAAAGCTAACGGTAAAGATAAGCGGCGGATTGACGACCTGCGAGAACCACCGAACTATTCAAAATTATTGCGCATGTCCCAACCGTCCGCTTGATTGCATGGTTAGGAGCCTTAGGTGAACGATTCAAAAGTCCATCCAACTTTTCCCTCTGACGACACCAACAGGCTTAGGCGGGGAAAGTTTGTTGTTTCTGTCCAAAACTTTCGCTTCGCAGTCTTTATTTTGGCATTGGTAGAGAAACCCACCAGTATGTTTTTGCTTGAGTTGGAGAAATGACTTAATTTCTTTGTTAAAACAGTTTGCACAAAGCCAATGAGCAGGCTCGTCAGGTTCGTCATTTTCTTTGATTGCGTATACAAAAGAACCTTCGGATGGAGAAAAAAGTTTATATTTGGATTTTGTTATTTCCCAAGCCTCACGGTGTTGCGCTTTTTCTTTCCAATCATCACGTTCTTTCAGCGTTGCTTGATATTCCGTTTGCATAGAAAGAATGTCATTTTGAAGATTGATAATTACCGAAGTTAACTCCGCTGCTTTTTGTTGAACTGCTGTATTTTTGGACGTAGCCAAAATAGAAGATATTAATTCAGTTGCACCCTTGGCCGTTGCAAGTGTAGTCGCAATATCCATTTTTGGCTCCTAACGGTGGAGATAAGCGGCGGCGACGCAACCTTACGAACACCACCGAACCTTTTCAAATTTAGCAGCCTGAGTATTCCGTCCGCTTGATTATCTTGTTATATTTTAGTCACTTAGCCAAGTTCGTAAAAATTTTTCGTTCTTTCTGTCCCAGTAAAATACGGATGCTGCACTTTCAAACGCAAAGTACAATAACCCTGGGTTTTTTAATTCTAAAATTTCTGGTTCCCCTGGCTTACATGCCCAATAACCTTTGCCACATGCAGTTTTATGGTTTCCAACTGCGAGTACAGAAATACCCATATTTTGTGGATATGACTCTTTTGAAGAATCGAGTTCAATCAGCCTTTTACCATTGAGTAAGACAAAAAGACCCCACCCTTGTTCTTTGTATTTCAACAATATCCAGGCCTGATCAATTTCGCCATTTCCGTCTAAGTCTGAATTTACATGATATGGCTTTGAAACTTCTTTTCCTGAATTGATCCAACCCCCGATCATGTCTGATTCAATTGGATACCGGTAACCTTCGGGCAGTTCAAATGCCGACGAAGGAATTGATATAAGCAAGATTGCAAATATATTAAGAATTATCTTCATTTAAAAATATAACGGTAGAGATAAGCGGCGGCGACGTGACCTTATGAACACCACCGAACCTTTTCAAATTTAGTCGCTCGCGTTACCCGTCCGCTTGATTATCTGGTTGGGCAGCTTCGGGGTTAGGTTTTATGAAGCCTTTATTTATTCCCCTTGCACTAATCTCTTGAACGAGATTACTTCCAAATGCAAAAAGGCCCCATGTAACATCCGAAAACTCCTGAACAGTGAACGTGAGTTGCTCACCAACTGCGAATATTTTTTTGTCATCAACTACGCGGGCACATAGGGTACTTTCCTTCTCTAGACGCTTACCAAAAATAAGTTCATGCTCTCCATCCTCGTCCTTTAAAAAAGTGTGCAATTTTCTCCATTCCACACATAGCATTCCGTCAATATTGGTGTCCCGGTTACTCACTATTCCTCGCCTGTGAACCAGGCAGTTTCGAGCTGTATTTATGCTAAGTAAGTGCCTAGCGAGATCCTTGTCTAAAGAGATATTATGCTCTTTATACAGGTGCTCTAACTTATCAGGAAGGCCTAACCTATGAAATGCTGTACCCTGCATCTCTTTTTGCCAAATTACAGAATTAAGTTGTTCACCAACATTTTGTCGATCGATCAATGACCATACTGAGAGTACTTTGTGCGCAGATTCAATGAATAAATTAACGCCTTCAACTATGTCACGAAGGCCATTGGTAAGCACCCAAATACGTTGATACTCAGAGGCCTCTTCATTACTCCATTGAAGTCTTTTACTGAATATTGTTGTGATGTTTTCAATAGGAAGGCGCAATTCGTCTTGAATTGTTGAATGTTCTGTCTGAAGTGAAAAAGCTACCAAATTAATTGTGAATTGCAGACTATGCTGCAACTCCCCTAATAAAGCGTCTAAATTTATGGTTATATGTATGTTCTCTGTATCCATATGCCCAACAGGGATTAGGCGGTTACCGGTATATTGGATATGCAAGCAACCAGAATATCGGATATAACGGTAACCGTTATATCAGCAGAAATTATTCTCAATTTCAGTAACTTGCAAATTTGCAATATTTAATCACAAAGAAAACTCACAAAAAAACCACCATTACTGTCAATGGTGGTGTGGTCTTTTCGTATCCCCCCCTCAGACAATGCTGAAAATATATGATAATAATAAGGCCCTGTCAAAACGGTTCTGCATAAAAAAACCCACTTTAGCTCAAGCCGTTGTCGGAGGGGGGGTGACGCAGGCGAGCCAAAGCAGGCAATTAAAAATAGCAATTCTTCAATATGTTTTCAAGAGTTGATTTAAAGACCAGCCAAAATTAAATCTCGAAATAAGCCTCAATTGTCTACTGAAGATAATTCTGAGGCATTTTGGTTGGTGGCAAGGCGTGTCGACACAGGCCTAGCCTAAGCTAAGCCGAGGAGACACAACGCCGCCAACAGCCAAAAGGGCCAGAATTAATACATGGAATTAACCAATCGGGACACTAGGAGGCTGCCGGCTATAATTGTCTGGCCATCTTCGCTCCGCCGACCATTCGCTGTGGGTTGCGGCCTGACCCAGAGCTGTCAAAACATTTGACAGATACCACGGTTTTGTCCTGTCCCAGCGCCAAATATTTTTCCAACCAATAATTATCCGACCTACTGAAACCTAATAATTCAAGCTAGTTGAAGCTGTGGCACAGGCATTGCTCCCTTATTGGCCATCAGCGACACAACGGATATGGCAACCCAAGCGCAGTCGCATCGTTGAACAGCGACAATGGATAACAGCAAATCATCAAAGGAGCAGCATCATGAAAAAAAGTATTTTACAACGGAAAAATCTCGCCATCGTTACCACTCTCGGTCTGATCCTGATCGCCTCGGCAAGTTTTGCCAGTGGGAACTCCCGGAGCAATGATACCAAGACGACGAACTCTCAACTGTCCCAGACCTATGGACAACAGCAGCGACTTGCTGACGGCAACGGGTATGGGTACGGTTGTGGCAACTATGGCGGCTCTGCTCGTGGCGGAATGTACTACGGTCATATGGGCTATGGCATGGGCCCGGGCATGATGGGTTACGACTCGGGGTCGGACCATCGCTACGGCATGGGCCCGGGCTATCGGAACGGCATGGGCTACGGTATGGGCGGTCGTTAACCCGTAAGTCTGAAGGAATGATCCGCTTCCGGAGAGTGTTCGTCACTCTCCGGAACTTTTCTTGTCCCGAAGAATGGCAAGATTTCGAGCTTCGGAAGAAAACGGCGGGAAAGCGCAGGAAAAGATACCGGGAACGGTCGAAGTGTACATTATTCTCACCGTGGGCTGTCGAATTGTACAATATTCTCCAAATTGTCTTGCCATAAATCGAAATTTTATTAACCGTCCGGCGCGCTGACAAAGTGGCAGCCGTCCAATTGTTATATCTATTCCCGATAACTGCCCGAGCTGTTTCTATTTAATCCCTTTTCCTGCGGTTAAGCATCATTGTTCCCGTAATCCTGGCACTTATTTTGCTCTTTCTGGAAGCTGGAAGGCAAAATCTTTTCCATTTTTTAAAATCAAAATACGTATGGAGAACACAATCATGATGGGTGTCGGTGGTGGTTTTGGCGGGCTGCTCTTCCTGGTGGCGCTGATCGGTTTTGGCATATGGGGTATACGGGCCCTGCGGACAAATGGTGTAAGTCAGGGACCTGTCCCCATATCGCCCCTGGAGATTCTCAAGAATCGCTATGCTGCCGGCGAGATCAACCGGAAGGAATTCGAGCGCATGAAAAAGGACCTTGGCGTTTGATTCTCCTGCATTGCAAGCGCCGGCAGAAAGGTTTTTTTCATCTCCAGTTGCCATTAATTTTCGGCATTCTTCCTTCACCATTCGGGTCGTCGGGGGAATGCCGTAGTGGCAGTTTTTCACCAGCGCCGATTTCTGAAACCGAAGGTTTTTTATCAAACTTCATTTTCAAGGAGTTATAAAGTGCCCGGAAGGACAATAAATGTCTTGTTTTTAGCCCTGTTGATCCTCGCGGCAGTTGTCGCACTGACTGGCTTTTCCTCCAGATCCGACAATCAGGGCTTTGTCAAGGTGGATACGGACCAGTTCATGCGGATGATGAGGCACAAGAATTTTACTTTGATCGATGTGCACACGCCTTATCAGGGAGAGATTCCGAAGACCGACGAGGTCCTCCCCTATGACCGTCTCGCCAACTTCGCAAACCGGCTTCCCCAGGACAAAAGCGCTCCTATCGTCGTTTACTGTATGGGCAGCGAGATGGGACAGATCGCCGCTCAGACCCTGGTCCAAATGGGGTACACCCAGGTCACCCAATACGAAGGAGGGATGATCGGCTGGCACGCCGCCGGCGGCCAATTGATTTACCGGCAGAGCGGACAGTGACAAGCAACGGGAGAGGGGGATGGCTGACAACTCGATTCGAATATTCCAATAATGAGGACAAACATTAAGGTTCCGCCGGTCCAAAAACATATCGCTGAGAATTTAGGGAGATTCTTCTGATGAGCATTCAAATTAAGGAATGTCTGGGTTGTGGAACCCCTGTTGCCGGTGAATTTAAACTGTGTCCGGCATGCTGCAGTAAAATTGACGTGGGCAGGTTTGCGGCTGAACCAATATTGGCTTCACGTTTGTCTATTGGCGGCGCCAAAAGTAGTCTTTGGGAAATGGCCAATCCGGAAGATCCAGGCTTGGTGGTCGCATTTACCGTTTTATTCCTGGCGTCCATGGTCGGGCTTGGCCATTTGGTAGTGTCCAGCGCTCATATGCTCAGTCAAGGCTTAGGGTTATGGTTTGACCATTTCTGTTGATGTTTTTTCTCCGCGTCCATTCTTCGACCGCCTGTCACTCCTCCCCCCCATTCTGTCTGGTTCACCGCAGACAATATTCTTCTTGACTCTCTAGTACACTTTAGGGGTTAGAGTATAGGTAAGTCAGGATCAGATAATTTCAGAAAGAGGAGTAAACATGAACGGTTTGACGATCGGCAAAGTGGCCAAGGGAGCCGGGCTCGGGATCGAAACAATCCGCTTTTACGAACGCGAAGGGTTGATCGAACCGCCGAAACGGACCGAAGCGAATTATCGCATCTACCCGCAGCAGGATATCGTCCGCCTACGTTTCATCAAACGCGCCAAGAACCTGGGTTTCACCTTGAAAGAGATCAAGGAACTGCTCTCTTTGCGTCAGGACCCGGCGGCGAGCAAAGAAGATGTGAAACGCCAGACCGAAGCGAAGATCGCGGACATCGAGCAGAAGATCCATGATCTGGCGAGAATCAAACAGACCTTGGAAAAGCTTGATCAATGCTGCGACGGCCGGGGTGCGGCCAGTGATTGTCCGATTCTCGAAGCCCTGGCAAGTGGCCACGGTCTGGAGCAGGACTGATACGGCGCAGCGCAAGGTAGCGAAATAAATAATAATGATAAAGAGGAGTTAGTTATGGCAACAGATCCTGTTTGCGGTATGGAAGTCGCCGAGGAAAATGCCCAACACCAGCTTCATCACCAGCACGAAGTCTTCTATTTCTGCTGTGCGGCATGCAAGGAAAGCTACAGCCGGAGACTGGGCATCATTCCGCCGGCAGCGAAGAAAAGCTGGTTCGGACGGTTGTTGGAGAAAATTGCCAGCGCCAATAACAGTGATTTTGGCGGGTCGCCGCCAAAATGTCATTAATAAGCAGAGGTCTCGCCAAAACCTTATCTCTGTTTACCCCAGGTAGAGTTTCAAAAATATATTCACCACGACCAAAGCAAACAGACTCGGCAGAACCAGCGCTCTCCGCCGCTTGACCACATCGGGAATCAACTGGCGGAGGGCACGGTTGCCGCGGTGGATGGCGAAATAGAGCCCGGTCAGCAGCAGCAACCCCTGGATCAGGGGAATGACCTCCGGGTGGAAAGGATTGAACGGGACTTCGGCGGTGCCGAACAGGTTCCAGCCCCAGCCGAAGGGATCGGACAGCACATTGAGGATATAGGTGTAGTTGACCATGATTGACGGCAGGCTGAAGGCGATCCAGGCGAAGATGCCCACCGGAATCAGGATATAGGAGAGCCGCAGGGTCAGGGTTCTGGTGGCCCCCTGGTACCCGCCGAGCCTGGCCGAAATTCGGGACAGGAAGGCAAAAATACCGGGGAAAACCGCCAGCGACATGACGTAGATCACCGCAATGTAGATCAGGAACGCGCCGATATCGTGCGATTCGGTCACGTTGGCCGCGTGTTTGATGAAATTCCAGGGGCCGAGCATGGTCACGCTGAAGACGATGGCCACCACCAGCATGATCATGATGTTGTACATCTCCGAATAATTCTTGACCACCAGATCGGAACCGAAGGGGCGCAAAAAGAAACCCACATTGTTTTCGGTACAGGTTTTCACGCACTCGGTGCAGAGTCCGCAGTAGTTGTTCCGCTCCATGGTGCCGGGGTATTGATTCCATGGACATCCCCACCCTTCGGGGCTGCCTTTGGTGCATGGCTTCTGCTTGTGATTCTTGCAGACCTCCGGGTCGATGACCCGCAAAGCGGTGGTCGAAGCCATCGAATAGTTACCCAGGAAACCACCCACCGGACAGAGGTAAAGGCAGAAAACCCGATTGCGGAAGAAAAACGTCAGGATGATGACCATCACCAGAATCAGCAGAAACACGATCGAGGTCGCCAGCGGGCGGGTGATCAGAATAATGCCGAAAGAGATCATCAGCAGGAAGATGGCGTTCTGCAGCCACATGTTTCTCAAGAACGGCGGCCAGTCAAGATTCAGACCGGTAAATTTATGGTGCCGCCCGCGCAACGGTTTCTGGATAAAGTGAACGGCGGTAAACGCCTTGCGGCTGATCCATTCCCCCGGTCCCGGCAGCGGACAGATCATACACCAGAGGCGAGCGCCCAGGGGGACGAAGACCGCCTTCAACAGGAACCACCAGAGAATCCAGACGATGATGATCGACACATTGTGGCTGCCGACCGGGCTGCCTTTGAGGCTGGCGAGAATGAAGATGTAGAAGATGACGAAGCCGGGGAACAGCAGAAAAAACTGCAGACTTCTGCGCCTGAACAGCCATTTGAGGCCGGGAACTGTTTCCAGCAGGTTCAGATTAAGGGGTTTCTTGTCGCGCGGCTGACCGTCCAACCGGAACCAGATGAACAGGCTGACAAACAGCCAGAACGACAATCCCACCATGCTGCTGTACAAATTGTTCGGGGCAACGATCAACTCACCGGTCATAAACGGATGGAGGTTGCCGCAGACCCGTGTGCAACGAAACACGAACTTGCCGGCCCTGTCGGCGACAAACTCGATCTCGGTGACCTTGTCCCAGTCGACGTGGGTTTTCCCATCGTCATCCTGCCATTCATATTTCTGAAAAGCGTAGTTGCCCTGCTTCAGAATGAAATCAACCGGATAGCCGTCGAGATAAAAGCCGTGGGTGACATCTTTGGAGTTCGGCTTGATAATGACCGTATCACCCTGGTTGACAAAAATGCGCCCCGGCGTGTAGCCGTATTTTTCGGCAGTCAGCTGAATGATACGGGTCTGGGGCGATGAGAGTTTCTGCGCCAGGAATTTCGGCGCGCTCAAAGCGACGAAAAAGAGAAGTAAAATAATGCTGCCGCGAATGATTTTGGATTTCATATGATGACTTTTAATCCGCCCTGCCCTATCGACAAAGACGAAATTACTATAAATGGAGAATCAATTCTCAAGTGATAATCGTCTACTTGGTTGTCTGTTTCGCTGCCGCTACTGATTTTGGTTCAACACTGGCGTTGAGCAATTTTTCCTGACTGATCATGCCCTGAAAAAGCGAGATAAAATCGCTGTCGTCCCAATCCCTTGCTCCTAACGCTTTGCCCAGCAACTCGCCATTGCGTCCCAGAATGTAGGAGGTCGGTATCGAACGAACGTTGAACGCCTGTCCCAATTCTCCGTCCTGATCGAGCAGAATCTCGAAGTGCAAACCGTACTTTTGCGCAAACTTTTCCACGACCTCCTTCGATTCTTTTAAATCGATGGCGACCACGGCAAAATCGTCAGTGCCCAGCGCGTTCTGCAGTTTTTCAAAAGATGGCATTTCGCTAACGCATTCCGGGCACCAGGTTGCCCAGAGGTTGAGCACGACATATTTGCCCTTGAAGTCGGAAATCCGATAGCTGCTGCCCTTGAGATCAAGCAATGCCTTATCTGTCGCAGGCACCAGGCCCTGGGTACTGATGATTCCCAGATCCTTGAATTGAGCTTCCAGGGAATTGATTTTTTGCGCTCCGCTGAATTTGGGTACTACCAGCCACATGATCAGCGCCAGCGAACCAAAGGCCGGAATAAGCCATTTTAGGGAAGTTTTCATAAAGCTTTTTTCCTCGCGGGAAATTGAACCAGGCGATTTCACCGGCAGGCTAAAGCGAAAAACGATTGAAATAGGTCAATAAACCGGTCAGGCGGGTCAGGGAATCAGTAAAAATCAACCAGCCCATGACGATTAACACCAACCCCGTGACCCGCTCGATAATCCCGAGATATTTTTTGATGCGATTGAAAAAACCGGAAAAATATTGGATGAACAGCGCCGTCAGCAGAAATGGGATACCGAGACCAGCCGAATAGACCAGCAGCAGTTTGATGCCCGCATCGACATTATTGACCGTTCCGGCATAGGTCAGGATTGCGCCGAGGATCGGGCCGACACAGGGGGTCCAGCCAAAGGCAAAAGCCATACCGAGCAGCAGGGAAACCAGGGCATTCCGTTTTTTGACATTGAACTGTACTCTGGTGTCCCTCAGGAACCAGTGGGTTTTGATGATTCCGAGTTTTAACAGGCCGAAAAAAATGATGACAATCCCGGAGATTTTGCCCAACAGGCTCAGATGAGAGGTGGCCAGCGTCCCCAGCCAGGTTGCCGAAGCACCCAGCAGCACGAAGACCAGGGAAAAACCCATAACGAACAGGAAGGCACTCAGTAGAACCCGGAAACGTTGCAGATCAAAGGTGAAGAGACCGTCAGAGGTCTCGTTCATTTCGGCAACCGACACCCCGGAAATAAAACTGATGTAACCGGGGATCAAGGGCAGAACACAGGGGGAGAGAAAAGAAACCACCCCCGCGGTCAGGGCCATGTAAGACGAGATCTGAGTCGCATTCATCACTTGTATAAAACCCCCGGAGTTCCGCGATGCAATTTCAGGTTGATTTCCTTGGAGGAAGATCCTTCCAGATCAACCAGCAACGCCTCGCTTTTCATTTTTTCGTGCCAGGTTTTCAGCCGATACTTTCCGGGAGGCAGGTCGCTGACATCGACCTTGAAGCGCCCGTCTTTGTCAGTTAAACCGTAGTAGGAACTTTTCATCACCAGAATATAGGCCTTCATCTCGGCGTGAATATCACAACGCAATTCGACGATGCCCGGCTTGTCGAAAACCACGCTGTGGCTTTCGCCCGGCTTGTAGCTGCCGAAGTTGAACTTCTTGGTCCGCGAGAGAGAGAAGACGTTGTGATCGACCTTGTCGTTGTTGGGAAATGCCACCGTGGCGCCCTGGGGAATCACAAGAACATGCGGCAGGAAGGTCAGGTTGTTCTGATCCATGACATAATCCTGTTGCGGAACTTTGTCGGACCCAGGTGTTTTATCCAGATAAATCAAAATGTCTTTCGGTTCTCTCAGGCCCTGAGCGGTCACCTTGCCGGTTATCTCCCCTGCCGCTGCAGGGGAGACGGAAATAAACAAGAGCAATAAACTCAAGAGAAAGAGGTTTTTTTTCAAAACGCTGCTCCTTTAATGGTTACCAGGCACTGCTGGCGATCTTGGTATCCTTGCTGTCCCATTTTTTGGTATTGACCAGGTCCCGCGGGAAAGGCCGGTAGATCAGGTTGGCCAGGGCCTGTGGTTCATCCTGCGGGTCCTTGAGTTTGAACTTGAATTTCTTGGTCACTGTGGTTTTGGGTCGGATCCGGGTATCCTGGAGGACCGAAGTCGCTTTCCAGAAGGGAACGTTGATCTCGCCTGCGGCATCCTGCAGCACTTTCGAAAAAATCGTTCCGGGCAGGCCCGCGTAATTGCCGTCCGCCTTTTTTCCGGCTCCCGCCCATTCCGGCAGTTGGTCGCCGTCGACCTGTTCCAACTGGTTTCCATTGGAATCCGTGGCGGAGACCAACAGCAGCACCTGGCGCATGGGATCCCCCGTCGGAACCCAGTGCCCGCCGTTAGAATTATTGATAAAGACGCTGATTTCCAGAATTCCGTCCTTCACCTCCCCGTCCATTTCCATCGACAGGGCCGACTGCAGCTGTTTTTCCGAGGTGCCGTCAAAACGGTGCGGGTGAATGCTTTCCGGGTCGCGCTTGACGCCGAAATCCTTCCTGGCCTGACCGTCGACGATATATTCGTCATACGGGAGCATCTCTTTGCTCCAACTCATGTGACAGTCCTGGCATTTCTTGTTCTTGTTTTTGTCGCCGTCGGGCAGGGCCTGCTGCCAGTCCCGCCATTCCTGGTAGGTGGTCTGAACCGGGATGATCGCGTCATTACCCAGGTCGAAGGTCTGCCATTCCTTGTCGGTATAGACCGCCTTACGGTCCCAGCCTTTCTTCTCCCCAAGTTCCTGTACCTGGCTGTGGCACAGAGCGCAATAGACCCCCTGGTCATAGACCGGGCTGTAGGAGGCAGACATCACCGTGTTGACCACATCGTCATAGGGACCCAGGACCAGGATCGAATTGCCCTGTATGGGCGCCTGTCGTTTCAAGACGGCTTTATAGAGGCTGGGGGTATCGTTACTTTTGACGACAAACTTGATTTTATGACAGAAATCACAGGAGATGCCGTCCCATTCCGTGGCCCGCGACCAGAGGGCCGCCTCGATGTTTTTGGGCCCGTTCTGGGCCACCGCAGCCGAAGGCGCATGGCAGACGATGCAGTTCCCCTCCTGGTCGGGATTGTCGTTTTTAAACCCGGGTCCGGCCTGTTTTCGGCCCGTAACGTCAGTGCCGTTATACATGTTGAGGACTTTGACGTTGGAGGTGGTATGGGCCATTTTTGACTTGTCCCAGTACTTGGCCAGTTTGTTGTGGCATTGGGAACAAACAGTCGGGGGAATAAAACGATAGGCCGGATCGTCGCTGCTCGGAATCGGGTAGAGAGCAATATTGGCATTTTCGTTGCCGGGCCAGGTCTGGGTCGAATTATTGAACCACCCCTCCTTTCCGGCAGTGACCATGAGCGGCTCGATCAGAGACGGCACATAATCCTCGGGAAGGAGCAGTTGATACTCTCCGTTTTTATCGGTCAGGGTATACTCTTGGTGCCCGGGCAGGCGCACTTTCGCACCTTCAACACCGCCATATTCGGAGGCGACGACTCCCTTGACAATATATCGGCCGGCTGCCTGTACTGATGCGGGGCTGAGCGTCAGCAAGCAAGTCAGGATCAGGGTTGCGCCAGCAATGGCGGCAAAATAGTGGCGTTTCATAAGGATCTCCGTCAGGTCAGGACGTTGTTCCGGTGTCAAGAACTGCTGACCGCCTTAATGTTATCCAAAAATCGACAAGGTGCAGGGTAATTGAACGGGGTATAACAGTCGGAAGGTTCCTCCGGCCTGCTAATTCGTGACGACAATGGTTCCGAACATCTGTTCGTGATGGTCGCCGCAGATCGAGTTGCAGACAAATTTAAATGTACCGACCTTATCCGCCACAAAAGAGACCGTCATCGGTTTACCCGGTTGAATGCCCTGGTCGACAAAAACGCCGAAATCTTTCAGGCTGAAACCGTGAACCACATCACTGCTGGTCAGCTTGAGAACCACGGTCTCACCTTCCTTGACTCTGAGGACCGGAGGCTTTCCTTGGTCGGGCTTCAAACTGTATTTCAAGACGTCGGTGGCGGCAATCGAACCGGCTACCCACCCCTTGTCCCGATTTCCGGTCAGAAGAAAGACCCTGGCATCGTCGGATGGGACCTGCTTGTTCCAGGTATATTTGTTATAGGCCGCAACCGCGGTCGGCAGTGCGGCCACAACAAATATAACCAGGAACAGGTAGCAGAGATCTACTCTTTTGCGAGACATGACTATTAACCGATATCTTCGTCTAGTTCAGAAGGGAGAGAAGTGCTGTCGCTTTATCGACCCCCAGGACCTGGACGATTTCATTTTTGTTGTTGACAATTTCGACTTCATAGTAACTGCCGGCATCATTCACCTTTCCTACACTCAAATTGGGATTCAATTTGGTGATCTGGCGGCTCACTAGGTCTTTAGCCTGGTCAGCACTGATGGCGGTGACGACCTGCCTGGAAGGGTTGGGAGCGTAAGGATTCTGGCGCTGGGGGGTATAATAGTCAGCGCCACCCGAATTACCGTATCCGCAGGCCAGCGCTGCTGAAGGCAGAAGAAAAAGTGCCGCCAGAAGTAGAACAAATCCCACACGTGCTGATTGCATGATTTTGCTGTTCATGGTCATTTCCTCTCGTCAATGCGCGATTTTAGATGTTTGCGTCTCGAGTTTGTGTTGGGCTGGCTTCTCAGACTAAATCCAACGAGAAAGACAACCACAAATTTTTAACTCAAAGACAAAATTCCCGATCCTGCTTACGCAGAAGGCCGATGATCTCTTGTGAAGCTGGTGAATCGTTCTCCATCATCTCCGCATCCTTTTCAGCAAAAAATGCACCCAGATGGTTTGTATGTAAGAAAAAAATTGTAACTTATTGAAATTATTTACTAATTAACTATTCCTCTTTTGGCCCGACTGGAGTAAAAGTTGCCGGATGGAATCAGAGTGTAGAATATCCATCAGATAGCAGATGGAATTTTCACAATATTCTACACCTGATTTAAGAGTCTTTATGGCCGGCAATCAGAATCTTTTGCGTGTGCAACTGCTGACAGAATTTAAAGGGAGCGACAAGGGATCGCTGCAAGTTGGGATTATATGGTGGTGATGACGTAGTCGGCTGGTCTCATCTTCGGGACTAAACAAACGTAAAGACCCGGTCACATAAGTGATCGGGTCTTTACGTTTTGGTCGGGTCGAGTGGTTCGCTGTAACGCTACGCCAGCTTCCACTTCCGACTGAACCACGCCAAACCGATAAGCCCGGTGCCTAGTAGCAGCATAGTACTGGGTTCAGGTACCGGTGAAACATCTTGTACGGATGCCCGCGCCGAATTGATGTCCAAAGAGACAACGGTGTCTTCATTGAAACTCAGCCCTGCCCAATTCACCGTGATCATATCACCATTGAAATAAATCCGTGAAAGGTCAAAGCCGGCCATATTGGTTGCGCTGTTGATGGTAACCGACGTGAAAGCGTCAATGGTGTTGCTTTTGTCTGTCAAAGACCAACCGTTAAACGTGACATCGGTCCAGGTGCCGCAATCTAAGAATTGAATAAAAATATTCGTGTCCGAGATATCCATTTGGGCCTTATCATAAGCGACGTTGGATATCTCTACACTACCGTCGACAGTTTTATAACCATTATCCGCATAATTAGGCATCAAAATAGAGGCAAATGTTGGCTTATGATATTCATAATATATATCGTTACCCATCAGGAGCGCATGTGCTGAGGTAAAAGCGCCCAAACCCAGGCAGACTACGAGCACCAGAAATATCATTCTATATTTTTTCATATTAGCCTCCTCCTCATCATTTGAGTGTTTGTTGGAATTTATGGCTAATTCGTTATTAATTAATGTTTGCATAAAACATACCGATGTTTAACCCTACTAAAATCACTCAATAAATTGTTGCCCTTTGTCGTACATTTGTGGTATGTAAGTAAATTCGACATTATTTGATTGGTGAATTCTAATAATAATTCATAGATTCTCCATTTTGCGCACTTCAAAGATATCCCCTGCCAGGCACTCCCCCATTTATGATAACCAGTACATACGACTCGTCGATCATCGTCCCTCCTAAAACCCTTGCCCCATATGCAGCATGCCGCCCATGAAGCCACCGAAAATCAGGCTAAAGAAGCCGAACAGAACCGTAAGAATAATGATCGCGGGTATCGAGGCGATGGCCCATTTGATCATGAATACGACCATCGATAAAAAAGGCATTCTGATATCGGTGACGACAACTTCGCGGTGATTTTCCATCGATTTTCTCCTGAGGCAAAAATTAGCGGCGGCATATCTAGCCCGGCTTCTCTTTCTTCTTCGGACCGGGTTTCCGGGGTCGCAGACCGCGCCCCAGAGTCTGCTCCAATTCTTCCACAAAAGCGGCGGAGCCCAACGGCCGGCCGGTGCGTTCATGGCGTTGCAGCAGTTCGAAATCTTCCGTGGTCGGCACGGAAAGAAACTCGCGCCAGTCGCTGGCCCGTTCAAGTAACGGGGCGATTTTGACCAGTTTGTCGTCCTTTCCGTCCAAGTGGGCGCGGGCACTGCTCCAGCGGTATCTCTCGGGATGAATGACCAGGCCGGCCGCGACCGGATTCATTTCGACGCAACGCGTGGCCAGTAACAGATGATCTTCATCCATGGGAAAAGAGGCAAATCGCTCCTGCCACAGGTGGCCGCGCCATTTCTCACGCAAATTGATGCGCCGGGTATAACGCCGATGGGCTTCGCCGATTGCGCGGGCCAGGCCTTCTTCACTCTGCGGAACGGCGATCAGTTGAGCTTGATCCGGGAGCAGACTCCAGGCCCAGATGTCGACCCGGCACCGATCGCACCATTCGGCCATCAGCTTGAGATAGGCAAGGTAATCCTCATCATAAAAAAACGTCTGTTGCTTGCGGTTGCCACGTTGGGTGACGTAATGCGGGCAGCCGGGCGCTACAACCCTTGCGATTCTGGCCATACCCTCCCCTTTTCCTTTTGGTGAGCAGTGAAAATAAGTATTCTGTCCCCGGAATTCTTTGTAACATAAAAATCACCTGAAGACGAATCGGTTGTTCTGTCTGCTGCCCGTAAACCACCTCAATGCTTTGAAGTTGAGTTATACTAGTTTTCAAAAGCACACGGAATATGAAAAGGTTAATTTCTTCCGGAGATAGCTATGAACAAGACAACGGCCGGACACTGGCGCTGGATTCTAATGTTGTTTCTGCTGATTTTGCCGGCTTGTGTCGGAGTGCCGAAACCTGCGCCGATGGAATCGGCACGGCACTATCTTCCGGAACCGGGCGAGCGGCTCCTCAATCGTTTTGCTCCGGCTCTCTGGGTCGAGAAATATCAGGAGGATTACAACCGGCCGGGCGCGGTCCGGGCCGCCTCACCCAGCCATATCTCTGTCGATCCGGACACCCCGGTCATGTATGCCGAGCAACGCCGGTTTACGACCGCCAAGGGGAATTACACCAACCTGCTTTACCGGGTACACTTCAAGGAAATCCCCGGCGGGTACTCCCCCTATTATCTTGGAGCAGGAAAAAACGTTGGCCTGTTCGTGATTTTGACCCTTGACGCCAAGGGGCTGCCGTTGCTCCTCACCACGGTTCATACCTGCGGTTGCTATCTGGCGTTTATCCCCACCTCATTTCTGTCACCTGAAGTCCGACCCACTGGACGGGGCACCGAACGACAGACAGTTTACGGTGAAAACCTGCCGGCAGAACTGGATTACGCCGAAACGCCCCCGGAGCAGCGCCGAATTCAGATCAGACTCCGCCCCGACACCCATCGGGTCATGGATGTCTGGCTGGCTTCAGCCGATACGCCCACTCAACCAGCGGACAGCATCTCGCTGCAACCCCTCGACGATTTGAAGCAGCTGCCCCTGAAGAACGGACAAACCACCTCATTCTATGAAGACTCCGGTTCCAGGGCCGGTCATGTGAAAGGCAGCTACAAACCGCGGGAACGTCTCTTCATGAGCTGGTGGACGCTGGCCTGGGATATCGGGCAGGATAAATACCTGGGGACTGACACAAATGACGGCCCGGTGTTTTTCACCAGCCTGCAGCCCTGGGCGCGAAGTGCGTCGGACATGCGTGATTTTGCGAGTTTCCTGCACTACTGGGGGTGGGGTCTGTAGGGAGGTTATTCTTCTGGGAAGCCGTTTTTGTCGAACGTCCAGTCGGAAAATGCGAACATATAAGGATGGTTCAGTGTGATGAAATGCCACTGGTTGAGGTGATTGAAGCTGATCACCCGGCTCATGGTTGCAAAATCGAGCTGCCATCCCTGATCTGCACGACGCAGAAAATAAGGCGCGCGGGTACGGGCTCCAGGGTCGGAGCGAACCACGGCAAAATTCCCACTCCTTCGAACTTCACCGTTGTCGAGAACTTCGCTCAGGCTGTTCAGTTCGTTGGACTGCTGGGCATCCGTGACCAGCCACTTGCGAAAGAACTCCCGCGATTCCGGAGTGTAGATCGCCAGATCCGGGTCCTTGACCCGTTCTCGCAGCACTTCCTGGTAGATCCGCAATGTTTCCAGCGGGTCGGCTCCGGGAGTAATCCGGCCGGGATTTGCGAGCGGTTTTTTAGCTGGTGCACCGGACCCGATTGTTGCCCCGGTTTTCGCCCCGCCTCCCCCGCTCAGGTGCGGCAGCTGTTGCTTTCCTGTGCCGGTCTCCTCAGGTTGCCGGAGCGCTGCGCCCACCAGCAGTTCCACCGTTGCTTCAAGGCCGGGGCCTACCCGGCCGGCCTGAAAAAACGGGACCATCTGTTCTTGCTCCACCCGGCCGACCAGCAGGTCGGTAAAGATCGGTTCCAGGTCATAACCGATCTCCAGGCGAACCTGATGCCCTTGCGGATCAACCAGCAACAACACGCCACGTGCCGCCAGAGTTGACTTTCCCAGACCGTATTCATCAAACAACTTCACAGCCAGGGAATCGATGTCGGCAGCCGGGTTCGCCAGGATGGTCACAAAAAGATGAATATTCAGGTCTTCCAGCAAGCGGCGATGATAGACTTCGATCCGCTCGCGTTCTCCGGCCGTCAGCAGATCCGCCCGGTCATCCACGAAGCCCGGTGACCGGGATGCAGGTTCCTGGCATCCGGAGACGCACCACAATATCCCCAATGCAATAAGGAGAAATCTGATCATTCGGAAATTGAACCTCTCTGGGAGTTACCTCTATAATAATGACTTTTGAAATCCGAACAACTATTAGAAAATTAAAACCTAACTTGACTTTTTACTAAAATTAGTTCATATTAAGTTTTAAATGGAAACAGAATGACCGCCGATATTTCTCATTCAATGTAAATACAAGATGTTCGCGACAGGAGATGAAAGGAGCGGTCCATGTCAATGGCTATAGGAACCGCAACGACTGCGGGACAACTTACTGCCACCAGAGCACCGGCTCAAAAACTACCGACCATGTTTAAAAATTCTGGGGAGTTCGTGAAAGAAATACAAAACAAGAAACTACTTGCCCATCATACCGGCAAAGGACAGCATATCGACATCATGGTCTGAACCGGTCAAACCTGGATTCCAGGAATATTTATTGAATCGCCCGTCAACTCACTGCAGTTGTCCGGGCGATTTTATACTTTTAAGCGATTTCGATCGTAAGGTGATTATAAACTGATTTCGATTGCCAATTAATTCTTCTCCGCGAAAATCACCCCACCTGTCAATGAATGCTGTTCTCAACTGCAACTGCTGACGAACTGACAATCAACTCAGCCGGGGCAACGACGCCTGCTGCGACAGGTTGAAACGGGAAAGCAGATTGGTTAATTCCTCCGCCTGGGCTGCCAGTTCCTCGGACGAACTCGCACCCTCTTCCGCGTTGGCGCTGTTATCCTGAATCACCCGGTCGATCTGCTCCAGGCCGATATTGATTTGCATGATCCCTTGCGCCTGCTCCCCGGAAGCCTGATTGATCTCGGCCACCAGGTCACTGACCTTGTTGATCGACTGAACGATGGCGCCCAGCGCATCGGCCGTCTGTTCGGCAATCTGGGTTCCTCGACCGGTGCTCGCTACCGAACCTTCGATCAGTTCCGTCGTTTCCCGGGCGGCCTTGGCGCTGCGCGCGGCAAGATTGCGCACCTCTTCGGCGACCACGGCAAAGCCCTTGCCGTGTTGCCCGGCTCGCGCCGCTTCGACTGCGGCATTGAGGGCCAGCAGATTGGTCTGGAAAGCGATCTCGTCAATCACCTTGATGATTTTGCTGATATTCTGTGCCGACTGGTTGATCTCCCCCATCGATTCAATCATATTACCCATCCGCTGATTGCCAGCCTCGGCAACGGAGCGCATCTCGGCGGTCAGCTCGTTCGCGGCGGCGGCATGTTCTGAACTCTGCTGCACCTGATGGGAGATCTGCCCCATGGAACTGCTCACCTGCTCCAAAGAAGCCGCCGAGCGGGTAGCGCCATCGGACAGGGTCTGGCTGGCCGAAGCGATCTGATGGCTCCCCGCGGAAACCTGGAGACTGGCGGCCTGCACCTGACCAATGATCTGGCGGAGACTTTCAGTCATCTTCTGCAGAGACTGTCCGAGAGCATCTTTATCCGAAGCAATCTCCACCTGGTGGGACAGGTCGCCGGCCGCGATTTTCGTTGCCAATTGTTTGCGCAGTTCCAGATTGTCGGCCAGGGCCGCAAGAATTGAACCGAGTTCCTCCATCTCGTTATGGGCGCCGTAAAGATCGCACTCACGGCAGTCCATCCCCTGTTGGGCTTTGGGACAATGCTTGATCACGGCGTAGGAACCGCTGGTCACCCAGCAGGGGTCGATTTTGCCGTAGCTGGGGCAATCCTGTTTGCCGCAGTTTTTAATACTGGAACAGTTGACCGGTTTCCCCATCGGCAGTCGCTCGCTGGTATCCCCCTGGCCGATTTTTTCAATCACCCCGATGACCCGGCGCAACGGAGTTGCAATTGAGCGGATGAACACCAGAGCTACCGTTGCAACCATCAAAACCGCTAATGCCATGGCGACGATCTGGCTTTGGGAAACAACTGCGAGTTCCCCTTTCACAGCAGCAAGTTCCGCGATGGTTTCCCCGGCGGGAAATTTGCCCTGAAGTGCTCCCAAAACATCAGTGATTCCGGCAACGCGACTGAGAGTAAAAACGCCGCCGCACAGAATGATCACGGCGATCAGCGTCAACCCCGCCATGATCCGGCCAGATATGCTGCTGAACAGTCTTTTCATGAGCGACTCCAAAAGAGGATTGTTGCCCCTCCAACATTAAACAAATATAATACTATAGATTATTCGGAAAAGTGCAAGCGATTATTTACGGAATTTTTCCGTAAATAATAACTATCAGCGGTGGAGGAAGTTTTTGCTCTCGGCAGCGCTATGACTTCTGCCAATATGGATAATAACTTCTGGCTCCTTTCGGAGCCCTTGCGACAGGACTTAAATGGGATGGAAAAATAAGTTGATTGACGAATCACCGGTCCGGGAGAAACCGGCTGACCTGAGCGACGAAGTTCTCCGGATCGATCGGTTTTTCAATATAGCCTTCACATCCGGCCTGCAGCACGGCCTCCCGGTCGCCGGCCATGGCGTAGGAGGTCACGGCAACGACGGGGATGCCGGCTGTCTGATCCCGGGACTTCAACTGTCGTGCCACTTCATGGCCATCCATCACCGGCAATTGGATATCGAGCAGAATCAGATTCGGAGCAATGGCCAACGCCAGCTCCAACCCCTCCAAACCGTTTCGCGCCTGCACGACTTTCATTCCGGCTTTCTCCAACAGAAAAGTCGTCATGTACATATTCTGCTCGTTATCCTCAATCACCAGAATGGTGTTATCCGCCATATTCCATCCCCTGCGCTAATGGCAATCTAAAAGTAAATGTACTCCCCGCTCCTAAGCAACTTTCCACCTCGATCTGACCGCCGACGGCAGCCATAATCCGCTTACAGATCGAAAGCCCCAAACCGGTTCCCTCGAATTTGCGGGTGGTCCCACTGTCAAGCTGCTGAAAGGGCTGGAACAGTTTGACGAGGTCCGTATCGCGGATGCCGATACCGCTGTCCCTGACCCGGGTTTCCAGAAAATCGCCGTTTATACGGCATTCGATTCGTACCTCACCCTGATCGGTAAACTTGATGGCATTGTTTGCCAGGTTGATCAACACCTGACGGATCCGCCGTTCATCGCTGACAACCTCGTCAACTTCAGGAGCAATCTCCGTCGTAAGGGCCAATTGCTTCTTTTCCGCCAGCGGCTTCAGTTCTCCCCTGACCTGTTCCACCACTTCGCGCATGTTGAAAGGGGCGTGGGAAATCTCCAGTTCTCCGGCTTCGATTTTCGAAATATCGAGCACATCGTTGATCAGGTTGAGCAGATGCTTGGCGCTGCCATGGACCATCTTCAGCTGTTTTTTCTGTTCGAAATTCAGTGGCCCGGCCATCTCGCCAAGAATGATGCCGCTGAAGCCGAGAATCGAATTCAGCGGCGTACGCAGTTCGTGGGACATGCTGGCCAGGAATGCGCTCTTGGTGCGGTTGGCGGTATCGGCCGCGTCCTTGGCTTCCTGAATCAGGAATTTCTGATGCCGGATCTGCCGATTCCACCACAGCACCAGAACCAAGGCCACGGAGAAAGCCAGGACGATTTTCCCCAGCAGCGTGTAATCGAATGCTCTTTCAAAACGCAGCGAGACCCATTTATCGAATATGGCATGATGTTCTTCCTCGCTGATACTTTTTAAAGCCTTGTCGAAAATAGCCGCCAGCTCCGGCCAGTCCGACCGAACGCCAATGGCGAATCCGGGCAATTTAGCTTCGGTAGTGGCCGCATACTTGAGGTTGGTCAGGTTGAACTTGCGAATGGTATAGGCGGAGGTAATGATGTCCCCCAGGAATGCGTCGACCTCTCCGGCTGACAGGGCCTTAAGTCCGGACAGCGTGCTTTTTTCCTGGACGATAATAATATCGCGATCACGCGCATCCTGCTGATAATACCCTTCAACGATGGCAACCCGGTTCCCGGCCAGATCCGCCAGCCCGGTAATAAAGGGATAATCGTCGCGGGTCAGAATCACCCGTGTGTAATTGATATACGGGCGGGTGAACTTGAGGTATTCGCTTCTTTCCTGGCTGGGCGTCAAAACGGGCAGCACATCGAGCTGCCGATTCTTGGCCATTTCAACCGTTTGTGACCAGTTCTTTATTCCCGGAACGATGTGCAACTCGACACCCAGGTGTTTTTGCAGCAAGGCAAGGTAATCGGCGCCCATCCCGGCATACTTGCCCTGTTCATCGAGAAATTCCAGTGGGGGAAAATCGGGATCGTATCCGACCTTGATCAGCGGGTGTTCGCGAAGCCATGCCTGTTCCCTGCCGGTGAGGAGAACTTTTCCGGCCGCGAGCTTTTCCGCCGGCATTCCTTCACCGGTGACCCCTGAGAGATAGAACGAAATGGCTCGATAGTAAACGGAAGCGGGATTCTGTTTCAGCTTTCGCAGCTGGCGATCGATGGCGGCAATCAAGGCAGCCGTATGCCGGCCCTGCTGCGGAAAGGCGAATTTGAGATGTCGCGGGTTGAAAATGATGGAAGACCTGTTGAGCGAAAAATCCTGCTCATAAAGGGTTCCGAACAGCCGGTTGACCACTCCTGCGTCGGCCTGGCCGCTGTCCAGCAGTTCAAAGACCTGCCGGTAATTCTCCACCTCGATAAACTTGGCACTGATGTCGAATTTGCGGCAGATCGCCTTGATTCCTGCTTCGCCGCCGGTATGAATACTTCCCTTCATCACGGCGACGGTCCGGTTCTGCAGATCGAGGAAGGATTCGATGGTTAAATCTTTTTTGGTGTAGAGCAGCCCCCAGTTGATGAACACCGTTTCGGCATTAAAAGCGTATTTTTCGGCGCGTTTTTTGGAGAACGCGACATCCACCATGATATCGATCGCGCCGTTTTCCAGTCGCTGCAGACATTCCTCCCAGGTCCCCTTAACATACTCCAGCTTCCACCCTGCCTCAGCGGCGATCTGCTGCAGAATATCCGGGAAAATTCCACGGATCTGGCCATCCTTGTCGGAGAAAATTTTCGGCGGGTTTTCGTAGGCGCCTACGCGGATTGTCAGCGCCGAAGATGGGCCCTGCGTTGCGGCAAAACAGGCTGAGGGAAGAGCCATGCAGAGAAGGAAGACAAACCAAACTAAAATAATGCAGCGGAATCGCCCACGGCCCCGGAAGAAGCTGTTCCTCCTGAACATTGATTGACTTGTCGCCATTTGCTCTCCCGCAATTCGCCGGCACATGAAATATTTTCGGGATTGATTGGGATCCCCTTGCCGAGGAAATGCTCCCCCTCCTGGAATCATCTGATTCAAAATAGTTCTATGAAACATAAGCCTACCACGTTCAGCTTTGATGACCAATCTGAAGCGCAGCCAGTGCCCGACCGAAACAATTGGTTTTTGTAAATAACGTGGTAATCTTTCAACTTCCGGGAGATTCGCAGAAAACGGCGGACAACGGGGGGGCTTACGATAAAGTCATTGATAGACGCTGCACCCCGCCCTGACAGCTTTCCATATCATAACTGAAGTGGATTGATTTGCCGGACCACCACGGCATCACGCTACTGCCCCGGCCAGGCAGGTGATCCCAAGTGCTTGAATCCAAAAAGGGATAACAATGGCAAAGATGTTGATAGTCGAGGACAACAAAAACAGTCGTTATATGCTGGAGAAACTGTTGCAGGCGGAAGGTCATCAGGTCCTGGCCGCCGAGCAGGGGGATGTCGCATTGCAGCTAGCCAGGCAAAACCCGATCGATATTGTCATCTCAGACATTATGATGCCGGTGATGAACGGCTACCGGCTCTGCCGCGAAATGAAACGCGACAACTCCCTAAAACACATCCCTTTCATCTTTTACACGGCGACCTTTCTGGAGCAGGAGGACAAAGATCTGGCCATGGGCCTTGGGGCCTCACATTTTCTGGTGAAACCGATGGAGAGCGCCAAATTTCTTGCTCTGCTCAATCAGATCCTCGAGGAGCACAACAAGGGTTTGTTGCCGGTACCGACCGAACCGCCGTCAGACATCGAATCCGTACTGGACATGTATGAAAACAGCCTGACCCGTAAGCTTGCGGAGACGGTGGAAAAACTGCAGAGAGAGCGCCGCGCCCTGCAGGAATCGGAACTCAAACTGAAAGAAGCTCAGGAAATCGCCCAGATGGGACATTGGGAACTGCACCTCGAAGACAACCGCCTGTACTGGTCGGATGAGATCTATCGCCTGTTCGGTCATAAACCTCAGCAATTCGAACCGACTTTTGCAGTCTTTTTCGAAAATATCCACCCCGAAGATCGGGAGAAGGTTGAACAGGCCTATCAAGAATCCCGGGACAAGAAGATGTCCTATTCCATCGATTATCGGCTGCAGCACAAGGACAATGACATCAAATACGTGCATGAGTGCGGCCAGACCCAGTACGATGAGGACGGCCGGCCAATCTATTCAGTGGGGACGGTTCAGGACATCACTGAACGAAAACGGATCGATGAAGAACTGCGCCGCCACCGGGATAATCTGGAAGAGCTGGTCAAAGAACGAACCTTGACGATTGAAGAGACAAATCAGAAATTATCCCGGGAAATTAAAGTCCGCACCCGCGTGGAAAACGACTTGAATAAAGCTATTGCTGCGGCTGACGAAGCGAATCATGCAAAGTCGGTTTTCCTGGCCAGGATGAGTCATGAATTACGCTCCCCCCTTGCTGCGATTCTCGGCTATACCAGGCTGCTGCGGGGTAAAGTCGACCCGTCGAATCCCCTTATCAAATATATCAACACCATTGACAGCAGCGGTCAGCATCTGTCGGCGCAGATCGACGATATTCTGGAAGTTTCAAAAATCGAAGCGGGGCAAATAGAATTGAATCCGGTCCGGTTTGATTTTTCCAAGTTGATTGAGGACATCAAAGCCATCGTTCAGGGACAGGCAAGTGAAAAGCGCCTGCAATTGATCATTGAGAAACAAGAGGATATGCCAGGTAAATTAATCGGCGACGAGGCCAAAATCAGGCAGATTCTGGTCAATCTATTGAGTAATGCTATTAAATTTACCGGGGCGGGAACTGTGACCCTGCGGTTGCACTGCAAGGACAACCTGGGATTGGAACTGGTCATGGCCGTCGAGGACACCGGCGACGGAATTTCAACAGAGGAAATTGACAAGCTATTTCAGCCCTTTGGACAAACGAAATTCGGTCGTTCCAAAGGAGGGACCGGGCTGGGGCTGGTAATCAGCCGCCAATATGCGCAATTAATGGGTGGTGATCTCATCGTCAGCAGTGAAGTGGGAAAAGGGAGCGTATTTACCTGCACCTGCCGGGTTGAAATAGATCCGACTCCCGATTATTGCGAATGGAGAACCGAAAAACGCAGCATCACCATCCTAGCGCCGGGACTGCAACAAAAGACCATCCTGATTGCCGACGATCATCAGGAACTTCGTTTCTTCGTCAAACAACTCCTGAACGAAGTCGGATTTGTCACCAGGGAAGCCGGAGATGGAGTTGAGGCCCTGAGCATTATTGACGCTGAACCGATCGATCTGGTGATCATGGATATCCAGATGCCGGAAATGAACGGCTACCAGGCGATCAGCCGTCTGCGCGAAACCACCCGGGGTCGGAATTTGCCGATCATCGGTTTCAGTGCCAGTGCTTTTGAAGAAGATCGAATCAATGTTCTGGCGTCAGGTGCGGATGATTTTCTCAGTAAACCGGTCAATGAAGCGGAATTATTTGAGAAGATCGGACGGTTATTGGGGATTGGTTATTGCTACTCTTAATGCCTTTCCCCTGTCATGGAATCAGGATGGTCGAGCCGGTGGTTTTTCTTCCTTCCAGGTCGCGATGAGCCTGGGCTGCATCGGCCAACGGGTACTGCTGGTTGATTTCGATTCTGACCCCTTGCGAGATCACCGCGGTGAACAGGTCGGCCGCACTGGCGAGCAGATCCTCGCGTTTCGCTGTGTAAGCCATCAGTGAAGGTCGGGTCAGGAACAGCGAACCCTTCTGGGCCAGCAGTCCCGGATTGAAGGTTGCTACCGGGCCGGAGGATTGTCCGAAACTGACCAGCATTCCCATCGGGCGCAGGCAATCGAGTGACTTCAGGAACGTCTCCTGCCCCACCGAATCGTAAACGACCGCCACCCCTTCCCCGCCGGTCAGCTCCCGCACCTGCGCGACAAAATCCTCCTGGTGATAGAGGATCGGGTGATCGCAGCCGTGCGCTTCGGCGAGGGTGGCCTTCTCCCGGCTGCCGACCGTGCCGAATACCCTGGCACCGAGCGCTTTCGCCCACTGGCAGACGATCAGGCCAACCCCGCCGGCGGCGGCATGGATCAGGATACTGTCCCCCTGCTGCACGCGATAGGTGCGGCGGAGCAGGTACTGGGCGGTCATCCCCTGAAGCATCATGGCCGCGGCCTGCTGGCTGCCGATCTGTTCCGGCAGTTTGACCAGGCGGTGCGCCGGGATCAGCCGTTCGGTCGCGTAGGCCCCCGGCGGCACCCCGGCATAGGCGACCCGGTCGCCCACGGCAACCTCCGTCACATCCGCGCCGACTGCCAGTACCTCTCCGGCTCCCTCCATGCCAATGATCGCCGGCAGGGCAGGCAGTGGATAGAGCCCGGTGCGATGATAAACGTCGATGTAATTCAGGCCGACGGCAGCATGGCGCAGATGAACCTCGCCGTTTCCGGGAGCAGGGACCGCTACCGGTTCCCAACGCATGACTTCCGGTCCGCCCGTGGTGTGAATACGAATTGCGTGCGGCATGATCCACTCTCCTTGAGCCTGTCGTTCGGTCGCAACCTGCGACCGGTTATTTTAGCTCGAATGAGACCTTGATGACCACCTGGTATTCGCTGATTTGACCATTGTCGCCGATATGGCCGCGAATGTCCTGGACCTCGAACCAGGACAGCTTGTCCAAGGACTGCTGAGCCCGGCCCACCGCCTGCTGAATCGCCGCCTCGATACTATCACCGGAGATGCCGATCACTTCCACCTTCTTGTAGGTTCTGCCCTTTCCGTAGGTCATAATATCCTCCCTGGTTAATGCGATAGAAGGGAACTGCTTACTTAAAGGCTAGCATTCCGAGCCTGCTTGTAAACCGGGTGTTTGGAAATGATGGGAAGGAGGAAAGCGATCCTTTGAAAACAATCGAAACCGGTCGCTTGACAGCGCTGCAAGCTGTGATAAAAGTAAATTATGCGATGACGGAAACGCCGATGAGGCAAGTAGAGCGGATGACCCTAAAAAGTCATCAACTGACCGGAAATAATTCTTAAGTCAGTCAATGCTCGAACAACCGGGAAAGCAAAAAATCCCGGCAAAACCCACGGCGCTATCCGCCATCGTTGTTTTTTGTCCGCCGTGCTGCCACGATGATAAACAATTTATGAGTTTTGAAGGATGAAATCACTTAATTTGCCTCAGCCTTCATCCTTCACAACAAAAGCCCTGAAGTTCAGGGCTTTTGTTGTGAACAGATAGGTTTTCAAACAATCCGGTTACTCGGGATAACCCATGCTTTCCAGCAGGAAATCATAGCAGTTATCTTTCTTTTCTTCGTTGGCTCTCAACTTCATAGCTTCGCGGGGATGCTGATTCAGATGACCGCTGATGCCGTAGATATCGTTGAAGCCCCATTCAATTTCCTTGCGCAGGTCGACCATGTGGTCCTGGATCAACCGGTAGATCGGGCGCACGTCGAATTTCGGGTTCTTCAGGAAATTCAGCAGCAGCTCAAGATTACAGTTCCCGGCGCCACGTCCGATACCGTTCACCGTGGCATCCAGCATATTCACTCCCTCGATGATGCACTGCTGGGTGTTGGAGAAAGCCAGTTGTTGATTGTTGTGGGCGTGGAAACCGAGTTCCTTGTCTGGAGCATGCTTTTTATAAAGATTCAGGTAAGCGGTAATCTGCTCGGAATAGAAGGCGCCGAAACTATCGACAAAATAAAGGTAGTCAACCTCCGGCGTGGCATTCACCTGCTCGAGAGCTTCAATCAAATCGGTTTCGATGGCCGCGGAAGGCGCCATGATATTGATCGTGGTCTCGTAGCCCAGGTCTTTGGTCCGCTTGGCCAAGTCCAGCCCCTTGTCGATATCGCCGACGTAACAAGCGGTCCGGATCATGCCGACAACACTCTGATCGGCAGGCAGCAGGTCAGATAAATCCACCCGACCCACATCGTACATCACCGCTAGCACAGGCCGGTAATCACCGTCATAGGAGTCAACCACCCGTTTGATGTCATCCTCATCGCAGAAATTCCATTTGCCGTATTCCTCACGGGTATAGACATCACTGACACAAAGCTTTTTGCCGATTTCCATATAATCGACGCCGGACTTGCAGAGGGCCTGATAGACAGCTTTCACGAACTTATCACTGAAATGATAGTTATTGATCAATCCGCCATCACGGATCGTACAGTCAAAAACTTTGATTTCTTTACGAAACATGCGCGTAACTCCTTAATTGACGTCCAATGTATCGATATGGATGATTTCAGAAGAAATAGGATGATCGCTCTTTTCTAAGTCAGCCAGAGCACAACTGTCAATTAAAATTAAGGGCAGGATGCAAAGAAATATCTTCCTTTAATCAATAGTTTATGCATATTGAAACGGAATTTGCTGTCAATAACTCACAGCGCCCACCGTATTTGATTTGCCAAAAAATAAGTTTAATTCTTTTGAACACAAAGAAGATTCCATTCAGAATAAAAGTTTCCATATTTCAAACATAATCGTTCTAGTTCATTCAGCAATATCAGTGGCAAGATCAAAATTATTGGGGCTGCCCCGGACATTTTTCAGTTATCCAGAACAGCCCCATACCAGAAACCAGCATTTTGCCTCGCTATATTTTCTTTGCGCCCTTGGGTCTTGAGTGAGCCTATGCAATCAGGCGTAAGATGGCATTAAAAAGAATTTGGAATCGTTAGACCGAGCTAGTGAGCCAGGACACACCCTCGCTCTTGCGCTTCTGAAAGACGGAACGCCTTTTCCAACCCCTCTCGGGCTTCGGTAGAAACTTGCAGAAAAGCAAAAGCAGCCCGTACCCTGCGAAACGTGTGGTCTGAATTGGCCTCTATTAACCGCAGGTTGACGATCCTTGAATACAGATCTTTAACAACGATCCTCTCGCCGCCCAAGGTGATTTCCACCCGCAGCATCATCGGCGAGCCGCAGTCAAATTCATCCTGCCAGTCCATTTCGCAAAGCAAGCCACCGAGACTGATATTAATCAACTTCCCATCGAAGTAGTGCCTTTTCTGTTCCAGAGAGACATTTGCAGTGGAGAAGCTATAGCGTTCGCTTTGCCGCAAATTCACCGGATTGCAGATCCGGTTTATCGTTTCGGCAAGGATGCGGGCGGAGGTTGGGTGATAAAGGCATTCATTGGCCCCGGCTTCAAGCAAGGACTGGATCTGTTTTTCCTCGCGGTCTGCGCTCAGCAACAGTATCGGGATATGACCGTTCTGCAGGCTGGCGCGAAGACGACTGAGGAAAGGTGAAGCGCCAGTGACTTTTGGGTGCCAGGACAGAATGATGAGATGACAGGTTTTCTGGGTCAGGGTTTCCGCAGCTTCAGCAGTATCTTTTACCTCGACAATTTCAATATCGTTCAAATTGGCCATTATTTTTTGTTGCAAGATCTTGCGCATGCAGTCGGTATCATCAATCAGCAGGATTTTACGAATCATGACAGAAGATCCCTTTCAGCTTTTATGAGGCGCCTTGAATTCTGGCTCGTACCGATAGATTTTTCTTAGCATTTTCATTTTGGGCATAAGACACCTACAGCTGAGTCGAGATGTCTACGCTAGGGGGGGGAAGGTCCAGACTCCGTTTTCTCTCTGTTATAATCTCCTCCATCATAATTATTAATATTCGCCAATATCGTAGAGGAGCCAAACGGGCATTGTCAAGCACGGAAGTGAGATTAATCCGGATCATTAAAATTGTGGTCCTCCAACAGCAGGTCGCTTTCAAAATATTTGTACCCGACGAAAGGTTATCTTGCGTCGGTTCATCAAGCAGAGTGCTAAAGGGGCACCTCAAAACAAGCATTTGCCTTTAAAATTTTTCGTTGCGCCTTTAGGTCTTGAGTGAGCACAGCAGACGGGAGTGAGATGGTCGGGGTAGGTTGGTATTATTCCGCGAAAATCTGTCAACTCTGCGGATAGAATGCATTTGATTTGGTCATGATCCTTGTTTAACGCGATAGGCCATCAGCCCCGGCTTGTTCTGCAGATACTCCAGCAGATCGACGTCCACCACTCGTCTTACACTGTCAAGCGACGAGGCATGGCGCAGCATGACACGGTCCTTCTCTTTCACGATCAATCCGACATGGCTGACGTCAAGCCCGGCCTGATCGGTGTAAATGCCGACGTAGTCGCCTGCCTGCAGAGCGGAGAGCAGGTCCCGGTCGATTTTACTCGCGGGGATGTAGGTCACTTCACGCCGGGTGACCGGGATTCCCGGCAGCCACTGCGTCCCGTTGCTCTTCAGATTGAGCCGCTTGACGACCACCTGCGCCCTGCCCTGCCCGACGGCAGCGGTCACATCGTCGATCAGCGGAGCATCGCCGGTCGCCCAGTCGCTGAAGAAGTGGTGGCGGTTTTCATAGGCGATCCTGCCGTCGCGATAGCGCACCTGGCGCAACTGTTCTGGGAAATCGGCAAAGTCTGCTGCGCGGCGCAGGGCTTCAACGACATCGAGAAAAGTAAAGCAGTCGACCCCCGCCAGGTCGATGACCAGCTGTTCCGCAGTCTGCGGCCCACCGATCAGGGTGTCGGCAACATAGGGAGTATCAAGAAACTGCCGGGAGATTGTCACGATCCGCTCGCCGGGAGCCTCAACCTGGTGGGCTGCGGCAATGATTTGCGCGAGTTCGGCCTCACTCCAGCGCCCGAGATCGACCGGATTTCGCGCTGCACCCAGCGCAGCACAGCAGATCAAGAAATAAGTCAGGAATGTCGATATAAGTATTTTAAAAAGCATCACAAAATAGTTTCATCAGTTAGAAAGTTTTACCGCAGAGAACGCGAAGAGCGCAGAGATGATCTGAAGATTTTTTTCACTCTTAACCATCTGTTTTCTCCCCGACCTCTGCGTCCTCGAGTACGGGAAACGAACGGGCGGTGAAATTATTCACGCTTTACGCTATTACCTGAAACCTCCAGATAACTTAGTATGCCATATTTCCAATCGGCTTGTATTTGTCCCTGATTGGCGATAAATTAAGTCAATTTTAACTGCTCGATATTGCGGAGATTTTCCCTTGAAAAACGTCTTTATCGTCACTCCAAGCTACCTGCTGAAGAAAAAACGTGACTTTGCCGCTGCCGTCAAACAGCTCACCAGCCTGGGTTTCAACGTCATCAATCCGAAATTTCCGACGGTGCTCCCCTCGCCGCAGGAGAAGGCCGAACAAATCCATCGGGCCTTCGTAGATCCCGGCGTCGATCTGCTCCTGGCACTGCGCGGCGGGTACAGCGCGATGAAAACCCTCCCCTTCCTCGACTTCGAGCTGATCGGAAGGCACCCCAAGCTCATTGCCGGTTTCAGTGACTTGTGCGCCCTGCTCAATCCGATTTTCGAACGCACCGGTCTCACCACCCTGCATGCCCCGATGGTGATCAACCTGGACACCCCGACGCCGTTCACCCTCAAGTCGCTGGTCAACGCCATTAACGGCTATCCGGAAAAAAACCTGCTCAAGGGCGCCCGGATCAAGGTCTACCATCCCGGCTCGGCCGCCGGAATCCTGAAAGGGGGGAATCTCATTACCCTGACCGCCCTGATCGCTACCGACTGGGAGATCGATGCCAAGGGTGCGGTCCTGTTTTTCGAGGATGTCAATGAACCGCTGCACGCGGTGGATCGCTACCTGACCCAGTGGCTTCTGGCCGGAAAGTTCAAGGGAATTAAAGCGCTGATTCTCGGCGATTTCCGCGGGATCAGAAGCCGGCAGGTCTATGACATCCTGGCCACGCAGATGGATCTGGACTTCCCGGTGGTGCATTGCCCTAACATCGGCCACGTCGCCAACAAGATCACCCTGCCGATCGGCGCCGAGGTTGAACTGAATACCGAGCGCAAGCAGCTGCTGATCCGAAACATGGCCTTCCCAGGGGGAAATTCATGAACGTCCTCTGGCTGATCATGATCTGCGTCAGTATCGTTTTCGCTATTTTCACCGGCCACCTAGAGGCGTTCACCAGGTCGATTTTCGACGGCGCCAAGGCGGCGGTGGAGGTCTCGCTGTTTCTCCTCGGCATCGTCTCGGTGTGGATGGGGATCACCCGCATCCTGGAAGACTCCGGTCTGATCTACCGGATCGCGCACCTGTTCAAGCCGCTCATCTGTCGCCTGTTCAGAAATATCCCCGGCGATCATCCCTCGATTACCGCCATCACCCTGAACGTCCTGGCCAACCTGTTCGGGCTCGGCAACGCGGCCACCCCGCTGGGAATCAAGGCGATGCAGGAACTGGACAGTCTCAACGAGGACAAGGGCACGATCACGCCGGAAATGATGCTGTTCATCGTCATCAACACCGCCAGCATCCAGTTGATCCCCTTTTCGGTGATCGGCATCCTCGCCAGCTACGGGCACAGCAATCCGGCCGTGGTCGTGCTGCCGGTGCTGATTTCCACGGCCATTTCCGCCATGACGGCGCTGCTGGTCCTGGCCCTGTTCCGGAGGATTTTCCGATGATGGCGTCCGTTGAATATCTCTCGCTGCTGATCATCCCGCTGTTCCTGCTGTTTACGGTCCTTTACGGGACCTTCAAGAAGGTTCGGGTGTACGACTCCTTCGTTGAGGGCGCCAAGGAGGGTCCGGGGATTATTCTCAAGATTTTCCCCTATCTGCTCACCATCTTTGTAGCGATCAAGGGATTCCAGGCCTCAGGCGCTTTCGACGTTCTCAGGGATGCCTTTTACAGCGTGCTCGGCTTCCTTGATATCCCGATCGAAGCGGTCTCGATGGCGATCGTCAAACCGCTCTCCGGCAGCGCCTCGACCGCGCTGTTTACCGACATCGTCAAGACCACCGGCCCGGAATCGCTGGCCACCCAGATGTCGGCGGTGATCATGGGCAGCGCCGAAACCACTTTTTACGTGCTGGCCGTGTATCTCGGCGCCGTCAGCATCCGCAAGACCCGCTACCTGGTGCCGGTCTGCCTGGTCGCGGACTTTATCGGCATCGCCATCGCCGTCATCGTCACCAGGTGGTTTTTTTAGCGGAAAATTATGAAGTATGAATTATGAGGGTTGTAAGGCACGACTTTTTCATAATTCATCCTTCATCCTTCATAATTAGGTTTGCCGGCTTCTTATGTGTAGAGTTCTGGGAATCACCAATTTTGCCTGGTCACGGCACCGGGAAATAATCGAGCGGTTCAGCCAACTGGCACACAGCGGCGTGGTCATGGCCGAAGACCCACCCGGGCACATGGACGGCTGGGGACTGGCCTTCTATCGGGACGGGCAGCTGGTCGTCCACAAAAGCGGCGTCAACCTGCTGGAGGAGACCGACAGGGTTTTCGGGATCCTGAGCACGGCGCAGAGCTCGCCGCTGATGATCCTGCACCTGCGCAAATCCGCCTGGGCGAACACCTCCAGCACCCGCCACGCCCACCCTTTCCACCTCGGCAACAGCGTATTTTTCCATAACGGTGTGGTCTACGACTACCAGGGGCTGATTGCCGACATCAACCAGCCGGGCCTCGCTGCGGATGCCCGCGATACCGAGGTGTTTTTCTATCACGTCGTGAGCGGCAAGACCGGGAACCTGGGACGTGATTTTCTCGACTCGGTGGCCCTGATCAAACAGAACCACAACTATTCGGCACTAAACTGCCTGTGCAGTGATGGCGCAAAACTGTTCGCCTACCGGGACTACGCCAAGGAACCGGATTATTACTCGCTCTACAAGGCGTCATCGAGCAACTCCTGGTATATTTCCTCCGAGATTCTGGATGAAAAGCTGCACTGGAAGATGATGGCACAGGAGGAATTTCTGGCGATCGAACTTGGAAAAGAAAATTATGAATTATGAAGGTTGAAGGATAAAATCGCTTGTTGACTGAAGGTTTGCCCCAACTTTCATCCCTCATCCCTCATAATTCATCCTTATTTCAATCCCACCCAGCGTTCGGTCAGGTCCCGCAGCCGCTCCCGTGCTTCGCGGTCATAGGCCTGCTCTCTGGCCCGAGTCTGCCGCTTCTGGTCGAAGTACTGCCCCGTCACTCCGGCCAGATCCTTGTCCAGAGCCAGGTATTCGACCACCTCGGCGCCTTCCTCAACGGTGGTGCGTGGCGTGCCGAACCATTCGCGTACCATCCTGGTGTCCATCAGCGACGCGGGATGCAAAGCATTGGCGGTTACCCCGCTTCCGTCCAGGTCCTCGGCCAGGTCGAAGGTGTGCATGATCAGGGCGAGCTTGCTCTGGGCATAGGCGCGGATGCCATCGTACTGCTGCTCGAGCATCACATTGTCGAAATCGAGCTCCTGCTGAGCCACGGAAGCGACATTGACGATGCGCGATTCGCCCCCCTTTTCCGCCGCGTTGCGCAGCTGCGGCAGCAGCAGGATGCTGAGCAGGAATGGGGCGAGATAGTTTATGGCTAGCCGCAACTCGTACCCATCGGCGCTAAGCTCCCTGGCTTTCGGGTCCGGACCGGCGCCGAGACCGGCGTTGTTGATCAGGATATCGAGCTGTCTGTGCGCGCTGCCAACCTCCCGGGCCAGGCGGCGGACCTCGTCGAGGGAAGAAAGATCGGCGTTGCAATAGGACAGGGAGTCGTTACCGGTCTGCTGGCGCAGCGCAGCCAGCAATTGCTCGCCTTTGAGCGGATCGCGACCGTGCAGCAGCAGCGTCGCACCCTGGGCCGCAAGATGCTCGGCGACCAGCCGGCCGAGGCCGGAAGTCGCTCCGGTAATCAGAATATTCAATTCTTCGGTCGGTTTCATGGGACTGCCTTTCTCGTTAAAACGGGTGGAAGGTGACACGTTTCAGTCTAACGAGACATGGCGGAAGGGCAAGGCGCAAAACATCTCGGGATTCTATCGTTATTTGTTTTTGACTATTCACAGTTGATAGAGCGAATGCGATTGGCGCCTTAACCTGCCTTGGCCTCATCCGAAGAGATCGTGTAGTTCTGAATGAATTCGCTCAGCTTTTGAACCTGCTCCTTGTCCAACTCTTCAAAACAGACGCTCCCGCAGCGAACCGGCACGAGATTGTCGCGGAGACGGAAATCCGAGACGGGTTTGACCGGGATTGAATCAACGATCAACTGATCTTCCTGATAAATGCTGATTTTTGAAATTTCCGAAGGGCTGAGTTTTTTACCGAGGTAGCGGAAAGAGAGACCGCCTTTTCCGATTTGAACAATGTGGTATGGCAGATAGTCCTTATCGTCCTGCAACAGAACCAGTGCCCGGTGATTGGCGTTGAAACGTTGGTATCTTCTGGTCATTTGATAGGCAGCTTCACTTTTCATTTGCCACTCCTGTTCTTTTTGCGTGTGAGCCTCCAAGGTAAGAGAATTATGACCTATTATATCACATTTCAGAAGGAATGGTATGAAATATATGTTCCAAAGCCGGCAGGAGTAATTATTAAGGATGAAGGATGAAGTGTGAAAGTCGGGGCAGAATAAGTGATTTCATACTTCATAACCAGCTTTTCACCGCCGCCGGGTCACTCCTTCACGCAGGTACAGGACCAGGGCCCAGATTGTTCCGAGGGTGATCAGCACCGCCCCGACCAGCACCAGCCGGATGCCGGGATCGCGGTGGACGTCGTAGTGTGCGAAAAACGGTCCGACCGGCACCGGCGGGTTGCCTCTCTCCTCCCGGTACACTCCGCGTGGGTAGACCACCGTCGATCCGGCGATGAGCGGATGATTCAGCCGCACCTTCCGGGCCGCCGTCTTCCCTGCCGGGGTGATCAGCTCCAGGTCGCTCTCGTCACCCTGCACCTTGCCGTCAGGACCGAAGAGCGGCCGGATGTCGCGCACCACCAGGGTCGCCTGCAGCGCCGGGACCGGAAAGCTGCCACCGTTCACCGGCACCCGGAGGCCGATAATCCGGGCTCCCCAGACCGCGCCGATCACGTAGCCGGCAAAGACCAGCAGGAAACCGAAGTGGATCAGCACCTCGCCCATGCCGCTCAGCCGCTTGCGGCGATAGAGGAACCAGTTCACCGTACAGAGGAGCAGGCTAGCCACCATCAGCCAGGAGAGGATCACCAGCAGGTGGACCCAGAGGGAAGCGGGCCAGGCGCGCGGCCCCTCGATTCTGAGCCAGGCGGTGAACGGATAGGCGTCCAGCGAGCCGAACAAGTCCGGCCGCAGGTAAGCGAAGATCGATCCCGTCCCCAGGTCGAGGCACCAGAACAGGGCCAGCGCCACAAAGCTCACCGGCGAAATCGCCAGCCGCCAGAGAAAGGCGGCGAAGTTCCGGGTGATACCCCGATGGTCAGTGTTATTTGCAGCTATCACATTCGCACTCCCTTAGCCTGCCACGGCGGCTACTGCAAAGGGTGGCTGGTTTTAAAAAATATCCCCAGGCCGAGATAGGTAAACAGCACCAGGATGAAGCCGGCCAGAGCCAGCAGGTCCGTCGGCCACCCCTGCCAGCGGGGTTGACGCCGCACATGCAGCACCCCGGAATAATAGAACCAGAGCAGATACGACCAGAGCCCCTTGATCTTCCAGGTCCAGTACGAGCCCCAGGCCAGGTAGGCCCAGAGGCTGCCGGCCAGCAGGCACCAGGTAAAGAGGATGTAGCCGAGATAGAGCGTCTCATCCAGCATCCGCCGCCATTTCAGCCCGAGGTCGGGATCGGCCGCCCGCAGGTCGTAGATTGCCACCAGCGCCGCCGCGCTCCACAGGCCGTAAGCGGCGAAGGAGGTGGAGACGTGGAGGAAGAACAGCGGGGTGTCGAGCGACGGGGTCAGCATGAAGAGCTTCTGCGGGCCGAAGGAGGCGCAGGCCAGCGCCGCCAGTGAGAGCCCCGCCCCGGCCGGCACGAAACTTTGGGCACGGTAGCGCAGGTCGAAGTAGAGGGTGATTCCGGCCACCCAGAGGGCGAGGAAGTGGAGCGTCTCGAACAGCCCGGTTACCGGAAAGTGGTTTTCCGCCTGCCAGCGCGCCCCCAACTGCACCAGCTGGGCGATCACCCCGGCGGCCAGCAGCAACCGGACCGGCAGCTGTAGCGACCACGTGGGCCGGA
>Ga0210086_1000152_pt1 | contig 43644 bp, 39 predicted proteins | sample China_Galinas_PW_3_FD_184867 | JGI IMG/M metagenome (GOLD analysis project Ga0210086, IMG submission 184867) | Wetland microbial communities from San Francisco Bay, California, USA, that impact long-term carbon sequestration - China_Galinas_PWB_D2... | ecosystem: Environmental > Aquatic > Marine...
CTGGCGTGACGTCGAGGCGGCCGGGCTGCCCATCGTCCTGCACGCCAGTTACCCGCCGCTGGACGACTACATCAACAAGTGGGAGCCGCCCTACACCCAGAACTTCATGGCACAGAGCGCATTCCGGTGGATGGCGTTGGGCCACCGCGAGATCGCCGACATGATCACCAGCCTGATCTGCCATGGCACGCTGACCCGGTTCCCCAAGCTGCGCATAGCCAGCGCCGAGAACGGCAGTTCCTGGATTCTCCCGCTTTTCGGTGACTTTGCCGACCTCTACAAGAAGATGCCGCAGAACTTCACCGAGCACCCGCACGACGTGTTCCGGCGCAACATCTGGGTCAGCCCGTTCTGGGAGGGCTGCGTGTCCGATGTGGTGGACACAGTGGGCTGGGACCGCGTCCTGTTCGGCTCGGACTATCCGCATCCGGAAGGGCTGGCCGAGCCGCGCGGCTTCTGGAAGTACGCCGAGGGCATGGACGAGCGACGGACCTACGACTTCATGGGTGACAATGCCCGCCGGTTCATGGGCCTACCGATCGCCAACCCAGATCCCGATGCCGTCAAGCCGCCGGTGCTGGCCACTTCCGCCTAGCGCGAGCAGACGCAAAGGACTCCGAAAGCCGGCGTGTCGTAGGACCTTTGCGACTGCTCGCGGGGGAGGGCGAGCGGGTCAGAGCGTCAGGATCGTCGCCGCGGCGGTACCGGGTGCCCCGTAGAGCTGGGTGAAGCCGACCTTCGGCTCGCCCGGCACCTGACGCTCGCCCGACTCACCGCGCAGCTGCCGGACGATCTCATGGATCTGCCGGAGGCCGGAGGCCCCGATCGGCTCGCCGTTGGCGATCAGCCCGCCGTCGGTGTTGACGGGCATCGCCCCGCTGATTTCGGTCGCACCGTCGGCCAGCAGCTTCTCCTGGTCACCGTCGGTGCAGAAGCCGCATTCGGCCATGTGGATGATCTCCGCGCCGGCGTCGGTGTCCTGCAGCTGGATCACGTCGACGTTTTCGGGTGCCACACCGGCCTTTTCGAACGCGGCTTGGGCGGCATAGACGGTCGGCGCAACATCCTCGGCAACCGGGGCGAACGTCGTGTTCACCTCGTAGGCCCCGTAGCGACGGGTCCGCACCTCCGCCGCCTTCAGGTAGACCGGCTTGGACGTGTAGCGGTGGGCGATGTCGGCGCGACACATGACCACCGCGGCCGCACCCTCGTCGGGTGCGCAGAACATGTACTGCGTCAGCGGGTAGTTGAGCATGGCGGAGTTGAGGATGTCGTCCTCGCTGATCGGTTTGCGCCGAAACGCATTGGGGTTGAGCGCGCCGTTGCGGAAGTTCTTGGCCGCCACCTTGGCGAGGGTGGTCTGGGAGATGCCGTGGTCGTGCAGATACCGGTTGGCCTTCATCCCGAAGAACTGGGTGGTGAGATACTGGCCGTTCTCGGCGTACCATCTCGGCATTCCGACCAGCGCGGGGTCTTCGGTGAATGCCCCGCGGGGGTGCTTGTCCAGGCCGATGGCGATGCCGATGTCGTAGTCGCCCAAGCGGATTCCATCGGCGCAGGCCTTGGCGGCGCTGGCCGCCGTGGCGCAGGCGTTGAACACGTTGGTGAACGGGATGCCCGTCAGCCCGACCATGGCGACGATCGCGTCCGGGTTGGCCACCGTCCAACTTCCTCCGGTGGCGAACTGGATGTCGCCCCATTGGAGGCCGGCATCGGCGACGGCGGCGAAGATCGCATCGACACCCATCTCCATGGCGGACTTGCCCTCAAAGCGGCCGAAGGGGTGCAGGCCCACGCCGATGATGGCGACGTCGTTCGTCATCTGGTGATCCTCTCTAGGCCGGCTGGAAGGCGAACGTGACGATTTCGGCACCGTCGTCGTCGGTGGCCAGCGGAATCATCGTCAGCTCGAGGTCCATACCGAATTCGAGCCTGCCCGGGTCGCTCTCGGTGAGTCGCCCCTCGACGCGGATCACGTCACCGAGTTGCACCAGCCCGACGCCGAACGGGGTGAACTGCTCGCCCGTGGGGCCCCGGTACGGCGGCCCGGGAGGGAAGCCCTGCGTGGTCCAGGCCACCAGGGTCCCCCGCCGAGGAAGCGGCACCTCGCTCATCGCGCCGGCGCTGCACTTCGGGCAGCGTGGCTGGACCGGGAACACGGTGGCCGCGCACGTGCCGCACCGGCTGCCGATCAGCTGCGGGTCGGCCGCCGGCCAGGTCGAGATGTCGGGTGCGAGCGCCTTCTGCATGACGCCATCCTCCGCTGGGTATGGTTCCGGTAGGAGCTAACTGTAATTCTTACAGTAGCACCAGAGGATCGAGCGGCCCCGCGATGGGGCGCACGATGAGGAGACGGTCACGGCCGGCGCGGGTCGATGAGGTTGCGCAGCTGTTCGGCCGGGTAGACGGATGCCCCGGCCGCCCGTACTCGTTCGGCCAGGGTGCGATCCGAAGTGGCGACCCGGATCTCGGTGGGATGGGCGTCGGCACGGACCAGCCGGATGATTTCGTCGTCGGCCGAGTTCGCTCTCGCCTCCGGCGCATGCGTGACGGTGATGACGGCCGATTCGATCGGTGGCGACAACGGCCGCTCGAAGACCACCACGACCTCGGCGCCGTCCGCGCTCGCCCACCGCTCGAGGCGCTCGACCAACGTGGCCATTGCCTGGCCGCGGTCGCGCCACCACCCGTCGGGGCGCGATCCGATCACGTTCATCCCGTCGACGATCCACCGCACCGCTCCAGGTTAGATGGAGATCATCCGGGGGCTGGGCGCACACGAGTCGCGGCGGCGCCGGGCGGGTATCGGTGTGGCGGACGGGCGCCGCCTTCGTTCCCAGGCGCCGCCGGGGGTGGGAGATCGCCGGGGCTCGCAGAATCACGAATATAGCTGCAATTGTTACAGTATCGTCGCAGCGTGGCGCCCGGAACCGAACACAAGCCGACGTTCTGTCGAATCTGCGAGCCGCTGTGCGGCATGATCGCCACGGTCGAGGACGGCCGGCTGGCGGCACTTCGGCCGGATCGAGACCACCCGCTGTCGTCGGGTTTCGCCTGCCAGAAGGGCATCGCGTTCAGCGAAGTGGTGAACGACCCCGACCGGGTGACCACACCGCTTCGACGGGGTGCGGGTGGTTTCGAACCGGTCACCTGGGATGAGGCGCTTTCCGACATCGCGGGCCGGCTGACCGAGATCCACCGCCGCCACGGTTCCGGTGCCATCGGGTGGTACATGGGCAATCCCGCCGCCTTCAGCTATTCGCATCTGTTCGCTGCCATGGGGTTCATCAAGGGTCTCGGCCGGCATTCGCACTACTTCACGGCCTCGTCGCAGGACACCAGCAACCGGCTGGCCGCGAGTCAATTCCTCTACGGCACCCCGACCGCGGTGCCCATACCCGACCTGATGCGAACCGATCTGCTCGTGATGATGGGTGCGAATCCGGTTGTCTCACACGGAAGTTTCCTGACCGCCCCGCGCATCAAAGACCGCATGCATGACATCGTCAAGCGCGGGGGACGGGTCGTGGTCATCGACCCGCGCAAAACCGAGACGGCAGCCCAGTTCGAGTGGCTGGGGATCGTCCCCGACGGCGACGCCCACCTGCTGCTCTCACTGCTGCAGGTGATGTTCGGCGAACGCCTCGTCGATCGTGCCCGGGTGGAAGCCCAGTCCGAGGGGCTCGACTGGCTCGAGGAGATGTCCACACCGTTCACCCCGGAAGCCACCGCCGATCTCACCGGCATCGATCCGGCCATCGTGCGCGCACTGGCGCGTGATCTTGCCCGCACCGCACGGGCGGCCGTGTACGGGCGCTTCGGTACCAGCGTCGGGCAGAACGGAACACTGACCGCATACCTGATCGACGCGGTCAATCTGGTTGCCGGGAACCTCGATCAGCCGGGCGGCAGTGTGTTTTCCACCCTGGGAATCCCGGGGCAGCGGTGGGGCATGAAGGCGATGGGAGCGGCCGCCCGCCACGCCTACCGGACGAAACGTTCGCGCATCGGGGGATTCCGCCCTGTGGCTGCCGCGGAGCCGGCCGCGTTGATGGCCAAGGAGATCACCGTCCCGGGCCGGCGCCAGATCAAGGCGCTGTTCGTCAGCGCCGGCAATCCGGTGCTGTCGGTGCCCAACGGCCGGGAACTGGAGACCGCGATGCAGCAGCTCGAGCTGTCGGTGGCGCTCGATCTGTACGTCACCGAGACCACCGCACGGTGTGACTACATCCTGCCGGTCACCACCATGTACGAGCGTGACGACTTCGCCGTGACCTTCCAGATGTTCCAGGCCACACCGTTTCGCCAGGCCACCGAGGCGGTCATCGAGCCCGTGGGCCAGGCGCGCACGGAGTGGGAGATCGTCGACGACCTCATGCAGCGGATGGCCGGCCGCACAGCGGTATTCGCTGCCCTGGAAGCCGGACGGCGACTGGCCGGACTGCTGGGCCGGCGCTTCACGCCGAGGCCGGTCATCGACATGATGATCCGGATGTCCGACGGCGGTGACCGGTTCGGCCTGCGGCGCAACGGTCTGACATTGCGCAGGTTGACCGAACACCATCCGCACGGTGTCGTCGTCGCACCGCACATCCGCACGGGTGTGTTGGGTGAGGTCGTCGTCTACCGCTGCGCCCGGGTCAAGCTCGACCACGGCGCCATCGCGGGGGAGATCGCCGGCCTGTCGCAGCGGAGCAGCCCGGCCGACTATCCGATGCGGCTGATCGGGATGCGTGAGCCCCGTTCGGAGAACACCTGGATGCACAATTCACCGCTGCTCATGCGCGGCAATCGGATTCAGCGAGCACTCATGCACCGCGAAGACGCCGCCGCACGCAGCATCGCCGACGGCGAGGTGATCCGGGTCAGGTCCCCGTACGGGCAGATTGCGGTGTCGGTGTCGTTGACCGCCGATATGGTGCCCGGGACGGTCGCGATTCCGCACGGCTGGGGTCACGACGGTGCGGGCGGGTGGCGACTGGCCAACCGGGCCGGCGGCGCCAACGTCAACGAGCTGATGTCGAGCGACCCCGCAGACGTCGAAGCCCTGGCCGGAATGTCGTGGCTGAGCGGTGTGCCGGTCGAGGTCGAACGGGTCTGAGTCGCCGAGGGCCGCCGGCTGCAGCTTAGGCGACGGCGCCCGAGTCTTTGAGTTCCTCGATTCGGTCCCAGTCCAATCCGAGCTCCATCAGGATGATCTCGGTGTGCTCCGAGGCCTGTGGTGCACGGGTGGTGACCAGCGGCTCGTGGTTGAACTGCACGGGCCCTCGCACCACCCGGAACGGCGCTCCGCCGTCGCCGGCCTCGACCTCGACGATCATGTCGTTGGCGATCGCCTGTTCGTCGGAGTTCAGATCCACCAGACTCTGGAAGGGCGCCCACTGGCCCTTCATCGTCTTCAGATGCTGGCGCCAGTACTCGAAGGGCTTGCTGCGGATGGCCTCGGCCACGAGTTCGGCTGCGGCCTCGGCGTTCTCGATCAGCGGAAGCACGTCGCGGAATCGCGGGTCGTCGGCGAGCTCGGCAAGACCCAGGTGCTCGAACGCGTCGCGGATGTAGCCGGTGGGGCTCACGATGCACAGGTTGATCGTGCCGCCGTCCGAGGTCAGGTAGTTGCCCATGAACGGATTCGCGGTCGGGCCGACGCTACCGGGCATTGTCGAGCGCATCGTCTCACCGGTCTCCATGCCCTGGGTGACACTTGCGCCCGCCGCCCACCAGGCGGTGCTCAGCAGGGAAACGTCGATCTCGGCCGCCTCGCCCGTGCGTTCCCGGTGAAACAGGGCGGCCGAGATCCCGCCGGCGATGTTCATTCCGCCGATGGAGTCGCCGAATGCCGGGATCCCCTGTGGCAGCGCCCCACCCAGCTCCTCGGGGGTCAGGGCATGTCCCACCCCGCTGCGGGTCCAGAAGGCGGTGCCGTCGAACCCGCCGACGTCGCGCTCGGGTCCCTTATCGCCGTAGGCGCTGCCCCGGGCGTAGATGATGTTGGGATTCACCTCGCGGATGTGCTCGACATCGAACTTGTTCTTCTGCCGTACCGCCGGCAGATAGTTGGTCAGGAACACGTCGGCGGTCTTGGCGATCTCGTAGAGGACTTCGCGGCCGCCCGGCGTCGAGACGTCGATGCCGACGCTGCGCTTGCCGCGGTTCGGATGTTCGATCAGCGGGTGACGCTCGGGATCCAGCTGGAAACCGCCCATGTTGACGAAGCCACGCTGGGTATCGCCGCGCACCGGGTGCTCCACCTTGATGACGTCGGCGCCCCAGTCTGCGAGGATGGCCCCGGCCGCTGGAACGAACGTGAACTGTGCGACCTCGAGGACACGAACGCCCTCCATCACTTTGATCAACTCGGCATCTCCTGACGACGGTGTCCGATCGAACGGGCGACTACCCCAGACTGCCACGGCGGGCGCCACTTCGTCAGGCGGGGCTGACGCCTTGTTTGGAATGTACTACTGTAACAGTTACAGTTGATCGCCCGAGATTTGCGGTACCAAGGAGGTGCAGGTGGGTTCCAGCGTCGAGCTCGGCCAGCAGGTGGCCAAGCGGTCGGAATCGCGGATGCTGATCGCCGGAGAGCTCATCGAGTCTGCGTCGGGTGCGGAGTTCGAGAACGTCAGCCCGGCGACGGGTCTGGTTCTGGGAGCTACCGCCGCCGCCGACACCGAGGATATGGAACGGGCCATCGGGGCCGCCCGCCGCGCCTTCGACGAGACGGACTGGCCAACCAACCGCGGGTTGCGCAAGCGGTGCCTGGAGCAGCTGCAGTCGGCGATCGAGGCCGAAAGAGAAGACCTGCGTGAGGAACTCATCGCCGAGGTGGGCTGCCCGGTGATGACGACCCATTCGGCCCAACTCGACTGGCCGCTGGCGGATGCGTTGCGATACCCCACCAGGCTGATCGACGAGTTCGAATGGGAGCGCCGGCTCGACGGCGGGGGACTGTTCGGTGACCGCAATGTGCGAACTGTCGTCAAGGAGGCGGTCGGCGTGGTCGCTGCGATCACACCGTCGAACTTCCCGATCGAGGTCATCCTCAACAAGCTCGGCCCGGCACTGGCCGCCGGCAACACCGTCGTGCTCAAGCCCGATCCCAACACCCCCTGGAACGCCACGCGATTGGGCCGGCTGATCGCCGAGCGCACCGACATCCCGCCCGGTGTGGTCAACGTGGTTCCGACGCCGTCCAACGTGGTCGCCGGGATCCTCGGTACCGATCCGCGCGTCGACATGATCTCGTTCACCGGATCGACCGATGTCGGAAAGCTGCTCATGCGTCAGGGCGCCGACACGATGAAGCGCATGTTCCTTGAGCTGGGGGGTAAGTCGGTGGCGATCGTGCTCGACGACGCCAACCCCGCTGCCATCGTGCCGACCGCCGCCGGCGTGTGCGTCCACGCCGGGCAGGCCTGCGCGGCGACGACCCGGATGCTGATCCACCGCTCTCTCTACGACGAGGCTGTAGCCAACGTCACCGCCGCCTACCGGGCCGTTCCGGTGGGCGATCCGGCCGAGCCGGAAACCCTTGTCGGGCCGGTGATCAGCGCGGCGCAGAAGGCCCGGGTGCTCGCCGCCCTCGACCAGGCGCGCCGCGACGGTGCGACGATCACCACCGGCGGCGGACCCGTCGAGAACCTCCCCGAGCACCTGGCCGGTGGTCATTTCGTGCAGCCCACCGTGGTCGTCGGGGTCGACAACAGTGCGGCCATCGCTCAGCGGGAGGTGTTCGGCCCGGTGCTGGTCATGCTTGCGTTCGATGACGACGACGAGGCGGTGCGCATCGCCAACGACAGCGCTTTCGGCCTGGCCGGTGCGGTCATGTCGAGATCGATGGAGCGCGGGATGAACATCGCCCGGCGCATCCGCACCGGTTCGTTCGGCGTGAACGGCGGGATGTTCTACGGTGCCGACGCGCCGTTCGGGGGCTACAAGAACAGCGGTGTCGGACGGCAGTGCGGCATCGAGGGATTCCAGCAGTATCTGGAGACCAAGACCATCGGCTGCCGGATTCCCCGGCAGGGCTGAACGACTTCGAAGGGCGCCACCAATGGGCAAGTTGGACGACAAGGTTGCAGTGGTCTCGGGCGCCGGCCGGGGACAGGGCCGCTCCCATGCGGTCAGTCTGGCCGCCGGGAACGCACACCCGTCTGGAAAGTGATCGCCGACGGCGTGAACGAGTTGGGCCACCTCGACATCGTCGTGGCCAACGCGGGCATCTGCGCGATGGGGCGCAATCAAACCCTCCAGTCCTGGTCCGACACCATCGACACCGACCTGGTCGGCGTTTTCAACGTGATCCAGGCCAGCCTGCCGCATCTCAACGACGGTGCCTCGGTCATCGCGACGGGATCGCTGGCGGCGCAGCTGGGCAGTGCGACCAACCAGGGCCCCGGGGGCTCGGCGTACAGCCTCGCCAAACAGATGGTGGCCCGCTACGTCAACGACCTGTCGATCCAATTGGCCAAGCGGATGATTCGGGTCAATGCGGTGCACCCGACCAACGTCAACACCGACATGCTGCACAACGAGGGCCTGTACGCGGTGTTCCGCCCGGACCTGAAATCGCCCACCCGCGAGGACGCCGAGGCGGCGTTCCCGGCGATGCAGGCGATGCCGATCCCGTACATCGAGCCGCAGGACGTGTCCAACGCCGTGGTGTTCCTCGCCGGCGATGACGCCCGTTACATCACCGGCATCCAGCTGCGAGTTGATGCCGGCGGCTACGTCAAGTCGGTGCCTTGGAAAGGCTGAGCAAGGCTGAGTAGGGCGACCCGGTGCGAACGAACCCGAGTCGGGTGAGTGGCTACCGGCTTGGAGTGAATGTCACCGGAATGGCCGTCGGGGAGCGGAAGGGCTGGCCCCAGATATGCGGGTTGTCCTCGGTGACCAGCGCAATGTCAGCGAGTCGGTCGAGGACGCACTCGAGTGCCACCCGCGTCTCCATGCGCGCGAGGTGTAGGCCCATGCAAGTGTGTTCGCCGGCGGCAAAGGAGATGTGCGGCACCCGCTTGCGGAAGATGTCGAACTCCTCCGATCGCTCCCAGCGCCGCTCATCGCGATTGGCCGATCCGATGCAGACGTCGATCACCGCCCCCTCGGGGATCCGCACTCCCTCAACTTCGGTCTCCTCGCTCGCATACCGCTGCACGGTGGTCAGCGGGGTCTCGAATCGCAGTCCTTCCTCGATGGCGGAAGCGATGAGGTCGCGGTCCTCCTGAACGGCACGGAACTGCTCGGGATGGGTGAGCAGCAGGAAAAGCAGGTTGCCGGACGACCGGTAGGTGGTTTCCAGCCCGGCGGGAAGGAGCAGCCTCAGGAACGAGTAGATGGCTTCGTCGGTGAGCTTCTCACCGTCGATCTCTGCGGTGACCAGATCGCCGATGATGTCCTCGGTGGGCTTGGACCGGCGCCGCTCGATCTGTTGCAGGAAATAGTCTTTCAACGCCGCGGATGCTTCGAACGCGCGCTTGTAGCGGACGCTGTAGCTGATGAGCTCCACCGCGCGCTGGCGGAACCACGGCAGGTCCTCCTCGGGAAGCCCCAACAGCTTGGTGATGACGCGGGTGGGGAATTCGAAGGTGAACTCCTTGACCAGATCGGCCTCGCCGGCGTCGATGAATTCGTCGATCAGAGCGTTGACCACCGGGCGCACGATCATGGGCTCCCACCGCAGCAGTGACTTCGACTTGAACGCCGCCGAAACCAGATTGCGGTGCTGCCAGTGCTTCTTGCCCTCCATCGCCAGGATCGTCGGACCGATGAACAGTCCGATGGTCGAGTCGTAGATGTGCGAGTTGAAGGCGTGTCCGTCCCGGAACACCCGGTTGACAGCGTCGAAGGACACCGCCGCGTAGAGGTGTCCGGGGCGCAGTGAGTCCGGTGTCTTCGACCAGTCCATGACCGAGCCTTCGAACACACCGGACTCGCGCCGCTTCTGGGCGAAGAGCGGATAGGGGTCGCGGAGGAGGTCGAACGACTCGTCGACCGTGACGTCCTGCACCGGGCCTTCCACGTCTGATCTCCCCGATCGTCGAAACGGACACGCGTCCTGGGATAGGTACTGTAAAGATTACAGTAGGTGTCTACCCGGGGTTGGGTACCGGGGGTTGCGGCTCGATGGGGGGCCCGGCGGTCACCGCGTTGATGAAACCGCCGTCGACGTGGAGGTCCTGACCGTTGATCCACCTGGCCTCCGGTGAACCGAGAAACCCGATCACCGGGGCCACGTCGTCGACGGTCCCGTGCCTGCCGACGGTCGAGCGCACCATGTCGAGGACATCCTTGCCCATCGTCTCCTCGAAGTCGGGCAGGATCGGCGTTTCGACCGGTCCTGGGCTCACGGTGTTGACCCGCACGCCGTACTTGGTCAGGGCGACGCCGGCCAGGCGCTTGGCGAAGAGGATCACCGCCTGCTTGGAGGTGGTGTACACCGGGAAGTCGGGGTCCTGGGCCGCCTGCCAGTTCTCAACCGCTTCGGAATCGGTCGCGTCGAGCAGTCCGGCCAGGATCTCGGTGCGTTGCTCCCAGCCCAGGGCCGCCGTGGACGCGACGGCCACGACCGAGCCCCCCGGGCGCAGCAGCGGCAGCATCCCCTCGGTCATCAGCCGCATACCGAGATAGTTCACCTTCAGGACGTCGGCGGGTGGTGCGGTCCCCGGTACCCCGGCGACGTGGGCCAGCATGTCCCAGCCCGGCCCGATCTGGTCCAGCAGCCGGGTCGATGCTCCGTGGATCACGCAGATCGCACAGCGCGTACTGGGACGCGGGGGTCCGGTGCTCCCGCACATCGACCGCGAGTATGAGGTCTCCGCGGTTGTGAAAGTACGTCGCCGCCGCTGCACCGATACCCGATCCCGCTCCGACGACCACAATCCGTTGCTGCGTGGTGACCACGACGTACCAGCCTTTCGCCGCGGCCCTCGTCGACGCGGCACCGAGGTATTGACAGTAGCGACGACTGTAGATATCACAGCTGGTCGGGACAACGCCCGACGGTGCTACCGTTGGCCTTACCGGAAGATCATTGGCACAAGGTTCGGATGATGGCGGATATGGCGATATGAGCACCACGGAACACCGGCTCGACCAGGCCACCTCTGCGCTGCCGGCCGACATGCCGGCGATGCTCGGCCGGCAACGACAGGCCTTCCTCGCCGAGGGGCCGCCCAGCGTGTCCGTGCGGCGCAACCGCATCGATCGACTGTTGGCCCTCGTGCTCGACAACGCCGACGCCTTCGTCGAGGCCATGGCCGCCGACTATGGGACCCGCCCGCGCACGGCGTCGCTGTTCACCGAGATCCTGGGGATGATCTCGGTGATCGAACACACCAGGAAGTGCCTGCCGCATTGGATGCGGACCACCAAGCTGATGCGGACGGCAAGGATGTTCGGTTTGAAGGCGGAGGTCCAACCCGCTCCGCTGGGAGTGGTCGGCATCATCGGGCCGTGGAACTTCCCCCTCAACCTTGTGGTGCTTCCGGCCTCCGCGGCGTTCGCCGCGGGCAATCGGGTGATGATCAAGATGTCCGAGATCACCCCCAACACCGCCGAGCTGATGAAGACCACCGCGCCCCGCTACTTCGACCCGACCGAGCTCGAGGTCGTCACCGGTGGACCTGATGTTGCCGCGGCGTTCTCGACGCTGCCGTTCGACCACTTGTTCTTCACCGGCTCGCCGTCGGTCGGTGCCCGAGTGCAGCAGGCGGCGGCGCACAACCTCGTCCCGGTGACCCTGGAGCTCGGTGGCAAGAACCCGGTGGTCGTCTCGCCCCAGGCCGATATCCGTCGTGCGGCGGCCCGCATCGCCGCGGCCCGGATGATCAACGGCGGCCAGGTGTGTGTCTGCCCCGACTACGTGTTCGTGCCCGCCGAACAGGTGGCCACCTTCGTCGACATCGCAGGGGACACGCTGCGGGGCATGTTCGGATCGATCATCGCCAACGGCGACTACTGCTCATCGGTGAACGACGCCAACTTCGACCGGGTGGTGGGGCTCATCGAGGACGCGCGCGCCCATGGCGCCACCGTCGAAGCCGTGGCACCCGCCGGTGAGTCGCTGCCCGACCGGGCCACTCGCAAGATCGCGCCGACCATCGTGCGTGGCGTCGACGATCGCATGCGAATCGCCCACGAGGAGATCTTCGGCCCCGCCCTGGTGGTGCGGGACTACAGCGACCTGAGCGAGGTCATCGACCACATCAACGACCGGCCCGCACCGCTGGTGGCGTACTGGTACGGACCCGACGACGACGACTTCAGGCACTTCGTGCGCCACACCCGCAGCGGTGGTGTGGCACGAAATGACTTCGCTGCACAGATGATTCCGTCGGCGGCGCCGTTCGGCGGCGTCGGCCACAGCGGCATGGGGGCCTATCACGGCAAGGCGGGCTTCGACGCGTTCAGCCACTACCGGACCGTGGTCGGCACCGACCTGCCGTTCACCATCACCGGGCGCGCCGCGCCACCGTTCGGCGGCTCGCTGCGGGCCACCACCGCGCTAGCTCTGACGATGGCGCGCAACCGGACACAGCGCCGGCTCAAGCGCCGCCGCTGATCGCCTGTTCCCGGGCCCACCGGTAGTCGGCCTTGCCCGCCGGGCTGCGTTCGACGACCGGGCGGAACACGACAGCCTTGGGCAGCTTGTACCGCGCGATCGACTCGGCGGCATGGTCGATCAGCTCCTGGGCGCTGGCGACGGCATTGTCGGCGAGGGCGACGACGGCCACCACCTCCTGACCCCAGCGTTGGCTGGGGCGCCCGGCCACGACGACGTCGGCGACGGCGGGATGCGACGCGATCGCCGACTCGACCTCCTCGACGAAGATCTTCTCGCCGCCGGAGTTGATGGTCACCGAATCACGGCCCAGCAGTTCGACTGCGCCGCTGTCCAAGTGGCGCGCCCGGTCACCCGGGATGGCGTAGCGCACCCCGTCGATGACGGGGAAGGTGACCGCGGTCTTGGCCGCGTCTCCCTTGTAACCCAACGGCACATACCCGCGTTGGGCGAGCCATCCCATGTCGTCATGGCCGGGCTCCAGGATGGCGCCGAAATCCTCTGCGGCCACACAGGTGTCGGGGCCCGCGTTGAAGGTGCCGGTCGACACCGCGCCGGGCGAGGACAGGTGGTGCATCTGGGCGCCCGTCTCCGACGACCCCACACCGTCGGCAACCATCAGGTTCGGCAACGCATCGATCAGGCGCTGCTTGACGTACGGGGTGAGCTGGGCGCCGCCGTTGGCCACCACCGCCAGCGACGACACGTCGGCCGTTCGTCTCTCGATGGCGTCGACCAGGGGGCGGGCCATCGCGTCGCCGACCACCGTCACGACGGTAACCTTCTCGCGCTCGATCGTGCGGATGACGTCGTCGGCGTCCATGCGGTCGACCACCGTGGGGAACACGATCGTCTGCCCAGTGGTCATCGCGGTCATCACCGCCCACTGGGCGGCCCCGTGGATCAGCGGTGGCAGGACCATGAGCTTCATCCCGGACCCTGCGGCCGCCCGCGCCACGATCTCCTCGTAGGACCCGACCGGCGCGCCGCTGTAGAGGTCGCGGCCCCCGAACGAGGTCATGAAGATGTCGTGCTGACGCCACAGCACACCCTTGGGCATTCCGGTGGTGCCACCGGTGTAGAGCACGTAGAGGTCGTCGGCGCTGGCCCGAACCGGCGGCGGCTCGATGGGTCCGGAACCGACGATCGACTCGTAGTCCACTGCGCCGGGCAGCAGATCGTTGCCCGATTCGTCGGCGATCTGGATGAGCACGCGTAGCCGCGGCAGCTCGGGCAGGACCTCGGCCACCCGAGGGGCGAACCGGGCGTGGTAGATCAGCGCCGTCGCACCGGAATCGTCGAGCAGGTAGCGCAATTCGTTCTTGACGTAGCGATAGTTGACGTTGAACGGCGCAACCCGGGCCCGGAAGCTGCCGAGCATGGCCTCGACGAACTCCGGCCCGTTGTGGGCGTAGACGCCCAACAGGTCCTGGCCCACCTCGTGGCCGGCGAGGCCGGATCGCTCGGTATGGGTGCCGAGGCCGCGTGAGTGCAGGTAGGACGCGAGGCGGTTGGATCGTGCCATGATCTGCCGGTAGGTGTAGCGGCGCTGGCCGTGCAGGACGAATTCGCGGTCGCCGATGGCTGCCGAGACGGCATCGGCGACGGTGGGGACCGTGAACTGTGGTGCGGGGTCGGACATCATGCCTCTCATGGTTGGTGGGGAAGCAGGCGAATCATCAGGGCGCTGGCCTCGCTGAGCACGGTCCCGGCCGAGTCGGTCATCGTCGCGGAGACGAAAGCCTTGCGTCCGTCGATCGTGTCGATGCGGCCGTGTGAGAACAGTGGTTCGTCGATCGGTGTCACCCTGCGGTAGTCCACGTGCAGGTAGGCGGTCCGGCTGTAGGGCCGGCCGGCGGCGGAGACGATCATCCCGAAATGCCAGTCGAAGAACAGCGGAATCACCCCACCGTGCACGGCGCTGTTGCCGCCCACGTGAAAGCGGCTGAAGTGTCCGCTCATGGTGACCCCGTCCGGCCCGGTCTCGCGGATCTGCCACGGCGGTAGCAGGGGGTGGCCGAGACCGGGCAGCTGCCCGGCGCGCCCGGCCGGGGCGAGGCCTTCGGGCGCGGCATGAACTTCCAAACGCGCGCAGAGGCTTTCGATGTGCTGGGCCGCCTCGGTCCACAGCGCGCCGTCTGGGTTGGTGGAAACCGCGGCGTCTTGCAGCCGGCGCACCGCGGCCACGAACCGCTCCATCTCCGGCGGTGCGTCGACGGGCACCAACTTCGGGAACGCGGGCTGCCGAGGGGCCGTCTCGGTCACTTTTTCCACGCTTCGACGAGCTCGTCGGTGGTGGTGATCGTCGACAGCAACGACAACGTGTTGTCGATGATCGCCGCGCCGTAGTCGGCCGGTATTCCGGCTACCGCGTCCCGCGGTAGGGCCACACGGTAGGCGGCGTTGACGGCGTCCATCACCAGGTTCGGGATCGCGACGTTGAGTGAGACGCCCACCGCGACCACGGTCGACACACCGAGGTTGCGCAGTATCGCGTCGAGGTCGGTGCCGCCCATCGGTCCGAGGCCGTGCCAGCGGCGCAGTACCAGATCGCTGGGCTCCGGGCCGAATTCCTCGAGCAGGGTGGCGCCGGGGCTGCCCGGAGCGATGTCGACACCGCTGCGCCCGATGGCGAACAGCCTGGCGTTGTGGTTGGAGCCCAGGCCGTCCGGCCGCCGCTGCACCAGGCAGTGCACGACCGGAACCCCGGCGGCGCGGGCCGCCGGCAGCAGGCGGGCGATGTTCGGCAGTGCCTCTCGGCGTGCCTCCTCGGCCAGGGCCGCCAGCCCGGCATTGGGGCCGACGACCGCGCCCTGCAGTTCCTGGGTGACGACTGCGGTGTGTGCGGGTGCGACAAGTTCGCGGAGCCTCTCGTTCACGCGGGGGTGACCGCGTCCGTCGGGGGCACCTCGTAGAACTGGGTCGCCCATTTTCGCATCGCCATATAGGGTTTGGCGTCGATCTTGGACAGTGCCGGGCGCTCGACGTATTTCTGGTAGCGCCAGATCTCGAGATCGTCCCAGACCGTCCGCAGGTACTGCTTCTCGACGCGGTCGCGGACGTCCTCGGGCGGGATGTCGGATGGGTCGCCGGGGTTGCGGGGCCACCAGATCGAGTAGAAGAGGTTCGACACCCCGTCGTCGACGGGCGTGCAGGCGAAGATCAGCCGGTGGTTCGACGAGCCCTCGAAGGCGCTGATCGCGAAGCCCAGGCCGGAGAAGTGGCTGTGGATGCGCAGTGCCATCTTGGTCGGGTCGGTACTGCGGGAGTCGGGCCAGCCGGTGAGGAAGCGCCACTCCTCGTCGACGACCTGCCAGTCCAGGCACACCGGAGTCACCGTCGCGTGGTGCACATAGCGGAAGTGCGCGCTGTCCGGGCCGTTCTCGGCGACGATCTGCGGATGCACGGGCTCGTTCTCCGCGAGACTGGAGAATTCCGGATAGGGACGGTAGTAGGCGTCGGGATCGGTTGGGAACTGCGGGAACTTCAAGAAGATATCCGGCAGGTCCCACTGCGGTGGCCCGCCGTCGGGCTGATGCCAGAGGAACACGCAACCGTGCTGCTCGCGTACCGGGTACACCCGAAGCTTCAGCGCGCGGTTGGGCCGATCGGGCTGGTAGGGGATGTAGGTGTTGGCGCCGTCGGGTCCCCACCGCCAGCCGTGGAACGGGCATTCCACGCAGTCGCCGACGACCGTTCCGCCGTGACCGAGGTGGGCGCCGAGGTGCTTGCAGTGCGCCTCGAGCACGTGCAGTTCGCCGGACTCGTCACGGTAGGCGACCAGATCCTCGCCGAAATAGTGAAGCGGGCGCGTCTGGCCGGCGGGAAACTCCAGCGTCCAGCCGATCATGAACCAGCCCGTCACTTTCCATGTGAACGGGACCTTCATCGCGGTTCCCCCTAAGCACGGCGTCGGAGAGTGGTGATTACTAAGTGTATTACAGTATAGATTTCAGCAAACCCGCACCGGGAGGCGGATGGTGACGGACACGTCGGAGGAACTCGAGGCCATTCGGCAGCTGAAGGCGCGCTACTGCCGCTACCTGGACACCAGGGATGTCGCGTCGTGGCGCGACGTCTTCACCCCCGATGTCAGCGTCCTGCTGGACGAGGCGGTGTCGACCGGGGGTGCCGATCCCAGGACTGGTTCGCCGATCGAGGGTGTCGACAACTTCGTGCCGATGGTGCTCGGGACCCTGGAGGGCGTCGCGACCGTGCACCACTGCCACACCCCGGAGATCCTCCTGACCTCACCGAACACGGCGACCGGGATCTGGGCGATGGAGGACCTGTTGTTCTTTCCCGACGGCAGCCAGTTGCACGGCGCCGGGCACTACCACGAGAGCTACCAGAAGCGCGACGGCGAATGGCGGATCGCGACGCTGCACCTGACCCGGACGCTGCTGCGGTTCTCCGGTGCGCGGAGTTGATCAGCGGGCGCCGATGACCGCCTCACCGAAGGCCTTGATGTAGTCGCATGCCGCCCGCGGGCTCGATCCGTCGACGTGTGCCACGGCCCAGTTGGCGCCGTGACCGGCGAGTTCGTCGAGGGTGTCACGGGCCTGCCGCAGCGAGGATTCGTCCTCGAGGTCGACATAGGGGCAGATGACCTGCACGTCGACCGAGGACGGATCGCGTCCCGCGTCGGCCAGGGCCGCGCGCAGCCGCCCGAGCCGGGCGCCGAATGCCCCGGCGTCCTCGATCGCCGCGGTACCGATGACCGACGCCATGCCGGCCGGTGCGATGATCGGCATCCAGCCGCTGCCGTGCTCGACGACCCGCCGCAGCGCCGCGGCCCCGTTGCCGCCGATCCAGATGGGCGGGTGGGGACGCTGCACCGGGCGCTGCGGCCACATGGGGCTGACCGCCGTGAAACCCGCCCCGCTGACCGGTGTTTCGGGATCGCTCCAGATGGACGTCAGCGCCGCCAGGGCCTCGTCGAGCAACTCGGCGCGACGGTTGACGTCGACGCCCAGGGCCGAGAACTCCGATCGCAGGTAGCCGGCCCCGACACCGGCGACCAACCGCCCGCCGGAGAGGATGTCGAGGCTGCCGAGCGCCTTCGCGGACAGGTACGGGTTGCGGAAGGGCAGCACGTACAGGTTCGTCATCAGCCGCAGCGTGCTCGTCACCGCCGCCATGAAACTCAACGCGGCGACCGGGTCGAGGGTGTTGTGCCCGCCGCCGCGCCGCCACTTCAGTGACGGCGCGGGATGCTCGCTGAGCGCGATCGCGGAGAACCCCGCGGCCTCGGCTGCCGTGGTGATGTCGCGCACCACGTCCGGGTGTAGGAAGTCGTCGGGTGCGGTGGGCAGTTCACTCGGATATTCGAGGGTGTAGCGCATCGGCCCGCCTGACGATTTCGGATCCGGTCACCGAGCCGGTTCCAATACTGTAATCATTACAGTAGCATCCGGGGCGCCGGGAAGGGAAAGACCTGTCGATGAAACGTGCCGACGTGATTGTCATCGGAGCCGGGTTCTCCGGGCTGTACATGCTGCACCGCCTGCGGGAACTCGGCATGACCGTCCTGGTCCTGGAGAAAGCGGAAAGCGTTGGCGGCACATGGCTGTTCAACCGCTACCCCGGGGCGCGCTGCGATATCGAGAGCATCGAATACTCCTACAGCTTCTCCGATGAGATCCAGCAGGAGTGGGTGTGGACCGAGACGATGCCGACCCAGCCCGAGATCGAGGCCTACCTGAACTTCGTCGCCGACAAGCTCGACCTGCGCCGTGACATCCGCTTCGGCACCGACGTCGTGGCGATGAAGTTCGACGAGGACGCCGCCGAATGGGTGGTCGAGGCCGACGACGGGCAGCGGTTCGTCGCCCCGTTCGTCGTGGCGGCGTCGGGCATCTTGTCGGTGCCGTTGGAACCCGACATCGCGGGCATGGACTGTTTCGGCGGGACCTCGCTGTTCACCAGTCGCTGGCCGGAGGAAGGCTTCGACCTGAGCGGCAAGCGCGTCGCGGTGATCGGTACCGGTTCGACCGGCGTGCAGCTGATACCCGTCATCGCCCGCGATGTCGACCAGCTCTACGTGTTCCAGCGCTCACCCGCCTACACCCTGCCCTGGGCCGTCCGCCGGCTCGAGCCCGGTGAGCTCGACGAGATGAAGGCGCGATACGGCGAGATCCGCGAGGCCCAGCGGCAGCATCCGGTCGGCGCGGCCCGGCTCAGCGCCTTCTCGGTGCTCATCGACATGCTCGCCAGCCCGCCGATCAAGTCGGCCTCGCCCGATGACCAGCTCCGTGCGGTCGAGGAGCGCGGCATCATGGGTGCACTGAACTGGGGCGACATCTTCTTCGACATCGACGCCAACCGGATGGCAACCAAGCTCTACGGTGAGGCGGTGGCCCGCATCGTCGAGGAGCCGGAGACGGCGGCCGCGCTGGTGCCCAGCCACCCGTTCGGCTGCAAGCGGCCCATCATCGACCAGGGCTACTACGAGACGTTCAACCGTGACAATGTCACCCTGGTCGACCTGCGCAAGGAGCCCATCCGGACGGTCACCCCGGCCGGTATCCAGACCGAGTGCGACACCTACGACCTCGACGTAATCATCTATGCCACCGGATTCGACGCCATGACCGGGGCCCTGACCCGCATCGACGTCCGTGGCCGGGACAACCTGTCGCTACGCGAGGTGTGGGCGAGCGACGGGCCGGTGTCCTATCTCGGGCTGGGGGTCGCGGGCTTCCCGAATCTGTTCATCGTGCAGGGGCCGGGAAGCCCGTCTGCGGCGACGAACTTCCTCACCGCGCTCGAACAGCACGTGGAGTGGATCGGCGACTGCATCGCCTACCTGCGGGCGCACGGGTACCGCACGATCGAGGCAACCCCGGATGCGCAGCGGGAGTGGATCGAGCACACCACCTCGCTCGTGGAGCCGACGGTGCTGGTTCACCCGAGCTGCAACTCCTGGTACAACGGTGCCAACGTTCCCGGTAAGAAGCGGATGTACATGGGATACACGGCAGGCATCCCGGAATACCGGCGCCGGTGCGACGAGATCGCCGCCGACGGCTATGCGGGATTCACCCTTGGGTGACCCCCGGTGAGCGCCATCGCCCACGCGCAGCGGCTCATCGTCCAACTCGGTGGGGTGTTGCCCCGCTCGATCGGTGTGCTGCGGGAAGCTGCCGAGTGGAATGTTCTGTCGGCACAGGGCATTCGACAGGCCGGTGAGGTCGCACTGGACGAGCTCGTCGTCACCGGTATGACACTGCTGGCCGCGCCTCCGGAGCTTCGCCGGCCAGTGCTGGAGTACGCCTCGGCCGCGCGGGAGCTGGCGGCCCTCGGCGTGGCCGGTGCGAACCTGGAGCCGGAGCCGTTGCGCACAAGCCGGATTCGCCGGCATCGGATCGGCAGGCTGGTCTACGAACGAATGAGCTACGACCACGACCCGCAGCTGGCGCCGGCCCTGGCCGCCGAGGGGCTCGGCGGCACGGCGAACGCGGAAGTCGTGCTCCTACGCCACGGCGGCGGCCCGCGACCGTGGCTGGTCTGGGTGCACGGCGCCGGCCAGGGCGGGCTTTCCGACCTCGCGGTGGCCCGCGTCGAGCGCATCCACCGAGATCTCGGGTTCAACATCGCCATGCCGATCCAGCCCGGTCACGGCCCCCGCCGGCGCCGCTGGCCGCCCTATCCCGACACCGATCCGATGACCAATGTGGCGGGGATGATCCGTGCGGTCTCAGAGGTGCGGGCAGTCATCGGCTGGATCGAGCCGCAGGCAACGGTGGTCGCCCTGGCCGGTCTGTCCCTGGGCAGTGCGGTCGCGGCACTGGTCGGCGGTCTTGACGACCGCGTCGACGCGGTCGCCCTCTACACCCCGATCCTGGGGCTCAATGCGATGATCGCGCGCCATCTGCACCGGTGGGGCCCGGCCGGCGAAAGCGTCGGCGCCGCACTGAGATCCCAGATCGTCGTCGATGTGACGTCGGTGATCGATCCCCTTGCGGTAGAGCCGCTAGCGCCGCCGCAGCACCGCCTCATCGTGGGTGCCTGGCACGACCAGATGGCATTCCGGCATTCGGCGCTGGCCCTGCACGAGCGCTGGGGCGGCCGTCTGTACTGGCACGACGGCGGACATGTCGGGCACCTGCTCTCCGGATCGGTGCAACGCGAGACCGAACGATTCCTCGGCGCGCTGGTTGAGCAGTCCGGTCAGGTCCCGTAGTCGTGGATGATCCGTGCGCGGGCGTGGGCCAGCTCGCGGTCCAGGTCGAAGCCGGGCGGCAGGGCGATCCACAGGAAGGCGATGCCGAACACCGCGGCGCTGATGTCGCCAACTGCGCGGTCGGGGTCGATATCGTTCCGGATCGACTTGTCGTGCATTCCCTTTCGGACTCCGGCTGCGACCTTGGCGACGCCATCGGTCAGCTGCCCTCGCACCCGGTCGCGCAGCGGCGACGTCGTCTTGGCGGCTTCGAACGTGGCGACGAACATCGCGCGCAGGACCTCGGAGTCGGCGGTGTGGAGCTCCCGGATCCGGTCGATGTGGGCGACCACCTGCTCCAGCCCGGTGGCCTCGGAGGCAGGGTCGGGGCTGAGGTGCTTGACGTATTCCTGCAGGAAGTCGTCGAGAATGGCGTCCTTGCCGCCGAAGCGGGCATGGACCATCGCCCGGCTGTATCCGGCGCGGCGGCCTATCTCGGCGGCCGACGTTGCTTCCCAACCCTTCTCGGCAACGAGCTCGGCAGCGGCCTCCAGCAGCCGGCGCCGCGAGGTCTCGACGCGCTCGGGCTGCGTCGGTCGGCGGGCGGGCGAGGACACCGTTGCATATTAAACACCCGACAACTATGTTGTCTGTTCAGCGTCAATTAAGCAGAGGACCTTGATGGTGACGTCGGCCACGGCAGAGGTTCCGTCCGGTATCGGCGACCTCGACCCGAAGTGGCTCACCGCCGCGTTGCGCGAGGACCCCACCATCCCGGACGCCGCCACCGTCGACCACGTAGTCGCCGAGCAGATCGCCCAGGACAGCGGCTTCTCGTCTCTGCTCTACCGCCTGCACCTGACCGGCAGCGCGGGTGTCCCGTCGACGTTGGTCGCCAAGCTGCCCGCGCAGTCGGAGGCCCGTGCCGCCATGGAGCTGCTCGGCGGCTACCGGCGCGAACTCGCGTTCTACCGAGACGTCGCGGGCCGTGCCCCGATGGGCGCCCCGCACGTCTACGCCGCACGGATGGCGGAGAACACCGCGGACTTCGTGCTGCTGCTGGAGGACCTGCGTGAGTGGGACAACGCCGACCACCTGGCCGGCCTGTCGATGGACCGCGCCAGGCTCTGTATCGCGCAACTGGCGGGACTGCATGCGTGGTCGGTCGATCCGGTGAACCACACTGTGCTGCAGGAGTTCCCCGGTATCGACACCCCGATGGTGCGTGACCTGCTGGTGCCCGCGTTCGGGCCGGGATGGCAGGTCTACCGTGAGCACTCCGATGCGCCGGTCCCCGCCGCCGTCGCCCGATTTGCCGAGCGGTTCGCCGATTACGCGCCGCTGGCGCTGGCTGCCCTTGCCGAGCGGTCGATGCTGCTGCACGGTGACATCCGGGCCGACAACATGTTCTTCGCCGGAGACCGGCTGAAGGTGGTCGACTTCCAGTTCGCCGCGGTCGGCGCCGGTGCCGCCGACATTGCGTACCTGGTCAGCCAGGGCCTGCCCGCCGAGGTGCGGCGCGGGCACGACGAGGCGCTGGTGTGCGAGTACCTCGCCCGCCTCGGCATCGGCGACTACACCTTCGACGAGGCGTGGCGCCACTACCGGCTGGCGGCCGCCTACCTGATGGTATTGCCGGTCATCACGCTGATCGGCTGGGACGTACTGCCCGAACGGTCGCGGGCCCTGTGCCTGCGGCTCACCGACCGGGCGGTGGCCGCGATCGACGAGATCGATGCACTGGAGGTGTTCGGATGACCAGGACCGCGCGCGAGGTGGTCGAACTCTACAACCTGGTGGTGTGGAACGATCGCGATTTCGCGCTCGCTGACGAGTTGTTGGGCGACACGGTGATTCGCCACGACGTGGGGGAGGCGCAGGTGCTGACCCATGAGCAGGCCGTCAAGCGGGTAGTGGACAGTTGCGCCCTGTTCGACAAGATCCGCTTCGACCTCAAGCTCGTCGTCGCGGATTCCGACGGTGAGCATGTAGCGATCGTGTACGAGTCTCCGATGACGCCCAAAGACGGGCCGGAGATCACGGTGTCCAGTATGGAGATCTTCCGCGTGGTCGACGGCCGGATCACCGAGGTCTGGAATTGTGGCTACAAACAAGGAGTCTGGCAATGACTGAATTGCAGGCAGAGCCTGCGGCGACTCAACCTGTGCTCGAGGAGCTGGGCTACTACTTGCTGGCCGGCGCAGGTGGGCTGGGCCCGGCAACGCTGATGGACGAGGCTCGTCGCGGGGAGGAGCTCGGCTTCGGCACCGCGTTCATCTCCGAGCGCTGGAACGTCAAGGAGGCGTCGTCGCTCGTGGGCGCGGCATGCGCGGTAACCAACCGCATGCAGATCGCCACTGCCGCAACCAATCACAACACCCGCCATCCGCTGATCACCAGCTCCTGGGCCACCACCATGCACCGTCTTTCGGGTGGACGGTTCACGCTGGGGATCGGTCGTGGCATCGCGGCGATCTATGCGGCGTTCGGGGTGCCGGCCGTGACCACCGCCCAAATGGAGGACTTCGCCCAGGTCATGCGCCGTCTGTGGCACGGCGAGATCATCTTCAACCATGACGGGCCGATGGGAAAGTACCCGATTCTGTTTCTGGACCCGGACTTCGACGAGGACATCCGGCTGGCTCTGGTGGCGTTCGGGCCGAAATCGCTGGCGCTGGGCGGGCGCGCCTTCGACGATGTCATCCTGCACACCTACTTCACCCCGGAGACGCTGCAACGGTGTGTCAAGACCGTCAAGGACGCGGCCGAACAGGCCGGGCGCGACCCCGACAGCGTGCGGGTGTGGTCCTGCTTCGCCACCGTCGGTGATCACCTGCCAGAAGAGCTGCGGCTGAAGAAGACCGTCGCGCGGCTGGCCACCTACCTGCAGGGCTACGGCGACCTGATGGTGACGACCAACAACTGGGATCCTGCTGTGCTGGAGCGTTTCCGGGCAGACTCGGTGGTGCAGTCGGTCGGCGGCGGGATTGATCACAAGGCGACCGCCGAGCAGATCGAGCACATCGCGACGCTGATCCCCGACGAATGGCTGGAACCCTCGGCGACCGGGTCGGCCCGGCAGTGCGTCGATCGCATCCGCAAGGAGTTCGACTACGGCGCCGACGCGCTGATCATGCACGGTGCGACACCGGACGAACTGGAACCGGTCGTCGCGGCGTATCGCCAGGCCACGGGCTAGCTCACATGCCGCCGCTGCGGGTGGGTCTGATGGATCCGGTGATGGCAGCGCGTCCGACGGCCGACACATTCAGCCGGGCCAGCTATCTGTCCGCGGTTGCCGGCCGGGTCGACTCGTACTGGGTGCCCGACCATATCAACGGTCAGACACCGCGGCCGTTGTGGGATCCGAAGTACACCGGCGCGGCCCGACTGCTGCGATCACCGGACGCGGCCATGGAGGCGTGGACCCTGCTGGGCAGCCTGGCTGCCCGCCGGCGGCTCAGCCGGATTCCGCTCGGCATCGGCGTGACCGACACCGGACGGCGGAACCCGGCCGTGACCGCGCAGGCCATTGCGACGCTGAACCTGCTGACCCGCGGACGAGCGATGCTCGGAATCGGCCCCGGCGAACGTGTCGGCAACGAGCCCTACGGGGTGGACTGGACCAGGCCGGTCGCGCGTTTCGAGGAGGCACTGGCCACGATTCGCGCCCTATGGGATTCGAAGGGCGAACTGGTGAACCGTGATTCGCCATTCTTCCCGCTGCGCAACGCGACCTTCGATCTGCCGCCCTACCGGGGCAGGTGGCCCGAAATCTGGGTCGCCGCACACGGGCCGCGGATGCTGCGGGCGACCGGGCGCTACGGTGACGCCTGGTTCCCGGGTTTCGCGCATCGGCCGCAGGACTACGCCGCACGTCTGGAGGCCATCAGGTCGGCTGCCTCCGACGCCGGGCGCGACCCGTTGTCCATCACACCGGCGCTGTGGCTACCGGTGTTCGCCGCCCGCCGTCGCGCCGCCGTCGATGAGGTGCTGAGCTCAACCGTGGTCAGGGCATGGGCGCTCAACGCGCCGGCCGAGTTCTATGCGCACCACGACGCAGTGCATCCGATGGGTGCCGAATTCGCGGGAATGCAGGACCATGTCGCGTTCACCATGGACGAGCGCACCATCCGGGAGAAGTCGGCCCAGGTTCCCCTTCCCGTGGTCAAGGCAATGATGCTGACCGGCACCGTCGACGACGTTCTCGACCAGGCCGCGGTCTGGCGCGATCATGGGGTGCGTCACCTCGTCGTGGTGAACTTCGGCGTCATGCAACCGAATCTGCGCAAAGGCCTGGCCACCACGCTCCCGTTCACCCGAATCATCCGCGCCCTCAAGCGGCTGTAGTACCCCGCCGAGCGGCCACTTGTCGCCCGCCTGGCCGCAAGTTGTGTGCAACAACTGGCCAGTCGGCCGAGTGCTATCGCTGGGTCAGGGTGTGATGACGGTGCGGCAGACCGGCTCGGCCACCGCCTGCCGGCTGAAGATGCCCCGCCGCAGGGCGACCAGCAAGGCGTTACGGGTCTCCTCCGGCGAGATCAGCTCATCGAACCCGAGATGGTTGGCCGAACGGAAGGATGCCTCGAGTTCCATCTTCTTGAGGACCTCGGTGAGGTCTTCGCCGGCGTTGGAGGCCCGGCTCAGCGCGGCGGCGCCCATGGCGCCCATCGTCGCACCCGGATAGGCGAAGGTGGCCACCTGATCGTCGAAACCCAACAGCGACATCACCATCGAGCCGAACCCGTAGGCCTTGCGCAATGTCACGTGCAGTTTCAGCGTCGTGGCGGCGGTCTGCGCGGCGAACATCCGGGCGCCGCTGCGCAGCACGCCGGTGCGCTCCGATCGGCTGCCGGGCAGCATGCCGGGATTGTCGGCCAGGAAGATGACGGGCAGGTGGAAGGAATCGGCGACGGTGATGAAATGCGCCGCCTTGTCGGCAGCGTCGGCATCGATGGAGCCGGCCAGCACCAGCGGCTGGTTGGCGACCACCGCGACCGGATACCCGCCGAGATGTGCCAGCGCGCAGATGACCGCACGCCCGTACCTGGGCTGCACCTCGAACCAGTCGGGACGGTCGAAGATCGTGTCGAGGACCGCGCGCATGTCGTATACCCGCCGGTTGTCGCGGGAAACCAGATCCAGCAGCTCGGGCGTCGGGCGAGGTTCGGAGGTCTCGTCGGACAGGCGGGTCGGCGGATACGACCATGCGCTGGACGGGAAATAGGACAGGTACCGGCGGATCTCGGCGAGAACGGTCTCGTCGTCCTCGGCGAAGTTGTGGACCACCCCACTGGGCAGCGCGACATCCGGGCCGCCGAGGTCCTCCTTCGAAATGTCCTCCCCGGTGGACTCTTTCACCACCGGCGGACCGGCGGTGAAGATCGCACCCTGTTGGCTCATGATGGTGAAGTCGCACACCGGTGCCACGAGCGCGCCGTGCCCGGCCGAGGGGCCCAGCACCGCAGCGACCGTCGGTACCTTGCCCGAGCACTTCGCCTGGGCGATCAGATCCGTCGGGGTGCGGCCGTAGTGCTCGCCGCTGGGCCGGAAGCCGGCGCCTTCCAGCAGCATGACCAGGGGAATCTTCTGGCGCAGCGCCAATTCGGCCAGGCGGTATCGCTTCGCGTTGCCACCGGGCCCGATGGTGCCGGCCAGCGTGGTGAAATCCTCGGCGCCCACCATGACCGGTGTGCCGCCGATCCGGCCGGAGCCGGCCACGATCCCGTCGGCGGCGATGTCGCCGCCGACCAGGGTGCCGAACTCCTGGAAGGTGTCGGCGTCGAGCAGGAGTTCGATGCGTGCGCGGACGTCGAGCTTGCCCTTGCCGTGATGCTTGGCCAGGCGCTCGGGGCCTCCCATCGCCCGCGCGTGACGGCGCCTGCGCTCGAGATCGTCGAGCGTGTCCTGCCAGTCCTGCGCATCCGTCATCGGTCCTGTCCTAACTCATCGAGAGGGATCTTTGACCATACTGAAGTGCTTACTGTAGCGTCTGTCCGCATGACGGCCCCGGTCGGCTCTCGGCTACGGATCGACCGGGGTGTGGTGAGCCAGCTCGCCGGTGTTCCGGATGCGGCGCAGACGACACAGCGGCGGGGCTACGACGGTTGTTGGACGGCCGAGATCAATCACGACCCGTTCCTGCCGCTGGTGCTGGCCGCCGAGCACACCTCGCGGATCGAACTGGGTACCGGCATCGCGGTGGCGTTCGCGCGCAGCCCGATGACGGTGGCCAACGCCGGCTGGGACCTGCAGGAGTACTCACGCGGGCGGCTGCTTCTGGGGCTGGGCACCCAGATCAAGCCGCACATCGAGAAACGCTTCAGCATGCCGTGGAGCCACCCGGTGCGGAGGATGGGGGAGTTTGTCGTCGCGTTGCGTGAGATCTGGGACTGCTGGCATAGCGGTACCAAGCTGAGCTTCGAGGGTGAGTTCTACACCCACAAGCTGATGACGCCCATGTTCACCCCCGAACCACACCCGTACGGCACACCCAAGGTCTTCGTGGCCGCGGTCGGCGAGCTGATGACCGAGATGTGCGGCGAACTCGCCGACGGGATGATCGCGCACGCGTTCACGACCAAGCGGTACTTCGACGAGGTGACCACACCGGCGCTGCTGCGGGGGATGGCCAAGTCCGGCCGCGCCCGCAGCGACTTCCAGCTGTCCTGCCCGGTGTTCGTGGTGACCGGTGCCGATGAGGCCGAGATGGCCGCCGCCGCAGTGGGTACCCGCAAGCAGATCGCCTTCTACGCGTCCACGCCGGCGTACCGCAAGGTGCTGGAGCTGCACGGCTGGGGTGACCTGCAGACCGAGCTGCGTCGGCTGTCGCTCGAGGGACAGTGGGACACGATGGCGAACCTGATCGACGACGAGATCCTCGAGAGCTTCGCCGTCGTGGCGCCGATCGACCGGCTCGCCGCGGCGCTGCGGCAACGATGTGGCGGTGTGATAGATCGGGTCATGGTGGGCCTGCCGGCCGGCATGTCCGAGGAGCGAGTGAGTGCATTCCTCGATGACGTGCGGGACGGTACGAGTTAGGCCGGGGGGTCGCTGACGACGCCCCGGGCGGCCTGTGCGCGTTGTTCGTAGGCGGCGCGCGCCGAGGTGTCGAAGTCGAGGAACACCCGGTCGCTGCCCATCGCGCGGTGCAGCCAGCGCCGTCCGCGCGCTGGCAGCACCGACATGGCCGCCGACGCACCCTTTACCCAACCTGGCACCGACACATGGGTTTTCGGCTTCTCCAGCGCCTTGACGACGGCGGCCGCGATGGTTTCCGGCTCGACCGGACGATTGGCCGGCGTCTCTTTGGTCCCGGAGATCAGTTCGGTCCTGGTGAACGGCGGCATCACCACCGTGACATCGACGCCGTGTGGTGCGACTTCGTCGGCCAGCGCCGTGGACAACCCCACCACGCCGAACTTGCTGCCGGCATACACGACCTGTCCCGGCACCGCGATCACGCCGGCCAGCGATGCGATGTTGACGATGTGGCCGCGGCGCCGTTGTGTCATCTCCGGCAGCACCAGCTGACAGCCTGTCAGCACACCGTAGAGGTTGACTTCGATCGCCGAGCGGATCGCCTGTTCGGACTGGTCCAGAAACGAGCCGATCGGCATCACGCCGGCGTTGTTGATCAACACGTCGATGTGACCGTTGCCGTCGGCGCGGGCGTTGTCCAGGAAAGCCTCGAACGATTGGCGGTCGGTGACGTCGAGCGGATGTCCCGATACCGGGCCGGCCCCGGACAGCCGGGCCACCGCCGGCCCGAGTGTCGAGACGTCGCGGTCGCCGATGACCACTCGGGCACCTCGGTCCAGGAGCATCGCCGCCGTGGCGAAGCCGATTCCTCGCGCACCGCCGGTGATTGCGATGGTGGCGCCGCTGATCGTGGTCACGTTTGATCCCTCCGCCGAGGCCGGCCGCGGTCGGGCTGCCATCGCTGTCAAAATTACCGTAGGTCTTACAGTAGGGTACGCCCATCGGTGCGCCGGGGGACGCCGGGAATGAATCGCCGGCCGGCCGCACTTGTGGGTGGCATGACTTTCACCCTGGCCGACACGGCCGCCCTGCTCCGCCCCGTCACCATCGGGACGGGCACCGCCCGGAACCGGATCTTCATGGCTCCGTTGACGCGCGGACGTGCCGCGGCAGGCGGTGTCCCCAGCGATCTCCAGGTGGAGTATTACGGTCAGCGGGCTTCGGCCGGCCTGATCGTCACCGAGGCGACTGCGGTGTCGCGGGCCGGCAACGGAGCCTACGTCAACACCCCGGGGATCTACACCGAAGCCCAGCAGCTCAAGTGGGCCGACGTCGCCGCCGCGGTACATGATCGCGGCGGGCTGATGTTCATGCAGCTGTGGCACGTCGGCAGGATGGCGCACCCGCAGATCAGCGGCACCGGGTCGGTGGCACCGTCGGCCATCGCGGCGAACATGGCCGCGCACACGCCATCCGGCAGGAAGCCGCTTCCGGTGCCGCGGGCGCTGCGCGCCGACGAGATCCCCGATATCGTCGCGCAGTTCCGTGTCGCGGCCCGGCGTGCGGTCGACGCCGGCATGGATGGGGTCGAAATCCATTCTGCCAATGGGTATCTGCTGCAGCAGTTCCTGTCCGACTCGACCAATACGCGCACCGACGGCTACGGAGGGTCCGCGCAGAACCGCGCTCGACTGTCCGCCGAGGTCATCGAGGCGGTGGCCGACGAGATCGGGCCTGGCCGGGTCGGGCTGCGCATCTCGCCCGGCGGTCATGCCGGTGACATCCACGAGGTGGACACGATCTCGGCATACGATGCTCTGCTGCAGCGGATTTCGCCGCTCGGGCTGGCCTACCTGCACGCGCTGGTCAATCCGGAAACACCCGAGTTCGCGGCGGTCCGGGCGCTGTGGTCCGGGACATTCGTGCTCAACACCGGCAGGGAGACCGAGACGAGCTTCTGCCAGTTGGAAAACCTGGCCGACTGGGGCGTGATCAGCGCGGCGGCTGTGGGCCGGGCCTATCTGGCCAACCCCGATCTGATCGATCGGTTGCGCCTGGGTGCTGCACTGACCGAACCCGACGTGGCCACGTTGTACACGCCCGGCGCTGCCGGCTACACCGACTACCCGACGCTGGCCTCCATTCCGGTGTGAGCGCTCAGCCGGCCGTGACAGGTTGACCTGTGCCGGCTTTCTGGTGCATCCGCTGGCGCTCCACGGTGGCCAGGTAGAACGCCCAGGCGAATGCGAAGCTGGTGAACAGGCTCGACACGAAGAACAGCCAGGGCCTGCGAATGCCGCGGCGGTAGCCGTCGACGATCGTGAACAACGGCAGCAGGATGACATTGCCGATGGTGTAGTCCTGGCTGGCCGAACCCGCCGCTGGGTTGGCGTAGCCCAACTCGATGAACTGCCACCAGCTCCCGTTGCCCCAGAGCACGTTTCCGGTGCCGTCGGCGTACTGCTCGACGAAGCGTATGTTGAAGTACCAGCCGAGCGCGACCGACGCGATGCCGATGAAGTAGTAGAGCAATTCGAGCGCGGTGAATGCGGGCCCGCTTGCCGGGCGGCGGAAGATCGCCGGATTCGACCACAGGATCACGCCGATGACGAGGACTGCCAGGATTGCATGAGCGATGAGCGTCATGGCTATGTCAGCGTAGTGACCGACTCGACAGGTTTTGTCAAAATTGACAAACCTGTTTGCGGTAGGTTACCCCCGTGGTGCGGCCAGCCCAGACGGCGCGCAGTGAGCGCACTCGTGACGCGCTGCGCCGGGCTGCGCTGGTGCGCTTCCTCGCCCAGGGGGTGGAGGACACCTCCGCCGAGCAGATAGCAGCGGACGCGGGAGTGTCGCTGCGGACCTTCTATCGCCACTTCACCTCCAAGCACGATCTGCTGTTCGCCGACTACGAAGAGAGCCTGCTCTGGTTCAGGGCTGCGCTGCAGGCGCGATCGCCCGATGAGTCGATCATCGAGTCGGTCCAGTCGGCGATCTTCGCGTTCCCCTACGACGTCGAGGCGGTCGCCCAGATCGCTGCCCTGAGGGCACAGGAGCTCGACCCCGGACGTATCGTGCGGCACACCCGCCAAGTGGAGGCCGAGTTCGCCGACGCGATCGTCGAACAACTGTCGCGTGGCGGTCAGCCCGACGTGCCCGATGACCGACTGCACACCATCGTCACCGCCCGCTGCATCGCGGCTGCGGTGTTCGGTGCGATGGAGATGTGGATGGTTGGGCAGGACACTTCGTTGACCGAGCTCGCCCGCCTGTGCCGCACGGCGCTGGATTCGTTGCGCGAGGGCATCGTCGCGGACTAGGGGATGTGGGCCGAACGGCCGGCGCCGGCGCCGGTTCCGCCGAGGCTGCGCCGGCGCCGCCACCCCGCGGTGGCCCCGCCTGTCGCCGGTGGCATGCTGGCCAGATGCATGCTTTCCGCGCCGCCGTCGAGGCCGGTGATTTCGATGCCCTACCAGCGCTGTTCGCCGAGGACGTGGTGTTTCGCAGCCCGATCGCCCACAAGCCCTACCGGGGCCGCGACACGCTGGGGGTGATCCTGCGAGCGGTGTCGCGGGTGTTCGACGACCTGACCTACGTGCGTGAGATCGGCGACGAAGGTGCCGCCGACCACGCATTGGTGTTCACCGCCAAGGTCGGTGACCTCGACATCAACGGCTGCGACTTTCTGCATACCGGTGTCGACGGACTGATCGACGAGTTCACCGTGATGTTGCGTCCGCTCAAGGCGGTCAACGCGTTCGCCGAGCGGATGGCAGTGGAGTTCGCCAAGGAGATGCAGCAAGCAGGCCCGGCCGACTAGCGCCTCGAGGAATTTCTGTGGCGAGGGCGTGTGCTCCCACACATCGCCCTCCTCACGGAGGACGATCGCCACAGCGGTAGTCCAGATGTCACGAGGCAGACCATGGCGAGAATCGGTGACGACACCCTATTCGTCCGCGGGGAGCAACGCCCGGATGCCAGTTGGCTGTTCACCGTCCGCTACGTCGTGCAGTTCGAGCGGCCTGAAGTGGGCCTGCGATTCGCCGACTCGGTGTGCGTCTCGGCGGACTGCTGCGCCTGTCCGGTGCCGTTCCTGGCGTGCGGTCCGGCGGTGCTGCGCAAGAAGCGAGTCGTCATCGATGGTGCGATGCTCACCGACCTCAGCGAGCACGACAACGTGTACGTGATCGTCCACCTTCGTTGTCGTGGCGGTGCCGGCACCGAGATTCAGTCGGCGCGCCTGCGCAGGATTTCGGCCCATTCCCTGGGCGCCCGGCCACGAGGGCCGGGTACGGTCTGGTCGACCGGCCGGCTCTGCGGTGCGGTCGCCGCCGGGTCGTTGTAGTACCGGGCGGCCACGCTGATGTCCAATCCCGCCCCGGTGTCCGGGTGCCCTCGCTATGGTCGCGCCATGGCAGTCAAAGATTCCCGTGAGGTTGTGATCGAGGCGAGTCCCGACGAGATCCTCGACGTCATCGCCGATATCGAATCCACACCGACCTGGTCACCGCAGTACCAGAGTGCGGAGGTGCTCGAGGCCTACGACGATGGCAGGCCACGCAAGGTCAAGATGAGGATCAAGGCTGCGGGCCTCACCGATGAGCAGATCGTCGAATACAGCTGGGCGGACGACACCGCGAGCTGGACGCTGCTCAAAGCCAGCCAGCTGCGTTCGCAGGACGCCAGGTACACGCTGACCCCCGATGGTGAAAAGACCAGGGTTCGGTTCGATCTCAGCATCGACCTGGCCGTGCCGTTGCCGGGGTTCGTGGTCAAGCGCACCATCAAGGGCGCGATGGAAACCGCGACCGACGGACTTCGCAAGCAGGTGCTCAAGGTCAAGAAATCGGGCGGCTGACCGGCGTCGCATCGGTCGAAATGGGCTGGTTTGCATGGGAATTCCGACGCGTCCCCGGTGCCCCGATTTGGCGAGCGGCGCAACGGCGGCGACGGCGAAGCGGGGCCCGCTCGCCCGGCTCCGACACCCGTGACGAACGCCGGCCCCCTGGCCGGGGCGAGAGTCATCGAGCTGGGCGGAATCGGGCCCGGGCCGCACGCCGCCATGATGCTGGCGGATCTGGGCGCCGACGTCGTGCGGGTACGCAGGCCCGGAGGCCTGGAGATGCCCGCCGAGAACGTCGACCTGATGCACCGGGGAAAGCGGATCGTCGAGCTCGACGTCAAGTCCCGACCGCAGGGGCTGCTCGACCTGGCAAGCCGGGCCGACGTGTTGCTGGACTGCTTCCGTCCGGGCACCTGTGAGCGGCTGGGCATCGGTCCGAAGGACTGCGCTGCGGTCAACCCGCGCTTGATCTTCGCGCGCATCACCGGTTGGGGCCAGGGCGGGCCGCTGGCCACGACCGCCGGCCACGACATCAACTACCTGTCGCAGACCGGAGCCCTCAGTGCCATCGGCTATCGCGATCGCCCGCCCGTCGCGCCGCTCAACCTGGTCGCCGACTTCGGCGGTGGATCGATGCTGGTGCTGGTGGGTGTCGTCGCCGCGCTGTACGAACGGGAGAAGTCCGGAAAAGGACAGGTCATCGACGCCGCGATGGTCGACGGGGTCAGCATTCTGGCTCAGATGATGTGGACGATGAAGTCGACCGGAACCCTCGCCGACGAGCGCGAGTCATTCCTCCTCGATGGCGGGGCGCCGTACTACCGGACCTACGAGACGGCCGACGGCAGGTACGTGGCGGTCGGGGCCATCGAGCCGCAGTTCTTCGCGCAACTGCTGGCCGGGCTGGATCTGTCCGCCGACGAGGTGCCCGACCAGTTCGACCGCGCCCGCTACCCGGAGATGCGCCAGATCTTCACCGACCGCTTCGTGGGCAAGACCCGAGCCGACTGGGTCGCGATCTTCGGTGGCACCGACGCCTGTGTGACGCCGGTACTGACCTGGACCGAGGCTGCCGAGAACGACCATCTGCTGGCCCGCCAGACCCTCATCGACGTCGATGGCGCGCGGCAGGCCGCGCCGGCGCCCCGGTTCTCCCGCACTCCGGCCGCCCCGGTGGGTGCGCCGCCGCAAGGGGTCACACCCTTGGATGAGATCGGCTGGTAGCGAATGAGATCGGTGGAATCGAACCGTATGGCGAAGCGGATGGCTACATTCCAGGTGTGGCCGTACGGGCTTCGCGGGAGATCTTGATCGACGCTCCGCGGGAGGCCGTCCTCGACGCGCTCGCCGACATCGAGGCCGTGCCGACGTGGTCGTCGGTACACAGGCATGCCGAAGTCGTGGACCGCTACGACGACGGCCGTCCCCACCATGTGAAGGTCACCGTCAAGGTGCTGGGTCTGGTCGACCACGAGACGCTCGAGTACCACTGGGGGCGTGACTGGATGCTCTGGGACGCCGAGCCGACCGGGCAGCAGCATGCCCAGCACGTCGAATACACCCTGCGCCCCGAGGGTGACCAGACTCGCGTCCGCTTCGCCATCACGATCGAACCGTCGGCGCCGTTGCCGGAATTCCTGGTGAAACGCGCCAAGAAGACGGTGCTGCGAGCGGCCACCGACGGCCTGCGCACTCACATCATGCGCGCAAGACTTCCAGACGCCTGATCGCCTCGTCGAGGGTGTCATCGCGCTTGCAGAACGCGAAGCGCACCAAGTGATTCCACGCCCCGGCATGCTCGGATTGCGGATCGCAGAAGGCCGACATCGGAATCGCCGCCACACCAGCCCGGCCCGGCAGCTCCGCGCAGAAGGATGTGCTGTCGGAGAACCCGAGCGGACGCGGATCGGCGCACAGGAAGTAGGTGCCGGAGCTGTCATGGACCTCGAATCCCAGTCCGGTCAGGGCGCCGGCCAGCTTGTCACGCTTGGCCTGCAGTGACCGACGAAGCTCGGCGACCCATCCGTCCTCGGCGTTGAGCGCGTAGGCCACCGCGGGCTGAAACGGTGCACCGCCGACATAGGTCAGGTACTGCTTGGCTGCGCGCACCCCGGCGATCAACTCCGGTGCGCCGCAAGCCCAGCCGATCTTCCAGCCCGTGCAATTGAACATCTTGGCCGCGCTCGAGATCGTCACTGTTCGCTCGGCCATGCCCGGGTAGGCCGCCAGCGGCAGGTGCCGGTGGTCGTCGAAGACCAGGTGCTCGTAGACCTCGTCGGTGATGATCAGCAGGTCGGCCTCGACCGCGAGCTGCGCCAGCGCGCTCAACTCGTCGTCGGAGAACACCTTGCCCGTGGGGTTGTGCGGTGAATTGACGATTATCGCCCTGGTCTGCGGTGTCACCGCCGCACGCAGGCCGTCGACGTCGAGCGCGAAACCACGGTCGTCGGCGACCAGGGGAACGGCGACGCGACGGGCGCCGGCCATCGCGATGACAGGGGAATAGGAGTCGTAGAAGGGCTCGATCAACAGCACCTCCGAGCCGGGCTCGACCAGGCCGAGCACCGCGGCCGCGATCGCCTCGGTGGCTCCGACGGTCACCAGCACCTCGTTCTCGGGGTTGTAGTCCACCCCGAACTTGCGCGTGCGCTGCGCGGCGATCGCCTCCCGCAGCGGTGCCATACCCAGGCCGGGCGGGTACTGGTTGACTCCCTCGGCGATCGCCTTCTGCGCCGCCTCCAGCATGCCCGCCGGTCCGTCCTCGTCGGGAAACCCCTGGCCGAGGTTCACCGCGCCGATGCGGGCGGCCAGTGCCGACATCTCGGCGAAGATGGTCACCGCGTACGGCCGCAGGCGGTGGACCGGAGCCGCAGGGCCGGCGACATTGGAACCCGTCATGGTTTCCGAGCCTATGCCGTACTGCCTGCGTGCTCAGGCAGCACCTCGCGCCAGCCGAAACCTGCGCGTGAATCCGTCCGGTTGGGTGGTGAGTGACACCTCGACCGCGCCGCGCGAGGTGATGACGTAGCGCTCCTCGACATCCGGCGCCTCGTTCCAGCGGGTGACCGGCTGTCGCGCGAGATTCTTGTCGACCCGCAGGTCCGGATCGAACGGGAACAGGACCGGCTGGTAGGGGGTCACGTCACCGTCGGGTCTGCCGTCCACGATCTGGCTGCACTCCACGAAGCGGAAGCGACCGATGTTGTGGGCCGCACGGTAGGTCCGGGTGACGACGAGCGGCGGATCGCCCTCTGCCGGAAGTGCGAAGTCTTTGGCCAGGATCGGATCGAATGCGATGTCGGTGCCCGCACGCGCCTCGCGGAAGACCCCCAGATGCCGGGAGAGTCGCTCCGAGAGTGTGTATCCCGCTTCCTTGTCGAGAAACCCGGCAAGACCGATGGCCGTGGCGGCGAAGGGGTGCGGTGAGCGCTTGACCCGCTTCTCGCCGAAGGCCTTGCGCAGCATCCGGGTGACGAGCGGAAAGCTTCCCGCACCGCCCACCACATAGATTCCGGCGACCTCCGCCCAGTCCAGTGCGGTGTCGCGAACGGGGTCGTGAAGGATCCGTCCGAGTACGTCGACCGTTCTCTCGACAAGCGGTGTGCAGGATGCGTACACCTCCTCGACTCCGCAGGAGAACGCCGGGTGGCCGGCCGCCGAGAGGTCGGCGAGGAAGCGGCGGGTGTTGGGCCCGATCGCCTCCTTGCGAGCCGCGCATTCCTCGAGCAGCACCTCGCGGGTGGCGGAATCGATGTCGCCGAGTTCGCAGCGTTGCACAACGAGTTCGAGGATCGCCTCGTCGAAGTCGTCGCCACCGAGGTGGCGGATGCCCTCGCTGGTGAGGACCTCGTTGCGCCGGCCCGTCATCTTCAGCAGCGAGGCATCGAAGGTGCCGCCGCCGAGGTCGTATATCAGCACGTATTCGCGTTTGGCGGTGATCGTCGAGCGGTAGCGGTGGGCGTACTCGAATCCCGCCGCCGACGGCTCGTTCAACAGCGCGACGACGTCGAAGCCGGCCCTGGTGAAGGCGTCCAGCGTCAGGAACCGCTGCGCGCTGGAGGCGTTGGCGGGCACGCTGATCGCGGCCTCGATGCGCTCGCCCTTGGGGAGCCCGGCATTGGAGCGGCGCCGCAGATCGCTGCGCAGCTGGGTGAGGAACCCGGTCAGCAGGTCGGGCACCGGGTAGGAGTGTCCGGCCAGGGTCACCTCGGTGTCCGGACCGGCGCTGTCGAGCAGACGTTTGAAGGACCGCAACACCGACCAGCCCGGCGTGTGCCGGGCCGCGGCGGCATCCAACCCGAAGCGCAGCCTTCCCTCGGTGTTGCCCGCGACCAGCGACGGCCAGGTATCCACCCCGTCGAAGGACACGACGGGGTAGTTGCCTCTGTCGACGACCGCCGCGACTGTGTGCGTGGTGCCGAAATCGATGCCCACCCTCATTTGGCCTGAGTCTAGGGCGCAAGGGCGACCCCGCGCCGTACATGAGGCCCTCTCGCAGATCGGGGTGTGCCCGCAGGTCAGACTCCCAACCAACAGGTTGGCCGAACGTCCTGTTAGGGTGCCAGTACAGGGGACTAGGCTCGAGGAGCCGCACGAAGAACAATCCGAACGGGACTGGAGAAAAGGAAACAACCATGTCCGAAGAGGCTTTCATCTACGAGGCCATCCGCACGCCTCGCGGCAAGGGCAAGAACGGCTCGCTGACCGAGGTCAAGCCGCTGAACCTGGTCACCGGTCTGATCGAAGAAATGCGGTCACGCTGTCCTGACCTCGACGAGAACCTGATCAGCGACGTGATCCTGGGCTGCGTTTCGCCCGTCGGCGACCAGGGGGCCGATATCGCCCGCACCGCGGTGATCGCCGCGGGCATGCCCGACACCGTCGGTGGCGTCCAGCTCAACCGCTTCTGCGCCTCCGGCCTGGAGGCGGTCAACACGGCCGCCCAGAAGGTGCGCTCCGGATGGGACGACCTGGTGCTCGCCGGCGGTGTCGAGTCCATGAGCCGGGTCCCGATGGGCTCCGATGGCGGCGCGATGATGGCCGACCCGGCCACCTCCTACGACGCCTACATCGTCCCGCAGGGCATCGGCGCCGACCTGATCGCCACCATCGAGGGCTTCTCCCGCGAGGACGTCGACGCCTACGCGTTGCGCTCGCAGCAGCTCGCGGCCGCCGCCTGGACGGGCGGCTACTTCGCCAAATCGGTGGTCCCGGTTCGCGACCAGAACGGCCTGTTGATCCTCGACCACGACGAGCACATGCGGCCCGACACCACGGTAGAGGGCCTGGGCAAGCTCAAGCCCGCCTTCGAGGGGCTGGCCGCGATGGCCGGATTCGACGACGTCGCGCTGCAGAAGTACCACTGGATCGAGAAGATCAACCACATCCACACCGGCGGCAACAGCTCCGGCATCGTCGACGGCGCCGCGCTGGTGCTCGTCGGCAGTGAAGGTGCGGGCACGTCGCAGGGGCTCACCCCGCGGGCGCGGATCGTGGCCACCGCCACCACCGGTGCCGACCACACGATCATGCTGACCGGCCCGACCCCGGCTACCCGCAAGGTGCTCGACCGGGCCGGGCTGACCGTCGACGACATCGATCTCTTCGAGCTCAACGAGGCGTTCGCGTCGGTGGTGCTCAAGTTCCAGAAGGACCTGAACATCCCGGACGAGAAGCTCAATGTCAACGGTGGCGCCATCGCGATGGGCCACCCGCTGGGCGCCACCGGCGCCATGATCCTGGGCACCATGGTCGACGAGCTCGAGCGTCGCAACGCCCGCCGTGCGGTGATCACACTCTGCATCGGCGGTGGCATGGGCGTGGCCACCATCATCGAGCGGGTCTGAGACTGAGGCAAAGGAGCTAGGGAAAAGACATGGCTGAGAACACGATTGCGTGGGATAAGGATGCCGACGGCATCGTCACGCTGACGTTGGACGACCCGACCGGATCGGCCAACGTGATGAACGAGCACTACCAGGAGTCCATGCACAAGGCGGTCGAACGCCTTGTCGCGGAGAAGGATTCGATCACCGGCGTGGTGATCACCAGCGCGAAGAAGACTTTCTTCGCCGGGGGTGACCTCAAGGCCATGATCAACCTCGGACCGGAGAACGCCGGCGAGGCCTTCGCCACCGTCGAGGCCGTCAAGCGCGACCTTCGCACGCTGGAAACCTTCGGCAAGCCCGTCGTCGCGGCCATCAACGGCGCCGCGCTCGGCGGCGGTCTGGAGATCGCGCTGGCCTGTCACCACCGCATCGCCGCCGACGTCAAGGGCAGCCAGCTCGGTCTGCCCGAGGTGACGTTGGGCCTGCTGCCCGGTGGCGGCGGGGTCACCCGCACGGTGCGGATGCTGGGCATCCAGAACGCCTTCGTCTCCGTGCTGAGCCAGGGCACCCGGTTCAAGCCGGCCAAGGCGAAGGAACTCGGCCTGGTCGACGAATTGGTAGGCGGTGTCGACGAATTGGTGCCAGCCGCCAAGGCCTGGATCAAGGCCAATCCCGAGGCACACGCCCAGCCGTGGGATGTCAAGGGCTACAAGATGCCCGGCGGCACCCCGAGCAGCCCGGCGCTGGCCGCGATCCTGCCGTCGTTCCCCTCGCTGCTGCGCACGCAGCTCAAGGGCGCGCCGATGCCTGCGCCGCGGGCCATCCTGGCCGCCGCTGTCGAGGGTGCGCAGGTGGACTTCGACACCGCCAGCCGCATCGAGAGCCGCTACTTCACCTCACTGGTCACCGGCCAGGTCGCCAAGAACATGATCCAGGCGTTCTTCTTCGACCTGCAGACCATCAACTCCGGTGGCTCGCGGCCCGACGGCATCGCCAAGACCCCGATCAAGAAGATCGGCGTGCTGGGGGCCGGCATGATGGGCGCCGGCATCGCCTACGTCTCGGCCAAGGCCGGATTCGACGTCGTCCTCAAGGACGTCTCCCTGGAGGCCGCGCAGAAGGGCAAGGGCTACTCCGAGAAGTTGGAGGCCAAGGCCCTCGAGCGGGGCAGGACCAGCAAGGAGCGCTCGGACGCCCTGCTGGCCCGGATCACGCCCACGGCGGATGCCGCCGACCTCGCCGGTGTCGACTTCGTCGTCGAGGCGGTGTTCGAGAACCAGGAACTCAAGCACAAGGTTTTCCACGAGATCGAGGACATCGTCGAGCCCAACGCACTGCTCGGGTCGAACACCTCCACCTTGCCCATCACCGGCCTGGCTGCCGGCGTGAAGAGGCAGGAGGACTTCATCGGGATCCACTTCTTCTCGCCGGTCGACAAGATGCCGCTGGTCGAGATCATCAAGGGAGAGAAGACCTCCGACGAGGCGCTGGCGCGGGCGTTCGACTACACGCTGGCCATCGGCAAGACCCCGATCGTCGTGAACGACAGCCGCGGTTTCTACACCAGCCGGGTGATCGGCACGTTCGTCAACGAGGCGCTGGCGATGCTCGGCGAGGGCGTCGAGCCGGCCAGTATCGAGCACGCCGGTTCGCAGGCCGGCTATCCCGCTCCGCCTCTGCAGCTGTCCGACGAGCTCAACCTCGAGCTTATGCACAAGATCGCGGTCGCCACCCGTAAGGGCGTCGAGGATGCCGGTGGCACCTACGACCCGCACCCGGCCGAAGTGGTCGTCGAGAAGATGATCGAGCTGGGCCGGCCGTCACGGCTGGCGGGCGCGGGCTTCTACGAGTACGTCGACGGCAAGCGCACCCAGCTGTGGCCGGGTCTGCGCGAGACGTTCAAGTCCGGCACCTCGACCCCGCCGTTGCAGGACATGATCGACAGGATGCTGTTCGCCGAGGCGCTGGAAACCCAGAAGTGCATCGACGAGGGCGTGATCACTTCGACCGCCGACGCCAATATCGGCTCGATCATGGGCATCGGCTTCCCGCCGTGGACGGGTGGCGCCGCGCAGTACATCGTCGGCTATCCGGGCGGCAAGGCGGGTTTCGTGGCGAGGGCCAAGGAGCTGGCCGCCCGCTACGGTGACCGCTTCGCCCCGCCGGATCTCCTTGACTAGACCGTCGTTGGCCCGCGGCGCGGCGCTCGTCACCGCCGCCGCGCCCGGACAGCCCCGACTCGTCGAGCGAGGTGATCAGCTCGGTACCGGCGACGGCGGGTAGCGTGCCGAATCGTTCGTGATGTTCGGCCAGGGTGGGGCCGGTGGCAGCGAGCAACCGCGGCAACGCCGGCGGTCGCGGCGAGGAAGTCATGGGCACCTCACGCATCGGCATATTCGGCGAAGTTGGGGTGTAGCCGCCAGACCAGGACGGCGGCCACCATCAGGGCACAACATCCGGCGAACGCCAGGAACCAGACCCGGCCGGTGTCGGTCCCATTGCCCAGCGCGTGGGCATCGCAATCGGCCACAACGCATAGGTCGCCCAGTGCACCACGCGAAAGACCCTCGCCCCCAGTCGTCGACGCAACAGACCGGTGATCACGACGACCGCTAGCACGTCGACGGCAACGGTCCTCAACCCGGCGCGGCATCGGCCGAGGAAGCCGCGATTCACCTCATCCAAGACGAAGACTAGGCCCCAGAACAGACGTATGTGGGGTGCGCCAAAGGCGCACCCCACACCACGTTCACCTGGCGCCTACGCGCCCAACTGGTCAGCGATGACCTTCGTCGGATCGAGCAGCACCTGCGTGTCGCCGTCGAGCGTGGACGAAATCGTGCCGGTGATCGACCGCGTCAGCTTGTTGATGGTGGCGTCGGCCGTCAGCGAGCCGGTGTGATCACCGGTGACGACGATGTTGGCCTTGTACACGATCGAGGCCTGGCTGGCGGTCGTGCTGGTCGACTCCGTGCCGTTGAGGACCATGCCTTCCTTGTTGACGTAGTTGGTGTACGTGACGGTACGAATCGTTGCGCCAGCGGTGGTGGGATCGGGCGCTTCCGAGACGTAGGCAGTGCCGCCGTACGAACTGGTGTAGGCCCCGACCGGAGGCAGCGGCGCGGGCCCGGCCTTGTAGGTGCTCAGGGCCGGCGCCCAATCCGGGTTCGGGGTGGCCAGGTCACCCCGAACCGTGCCGACGCTGGTCGTGTACTTCAGGTTGGTGAGGACCAGTCTGGTGTCCGAGAAGTCGCTGATGCTGCGCTCCCAGAAGGCGACCGACGTTCCGTCGGCGTTCCAACTCGGCATGCTGCGGGCGACGTAGCCGTCGCCGGTGACGAACAGCGGGATGCCGTTCTCGCCCTTGAGGTCGTCCTCGATAGCGACCAGCCACTCCTGATTGGACACATTGATCCCGGTGCCGTCGGGATATTCGGCGGTCTTGAGTCCACCCGCGTAGGCCGTGTACACGGCGCCTTGGATATCGGCCGGCAACAACGCGGGGCGGTCGATCCGGGTCATCGGGGTCAGGGCGTCGAGCCCGCGGGTGCTGCAGATCGCGATCCACTGCTGGTTGGGCGACATGTCGGTGTCCTCGTCGTAGTCGAGGTTGCCCGTCAATCGCGTGGCGTTCCCGGTGGCGAGGTCGACGACGATGTCGTCGACATTGCCGGACTCGTAACGGCCGGCGAGGATGATCACGCCCTTGCCGTCGGGGGTCCACTGTTTACCCTCGCCTACCGGGTAGACCACCCGGGCATCCTCGATGTGGTACTCGGGGTCTCCGGTGGTCGCGTTGGCGGACAGAACCAACTTACCGACGATGGGGATGGCAGTGATGAGATTGCCTGTGCCAAGCTGGATCTGGCTGAACATCACGTATTTGCCGTCTGGCGAAATCCGCATCTCACGTTGCTTGTCGAGCGCGATGGACCCCGACGGAGGGGTGATGACGGGGATCAGCGCTGCCGGCGCGGTGTCGGTGGCAGGCTGGAACACGTCCCAGTGGCCGGACGTTCTCACCAAGAACCGTCCCGAACCGTCGCTGGTGTAGGTGCTCTTGCTCAGGTCGCTCTCGGTGGGTGTGACACCGCACGTGATGCACGTTACGGTTGAACCGTCGGTGTCGTCTGGGCTTATCGAGTAGATCTCGCTGCGCCCGCCGGCGACCGGTGTGGCCGAGAACATGAGGTTGCCGTCGGGCGCGAACCGCGGAATCGTCGGGTTGGTGATCGTGGAGGGCAAGTTCAGGATCACTCGTGTTGCTTCGGGGCTGAGCACTGTCAGACCTTCACTGGCCGAGGCGGTGCGCGAGCTCAGCGGCATCAGCACGTTGAACTTGCCGTCGGTGACCGACACCGTGAACGAGTCGAGCTGGGCGTCGGTGTAGTTGATGTCGTCAGGCGTGTAGGTGAAGTCGCCGGTCGCCTGTTCGATCGTCAGCGTGCCGTACTGCGGGGCGTTCGTGATGGTGTACTTCAACGCGTCGCCTTCGATGTCGGTCGCTCCGACGTTTCCGGTGACCGTCTGGCCGGTCTGCACTGTGGTGGTGGGGTTGTAGGCGATCGTCGGCACCTGGTTGAACAGGTCCCGCCGCACCGCTCCCAGCACCGACCAGATGATCGGAACCACCGGCCCGGGGGTGTTGGGCGCAGGCTGCAGGAACGGGTCGAGCAGCTGGGTGACGAGGCTGTTGAGGACCCCGAGCGGATCGGGAGCAGCCCGCTGAGCGGTTAGTGCCGCCGGCACCGACGACACGGCCGGCGGCTGGACCGTCGCCGCGGCGGCACGCAACGCCGCGCCCGGGCGTGCGGTCCGGGCGCGGGACACCGGAGGCGAGCTGGGGATCGACGCTGCCTGCGGGGTGCCGGTCGCGGTCGTCTCGGTGTTGGTGTCAGCAACCGCCGGCTGGACCGTCGCCGCGGCGGCACGCAACGCCGCGCCCGGGCGTGCGGTCCGGGTGCGGGACACCGGAGCCGAGCTGGGGATCGACGCTGCCTGCGGGGTGCCGGTCGCGGTCGTCTCGGTGTTGGTGTCGGCAACTGCCGACGTCGCGACGGTGCGCTGAACCGCGACGGAGGTCTTCGACGTCGACCCGGATTCGGCCGTGTCACTGGTCTTTGCTCCCCCACTACTGGTCACGATGCCCGACCTGGCCGGGCCATGCGACGACGTGGCGGACGGCTTGGGTCCCCGGTTCGTTCTAGCCTTGGCACTACCGGTGGAGCGCGGACCGGCGTGGGCCGATCCCGGAGCGCCACCGTCGGTC
>Ga0210086_1000153_pt1 | contig 43376 bp, 33 predicted proteins | sample China_Galinas_PW_3_FD_184867 | JGI IMG/M metagenome (GOLD analysis project Ga0210086, IMG submission 184867) | Wetland microbial communities from San Francisco Bay, California, USA, that impact long-term carbon sequestration - China_Galinas_PWB_D2... | ecosystem: Environmental > Aquatic > Marine...
GCGTCGTCCCGGTAATGGATCCGTCTGTGCCAAACGTGAGGGTCCCTCTGGCCAGCAGTCCTTCCAAAGGATGACTCGTAGCCGTACCACCTTGTTGTGTTGTTGCCATTGTGAAACCGGAGGTGCCTTCGGCCGCATTTGTTGTAGCGCCAGAAGCGACATTGGTAATAGTTATAGTATCAGAAGTTGGTGCTGGAACTGAAAATATTGTTCCTGCTCCTCCAACTGCATTAATAGCAGCGGCAGTTCTTGTTGCAACTTCAGCCGCGGTCGTGTCCGGAGTTATTGTAACTTCGATTCCAGTTTTGCCGGATACGTTTGGATCTGTTGCGGAGTCATCAGTATCATACCAAACATAATAATCATCAGCAGGTGAACTTATAGTAAAATAATCTCCATTACTGATCGAAGCTTTATCTAAACAGGTAACATTAGATACTTCGGCAGTAGCAGCGAAGGTCCTGTTGTCTTCAGACGGGTTGCAGGTCACGATATATTCATATGTATTCGCCGTGTCTGCCTTGTCAAAATAGAGGGTAATATCGTGGGTGCTTCCCAGAGAATCATATACCTTCAAGGGGGACTGATATTCATAGGCACTTGAACCTATGGGTGTGGAGCTGGTGCCATTCCAGGCGGCAAACAGGGAAGTGTCGGTTCCTGATGAATTATCATCTCCCCCGGCATCGAGGTTGACGATAACCTCCATGTTATCGGTTTCGCTGGGCGGCGAGGTAAATGAACTCATAAGGACATTGCCAATCGTACCCGTATCATCTCCGTTTTCATCTAGAGTCCATCCCTGAACGACGTAACCTTCGGGATTGGTTAAATAGCCGTCCTCATTAAAATTGAAATTTCCGGCCCTCGAGTAGTATAGATTTTCCGTACCCTGTTGCTTTAATACAAAAAAACCATCCCCGCCAACGGCCAGATCCGTGGTATTGCCCGTGGATTCAAATGAGCCCTGGGCAAAAGATGCTTGGATATCTCCAAGGGCGGTTCCCCTGCCGACCTGGGATGTTCCGGAAAGTGTGGAAACCGACTGGCTCAACAGATCCTGAAAAGCAAAGCTGCTGCTTTTAAAACCCACGGTATTGACATTTGCAATGTTGTCTCCGATAATCTGCATGGCATTGCCAAGGGTGCTCAGACCGCTGATCCCTGAAAAAAGTGAACTTGATAAAGACATTTTCTTTCCCTCCTTAATTATTTGCTGTTGTTTGACTAACTTCGATAATATTATTACTGTTACTGATTATTCTGTCTCCGATCATTAAATAAGACTGACCATTTTCATATGTAATGCCCGTAACCTCTCCGGAAATGTATGTATTTGAAGGAATATACAAACCATTTTCGTCTCTGGCGGTAATTTCAAAAGTATAAGTTCCGCCTTCAACCATGTTCCCCGTATCATTCCTTCCGTCCCAATTCACCTCATGTTCTCCTTTATCCTCCAAGCCTTGATAAAGTGTTCGAATCTTCTGTCCCTGGCTGTCGTAAACCTCAACGGTGACATCCCCGCTTCCATCGATGGTGTAAGAACCGGATTGAACCGTTCCATTCTCAACACGCATGGTGTTGTCGTCCGCCTTCACCGTTTTCCCGATATATCCTAAGTCACTGCGTTGTTCGCTCTGACCATTAAGTGATTTTTCAATATCTGCCAGTTTGCTGTTCATCCCGTAAAGCTGTTCAACGCTGCTGAACTGTGCCAATTGGGCGGTGAATTGGGCACTGTCAAGGGGGCTCAGTGGATCCTGATTCTTCAATTGGGCGATAAAGAGGTTAAGGAACTGATCCATGCCCAGTTCCCCGGCATTAGAACTGGATGATGTCTTTTCACCGGTGCCGGATGATAGGCCATAACCCGTGTTAACTGCTCCTATTGACATTGATATTTCCCTCCCTTCTTTTTTACTATGCCACTAAATTTAACAAATTACTTTCCGACATAATATTTATAGGTCTTTCATGTAGTCCTTCTATATGATTATCTGAATGGAACTCTTCTCCATTGAAATCCTGTCTCCCCCCCTGTCCGTTATCCGTTCTTTCTTTTGAAGCATTCAACGATTGACCGAAATTATGGTTAATCTGAACATCTACCGTCTCAAGTTTTACACCGTGTTGAACTAACGCCTCTTTTAGTTCATGGATATTATTCAACAATAATTCCTTTACTGAATGATGCTCGGCAGTCATACTGAGCCTTAATATATGATCTTTAATATCCATTTTTATTCTGACCGTTCCCAGATCAGGAGGTTTCAATTGTAATGTCACCAACTGATCTCCCCTGAGAAGAGACCTGGATATCTGTTTTCCTACCTGATCAACGATAGAAGCAGGTATATAGCCTCTAAAAGGCTTTTCCCCTTGTTCAACTGTTTTAAGCGTATTTGTAAAATTAAGCGCCTCGGAGTTTCCTGGGATATTGATTTGCCCTGTTTCCTTATCCACACGGTAGCCTTGTTCTTTGACCGGATTTATTAATTCTGTTTGCTTATTCAAATTCGAAAGCAAATCAGCCTTTCCAGAATGATTAGAAATGCCAGCATCGGGTCCAACATAATTTTTAACTTTGACATCTTTTTGCTTAAGAAACGACGATATGGATTCATTATTACCTGATTTGTTTTTCTCTAAGGAAGATATCTTCTTTTCATTAAACCCATAATGACCTTTTTTATTTATTTCATCTTTTAACAATGACTCCGTAAAATGATAATTGGAAGAAAATTTTACAGAAGATTCGGATGCAGGTTTTTGCCCTGAGACCTCCGCACGTTCAAGAATTTTATCCAGTGTATTTTTCATATCAGGCGACACCTTTTTTTCTTTACCGAATTTTTCTGCAATCTGCTCCAGTGAGGCTATAAAATCGTTCAAGGAAATTTGATCGGCTTTTCCTTTTTCAGGTATATTCATACCGATTTTTTCCATTTTGTCCGAAATCTGCCGGGACAATTTCTGATCGACGAAATTCTTATTCTCTAAAGATCTTCTGCCTTTGATCTCTTTTAACTTATCCACTAATTTATCAATATCCAGTCCTCCACCGTCAGTTCTTGCTTTATTGAAGACTTTATCCAATTCTTTAGGAGTCAAATTGAAATCTCTCAATATCGACTCAACATAAGGTACCGTGGTTGGTGGAAGTGCATCATCTTGCTGTTCTTTTCGTTTCGGTTCCCCCAACTCGGTTATCTTAAGAATTGTTTGTGAAAGATTAAATTCTCCATTGGAATTATTACTCTTTAGATCCTTTAAAAACCGTTCCACCTTTTCATGTGAAAAACCGCATTGGAAAAGAAATGTTTTTAATAGGGGAAGGTCCTTTTCTTTTATAAATGTGTTGTTCAGCGATTTTCCCTGAGCTAAAAGATCTTTCTTGAAAGAATCAAGATAATATTTATATCCTTTGTTACGAGTCGTCGTGTTTATCTCTGTTGATTTACCAGCCATTTGAAAAGAACCGTTTTTAGAACCGTGAAGCGCTTTTAGCATATCTGACAAAAAATCCCCGTTCCCTCTTCCCGATTTAAACGGTTGGGGATTTCCAGATACTTTGTCGTTAAGAAGAGAAGACATCAATTTGAGAATCGTTGGGTTCGTCATGAATTTTAACCTCAATACTTTATCGATTTTTTCATAATCAAAAGCAAAGGGTGTACCAAAATTCGAAGATAATTTTTATGTTGTGTAATTACAGTTGGTTATAAATTATTAAGAGGTACCGAACATAGATTTTGAAACGCGATGAAGACATATTTTACCTGCTATAAAGAATGTAAAAGGAAAATATTGCCTATCTGATGAACTTAATAAGATCAACGCATTTGATTTCGGTTCAGCGAAGCGACAGCGTGTTTCTCTTGAAAACCGAATGACTGTTTGAAGGGCTTTAACACGCGTTGGTTCGAACCGAATGAAATAAGGAGTTCTGTTAAATTCATATTCGCTCTCTTACCCCCCAGCCCCGGGAAGCGGGATTTCCGCTGCGCTCCAACAAGCTGCGCGGTTAGCGCTCGCTGTTGCGGTTCAAATTCATTTGCCTTGGGGTTCGCAAAGAATTTTCTTGATTTTTGAATATTTTTAATATAGGGGATTTAAAAATGAAGGTAAAATGAGGGTAATTATGAATATTGAGGTTGCAAACAACTGGCCATTAGTCTTGGTTCCCTTGTCCAGGGAGAAGGTCCATCAAAATGATTTTACGGCGCCAATCTCCCCTCAAAATCACCCAAACCTCACCATTTTTAGTAATGTGTCGGAGATTGAATCGAATGAGTTCTGGGCAAAGGGATCATTTATAGATATCTATATTTAATGGCATATTTTAATTGATGCGGTTCTTTTATTCTCGATTGACAAACCCTTCGCTTATTTTAGCGGCTTTCTCAATCTTTACAAACGAAAGTATTTTCCCGACATCGTCTCCTTTCATTTTCGAAAGTAATTCTATAGCCAATTTTATGTCCAGTCTTTCAATCAGCTCTGCCGCATTCTGAGGCTTCATGGCCGAATAAACCTTAATAAGATGTTTGAACTGCTGCTCCTCTACCGCCTTTTTCTTGGCCTTTTCAGCTATAATGTCATCCCTTATTTTTGTAAGCGTGGCTATTTTCTTATTTATGTCATCCTGAATGACTAAAAGCTCTACCTTTTTTTTGGCTATCCGTTTTTCTTCTTTTTCAAATTCAGCTTTTTGTTGAATGAGAAATTTCAGATCAATTGACTCTTCCACCTTTGCCTCGTTTTTTTCATTTTTCTTTTCTGTATTTTCAACATCTTTTTTTTGTTCTGCGGCAAAGGCAGCCGAACCTCCAAACAATGGAAACAAGCCCGACCGATACATAAAAATAGAACCCAGTGCTATCTTTACAATAATCAACAAGGCCAATAGAATCTGTACACGTGTCTTCATACGTTTCGACCCTTTCCGGTTATAACGATCTCATCCAATATTTTTTGTTCCTCTCTTCCCAGGGTTTCCATGTATTTTTCATACTGTAAATCCTTTAGAGTTTCCAAAGTCTTTTTCTTTATGGATGCTTGTTTTAAAATCGCTTCTTCCACCGTCACTTTTTCTTTTCCTTCATCGAGCCTAAGATGAGCATCTTCAAGATCGCAATCTATTTTATTCAAAAATTTTTTAAATATTTGATACTCGGGAACACTCATGCCTTTTGTCTCTTTTTCACTGCATTCATCTGATATTCCCTCTTTTTTATCGACCAATCTGAGAACTTCTTTTTCCCTTTCCTGACATTCATTCCTGGCATTAAACACATCGATTTGAGCCCTTTTCCTAAGGTATTTTTTATAATCGAGTATCTTATTAAGACGAAAAGAGTATGATTTCATCATTCAACCTGCATTGTTATGTCATCATTTCCTTCAAGCGGACAATGCTATCTTCAAAAGTTATACTCTGATTAATATCCTGCTGAAGAAAAGAGTTGATCTTGTGGATCATTTTTTTAGCGAAATCTATATGTTGATCGGTACCGTCAACATAAGCCCCGATATTAATTAAATCTTCCGCCTCTCTATAAGTTGCAAGCACCTTGACAAGTTTTCTTGCCATATTCAAATGATTACTCTCAACAATGTCATACATCACTCTGCTAATACTGCTTAAAACATCCACTGCAGGGTAATGCCCTTTATGGGCAAGGTCCCGTGACAGTATAATATGGCCATCTACGATAGAACGAACAGAATCTGCAATTGGTTCGTTCATATCATCTCCTTCAACCAGCACCGTGTAGATTCCTGTAATGCTGCCTTTTTTTTCTACATTTCCGGTCCTTTCCAAAAGCTTTGGTATTTGTATAAAAACACTGGGCGTATAACCTTTTGCTGAAGGCGGTTCTCCGGCTGCCAAACCAACTTCTCTTAATGACATGGCAAATCGAGTGATTGAATCCATAATCAAAACAACATCCAGTCCTTTGTCTCTGAAATATTCTGCTATGGTGGTCGCAAGATGAGCGCCTCTTATTCTGGCCAGAGCCGGAGAATCTGATGTTGCTGCAACAACAACTGATTTTTTAAGTCCATCTTCACCAAGATTGCGTTCAATAAATTCTCTAACTTCTCTTCCACGCTCGCCAATGAGCGCAATTATTATGACGTCAGCGACCGTGTGTCGAGCGATCATACCCATCAATACACTTTTGCCAACACCTGAACCCGCCATAATGGCGACCCGTTGACCTTTGCCCAGGGTATGCATAGCATTTATTGAACGCACACCCACATCGATCACTTCATGGATAATCTCTCTTTTTAAAGGATTGATGACATTCCCATAGATGGGATAATCTGCCTTTGCCTGTATGGAACCCTTACCATCGATTGGATGTCCAAGACCGTCTACAACCCTGCCTAAATATGCCTCTCCAACCTTAACTGACGGGCTTTTATTTATATCGATAATCCGGCTGCCGGGTTCTATTCCACGCATTTCTCCAAAAGGCATCACAATAACCCTTTTATCGTTGAATCCGATGACCTCAGCCTGCATGTTTTGACCGCTACTATTTTTTATGCAACAAAGACTCCCGACACTCATTCCCGGACCGTTCGCCTGTGCAACGATACCTGCAACTTTCACGATCTTGCCTTCCATTTTAATGGGTTGGCATGATCGAAGTGCTTCTTGATATTTATCCCACTTGATAGTCGGTTTAAGTCCCGTCATTTTTTATTTTTCAACCCTGTCAATTTAGCCGTAAAGCTAACGAAACCCATACACATATAAGGCTTAAGATTTTATTCAATAGCCTCCCGTAAGCATTGATATATTTTTTCCAGCTTTGATTCTATTGTCGCATCAATATTCCCGTAGGGCGTTTCTAAATAGCACCCCCCTCTTGTTACGCCGGGATCGGAATTAACGACGATAGATTTTACCCCCTTGTTTTGATTAAAAAGTTCCGGTCTCAGTTTTTCCACATAATCGTAATCATCCGGATTAACATTAAAAACAACTTTGCTCTTTTCAACCGCCAGTTCCAACGCTTCAAAAATAGCTTTTTTTATTACAGATTCCTTTGATTTCACTTCGTGATGAACAATTTTTTCAGCAACAGCAAATATCAGATCTATAATTTCCCTTTCATATCGTTTTAATACATCATGCTTGAGACTGGCCATTTCATTGAAAAGATTTTCTATATTTTCTAAGACTTTTATGGCCTTCTTTTCTCCGAATTCAAATCCGTCTTTTTCTCCTTGGGCAAAACTCTTCTCATATGCTTCCTGTTCAATGCTGGAAATGTTTTCCTGCATTCCCAACAAACCATCTTCGGTTTCTTCTTTCTTGTTGCCGGAATTTCCCCAAGTTTGAAGGGGAACAAAATTTAATCTCTCCCCCAATTTGGTATCTAAAGATACAAAATCGTTTTTTTTCCCTTGTTTTTGAAGCTCATAGGGTTCAAAAGACTCCATTTCATATTTATGCCATGATTCTTCTTTACCGGTCGACTTTTTTATATTTTTAGACGAAGACATCTTCGCCACCCTTAGCCAAGACTATTCGTCCTTCTGATTCAAGCCTCTTTGCAATTTTAATTGTCTCTTGCTGGGCTTCCTCAACCTCACTCAGCTTAACCGGTCCCATAACTTCCATATCTTCCTTGAGCATTTCTGAAGCTCTTTCCGACAAGTTGGTGAAAACCTTATTTTTCATTTCATCCGAGGTCGTCTTTAATGCCTTTATGAGCAGCTGATTGTCCACATTTTGGAGGATATCTCTAAAATGTCTGTTTTCGATCTGAAGTAGATCTTCAAAAACAAACATCTTTTGTCTTACCAAGTCTGCCAAATCACCGTCTTCATTTTCTATATGAGACAAAACCGATTCCTCTGTGAACCCATCGACCTGATTTAAAATATTTGCCAGAGTCTCTATCCCGTCGCATTTTCTGGTAGCCCCTCCTATTTTTGAGAGCTCATTTTTTATTACTTTATCAAGCTCATTTACAATTTCAACATCAACCTGTCCTATTTGGACGATCCTTAAAGCTATGTCGATTTTAAGTTCTTCAGGTAGAGATTTTAAGACTTCGGCCGCCTTTTCATATGGCAGGTAAGACAAAATCAGCGCAATGGTTTGAGGATGCTCTCCCTGGATGATGCTGATTAGATTCTCAACAGGGATATAGGCAAGATCACTAAAAGGAACACTGCTGCCTTTTTCACCGATGACTTTGAAAACTTCCCTGGCTTTTTCCTTATCCAGAGATTTATTTACAACCTGTTTAAGAAAATCTTCCCCCGATATGACCACATCACTATCGCCTTTAAAGTTAATGAGGAACTCATCCATTACCTTACTCAAGACATCAGATGGAATATGCGTGATTTCCGACATATATTTCCCAATCTTTTTTATGCTCGCCTCATCCAATTCTTTAAATAAAGCTGTAGAATACTCCTCTCCCATTGTCAGAAAAAGTATTGCAGCCTTCTGCGGCCCTGATAATTTATCGGCGCTTAGTTTCATGATCGTTATTTTTCCTGTTCACCTATCCATCCTTTAATGAGCTGCTGGGCCTTTTCCGGATTCTTTTGCGTTATTTCAATAACTTGATTCTTTCTACCCAGACTCCTTGCTCCCGGAAGCTGAGCATATTCGTCTGAAACTGCTGCCAGTTCCTCATTGATCAAAACTGCTTCTTTGGTTATGGTTTTCATGCTTTTGAGCAACGGTTTTACGATGAAGATAAAAACCATAGCAACCAGTAGAAGATTAACGATCGTTCTTTTATTGTCTTTAACAATTTGCAAAATTAAATCTAATTTACTGGGCTCAGTTACAACTTCATTGTCCATTGTAGATGTCTCTTGAAATGAAATTGAACTTACGGTAACTTGATCCTCCCGGTCTTCATTATATCCCATTGCTTTTTTAACAATTTCTTCAAATTTTTTCAGCTCCTGTTCGGTTCTAGGAATATATTTTCTTTTTGTTGTTCCATCGTTTAATTTCTCAAACTCATAATTTCCGTCAATGACTGCAGCCACAGAAAGGCGTTTGATTGTCCCGGCTGGTTTCAAGATTGTCCGGGTGATTTTATTGATCTCATAATTTGTGGCAACATCTTTTTTGGTCTTTTTATTCTGAGATTCCCCTGGAGATGGCAGAACGCCTCGTCTTTGATTAATTAACGCTTGTTCCGTTTCGTCCGTTTTTTGACCGGCCTGAGAATTTTCTTCAATATTTCTCGAACTTCTGACAGCTGTTGCTGTTGGGTCGTATTCCTCTTCATTTAAGGTAATCTTGTCAAAATCGATCTCGGCGTTTACCCGAACGATTGCCTTATTGATACCGACTATACGTTCCAGCAGGGTTTGAACATTCTCCTTGGTCTGACTCTCAATCTTTTTCTTATAGTCTAACTGCGAATCACTTAGCTCAGACGATGCACTGTCACTTGTTCCGCCCTTAAATATAAGCCTCCCTTTTGTATCCACTACCGTAACGTGTTCAGGTTCTAATCCCTCCACTGCATTTGCAACAAGGTGCACAATTGCAGCAAGCTTGGAAGGAGGCAAATTCACTCGAAGATCCAACTGTATGGATGCAGATGCAGATTTTTTATCCTCCACAAAAAGTGATTCTTCGGGAATAACGATAAACACTCGAGAACTTTTTATTTCTTTGAACTGGTTGATGGTTCTCGCCAACTCTCCCTGAAGAGCCCTCCTATAATTGAGTTCCTGTACAAATTTTGTGGTTTTAAAATCGGTATGATCGAATATTTCAAAGCCTACATTTCCTCCATTGGGAATGCCGTCTCCTGCCATGGAAAGACGCAATTCGTTTACCTTTTCTTCAGGAACCAAAATTATCGTCCCGTTGGCTTCAACTTTGTAGGGAATGTTCTTTTTTGTGAGTTCAGCGATAATAGCGTTGCCGTCTCCTGAAGAAAGGTTGCTGAACAGAATCTGATAATTTTCTTGATTTGCCCAGAAAAACATAAAAAGAAACCCCGATATCACCAGAACAATTACAAAAATCATACTGATCTTTTTAGAAAGGGGCAGTGAATTTATAAGTCTGATAAATTGTCTAATTGGGTCATTCATCCCTATGGTTTCCTTACGACATACCTTTTATCACACGTTGTTTTACCTAGGATTACTTATAAAGTATTCTGGCAAATTTATAAACGAATCAAACACTTTTAAGTTTGGAGCAGCTTTTTCTAGTAATTCATATGCATTATTTCTCGATAAGCTTCTACCGCTTTGTTTCTTATTGTAAGAAGCAATCTCATGGAAATATCGGTCTTTTGAAGATTGATCATTGTTTCGTGAATGTCTTTTTTGCCATTTAAAAGTTCCATTATGGATCTGTTTGAATCCTTTTCCAGCCCATCAACTCTATTAATGGCACCCTTTATAATTTCCCCAAATCCTTCAGTAGGCTTTTTGTCTATATTATCTATTTTTTGCACCGTAGCCTGCTGAAAATCATTAATTCTTAAATCATTCATGTCTTATCTCCCGATTTCAAGTGCTTTGATGGCCATTTGCCTCGTCGCTTTAATGGCCGCTATATTAGCTTCAAAAGCTCTTCGCGACATCAGCATGTTTGTGGTTTCTACAATTAAATCAACATTTGGTTTATGTAGATATCCATCGCCATCAGCATCAGGATGGCTCGGATTATATACTTTTTTAAACGGCGTTTGATCTTCGACGATGTCTTCAATTTGAACGCCTTTAACACTAGAATTAAACATTGTATCAAAATCTTGATCTATCTCCTTTGTTTTCATCACAACCATTTTTCTCCGATAAGGCCCCCCTTTTTCTGTGCGGGTCGTTTCTATATTAGCGAGATTGCTTGCGATGATATCCATTCTTTTTCTCTGTGCATAAAGACCAGAGGCGCTGGTTTCCAGAGATTTTAAAAAATTCATCTTATCCTCCTCCCTCTCTAACAACTTCTTTCAGCAAGTTCATTTTTCTTAAAAGTGCTTCAACAGCCGTCCTGTAAACTAAATTATTTTCCGTCAGTTTGGTCATCTCACTGTCAATATTTGCCCAGTTATATCCATTCCATTCCCCCTGTTCTTCATAAGGATCTATCATTTGATCGCCATCCATCTGCATGCTGATGTGTCTCGGATCCGTTCTCGCTAAATCTTTTTTATGATTCGTTTCAAGTGCTCTGGCCAATTCATTTTTGAAATTTATATCTTTTGGTTTGTATCCAGGAGTGTCCAAGTTGCTAATATTGCTAGTTATAACGGAATTTCTCTGTTGAGCGATACTAATTGCTTTTTCAAGTGCATAAAATGTTTTTCCAAAGGATAATTTGTCAGCCATGGTTTTTTTCCTTTACATAACTGCGTCAATTTCCAACAGTCTTCTAAATAGAATAATAAATATTAGCAATTTGCATGCCTTTTTTACTGTATCTCCATTTTTTTTCTATACTCATTCATTTTATTCCTAAGTGTCCTTACGCTTATTCCTAAGATTTCAGCCGCATGGGTTCTGTTTCCATCGGTGTGGTCAAGGGTGTTCAAAATGACACTTTTTTCTATCTCTCTTAGAGAAACTGTTGGAGCAATCGTTTGTGTTACAAAATTAGGCTGTCTATCTTTCTCGGTTAGAAAAAGGTCTTTATTGCTTATTAAATCCTCCTTACACATCAAGACGGCTCTTTCTATAATGTTCTCAAGTTCCCTAACATTACCCTTCCACGGCATTTGCATAAGAGTGGCAATGGCCTCATCTGTCAGTCCTTTGACAGATCGGTTGTCCAATTCACAGTATTTTTCGACAAAATGTTTTGCAAGCAGAGGAATATCTTCCTTTCTTTCTCGCAGTGGCGCCAAATGCAATGGTATTACATTCAGTCTATAATGAAGATCTTCTCTGAACTTTCCGTCTTTAATTTGCTTTTCAATATCACGGTTTGTGGTAGCAAGAAATCTTACATCAACAGGAACAGGATTTATTCCACCAATCCTGTCAATTTCTCTTTCCTGCAATACTCTTAAAAGCTTGGATTGAAGCTGATAATCCATTTCAGTAACTTCATCCAGAAGCAGAGTCCCGTGGTCAGCCAGTTCAAATTTTCCTTTTTTTCTGGAGATTGCGCCTGTAAATGCGCCTTTTTCATGCCCAAACAATTCACTTTCAAGCAAGTTTTCCGGAAGAGCTGCGCAATTAACAGCGACGAACGGACCATCTCTCCGAGAGCTGTGATGATGAATATACCTTGCAAAAAGCTCTTTTCCGGTTCCTGATTCTCCCTGTATAAAGATTGAAGCTTTGCTGTCAGCGATATCTTTTGCAATCTCCAAAAGTTTTTCCATTTTCTTGTCTTGTGTGATTATTTTAAATCTTTTCCTTGATTCCACTTTCTTTTTACCATTTGAACCATTGGCAACATACGACTGAATCAATTCCATCATTTTAGGCGTCAATGGTTTTAACAAAAAGTCATCTGCTCCAAGTTTCATCGCCTCGACAGCCTCATTAACACAGGCTTCATCTGCCATAAGGATTACAGGAAGTGTTGTGTTACATTCTTTTATTCGTTTTAAAAGGCTAATCCCATTGATTTGAGTCAAATTCATATCGCTTATGACAAGGTCATAGTGGTTTTTAATTATTTCTTCATAAGCCAACCGTCCGTTTGGCGCAGTTTTAACATGGTAGCCTGACTCTAGAAATATCTTACAAATCTGATGTGACTGATTGTTAATGTCATTTTCCGCCAGCAGTACTTTCTTTCTAGTCATTTTTATATACTTTCCCCTGATTCATTAACCTAGTTGAGCCTCTCAGACATATTATCATTGTTAAATTGAATCTCATCCATTTTTTCTTTAGCAAGATTGCTCCAAAATGGATCATTGAGGCTCATGATCTGATTATAAAGTGCAAGAGAATCTTCTTTTTTATTTAAACGCCAATAGCATTCGGCTAACTTTAGCCTAAGCGAATTTTTACTCGATTTTTCTTTTGTTGTCTCAATAACATGATTGAAAATATTTAATGCTTTTTGAACGTCACCCAGAGAGAGATAAAGATCGCCCAAATCCTGATCGATGTTGTAATCCGTAAAATCACATTCTTTTTTTATTTCGTTCACCTCGTTCATAGCCATCAAGGCGTTTTCTTTGGATCTGCTGCCCGTTAACGCCTTGGCTTTTTCGATTAGAAGCAGGGCTCTTTTGCATTTTGATACAGGATATTTTAAGGCCTTAACAAGTGTATCGACTGCCAGTTCATATTGTTTTTGTTTCAAAAGAATGCTCCCCCGTATCTGGTATGCTTCTGGAGCGTATTTGCTGTCCGGATGGTTATCTATCAATATATCGAATCTTTTTAAGGCGTCCTCGATGTTGTCTTGCTCAAACAAATATTTGCCCATCAAAAATAGAAGATCATCGGGCTTATCATTGTCGGTTAAAAGGATATCAGCTTTTTTAAATACTTCTATGGCCATATCATCAAGACCGATATATACAAAGGCTCTCGCAACAGGCAAAAAGAGTTCCGGGGCATTTACCATCGAAAATATTTTATCGTCTTTAAAATACAGGTTTATGATATTTATATATTTGTGATCTTTGTTTTCTCTTTCCAGCAACCTCTCAGTTGTCACCATCAGAGCATGTGTTAATTCTTTTTTTAAAGATGTCTTTGGATATTTCTCAAGCAATTCCTTTAGGATATTTAGGCTCTTTTCATACTCTTTTTCTTTCTGGTAAGTAATACCGAGTTTTAACATTGAAAGTTGTATCAAAGGACTCTTTTCATCCTTTTTGTCGTCAGAATTATTTACGATGTTCTCATATATTTTTTTTGGTGAGCCCATCTCTTTTCTTGTGTTTTCAATCCAGTCGCTGTCTTCTTGTTGCTCAGCAAGCCGGATTTTACTTATGATAGCCCCATCCGTATTTGGGAAGCGTTCAAGGACCATCCGATAAAGTTTTACAGCATCCTCGATCAATCCTTCATTCCGATAGGTATCTCCAATCTGGTTAAGTACGAGATGGTTTATTTCTCTCTCAGGGCATGTATTATAATATCGATAAAGGTTTTCTCTGGCTTTCTGATTGTCTCCCAGCTGGTAATAGTTATATCCTATATAGAGCGAAATATCCGGGTACTTATATAAATTCTCAGGATCTTCCCTGTTTAGTTCATTGAGAATTTTGAGTGATTTGTCAAATTTATTCATTTCATAAAGAATTTTTGCTTTTTCTTTCTTTGTTTCTATTCCCTCCGATATGTTTGGGTATTCGGAGGTGATGGTTTCTAATTCATCCAGCGCGGACAGCGCATCTTCTTTTTTATTCCTCAGGAGCAACACCCTTGCTTTTTGCATTAATGCCTTTACCCGTAAAATGGAGTCTTTGTCTTTCTTTAAAACGAGGTTATAATAACCCAATGCCTCATAATAATTTTTTATATTAAAATACAGATTGCCAATGCTGAATACAGCATCCGGAACATATTCGGAATTTGGGAATTGACTGATGGCATCTTCATAATGACCTTTAATTTCTTTAAATTGAACCGGGATAAATTCTTTGTTTAGAGAATCATAAGATTTTGCCAAAATAAAATATGCTTTCTCCGTATATCTCCCGTTGGGATATTTTTTTATTAAACGGGTAAGATTTTCGATTGTGCCTTCCCAGTCTTTAGCCTTATAAGTATCAAGGCATTTCAGGTAAATGGATGTATCTTCCTTGCCGTCATCCTTCACCATTTGGGTCAGTTTCTCTTCAAGGCGTATTATTGGCTGACCATTTTCTTTTGATTTGACTTGTTTTTTAAAAACATCGTCTGTTTCTTTTTCAGGAACATCATTTTTTTGATTTTCCGGAGTTTCTGAAATTAATGGCGTCACTCCTTCTATGGCTTCTTTTTTATGCGACGCTTCATTACCTTTGGGGATATCGTTTACCTTCACCTTGTTATTTTTTTTTAATGTCTCTAAAGCCTTCTTTGTTTCAATGACATTTGTAGTAATATCATGGTTTTTTTTATCTTCGCCTCCTTTTGATTGAAGGGTGATTATTAATTCATTATCAACAGACTTATCGGTAAAACCGGGGACAACGGAACCCTTTACATCAAAGACTATTCTTATTTTTTGTGAATGATATCCTATTCGTATATCTTTAATATCCGAATTTTCCACCACTTTAGCCCCCCCTCCCAACAAACGCGCCGCACAAAAGATATCAACAACAATCCTTGGAGGTGCTTTAAGGGGTTTGGCTATATATTCAGATATTTTCCCATCACCCAAAACAGTTACAATGGTTTGGCCTTTGGATTTATGTGTTGTGATTGATACAATCCTGCTTATCGTCCCTCTATATGTTTTTTTAGTAGACGGATGCGGACTTGCCGCAACATTATTGAGATGCAACACAAATAAAAGGGATAAAAATAACACAGAAATGGATCTGATTAAGAAGCCTTTCATACGGCATTTTTACAGCAATTAGTATGCCAACGGAATTGGAATAATGCCAGGATGGTATGATGAAATATTAGAAACCTGTTTCTGATAATAACACCATAAGGTTTTTTATTCTAACCTTATGTTTTAACAGTTATTATTTAGTATGCCTTTTTTGTTTGAATCGTCTCAATATACATGGACGGATGTTGAAATGGTGGTGTGATGGACATAATATAAGATGAGCAATTGCTGTGGACCGTCATTTTTTTGACAATTGAATTTTCCATCTCAAGAGGAAAAGGTGTCTAAATTCATAATTAGTGTCCATTTGGAAATGAGGATATTTGTTCAAGATCAAGGCATGTGAAAAAATAACCATCCCAGTACGATCTGCCGGCCTGTCCGGGCACCTTCACGGGGACCTACGGGACAGGCAGCATATAAGTTAATATTCCGAGGATTATTTTTTGAACATAACCCCAGAGAAATAGGCTCTGCATTTCACAGGGCAGGCGCAGGGATTGAGTAAAAAGACCATTTATGGATGGACACTAATAAAACGATGACGTTGTTACGCAGAGACGGCGTTATCTGTTTCTATGTTCTGTTTTTTAATTTTTGCCACCAAGGTTGTTCTATTGATATTTAGGAGTTTTGCAGCTTTTGATTTTACCCAGTTAGCTTTTTCCAAGGCCTCAAGAATAATCCTTTTTTCATAATCTTGAACCGCTTCATTAAGGTTCAGCTCATTATCTATGATGACCTCTTTCTCCGAGTGAAGCGAGCCTCTAACATCTTGTATATTTTCAGGTAGATCATCAAAGCTTACTACCGGCCCCTCACTAAGGATTGTGAGTCTTTTTATCACATTTTCGAGCTCTCTGACATTTCCAGGCCACTCATACGCCAATATTGCATCCATGGCAGCTTGGGAGAAACCTGTAATCTTCTCAGACTTTCCCTTCTGAAATTTTTTAAGGAAAAAATCGATCAGTAAAGGAATGTCAGACCTTCGCTGTTTTAAAGATGGAACCTTGATCGGAATCACATTCAATCGATAATAGAGGTCTTCCCTGAACTTCTCCGTATTAATGGCCGTTGTCAAATTCTTGTTGGTGGCTGCGATAAACCTTAAATCCACGTGAAGGGTCTTTGCCGCACCCACTCTTTCGAATTGTTGTTCCTGTAAAACCCTCAGCAATTTTATTTGCAATGCGGGACTCATTTCTCCAATTTCATCGAGAAAAACGGTGCCGCCGTTTGCCATTTCAAGACGACCGATCCTCTTTTTATAGGCACCGGTAAAGGCGCCTTTTTCGTGTCCAAAAAGTTCGCTTTCTAACAAAGCTTCCGGTATGGCACCACAATTAATAACAACCATCGGTTTATCACTCCGTTGGCTGTTATAATGAATCGATCTGGCTATTAACTCCTTGCCTGTACCACTGGCACCGGTGACCAGGACAGTGCCATCCGTATCAGATACCTTCTCGATGAGATCGTATATTTTTTTGATAACATTACTTGTTCCGACAATATTTTTATAATGATATTTACCCTTTAATTCCTTTTTAAGCCGAATATTCTCTTCTTCAAGATTCTTAAATTTAAGGGCTTTTTCAACAAAAATGAGAAGCTCACTGGGCGACACAGGTTTCGTGATATAATCAAAAGCGCCTTTCTTAATGGCTTCAACTGAACTTTTAATGGTCCCGTGGCCGGTGAGAATGATGCAGATGGTTTTGGGTGTTTTTAATATGACATTTTCAAGAACTTGTATACCGTCCACATCGGGCATCATGAGATCCGTTAAGACCATGTCATAATCATTGCTTTCCAGTTCTTTGATGGCCGATGCACCACTGGAGACCGTTTTTACTTCGTAATCATTAGATTCCAGAATATTGGCGATGAGTTTTAAAACATCTGGATTATCATCAGCGACTAATATTTTTGCCATAATATGTTCTCTTAACATGTTCTCCTAATTAAAAGGTGGGCATTGCAAAATTAAATAAAACATCAATTCCAGCAAAAAGTCAATTTTTTGATTTTTAGAAGAGCTATCATTGTTTAATATTGTAATATTAAAAACAAATCAAGGGGAAAAAGGTTGAAGTGTTTTTGTTGCATAAATAAAATTCGGGGAGACAGTTAAATGAGCCCTCGGGGAGTTTTTTGCTAAATCCATGAGTATTAGCCTTCGGCTCGCAGAGCCTACGCCTCGGAGAGCGGAATGGATGATTTTTTTTTAAAAACGGGTGCTGTTTGACCCGCCTGCCACGTAAGGCACGAGCGGACAGGGTGGCTTAGGGATCGTTAGAAAGAACAGACGTATGCCGAAATAATGTGTTTGAAGGAACCAGATCGAGAATCCTTTCGATGACATGGCCATTGTGCGTCAAAAATCAACTTCTTACTCAAAATACCCTACTTAATTCCGGCATGAAAATTAGAAAGAAGCTTAGATATAATCCCCGCGATGGAATTTATACATCGCCACCTTTGCCGTTACAGCCAAATCTTTAACGAGTCTGTCAAGGGCTTTATCATTTTGGACTTTATTCACGGCTTCAGATTCCATCAGGGTTACCTCTTTTTCGATACTATCCACTAACGGTCTAATATCTTTTAAAGTCCTGGCAGGATCAGCCAGTTCCCCGGCATAGTGATCCAAAAGATTAAGGATTTTTTCACTTTGCACAATGACGTCACTTTTGCTGTCAACAGGACAGGGGCTGGTGGTTGGATGTAATCCATCAAGTTTTTGGTCAAAGATCTGCTTGAATTGAAGATCGTCGTCTACCTTTGCAGTTGATAACAATTTTGCCTGGAATGAATTGCCTATTTTATTTATATCCATTTTTCAATCCTTTTTATATCTTTATACTTGTCTGATCTATCTATTATAGTCGGCACAGCCAAACGGTTCCTTTAGAGAATTGTTATAATTTTTAATAAATGTTGATTTGCTTTATGAATTCGAAGGTTAACTGTCAAATACCTTAGATAATTTTTCGTTGATCGTTTCTGCCGTAAACGGTTTTACAACGTAATTGCTGACACCTGCTTTAACAGCTTCTACAATGTTATCTTTCTGAGCCTCAGCAGTAACCATCACAAAAGGAATATCCTTTAATCCATCATCCGATCTTACGGCTTTTAATAAATCTATTCCCGGCATCTCGGGCATATTCCAGTCACATAATATCAGATCAACTTTTCCTTTTTTGAGCTCTTTGAGGGCGCTTTTGCCATCATCTGCCTCAACAATATTTTTAAAACCAATCTGTTTGAGGATATTTCTGACAATCCTTCTCATGGTGGCAAAATCATCGACGATGAGAACTTTCATATTCAAATCCATTGTTAAGCGCCTCCTTATCTGCTTTGCTATTTTATTAATATGTTAAAAGCTTTTAAACTTTATTCTTCAACAAATTAACATCAAGGTCTAATGTCTTTTCAAGAATAATTTATTCTCATTGAATACCTTTTATAAAATTGGACGGCAAAATTTTCCAGCCAAAAGGAAATTTATTCATTCTTTAAAGAACAACTGATGCAATTTTAAGGTCCATTTTTTCTTTTTCTAAGAACCCCCCGTTGTCTCTGAAATACCGAGGTAATAATTCTTTCCTGATCATTCACACTGATGTCAAGGAACTTTATCCCTAAAGAGTACATGGTCTGACCACATTCATCGACCTTTGTTGAACGAACAACTTCACCAAATATATCCAAAAATACAAGGGGTGTCTTTGAAAGATAAAACTTAGAATGGATGATCTGTCCGCTTTCAACGGGCCGATCCACCATGATATTCATACCTGATCCGCTGATGTTCTTTCCTATTCCCTGATTGAAAAGACCATCTATCTTACTATCCTTTGCTAAAAGTTCTAAAATCAAATCCAGCTTTTCATCTATTAGGGCAAGATAATTGACCAGTGAGGGATCAACTGCCGTATCAACACCATTTTTTTTGTCAGTGATATCAATACCCGTTTCTTTCTGAAAATAAGGGGGAATTGCCTCATCAGACCTAACGAGGCCTTCATATTCATTTGAAGTCATTGTTTTAAATTTAATTTTAAATGAAAAATTCCCTCTTACATAAGAACGTCTCTCAATATGAAGCATATTCGTCACCTTAATTCTGATATTGACAAAACAAAATTAAAAAATTTCAAAGAAAATATGCAACTATCGTACCATATTTTAAAGAGCTAATACCTGAATCTTGTATGAAAATTAATGAATATTTTTAAGTTACTTGATTGAAGATTATTAGAGGGGAATCATATCATCGTTCATTTTACCCGAATGGTATATCGGATTTTGAATTGGCAGGTCGAAATGAATTTTTTAAGGTAAAATCGGAATTGTCAAATGCGTCAATATCTTGACGATCCATTTCGTTAACCATACTATCAAACAGTTCCAAGGCGCTTTATTTCATTTTAATGTAACATTTTAAATAGATAGTCCCTGTAAATGCTGATCCGGCAAGAATCGCAAAATTAACGGCATATATATTGCATGTAATCGATATAAATAAAGATTAACACAACATCAAACATTCTACAAAAATTGGACATGGATTTAAAACTGCCCATGAAAAAATTGAATCTTTATTAATTTAGTATTAATTTTTTAAAAAATGTAATTCATGCGAGAGGTATCAGTATGAAAGAAAAAATACTGGTCATAAGCAATCAAGCAAAAGACGAAAATCTTTTTAAACAAATCCTTGGGTCTAAAGGTTTTGATATTGTAACAAAACCTATTTTCGAAGGTATTGAAGACATCCTTTTGAACGACAATTTTGGAGCCATTCTTGCAGATTATGATCAGGTCGGAGATCTTGCTTGCAGTTGGATAAATCTTCTTCAGGAAAACAGGTCTCAATCGTGTGTAGTACTTTATGGGCAAAACAATAAAGCAGAAAAAATTTCTGAGATTCTCCAGGCAGGCGTTTATGGCTTTATCTCCAGATCCAATATTTCAAAGCGTCTTTATGAAACTATTTTGGAAGGAATGGAAAATCGAAAGGCATTTATTGAAATCTTGGAAATGATTAACACATTGAAGAACGTGAACGAAAGTATCGAAAGGGAAAAAGAAGATCTCAAAAAAAAGAACCAGGAATTAAGCTTTATCAACCGGTTGACCACCGAAGTGGCATATGATCTTAACTGGAGCTTGATTCTCCCCAGAATATTAAATACCGGCTTTCTCGATGTTATAAACCCGGCCTTGCTGGGCATGTTTTACCGCATCGGCTCTAAATGGAATATGGCATTCCATCTATCTGAAAAAAAGATCAATAAAAAAATTATCGACAGATTAAAAAAAGATATGATCAATAAATTCTTTTCGATTTCAGGTGAAAGGGTTTTAATAAAGGATACAGACTTTCATCTATATTCATCCAGCATTAAAATTTCGTCAGCCGACGCCATTCCTTTTTCCAAACAGATTATTATGCCTTTGAGTCTGGCAGGGTCTACTTTAGGGTTGATGGCCATCCTGCCAAAAAACAATGAAGAACTGAACGACGGGAAAATGGAGTTGCTGACAACCATATCGAACATTCTTGCCATATCTCTAAAAAATGCCCAGGAATATCATAAACTTAAAGAAATGGCCGTCAAGGATGGTCTCACCGGTATTTTAAACCGAAAGGGATTCCAGAACTTTATTCAAAAAGAATTCCACAGAGCAAAAAGGTATCACAGACCTCTATCCCTCATTATGATTGATGTCGATAATTTTAAGAAGACAAACGATTCTCTCGGTCATCAGGCCGGTGATTTTGTGCTTCGGGAACTGGCTGGATGTTTAAAACAGTCTATTCGACAGGCCGATATTGTGTTCAGATATGGTGGTGACGAATTTGTCATCCTTCTTCCTGACACAGATATAGAACAAGCCAAAATGCTCTTGAAAAGAGTGCTGTCTGATGTCGAGAAGCATGCTTTTGAGTGGGAATCCAATCAAATAAATGTGAGAATGAGCTGTGGTATTTCGACAACCGGTGAACTTGAAAACCATGAAGATGAAAAGGATTTAATTTCAAAGGCAGATACAAGGCTTTACAGCTCAAAACGTTTGCAAGATCTCAAATATTGCATGGCATAACATGAGTGTCGATCAGCCACGCTCTAGTTATTTATTAATTTCTCCCTTGCTGTAAAGATCGAAAAAAACATCTACAATTTTTGGATCAAACTGGCTGCCCGCATTTTCTCTTATAATATCAATTGCAACATTATTCGACATCCCTATTCTGTATGATCTATCAGTGATAAGCGCATCATAAACATCTGCCACAGATAGAATTCGAGCAAGAAGAGGAATGTCTTCCCCTTTAAGACTGTCAGGATATCCTTTTCCGTCAAATCTTTCATGATGATGTCTTATGATATCCTGTTCGTCTGTCCACATCCCCAGATGTCCGATAATATTGCTTCCAATGACCGGATGTTTTTTGATAATCTCATATTCATCATCAGTAAGCTGACCCGGTTTTAATAGAATGCTGTCCGGAATGCCGATCTTTCCGATATCATGAAGATTCCCTGAGATATTTAGTTTGGCGACTTCCTCCTGCGAACAACCGTTTTTCCTGGCAATTGACATGGCATATCCTGACACACTTGTCGAATGCTGTTTCGTATACGGATCTCTTGCCTCGATTGCTTCAACAAAAGCAAAAAGGGTTGAAAAAAGATTTTCGTAAATATTTTCATAAAGCGCCAGGTTCTCTATAGAAGAAGATGCTTTATCTATTAAGAAGTTTAGATAATATATGTCTTTTTCATTAAAATATTTATCTTTATTGTTAATAATTGATGTCAGCATTCCAAATACCCTGGACCTTATTTTGAGCGGGATGGCGATGATATTCCCACATCCGCTTTTTCCCTTTATAAGATAAGGAATGCCATCAGCACCAATCTTTTTAGCCATCTCTTTTTCTATATATACAGCATCATCTCTTTTCTTATTCTCATCTTTGAAAAAAGATGTGATGATTTCATAATCTTTCATCTCTTGAGTAAAAAAACAGAAATGTGCTTCGTCGCAAGGCGTAATCCTACCGGACAATTTGACCAGGATTTTGAAAAGATCCTGACTGTTTGATGCCTGATCCAGTTTCTGAAGAATAAGATTGATGGTCTCGACTTCTTTTATTTTTCCATGCAGTTCCTTATTGATCTTAGCAAGTCTCTTACTCTTTTTAGCCTCTTCCTTTAACAATATATTTTCAACAAAGTTCGATCTTGCCGTCATTACCTTTGAAATGGTTGGAAGAATTTGCTCCACTTGAAATGGCTTTGTGATAAAATCCACGACACCGTTTTTTAAAGTCTCTATGGCAATATCCATGGAAGGATAACCGGTCATAACAACCACTGGAATGGTATTATCATACTGATAAATTTTTCGGGCGAGTTCCAGGCCGTCCAGTCTGGGCATGGAAAGGTCTGTAAAACAACAGTTGATGGGTTCTGTCTTAATTATTTCAAAGGCTTCAAAACCATTGCTGGCTGTAAAGAGCGTATGATTTGTCTCAAACTCAAAATAGCTCTTGAAAATATCAAGAATGCACTCTTCATCATCAACAACAAGTATGTTTAAAGTTTCGTTCATTAATGACTCCACTCTTTTATTGGTAACAGGTCATAGCAACGATTAGCATTCGGAATATAGCTGTCCCCCGAAAGCTGTTATCATTATTCTTCATGATTTATCATTTTAAGGAGATTATTCTTGAACGTCTTAAATTCACTTTCGGTCAGGCTACCGCTTTCTCTCAATAAAGACAGGGCTTGTAACTTGTCAACGGTGTTGTTTGGAAAAAAATTATTATTATAAAGATAATGCAGACTTGGCATGTTTGAAGAGAAAAAATTGATGCTTGATATTTTTTTGTCTGCTTTCTTTTCCTTTTTTAAAAGCATCAATTCATGGTAGGCATCCTTTATTTCCTTTAATAACCTTCTGTTTTCTCTGAGCAGTTTTATTTTGTCTATGGCATTATCTACAGCGATCCTTATCTCTTCGAGTTTACATGGCTTTTTGATGTAATCGTAAGCCCCTTCCTTTACGGCCATTATGGCGGTTTCTAATGATGCATAACCGGTAATAATAATAACAAGGACGTCAGGATTGGTTTTTTTAGCGAATTTTAATACATCCAGACCGCCGACTTTCGGCATTACCAGGTCAACAATGATCAGATCACAAAAATTGTTTTGTATGTGTTCGATACCCTCCAAGCCATCATAGCAAACAGCTATAGATCTTTCCTTGTCAGAGATACAATCCTTGAGAATATCCGCAACAGCCTTTTCATCATCTACAATAAAGATATTTATTTGCTGATTTGTCACATTCGCCATTTATCAGGCAGTAACTCCCATTATTTTTTTTAGCCCTTTTCATCAAATATCATGCCGACCATTTCATCAAATTTGTCCGCAAATTTGACAAGTTCTGAAGGCGGAATCTCTCTGATGACCTCACCGGTAGCTTCGTCCGTTACAGTTATCATAATTCGGCCGGAATCTTTATTCACAGAGAATTTCAGATTAACATTATGTATGATATTCATATTTTTCTGAACATCTGTTGCCAATTCCCCCAGTTCAACCGAACTTAGTGTTTGAACAGACTTTTTAGCATTGCCATCTCTTAGTGCCGTCTCCTGATTTGCAGGAAGACTTGCCTGACTTGACAAAGCAGCGTTTTTTCCTGATCCTGTCACAGGTTCTACTAACATAATACCCCACACCCCCTTATGATATCTATCGAATCTCTTATTAAAAACTCTCGTTCACTTTTAGGCACCCTTGTAAAGTAGCTCTTTTGAAATTTCGCCGGGTATATACTTCAGGCATTTTAGATCATCCTTGTCCGCCGAAATACTGTGGCGGTTAGGCATTTTTTACTTTATCTTCTGGTGTCCAAGAACCTTGCAGGATATCTCTTATTGGTTTGATATCCTCTGGTTGCCTGTCGCATATTGCGCATCTTTAGAATCTCTGTTTTGATACTCTCACCCTTTTCTGATACGATGGGAACCAATTCTCTGTCCATAAGATCCACCCGTGTCATAACGTCCTTTATTTTTGACAGACAATTTTCAATTAATCCTTTATATTTTTTAGAAATACATGAAAATTTGACTGAACCGTTTTTAACGATTTTTTCCATGGACGAGTTGATTTTTTCTATGGCACCAATGCACCTTTGTCTTCTTTGGATTAATCCGGAAAGTTCGTTATTTTCATTATTATCACAAACGGTTTGTCTCATTTTTTCTGTAACCGATTGATATTCTCTAAACTTATCCAGTTTCTTTTCTAAATAAATACACATCTCTTTTTCTACGTCTCTCATTTTTTACCTTTCTTCAAGCGCTTATGTATCCGGATCCCACAGCTCTTTTCTCACGATACAAACTGTCTTGAGCAGGTTGAACCTGGCTTTCCGGTTTTAAAGCCACCTCGCGCCACGCAGACAGTAACTCATTCAACATCCCGATCACCTCGTCTATGGCGCTCATATCCCTATTGACATCTCCGTGGATGATTCTTCTAAGCATATAACTATAAAGACTGCTCAGATTGCCGGCAATAGTGCTTCCTTTTTCAAGGTCAAGAGAACACAACAGTTCATCGATAATTTCCTGGGCCTTTATGATGGCTTTTGCTTTTTTCTCGTAATCTTTCTCTTTCACTTTTTCTTTTGCCAGCTGAAGGCTGTCAATGGCCCCCTCATAGCACATAATAATTAGTCTCACTGGATCTGAGGTAGTAATATTTGTTTTTCGATACGACTGAATACCATTACAGTACATTAAACACCCTCCCTTTATTAGCAAATTTTTCCGTCAATAAAACGATTAACCCAAATATCTATTTACGGTTAATTCTTTTCTATTTACTATTTACTTTTCACTGTTCACTACCTACTACCATCCCCATCCATTAGCTGCAGAGTCCAACTGGCCGGCCAGCCATTGACTCTGACTTTGTATCTGGCTTAATGCTGTTTCCATGATTACAAAACGGTTAATCATCATTTCCATTTTTTGATCAAGACGTGCCTCCATCTCTTCAATCTTTATTCCAAATCTCTCGATACTGTCTTTCAGGGAATCCTGTTTAAAGGCCACATAACCATCATAAGAGTCGGTAATATAGAAAAGAGCTCTGTTAAAAAGTTCTGCTGATCCTAATGTAAGTTTAACTTCTCCCACATCCAGATTCTCATCTGTACCGGTATATTTTATTACCAAGCCATCAATATTGTTTGCTCCATCATCACCCGTTAGAAACTGGCCCGAACCGGTTGCCGCCTCTCCATTAATGGTGCCTGCAACATCCACGCCGTTATTGACGGTCTGGTCGCCTCCTGTCCAGAGCTTGCTACCGGAGGCCGCATCTTCCGAAATGGTAAAACTGTAGTCGCTCCCGTAGTTATCATGGGTCAATACCAAATGACCGCTCCCGTCATCAGTTGCAGTAATGTCCATAGCATAACGCCCTTCCTGTCCATTGGTGTTTGCAGTTGATACTGAAGAGCCAAAACTCAAGTTGTGCGCATTGGTATAATCAAATGAAACGGACAGTTGACTGTCACCGATGCTCTTGTCTGTCAGGACAATTCGCCCGGAACTGTTAACAGTAGCAGTTATTTTATTTCCATAAGCGGATTCAATAGCGGAAAGAAGTCCTTGAACCGTATCCGTGCTGGCATCACTGATCGTATAGGTTCCGTCTACATCGCCCCCTGATCGGGAGGTTCCGGAAAATAAAATCACATCGTTGTCTGCAAGATTTGCGGAATTGCTTGAATCAATATAAGCCTGGTCCCATGTTGAACTGGAATGAAGGACTGTGGTTCCCCCGCTTCCCTCGTATAGCTGAGCATCTCCCACCAACATCTCAGTATAAACTTTCGACATTTCAGAGTTTATGGCATTTTTGACGTCTGAAAGGGTCATATCGGTGGTTAAAGCAATTTCAGCAACCCTGTCATCGTCGGTAATCGTCAATGTCTCATTTTCACCCACGGTTCCATTGTCGCTGGTTGAACTGCTCTGTGTCGCCGCAGTAGTTATATTAACTGTGTATTCGCCCGCTTCTGAGTCCCGAGAATTCGATACATACTCCAGCGTGCTGGCATTGGTGGTCCCGTTTGCGGAAAACAGGTTTTTTATATCGTTGAAATTGGTTTTCAAATATCCTTGAAGTTTGTCGTTATCGATACTCAACTGCCCGTCATTATCAAGGTTGATCCCAACCAGTCCCATTGTAGCGTAGTCACTGGAAACTCCCCAAACCGTTTGGATGAGGGTGGAGGTGAGATCAGACTTCACAGAGGAAAGTGTGCCGTCCCCGAACAGTATACCTCCTGTTTTTTCCTCATCCTCATTGTATGACTGCTGCTGATGAATATAAGAGGCAATTTCATTATATGCATCCACAAAAGCGCTCATCTTTTCCATGATGGCATCAACATCCCTATCAATGTTCAGCGTAATTGTCGTGTCTGCATCCATTTTTAAAAGATTCAGCGTTACTCCCGAAATCACATCTTCCACAGAGTTGTCATCGCTGGTTGTTGTGACACCGTCTACAATTATTGAAGCATCGGCACCGGCAATCAACTCTCTTTTACGGACTTCATCCAGATCTGTAAAGACCCCCCAGTCTAAAGATGAATTTGAGTCACCAATGGTGGATTGAAGGTCTATCACCAAGCTGCTGGTTCCCGCAACTAGGTCTGCGACCTCTATTTTTCCGGCCGTGGTCACATATACGGACACTTCATCACCGTTTGCTTCATAAGCCGTCTCAATGGCACTTAAAAGATCCTGAACGGTAGTGCTTGTGGTTATGGTGAGTATATCCCCACTAATATCGTTATTGCTGTGATCTCTTGAGGTGGCTCCGAGAGATATTTTATCACCGACGGTAAATTGATTGTACCCATCGATATCGGTTATCAGGCTATCGGGAGTAATATTGTCACCATTTACGGTCATACTGTTTGCTGAAGTAGAACCCTGAACCGCTGAAACATTTTTTTGAATGATACCCAAGGTTTGCAGAATATTCTGGGCATCTACAAAATCCTGGCTTCCGTCTATCTGAAGTTTGTAGGTCGTTGTACTTCCGGAAGTATCCGTGATAACAGAAGCAGAAACGCCAACGATAGATGCATTGTTGATCGCTGTTTTTATATCTTCAATGGAATCGGCTGAAAAATCGATACTTACATTTTGATACACGCTGTTTCCATCCAAGATCTGAATAGTTCCCGACTGAGTGCTGGAAAGACCCAAAAATGTTTTAACATCCTGGGTTGAATTGCTGAAACTATCGGACTGGGCACCGCCGGTAATGCTGTTTTTTAAGGATGAAGAGTTGTCTTTCCACCCAAACAATTCAACAAGATCCGAGGCAGAGGCATTTTGTAGACCGATACCGTTTTCACCGGTATTATCGCTGGTCAACATCAGTCTATAGTCATTGGTACCATAGCTCACGATACTGGCGGTCACTCCCGAAGGTGTGCTTCCGGAATTGGCATTGTTGATCCTGTCGCGGACATCATCCAGACTGTCTGTCTCACTAATGCCGACGGCTACGCCATTTATTAAAATATCACCGGCATAAGAAGCGCCCAGCATTTCGGAAAAGTCTAAAAAGGATCTAGATGATAGTTTTTGGGCAGCGGCCAATGAAGATACCTTGATTGAATAAGACCCTTTTGAAGCCGACGAGGTTGTGGAAACAGACAGAATATCCGAAGCATCGACAAGACTGCTGTCAGAACTCATGTTGGACGTATACACATCAAAATCATCACCATCCTTCAGGTCTTCGGCTGTTGACTTGAGCGAAAGGAGCTTAGTATTAAAAGATTGCCATTCGGAAAGCTTGTCTTCGTATTCTGTTTTCTGATTCTCCACCAAATCTACTTTGTTATGCTCGATCTCCATTAATTGATCGATCATGGAGCGCCAGTCAAAACCACTGGAAAGGCCCGATATGAGATTTGTACTTAAAGACATATTATTCCCTTTGATTTGTGTTTATAGAACAGGCGGTAAAACCTGCCTGGTCTTTACATAAATATCGGATAATTTTTCCTGAAACTTAAGATTTTTTCGGTGTTTCAATAAACATAGCAAGATACTTGCCAATTGAGAGGTCCGGAAAACAAAATTGGCGCTTGTCTATAGATCATCGAATAATTCTGCCAATAAAAAACCCCGCTTTCAAATTTTCGAAAGCAGGGTTGATTAGATTTTGTTTTGAGTTTTACCCCGTTGGAGGCCTTTACAATCCGGCCTCCAACGGGGTGTTTTTCGTTAGTTTGTTCCAAGCAGTGAAGCTGTGTTTCATAAAATCCTTTAAGCAGGATTTTATTATCCGAACAGCGACAGTATCGACTGCGGCGCCATGTTCGCCTGTGCAAGCATGGCTGTACCAGCTTGAAGCAGAATCTGATTCTTGGTAAACGTGGTCATTTCTGAGGCCATATCCACATCGCGAATGACCGATTCAGCCGCCTGAACGTTTTCAATGGTCACGCTCAGGTTGGCATATGAATATTGAAGCTGGTTTTGAGCAGCGCCAATATTTCCTCTTATTGTGCCAAGATCGTCAATTGCAGCGTCAACTATATCCAACGCTGCCTGGGCACCCGAGGCTGTGGCAAGAGAGATCTGATCTATAGAATCAGTGCCACCGCTGTTAATGGTTCCCAAAGCATCTTTCTGGGCATTTCCTAGACTTATGGAGATCCGGTTATCAGCAACATTTTCAGCGCCTACCTGGAAAGTAGAGCTCCCCGTAGAAGTGGCTGTGACACTCCCATCCATTGTATTGGTCATAGCGTCATTAATCGTTAGGGTCAACCCAAACGAACTGAAATAGACATCTTTGGTTCCGGAAGAAGGAGCGGCAACATCATCTAAGAGCTGTTGATTTCCACCTGAATCTGCTATTTGGATATCAAAAGTGCCTGCGCTTCCACCGGTTGATGTAGTGATAGTATAGATCTCCCCCGCTGTCATGCCCGTTACACCGGAAAAACCTGTAGTAGCACCCAGCGGAGCCGCCTGAGCAGAAGCTGTAACGCCAAAAGAGCCGTTTATCAGTTTGCTTCCTCCGTACTCGGTTGAATCAGCAATCCGGTCAATTTCATTAATAAGCTTACTCGCCTCAGCATTGATCTTGTCAAGGTTTGTTCCGGCATTGGCGGATGCTGCCTGTGTGGCAAGCTCTTTTAACCTTACCAGCATATTGCCGACCTGATCCAAAGCTCCCTCACCCACCTGTAGCAGAGATGATGCTTCAGATGTATTCCTTGAAGCTACTTTGAAGGATGCGATATCTGCCCTGAACTGCTGAGAAATTGCCAAACCAGCAGCATCATCAGCAGCTTTGTTAATCCTGTAACCTGATGAAAGTCTTTCAAGAGACTTTCCTAATCCGGCATCGGCAACTTGCAACTGCCGATGCGCATTCATTGCCGCGATGTTATGTTGAATTCTAAGTCCCATAGTTAATCCTCCTTGATGTTTTTAATTTTTGAGTTTTTGGTCATTTGGCATCCTTGCCAAACGCGTTTTTGTTTACGGGCGCCTCATTTGGTATCTTTATCGGAAAGGAGGTAAAATAACTTTAGGATTTTTTTTAGGTCGGTGAAAAACTTAAAAGATGGGATACCTTTTATATATAGGGAATTTTAAAATGAGACCATTTTTCATTTTCCCTGTCTATAATTGGTAAATCATAGGTGGATGATGGTTTTATATGCAGGAATAAGGTGTTGTTCGGATAAGAGCGTTCGAAAGATTAGAAAAAGCTACGCGTTTTCAAGATTCATCGTATATTGTTTAATAGTTGAACTCAGTTTCGGATTCGTAGGATCAAGGTCGGCGGCTTTTTCAAGGTAATAGATTCCTGTTTCAAAAGAATCGCTCGCAAAAAACCTCTTACCAACGGCAACCAGATCATCAAAACTATCTTTACCAAGGGACACCCCTATATCAAAACAGATCTCTGATAGAAATGGTTTTTCCTCTTGTATCAGTTTATTGCCAATTTTGAAGAATTGAGCACCCAGATCAACCAGAGAATGGAGCACAATATTCCTTTCAAGTTCTAAAATGCGCAATAATTCGTTACATGATCTTACGCCGGACTCAATATCGTTTTGAAGGAGATACAACTTTGAAAGATAAACATACACATCTGGTTCGTCGGGATACAAGGCGGCTATTTCATTAAATGAGTGAAGGGCAAGATCGAACTTTTCGGACTCGTAATAACAGTGTGCTAAATTGGAAAGGGCCTCTAACGATTCCGGGTTCTGCTTTTTCGCCAGCATCGTCCACTCAATCGCATCATCATATCTCTTTAGTTTTCTGAGACAAAGCCCTTTATTAATCTTAGCCTCAAAGTGGTCTGCACTGAGGTTTAATACCTTTTTAAAAGTGGACAATGCCTCTTCAAAATTATCCTTTTTCATGAAAAGAATGCCAAGCGCGAACAGACCGGTTGTATCACCCAGATCGGTTGCGATAAACCTCTCAAGAACTTCCTGTTCCTTATCCAAGTCCTCTTGCTCCCTGTACAAAAGAGAGAGTTCCCACATTACATTACGCTTATCCGGGACGTGACTCAAGGCGTTGAGAAACTCCTCTTCCGCCTTCGATATTTCTCCTGTTATTTTATGATACCTTCCGAGGAGACGGTGCATTTCGGATTTATCCGGACAGAGACCAAGGGCGTTATCCAGCTCAAGTTTGCTTTTCTTTTGATCGCCTTCAAGGAGATGCGCGCACGATTTCAGATAGTAAGCGAACCAATTGGAAGAAATCGATGTATGGGTAATTGTGCCAAACAGTTCCGGTCTTTCTATGATCTCCCTGTTAATCTCGAAGTAAGATTGAACGTGTCTCCAGAAAAGAGTCAGTTCTTTTTTTTCAAGATAGACCCATGAAAGGGCAAAATGAGAATCCAGATGCTTCGGATATGTTTCGAGCGCCTCATGGGCAAGAATTTCTGCCTTGCCAAATTTCGTCAGGTTAATATAGGACATAGCAGCTACAAAATATGACTTTAACGCCTCGGAATTTATTAATTTCTTGTTTTTATAAAGTTCGATGGCAATCTCCGACTCTTTTGCGGCCAGATCAAACATACACGCCGACAAATAAGAAACTCCTAGATAATGATGGGGCCTTGGGTCCGAGGGGTCTTCAGCAATGTCCAACTTTAGAAGCTCTGATGTACGCTTGAATTTTTTCCCGGCAACCTCAGGTCCCAGATTGTAACCATAATGAAAAATACGGCCCTTTGGCGCATATTTTGGGTTTTGTTCGCCCACGATAGCATTGTGGACCCTGCCCTTGTATCGAATGCGATGGTTATTTCTGAAAAGTCTGAGAGAATTGTGCATGGAAATTCCCCGGCCTTCATCAAAATCACTTTCAACTCTGATAAAGATGGAATCGACATTATCATCGACACGAACAGCCCTTTTTATCTCCTCTCCGCTTCCAGGCATCAGCTCTTCGTCCGCATCAATAATAAAAATCCAATCCGAACCGGCATAGTCTATTGATTGATTTCTGTGTTTACTAAAATTATCTTCCCAGGGGTGATGGTATACCTTGGCGCCATAGTTTTTTACAATCTCTATAGTCCCATCTGTCGACCCTGTATCGACCACTACAATCTCGTCTACATAATCTTTGATACTTTCAAGACACCGAGGAAGCATTTTTTCTTCATTTTTTACAATCATACATGCCGAAATCGTGGTTCTTCCCGATTTGATTTTATCATTTTCGTACTTGGTTTTAAAATTCTTCATAAAGTTCCCCATAGCAATGCTTTTAATAGTTATTGTATTGGGTTTTACCTTTTTAATTTAAAATCTATAGCCACTAATCTTTAAAATTTTATCACAAAACTTTTTAAAGTGTTGATGTATAATTTCATTAGGAATTGATAGAAGGCAGGGACTATATGATGTGCCCATCAAAATAGCTTCCCGGCATCCTCCGTCACACTTGCTTAGCCCACAAGGAGACTGGCATGTTTTACCCAAATATTCTGCCGTGATAGCAAATGCTTTGTTATAGTAAAAAATTCTCAAATTCCCATCGATTGGACCATAAATCGTCAGGCTCGGTTTTCCAAGAGCTTCAGCCAAATGACTTGTCCCTGTATCCGTCGATACAATAGCATCACAGTTGGCTGTTATTGTAATGTAATCTTCAAGGGAATCCATATAAGGGCTGAAGTCAAGAACGTGACTGCCGTATCCTTTAAGAAGACGGGCAGTATCCTCAGCAGCTTTTTTGGGTTGAGCTACGACAAACAGAACATTCTCAAAGTTTTCAGCAAGAGAAAGCAATTTGTCGGGAGGGAGATCCCTTAACCTATTGCTCGCCTTCCAGTTCAATAACACTGTCGGTTTATTAGCGTTCGCTTTCCTGACAGCATTAAAAGATTCAAAAATCTTGTGCGATTTTCTTCTATCCCATTTTATTTTTGGGGTTTTATTTTTAACCTTGTTATAGTCAATCTCTAATAAATTTAAAAAATAATCCGTCATATTAAGATGGGTGAATTCATAGCTGTCAATTCTCCCTGAAAAATCGATCAGGTAATCTGCTTCTAATACAGTATCTAATCTTAGGGGCATGGAATATAGCTTATTAATATTACGGTTATTAGAAAAAATGGAATGCTTCTCCTTTTGTGTTGAAAGCCAGATTTCAGATTTTTCAAGAAGCATTTCTCGAAAAACACCTAAGATAGGAAGAAACATAATATGATCCCCGATGCCACCATTGCGAATAATCAGAATCCTTCCTCCGCTTTTAATATCACTTAACTTATTCACAATCCGGGGAAAGCCATTTATATTATGAATATCAAATTTCACCTCCAGCAGCAGTCCCTGGTGCCTTGAAAAAAGCTCCGATGCGGAAAAGTCATCCGTGACAAGAATATCTTCCAAATTTTCGATTCCGGGGTCTAAGTTCATCAGCCGAAAATCTTGACCAAAGATATTGGCTTTTAAGGGTTGTTTTGCAGCTAAGAAACGCATGAGTTGTCTTTCAGTAACCTTGCAGAGAGCAGTGATTTGGGTTATTGACGTGGAAACTTTCCGCTTTACAATGTACCCTCTTCGAAGATTAGCTTATGAAATTGCCTGGCGGATTCTCTCCACGTTAAGTTTGACATTGTTTCTGAGGCTTTTGTGCCTATATTTTGTAACTGATCTTTATTTAAATATGCCCATTCAAGTTTTGAGATAATTTCATCAAGATCAGGATCGTCCCACTGGGCAATCAGGGTGCCGTCCTTTTCTTGAATATTAAACGACTTTAGTGTTTCGACCAGCATAGAATTCTCTCTCGTTAGAATGTCCTTGTGGCCAGAAGAATAAGATGCAATTACCGGCTTTCCGCAGGCCATGTATTCCATCAATACCAAATTTGTTCCACCTTCGCACCTGTTAGGGAAAAGTCCCAAGTCGGTATTTCTGTAAACCTCGGACATTTCCGCATATGGCTTCGGGGGAAGGGTTACGACTTTTTCAGGATTTATGCCGTTTTTCATCAGGAGATGATTAACAGCCTTAAAATAGTCGCCTTTTGGCATCTCAAAATGAATATATGGGGAAAGAGACATGGTAGCAATAGATTGATCCCAATGATTATACCAGGAGTTTACCAATAAGATATCATCGTACTTATCCTGGAGCACCTTAAAGGCCCTCATAACTAAATCCTGGCCCTTTCTGAGTTCCAACTTGCCCCCGGAAAAAACAACAAACATATCTTTGAAGAGATCTTTGATCGATTTATCTTTGTTAAACAGATCAGAATCCACACCTTGAATGATAGTCTTCGTATTCTTGAGACCATGACTATTTAAGATTTCCTCACACCATGAAGAGCCGGTGACTACAATGTCGTAATAGTCCTTGGCCTTTTCAATATTTTCTTTCAGGATATTATATTCGAAAAATGCATATCCAATGTTCTGGGGCGATTTTATTTTGATGAAACAGGGGAGTAAATTATTACCTTGAATTGCCTGTATAACCGGTTTATCAATACGATAAAATCCATCATTGCCTATAAAACTGTTCAACATATTTGCCGATGGCACTAACTTTTTTAACGTGGAATAATGGCTAAGATCCCCGATATTCTTTAAGGTGAATTCCTCCGTGATAAAAACAACATCTGCCAACTCAAACATTTCAAGCGTCAGATACCTTCCACAAAGTCCCCAACCAAAATTATGGCCTATAGGCATTACCATATAGATCAGGTCCAGCATATTCATCTCCAATCTTTTTCTTAGGTCAATCCGTGGAAGTCAATTATCTTCAACACTGGAAATGACTTGTATAGAAGCAATACTTATGTCACAGCAACAATAATATTTATTGTTTATCGGCAATCTGTTGTATCTTTTAATTCAATAATTCTGGAGCTGATGGATAGAGAATTTCAAGCTTTTTTGCTTTCTCAAAAAGACTGTCAGCCTCCGTTTTTTTCCCTATTTTGTTCAGCAAATCAGCGGCCCTTAAATATGGAATGTCGTAGTCCTGATAAACATTGAGCGCCGATTCAAAACTGCGAAGAGCCTTAATGATATCACCTCGTCTTGTCCACTCTTCGCCAAGCAAAATCCATGCTTTCAGTGAATCAGGTTTAAGCTCAATCGCTTTGATTAGAGAATCAACCGGATTTTCAAATACAAGTGATCCGAACAAAAAAGGGAGATAATTCCTTGGTTCCATCATCATCGCCTTTTGAAAGAACTGATAGGCTTTTTTCCTGTTGCCCGTCAGCTGCATGGATACCAAGCCATCGTGGAGGAAATTTTCAAAACGTGTGGACAATAGACGAAGGTGTTTTTTCTTTGTCACCGCCCCATCAAGCTTTCCCCACTCTTTAAAACGCTGTACACTCCTGCCATTTCGATGTTTCCCCGTATTCATTGATTTGAGCAGCTCTAGGTAGAAATCGATTCTATCTTCTGCATATTTTAGCTGGCATCGCTCTTTCATGACATACTGTCGGGCTGATTCTGCAACTTTTTGTGACAGAGAAGCATTTTCTATTAATCGACCCAGGATGTCGATTAACACCTTTGAATCCTTATATAAAAATCCTGTCTTGCCATTGATGGCCGAGTTTAGATAAGGTTCCATATGAGCCAAAACCGGAACAACACCTGAAACAGCATATTCTAAAAATTTCACATCTGAGCGTGATCGGTTAAATGCCGTATTCTTTAACGGTGCAATGCCTATGTGAATTTTTGTCAAAAAATTGTAATATTCTTCTATTGATCCGGGTGGTGTATGTCTCTTCTTATGAGGAGGTAACGAATCAAAAAGCTTCCAGATCGAATCAGAACACATGAGATGAAGGACCACATTCGACTGACTCATTATCCAATTGCTCAAAGGTTTCGCAATTTCTAAAAGATCTTCCAAATGCCCATGGGACCCCCCCCAGCCAATCACTACTTCATTGGATTTTTTAAGAATATTTTCCGGGGGCACGTGCAAAATCTGGTTTGGAAAAACCTTACAATGCTTATTCAAATGCCCATAGAGCCTTTTGAGCTCGTGAACGGTTACCTGTAGGGCATCGCAGCAGCCTGCCAGACGGAAAACCAATGAAAGATTTTCTTTGTTCTTATAAAAGGAATAGACCGGATTCCATGGCTGTAGTGCACTCAGGTCATCTGCAATTTCATAGACGGTCAATTTTTTTTGTAATTTTCTCTCTCTAATTAAAGGTAGCATATCAGGATCACAGATGTTTTTTAATACGAGCACATCCGCCTCCCGCATGATATGATCCTTTTTCCTGTGAACGTTTGTAACATTGACGACAAAAACATCCTTCTTCTGTGCCATGGCTATCCCTGGCGTAAGTGTTCGATAAAAATAGTCCCCTCCGTCCCCATCCTGAGGAGGTTCAACTTGCGCTATAAGCAGCGGTAATTTATTCTTAATTTTTTCCACTTCCCAATCCATTATAGGGTTTTTCGATATTTTGCATAAATCTTTTGAACAATCGGAATTTATTCCTAACTCAACTCTTGAAGCAAAATGCACCATACCGCATAAATGATTCCGATCAGCGATTATTCTTTTTTATCTTCACTAAGCCAACTCAACCACATCTTTCTATAGACATCTTCCAAGACATGGATAAATTGGTGGTCATCAGTTAACGATGAGCGTGACATCATATCACGCAATCCTGCCTGTAATTTATGAAGACGTTTCAGGTCACCTGCCAATTTTATGGCTTTTTCCAAATAGTCTTCGGTAGACTCCGCAATCAGTTCAGTGAGCCCGATGTTGGATAATAAACTCACGCCCACCCGAGATATATGGTTCTGCCCCGACAGAACAATGACCGGAGTCCCCATCCACATCGCTTCGCAGGTTGTTGTGGTTCCATTGTATGGAAACGTATCAAGCCCGATATCAATGCTATTGTATAACTCTAAGTGCCCAATAGGAGACGGAATATGGCCGACAAATTTAATGCGCTCTGGAAAAACACCATTTTTTAGGAACATTTCCAACAGAAGGTTTTGAGTTCCGTTGTCAGATAACGATCTATATTTTAGGACCAATTTAGCATTGGGAAGGGATGTCAATATTTCTGACCATAATTTGACTACTATCGGCGTTATTTTGGCTCGGTGGTTGAAAGAACCAAAAGTTATGTCATCCGCCTCTAAAACAGATTGTTTCCTTATTTCCGAAGCATATTCAGGTGGCTTGTAACAAAGAAAACTCTGTGGAAGCCGCACCAGTTCTTCGGTGTAAAATTGTTCTGTTTGGCCAGGTGGGTCTGCCCACGAATCTGTAATCCGGTAGTCTATGGTTGAAAGACCCGTGCTGCTTGGATAGCCGATATAGGTTATCTGAATCGGTGCGGGTTTTCGAGCGAACAAAAGCATACGATTCCCGGAGGTATGTCCTGCAAGATCCATTAATATATCTATTTGGTCATCACGTATCAAAGTGGCTGCCTGTTCATCAGACATACCGAAAATATCTCGCCAATGAGCCTCAAGATTTTTAAGACGATGAGTTGCTGAATCGGATCGAACAAGATCAGAATAACAAAAGATTTCGAAAGCAGTTCGAGCATGTAATGTAAGAACAGATTCTATGAAGTAGGCTACCGAATGCATTCGAAAATCAGGAGAAACATAACCAATCTTGAGACGACGGTCTTGCAATCTGCTGTTAAGATGGGGTAGAATTGTTGTCGCCAGCGGCGCAGCATGCTGTGCATGCCATTGTTTGTGATGTGAGAACAACTGACCCGGATCAATAGTGTGAGAGTAATTCAAACTTAATAGAAGGTTTGAATGCACATGGGCAAATTCCGGTTTTAATTGCAATGCTTTTTTAAAGCATTCCCTGGCCTCAACAAGTCTACCTTGATCTTTGAGCGCATTGCCTAAGTTGTTGAACGCTTCAGCAAAGTCCGGCTTCAAACGAAGCGCCTTCGAATATCGATCAATTGCCGCATCCAGTTTACCGCAGGTTCTTAGTACAAACCCCAGATTCAAGTGTGCCGCAGCATAATCCGGCTTCAGGTGGAGTGCCTCCTCGTAACATTCAACAGCAGAATCGAGTTCCCCCAGATCTTTGAATGCATTACCCAGATTGTTGTATGCCTCTGGAAAGTTAGGCCTCAGTCGAAGCGCCTTCTCGTAACATTCAACAGCATCATCGAGTCTCCCCAGATCTTTAAACGCATTACCCAGGTTGTTGTGGTATATAAATACAGAGGAATTTTTTGCTATAGCCTTGGTAATGAGTTCAACAGCTAAATCGTATTCTCCACGCTGTCGGGCTATTACACCGAGTAAATGCAGCGCATCGGCATGACCAGGATCCTCTTGCAAAATTTGGTTGTAAAGCGATTCGGCTTGCTGAAATTGACCGGCCTGGTGATACCGGACCGCAGTTTTAATATTATTATTCAAGTGTTGGTCGTTTTTATTAAGAATTCTGTGGCAAAGACTATTTTGAGATGGTCTTTAGAAACAGTTCGCTAATAATGCCTTGAGACCTGTATTAGCTATTCTGCTGGCATACTGATTAACAAAACCGGTGAGTTGAGGCTTGATTGACTCATAAACAGGACATTTAGAAATATTACTGAAAAAGATTTTAGCCCTGTCTTCGTAACCCGCAGAATAGCTGCTAAGACCAAGGGGAAAAAGTATCATCGGCAACGTAAGGGGGGTACAGTTGCTTTTCTGACTGTATATTTTAAAAAGGCTATAGAGTTTAAGGGCCACGTCAAGGGATTCTTCAGTCTTCCCATTATTGATATAGCAATGGACCAAATCGAATGGATACATGTGGTCTACATGATCAAAAATGGAAGGGCCGAATTTCGAAATTAGATATTTGAACCTTTGAATTCGAACAAGGAAAAAGGCACGGTTGTAGTCATATCCGGACCCGGCATGAAATGAGTTGCCGTCATGAACAGTGTATTCAGTTGTGACCCTCTTAATATGAGAAAAGACATAATTATCAGATAGACGCAAGAAAAATTCCCAATCTTCCAGGCCATTTCTATAGCCTGGAGCTTCATTAAATAAATCCGTATTTTTAAGGCATGATTTCCTGAACATGGCAGTCTGGGGAATAATATAATTATAATTCTCTAAACTCTTCTTGTCGAAATCCTGAGAATATTTTACTTCCGGTTCTCTTGACTTATCTTTGTAAATCCAGATGGCATCCGAATATGCCAATCCCACATCTTTTTGGTTGTCAAGAATGTTGCTTAATGTCATTAAATGATCCGAATAAAACCGATCATCATCGTCGCATAATGATATATACTTTCCTCTTGATTTGTTTATACCCAAATTACGTGCCGAAGCCTGCCCGCCGTTTTCTTTCTCAAAAAACAATAGTTTCGGGTCATGATATTTTTTCACAATCCTTTTTGTATTATCGGTGGCCCCATCACTGACAACAATGACTTCAAAATCATTCATGGTCTGTGCCAGAATCTTCTCAATACATCCACCGATCATATCCGCCCGATTATAGGTAGGAACAATGACACTTATCTTAGGTTCGATAGAACTCATTCTTTCCTTTTACCTTTGACCTTTCGCTTTAATTTTCAAACCCCGATCATTACCATGCGGGAGACTTTCACCCCATACTCTGTGTCGGCTTTTACCGGCACTTTCAACTTGGCCCATTTTACTCATTTTACTTCACCGCTTTTTGCATATCCCTACGAAACCGTCTGCCCATGTTGGATAGGCGCCAAAATATATCGCTAAACCCTTTGTGCTGTAGTAGCAGATCTCATCGAAGCTTTTCTCTAAATATTCCTTAAACTGCTCGAAGTACATTTCTGACAGATGATAAGGATTGTTTATTCTGCCTTCCCTGGTTTCCCGATTTGGTGTGGAGATAATAAAAACACCACTTGTTCGTAAAACTCTCGATGCCTCGGAAAGATATATGGGGATAGTTTTTTGCCTGAGATGCTCAATTGTTTCAAAAGACACGTACACGTCAAATGATGAATTTTCGAATGGCAAATTTTCAACATTACCTATTTGCCAGGAAATATTATTAAAACCATAGGTTTTTTCCCCAAATTCAATATTTTCTTTTGCTATGTCCAGCACCTCAACAGTTTTTGCTTTTCTGCTAAACGATGCAGCTCCGTATCCAAAACCGCTTGCTGCTTCCAATACATCTTTTTCCTCGATATATTTTTGCGCAAATAGATATCTCCGAGCAATTATTGCCAAACCATTAAAATGTAAAAAATGTGTCCCAGGATATGCACGTTCCCACATATAGGCAAGCTCATTTTCTAGAATATCTTTTTTCAGTTTTTCATCAAATACGTAACTTTTTATCTTGGTCTGCGAACCTGCTGTAAGTTTCATCTCGGAAACAGTATTAGAAAGATAAGTCTTTAACGGATCATAGGCTGAACTAATATAAAAACTACGTCGTGGATCATAAAGAAGATTTTGAACAAATAGCTGGCCTCCGACAGAATTTTGCAAAAGCATATCTATGTGAAAAGTTCCATTGCCAATCTCTTCTGTTTTTATCGTCAGCGGCTCAATGGGTCCGGAGGATACAAACTTTTCAACATACTCCTTCTGATATGGCATGAAATTCTCAATTAATTTGCCCGGATCATATCCAGTAGTCTCAAAACATTGCATCAAATGGTCGACTTCTATAACCCTATCCCGTTTTTCAATGCTCGTACAGAGTTGTTCCAACAGTGGCTTGAAGGTGACTGATTTTGGAAGCGTTTTTCCCTTTGCAGCTTTCCCTTTTCTACAAACTATCACCCATTCAGAAAGCCCTGTTTTGTGTTCCGCAATCAGATTTTTGTCAATAAATCTTATAGTGTCAATAAGATCTTGGTTTTTATTGACTGTCTTCGTGATTTCTACAACCAGTCTGTTCAAGGCATCAGCCCTTATTTCATTTACCCTTGACGCATCAAACGGGGTATTCATTATTGAGAATAAAGGAGTCAGAGATTCCACAATCAGGCCGTTTTCTTCAAGGCATTGATGCAAATCATCCCATCTAAGCATTCTGTTATGAGGCGACATGTTGATCTTGTCAATTCCTTCTTTTGGAAGAAATGATATTGGTTCCATTCCTATATATATACCTCCATCTTTAAGTCCGCGACTCACATTTTCAATAAACTTACTATATCCATCATCTGAGACGATGTGCAGGAGAACAGCTGCTGCGAATATAAAATCGAATTTTCTTTCTCCAATAGACTTCAAGATATCAGAGGAAGCAAAATCGCCTTCCCTGAACTTGAACCTTTTGCCAAATTTCTTTGTTAATTCTTCAACCGACACTTTTGCGATATCCACTCCAAGATAATCATTTAAGTCTTTATGACTGAAGAAATAGTTGGTGAATTGCCCTATTCCTGGACCTATCTCCAGAACGCTTTTACCCTTAAAAGTACTATTTTCGATTAAATGATTCAAAAGGTAGAATCTATCAGCATATAAGGCCTCGTTTAACCCCGGACTATAGTCAATGTGCCCTGCGCCTGAGATAGAAAAATCTCTTTTTAATCTTTCATTCCAATATCTGGAATAATCAAAAGCGGTTTTGCTGTTCCTTGAAAGTATTTTATCTAACCTTTCAAACTGCAAATCTGAAGAATAGTTGTTTTTAATAAAATTTCTATATTCTTCTGATTTGTAATCATCCTTCTTTTGTATCATTTCAACTGCTTCATCTATAGAGTTAAAAATACAGTGATGAGGCCATAGTTCTTCTGAACCAGGAAATCTATGAATAATCGGTTTTATGCCCATTGCCATTGCTTCAGCAATACTATAACCAAATGATTCATGGATACTTGTTGATAGTAGATAGTTCTTATTTTCTAACCAACTGTGGATATTATCTTGATGCCCATAAAACCTTACATTATCTTCTAAGCCTAAAGTTTTTATAATATGTTCAAGATAAAGTTTGCATTCAACTTGTTGATATTCGCCAGCAATGTGAAGTGTATATCTTTTATCAATTTTAACCAGTTTGGAAAGAATATGCGGCCAAAAGGTAGGATTCTTTCTTAAATGAATATATCCGACAACCGCCAAATTTAAACCTGGAGCATTTTCTCTGAATTTAAATTTCTTTAATTTTATTCCATTATATACGACCCTGATGTTCGTTTTTTTGTCTAAGTCGGGGACGACTCTTTGTGATAGAACACTCATAAACTTTGCAACAAAAATTGTAGTATCCACTAACTCCCAACGTATTTTGCAAAAAAAAGGGGAAAAAACTTCATATCTATGAACTCTACATACAACAAACTTCTTTTCGATTTGCCTTATATTGTTGGTAACATAAACGGCTAGCTCATTTGCCCATTCCAGCCATACAATGTCAGCCCAATGAACAGCAGATTCTATCTCTTTGTTGTCATTACTATAACAGGCTCGAACTTCATACTTTGTTTGAAAAAAATCTAAAATATCCCCGAGAAAAGATTCAAGTCCTGGTAGGCATAAAACAGCTAATTTTATTTTGGGTTTCTGAACTATTTCAATTTCATTTAATAGCTGCTTTAGCTCTTTATCATTGGGATTTGCTTCGATAATCTTGTATAAATAAGAAGAGGCTTCAGTAATTAAATTTAGCTCCTTTAAAATATAAACATAGTTTAATACAGCCTCCTTATAAAAAGGATCTATCTTTAAAGACTTATCAAAATAGTCTATGGCATTTTCAATTTGTTGACCTTGAAAAGCAATCACCCCGAGATTATTAAGCACTTCTTTGTTTTGCGGATCATGTTCCAAAACATTTAAAAAATACTTTTCAGCTTCTTCAATTTTCCCTTCCGCAAAAAGTGCTTCACCCTGTTTTAATTTGTCTTCCACAAAAAATCCCCTTCATTTTTAATATGTTCTCTGGCATTTCTTGAAATATCTGGGTTAAGCATAAGAATTATCCGGCAGACCTTAATTTTACTATCACTCCTTCGTCATCCACAGGGCCAATTCCTTTCTTATTCTTGGTGAATTGCTTTTTACACCCCGAACAAGTGGCAACATCACTATTGAAAATAAGCTTTTGACCACATTCACACATCCAACCGACAACTCTGGCGGGATTCCCCACAACCAAGGCATAATCAGACACATCTTTGCTCACCACAGCGCCAGCGCCGATAAAGGCATATCTGCCGATAGTATTGCCGCATATGATTGTAGCATTGGCGCCGATAGTG